>WNGI01005439.1_pt1 | contig 13842 bp, 9 predicted proteins | sample 5400621 | NCBI WGS metagenome assembly WNGI01 (sample SAMN13153374, study PRJNA577476) | soil metagenome | isolation source: 20 cm soil or saprolite under Garry oak tree replicate 1 | place: USA:California | collected 2016-06-15
GCTGATCCAGGGTCAGCTGGTGAAGGTCGACGCCGCCAGCGGCCACCTTCAGCACAGCTTCGACGTCGTGCCGGGCGGCTGCTCCGGCGGGAGCGTCTGGGGCTCCCCCACCATCGATGAAAGCGGCGGCAGCGTCTACATCGCCACCGGCAACGGCGCGCCCTGCTCGGTTTTTGGGTCGCAGCTCGGCTCGATCGTCCGGCCGAAGCGTGCCGCGGCGACCGGTGCGCTCGCCCTGCTCGGCCTGATGCTGGCCGGGTTTGCCTGGCCACGTCCGTCGATTCGCGCTCTCTTCTGGACCGGCGTGGGGGTCGCGCTCGCCGGCCTCGCCGCAACCAGCCTCCTGCTGGTCGGTCCGCAGGTGCAGCGCGGCGAGCCCTACGCGCAGGCCATCGTCAAGCTGAGCGCCTCGGACCTGCATCCCCAGGGCCAGTGGCAGGTGCCCGCGGCGGAAGCGACCGCGGACAGCGACTTCGGCTCCACGCCGACGCTCTTTTGGGGGACGGTGACGCCCGGCGGCGCATCCCGCGCCCTCGTCGGCGTGGCCAACAAGAACGGTCTCTATTACGTCTTCGATCGCGTGAACGTCGCCGGCGGACCGGTCGCACGGCTGCGCATCGCCCAGGGCGGCAACCCACCGACCAGCGGCAACGGCAGCATCTCGCCCAGCGCCTTCGATGGCGCGCGACTCTACGTCGGCGGCGGTCATCTCGCGATCAATGGCGCGCTGGCGCCGGGGACGCTGTCGGCATACGACCCGAACGACATGGGCGCGCCGCTCTGGCGCATCGGGATCGGCAGCGGGCCCGTTCTCGCCGCCGTGACCGCCGTACCCGGCCTGATCGTCGTGGGCGCCGGCTCGTCGATCAGCGTCCTCGACTCCGCCGGTGGGCGCACCGTTTTCCAGACTCACGCGGCCGGCGGGAGCGCTGGCCGCCCAGCGATCTTCTACGGCGCCGCCACCATCGCCGGTGGCGTGCTCTACGAAGGCGACACCAGCGGCAACCTGTACGCGCTTACCGCCCCACAAACCACGCGATGACAAGGAGAGCAAAGCCATGACGCCGGTAACGTTTTTGAGGGCCCTTTGGCGCCGCGCGTGGATTGTCGTCCTTTGCGCGGCGATCGCGGCGGTCGCGGTGGGGGCGATCACGCTGCGCAGCCAGCCCAGCTACACGGCGACCGCCACGGTGATCGCGAAGAATCCGCAGAATGCCACCGACCGCCCGCTGAGCTTCCCCGAGGTGGCGACCTCCAACACCGTGGCGATCCGGGCGATCAAGGCGGCCCACGTCGAGGAGTCGGTGGCCAGGCTCGAGGCGTCGTTGAGCGTGGTCTCCGGCAAGAGCGACATCTACCAGGTCGCGATTCGTGACCTCGATCCGGCCCGGGCAACGGCGCTGGCCAACGCGGTCGCCACGGAGGCGACCGCCTACTACCAGGAACTGGCGGGGGGCGACACCGTCTCCATCCAGGCCACCATCGACCAGGACCGGGCTGACCTCAACAAGCGATATTTGGACGCCTCGCAGGCGCTGCTCACGTTCGACCAGGAGCATCCGCAGGGAGCCGGCGCGAAAGGCGCCGATCCGGCCCTCGGGGCGCGGCGGCTGGCCCTTGCGCTGGCCCAACAGGCAACCGCCAACGCGGTCCTGAATTTCGAGGCCGGGATCACCCAGGGCAAGCTGGGGCAGATCACCACCATCCGCAACTTCGAGGCCCACGTTCTCGACCGGGCGGCGCCCATCCCGAGTGGCGGGACAAAGGTGGTGCTCCTCGCCTACGCGGTCGGGCTCGGGCTGCTGCTCGGCATCGCGCTGGTCTTTTGCCTCGAGTACTTCCGGCGATCGATCACCCGGCCGGAAGATGCGGAGGCGTACCTGGGCGCGCCGGTGGTGGGCGTCATCCCACGGGGCAACGCCGCCGCCATGCGCCGCTCGGCGGGAGCGCCCTGATGCCGCGGCACAGCTCGATGGTTCTCACCGGCACGACGCTGCAGACGCCATACGCCGAGGCGTATCGCAGCCTGCGGGCGAACATCAACTTCGCGGCGATCGGGGTGGGCGTCCGAGCCATCCTGGTCACGAGTGGGGCGTCCGGCGAAGGCAAGAGCACCACGGTCGCCAACCTGGCCATCGTGCTCGCGCACGCCGGCCGTCGCGTCATCGTGGTCGATGCCGACTTCCGCCGGCCGCGGCTGCATCAGTTGTTCACCACCAACGGGCACGGCCCTCACGCCCAGGGTGTCGATGGCTTCTGGCAGCGCTCGGAGGAGGGCCGCCCCACCGCCGGGCTTTCCGGCTTGATCGCGGGGACGGCGACCTTCGCCGAGGTGGCGGCGCCGGTCGAGGGCTGCGACAACATGTGGCTGATACCCGCCGGTGTCATCCCCTCCAATCCGTCTGAGGTGCTCGGCTCGCCGCAGATGCGCGCCCTGATCCTCGACCTGCGCGACCGCACCGACGTGGTCCTGCTGGACAGCCCGCCCTGCTCGCTCTACGCCGATGCGCTGGAGTTGACGAAAGCCACCGACGGCGTTCTCTACGTGCTGAAGTCCGGGCCCCAGGGTCTCGTCGACCACCTGCGCATCGTGAGGCAGTTGCAGCAGGGGAGCGCGCGCCTCCTCGGGATCGTGATGAACCAGGCGGAGCCCGGCGCCGGCCGCTACGGCGGCTACCGCGGAGGCGCGCCCCTTGCGTGATCAGGCCATGACCGCGAGGGCGGCCGTCTGGGCGCCGCCGGCGTCCGCGACACTCGGACGGCTGGGGCGGGACATCCCCCTCCAGGCGATCGTGGTGCCGCTGCTCGTCCTCTCGATGCTTCCCCTTCCCCTGGTCACGATCCGGTCGGCGGGCTTTGGCTTCGGGACGCTGGCGGCGCCGCTCTTTCTGGCGATCGGCCTGGCGCTGGCGCGGCGGCGGCTGGCCACCGTCGAGATTCCCTACCTCTGGCTCTTTGTGGCCTTGATGACCGTGGCGGCCATCTCCGTCGTCAACAGCTGGCTCTTCTGGGATCCCAATGTCGGCACGTCGATGGAACGCGGGTCCGGTCACCGCTGGATCGGCTACCAGGTCACGGCCCTGTATTTCCTCGCCACCCCCTTCCTGGCCTTCGCCGCCGGCGCGGTGTATGCGCAGCTCGAGCGGATCAGCAGTCTGTACCTCGGCGTCCTGATCAGCGTCACCGCCACGACCGTCATCGGACTCTGGACCTGGTGGCACAACCCGGTCAACCCCATCGATGTCTACCTGAAAGGTGCCCGCCCGAACATCAACCCGGATGCGACGCTCTTCCTGATCGCGCTGTCATCCAGCGTCCTGGTCTGGCAGCACCGGCGCTGGCGGCTGTGGCTGCCAGCCCTGCTCCTCCTGCTGATGGGACTGACCGCCGCCTATCTCTCCTATGCGCTGAATGCCTGGCTCGGTGCCCTGGGCGTCATCACGGTGCTGATCTGGTCGCGCTGGAGGGGGAAAGGCCTGCTCGCCTGGGCGATCGGCCTGGGCGTGGCGGCGCTGGCCGTGCAACAAACCATCGGGACCATCGTGTCCCAGCGGCTCGCCGGCAACGACATCGACCGCATCGGGCTCTGGCACAGTGCCCTGATCGTCTGGTCCAAGAGCCCGGTCATCGGCGTCGGACCCGGCAACCTGGTCGGCTACATGGAGCGCTTCAGTGTCTTCTCGATGACCCTCGTGCTCCAGGGTTACCAGCAGGCGCACAACATCTTCCTCGAGCTCCTGGCGGAGCTCGGCGTGGTCGGGCTGGCGCTCTTCCTGCTCTTCCTGGGCGTGGTGATCTGGCGGCTGGCGCGTCGCGTCCCCAACCGGAGCACGGCGGCGCAGCACATCCAGGCCACCGGGCTTTCGATGCTCGTCGGCAGCGCCTTGATGGCGGTGGTCGGCAGCGGCATCGTGCCCACCATCGCCTCGGCCGGCTGGGAGGGCATCCCGCCGGTGGTCGTTTGCTGGTTCTTCGCCGGTGCCGCAATGGCGATGACGCTGCCGCGGAGGGCGACCCCGTGAGCCGCCCGCGGGTCTGCGTCCTGATCCTCAACCGTGATCGCCGCGAGGACACGCTCGCGTGCCTGAGCTCGCTGCTGGCACGACCGTACGCCAACCTCGACGTGGTCGTGCTCGACAACGCCTCCAGCGACGGAACCGCCGCCGCGGTGCGCGCCGCCTACCCGCAGATCCAGGTCATCGAGACCGGCGGGAACCTCGGCTACGCGGCCGGCAACAATGTCGGGCTCGAGTGGGCGCGGCGGCAGGAAGCCGACTACGCGCTGCTCCTCAACGAAGACACCATCGTCGACCCGGACTTCATCAGCCACCTGGTGGATGCCGCGCAGGCCCGGCCGGAGTTGGCGTTTTTAGGACCCCTCGTCTACCACTACAGCGAACCGGAGGTGATCCAGTCGGCCGGCGGCATGATCGCGCCGGACTGGCGGACCTTCCACCGTGGCCAGAACGAGCGAGACCACGGCCAGTATGCCCGGCCGTCTGAGGCGGACTGGGTCAGTGGCTGCGCGATCTTCATGCGGATGTCGGTCGTGGAGCGGATTGGAATGCTCGACCCCGCCTTTTTCATCTATAGCGAGGAGGTCGATTGGTGCCTCCGGGCCCGGCGCGCTGGTTTTTTGGGGCTGGTCGTCCCCGCGGCGCGGATCTGGCACAAGGGCGTGCGCCGCGACTACGCACCGTCGCCCCGCGTCACCTATCTCAGCGCCCGCAATCATCTGCGCCTGCTGCACAAGCACCGCGCCGGCGCGCGCGCGCTGCTGGGTGCGATGGCGGGGGATCTCCGGACGCTGGCCAGCTGGAGCATCCGGCCGCGCTGGCGTGACCAGCGCGCGCACCGCGATGCGCTCGCCCGCGCCATGGTCGATTTCTGCCGGGGTTCATTCGGACCCCCACCGTTTTGATCGGATTCAGGGAAGGAGGCGTGATCGTGAAGGGATATCGCTCGATCGTGGTGCTCGTCGCGGCGTTGCTCAGCGCGTCTGTCGCCGTCGGCCTGCAGCCGGGAGCCAGGAGCGCGATCGCCTCCGCATCGCAGACCGTGGTCTCAATCCAGGGGACGCGCTTCCTGATCAATGGCCGGCTGACCTCGCCCGGTAAGCCGGCCGAGGGCCAGTTGCTCAATACCCGAATGGCCCAGGCGATCTTCGACGACGACAACCCGGCGACGGTCGGCGACTGGGCCTACCCCGACACGCATCAATGGGACCCGCAGCGGAACACGAACGAGTTCCTGGCGATGCTGCCCGCCTACGCGCAACACGGAATCCGGATGATCACGGTCGGCCTCCAGGGCGGCTGCCCGGCGCATACGCCGCCGGCACTCACCTGCCCGGGCGGCGACCACCCCTGGACCGTCAGCGCCTTCAACGCCGATGGCTCCCTCAAGCCGGCCTGGATGACGCGGCTCGACCAGGTGATCCGCGCCGCCGACCTGAACGGCATCGTGGTGATGGTCCAGTTTTTCTACCACGGCCAGGAAAGCAAGGTGGCGGACCAGTTCACCGCTGTCAACCACATCACCGACTGGCTGGTCAGCGGCGGCTATCGCAACGTCCTGGTGGAGACGGCGAATGAATGCAACGCCGGCTTTTCCAGCTACCTCGACTGCTCCAACGAGGCGAACGTGGTCAAGCAGGTCCAGGACCGCTCGGGCGGCAGGCTCAAGGTCACGGTCAGCTTCACCGGTGGCGGTATGCCGAGTGACGACGTCATCGGCCAGGAGGACCTCGTGCTTCTGCATGGCAATGGGCAGACGACCCAGCAGCTCGTCGACCTGATCAACGGACTGAAAGGCAAGGCGGCCTACCAGGCCAACCCGAAGCCGATCGTCGTCAACGAGGACTCCGTCAGCCTCGACAACATGAACGCCTCGGTCGCGGCCGGTGTCTCCTGGGGTTACCTGGATACCGGGGTCAACGACTACCTGAACGGCTACCAATCGCCGCCCGTCAACTGGACCATCAATACCGACGCCAAGCGAGCCTTCTTCGACAACACGCTGCGCCTGGCCGGTCCGAACAGCGTGGCGACCGCCATCACCTATAGCGGAGCGACGACCGGGGATGCTCACGACCCCGCCGCGATGTCGGCTCGCCTGCAGGACCTCCAGGGGACCGCGGTCCCCGGCGTGCCGATCGACTTCGCGCTCGGCGGGCAGACTTGCACCGGCTTGACGAACGCCGCCGGCCTCGCGGGCTGCGCCATCAGCCCGTCGCTCGCGGCCGGCACCTATCCCCTGATCGTCTCCTTTGCCGGGACCTCCCTGCTGCAGCCGAGTCGCACCTCGGCATCGTTTGTCGTGACCCGTGAAGAAGCGGCGCTGGCCTACAGCGGCGACACGAGCGTCGCGCTCGGCGGGACGGCGCACCTGGCCGCCAGCTTGCGCGAAGACGGGCAGACCGCCATTGCCGGCCGCGCCGTCGGCTTCACGCTCGGCGCGGGTGCCGCCGCGCAGAGCTGCACGGCCGCCACCGATGCCAGTGGGAACGCGGCCTGCGCCATCACCGGCGTCAACCAACCGTTCGGGCCCGGCGAGGTGCGCGCGACCTTCGCCGGCGACACCGTCTATCAGCCCGCCTCGACGAGCGCCGCGACCATGATCTTTGCCTATCTGCCGGCGGGCGTCTTCGTCATTGGCGGGGAGCCCGCCAGCGGAACGAGTGTCACCTTCTGGAGCAGCCAGTGGGCCGGCCTCAACCGGCTCGGCGATGGCAGCGCGCCGACCAGCTTCAAGGGTTTTGCCGCCTGGCCGTCGCTGCCGGCCTGCGGGGCCGGCTGGATGACGCGGCCGGGCAATAGCGAAGCGCCGCCGGCGCCGCTGCCGCCCTATATGGCGGTGATCGTCGCCAGCAACGTGAGCAAGACCGGCAGCGTGGTGAGCGGCGACACCGCAGCGATCGTGATTGTCAAAACCGACAGCGGGTATGCAGCCGACCCCGGTCATCCGGGAACGGGCGTCGTCGCCGGGGTGATCTGCCCGTGAGGCGCTCGAACCAGGGAGGGAATCCGTGAAACACGTGACACGTCGGCTTTCGGTGGGCGCGCTGGGCGTCCTGCTGCTCGCCTCCTGCATGAGCACGCTCAACCCCGCGGTGCAACCGACGCAGGCGGCACCGTCGGGCACCGGGCACACCACGGTCGCCATCCAGGGTACCCAGTTCCTCGTCAACGGCGAGCTGACCTCTCCGGGAAAGCCCGCGCAGGGGATGCTGCTCAACACCCGCATGGCGCAGGGCGTCTTCGATGACGAGAACGCCGCGACCGCCGTCGAATGGCGATATCCCGACACGCACACCTGGGATCCGCAGCGCAACACCAACGAGCTGGTGGCCATGCTGCCCACCTACGCGCAGCACGGCATCCGCATGATCACGGTGGGACTGCAGGGCGGCTGCCCCAGCACCAGCCCACCCTGTCCGGGCGGTGACCACGCCTGGATCGTCAGTGCCTTCAAGGCCGATGGGTCACTCAAACCCGCCTGGATGAACCGGCTGAACCAGGTCATCACGGCCGCCGACCACAACGGCATCGTGGTCATGGTCCAGTTCTTCTACCACGGCCAGAACCAGCGGGTCAACGATCCCGACACCACCACCGCCCAGAAGGCCGCGGTCAACAACATCACCGATTGGCTGGTCAACGGCGGCTACAGCAACGTCCTGGTGGAGACGGCGAACGAGTGCGATGCCGGCTTCTCCGACTACCTGGACGGCGGCAATTGCGCCAACGAGGCCAACGTCGTCAAGCAGGTCCAGGACCGTTCGGGCGGGAAACTGAAGGTCAGCGTCAGCTGGAAGGGCGGCGAGCAGCCGAGTGATGAGGTGATCACGCAGGAGGACTTCGTCCTGCTGCACGGCAACGGCATCGACGGGACCCAGCTGCACGCCTTGATCGCCTCGACCAGGCAGTCCGCCGCCTACAAGGCGAATCCGACGCCGATCGTGGTCAACGAGGATTCGACCAGCGTCGCCAACCTCGATGCCTCGGTCGCCTCGGGCGTCTCCTGGGGATATCTCGATACCGGTCAGAACAACTACCTGGATGGCTTCCAGCGCGTGCCGGTGAACTGGACCATCAACACCGACGCCAAGAAAGCCTTCTTTGCGGAGACGCTCAAGCTGGCTGGGCCGGCGGTCACCAGCCTCGTCTACAGCGGGCCGACGACCGCCGACTTCAACGACGAGGTGACGGTCGCGGCCACCCTGACCGATGTCTGGGGGAATCCGCTGCCGGACAGCGGACTGACGTTTGGGCTCGGATCGCAGACCTGCACCGCGGTCACCGGCCGCAATGGCGCGGCCGCCTGCGGCCTGGTGCCCACCGCCGCCGCGGGCAACCTGACGCTCTCGGTCAGTTACGCCGGCGGCGATCAGTTCCAGGCGAGGGCCACGTCGGTCCCGTTCGTCATCGCGCATGAGCAAACCGCGCTGGCGTATCGGGGCGACCAGGCCCTCGTCAACGGTGTCGCCGCTCACCTCTCGGCCGCCCTCACCGAGGACGGGACCACGCCGCTGGCCGGCCGGACGGTGAGCCTCGCTCTCGGCAGTGGAGCGAGCCGGCAGACCTGCTCGGCCACAACCGATGCCGGCGGGTTCGCCAGTTGCTCGCCGGGAGCGACCAGCCAGCCACTCGGTCCAGGCGGCGTGAGCGCCAGCTTCAGCGGCGATCAGTTCTACGCGGCCTCCCTGACGGCCGCCCAGGTCGACGTCTCCGCGGTCAAAAGCGGCGTGACCTACACCGGGCCGGCCGGCGGCGACGTCAATGATCCGATCACGCTCACCGCCAGCCTCAACGCGGGCGAGGCCGCGGTTCCGGGAGCGAGCCTCATCTTCACGCTCGGGTCGCAGCGCTGCACCGGGCAGACCGATGCTCAGGGCGTGGCGAGCTGCAGCCTGACCCCGGACGTCGCGTCGGGCAGCTATCCCCTGACGGTGGCCTTTGCCGGGAACGACAACTTCCAGGCGAGTTCGGCCTCGACCACGTTTGCGGTGTTAAAAGAGGAGACCAAGCTCGCCTACACCGGCGATACCTCGCTCCGCAACGGCACGGCGGCACACCTGTCCGCCGTCCTGACCGAGGACGGCAGCACGCCGCTCGCGGGCCGCGCCCTGACACTGGCGCTCGGTTCGGGGTCGTCGGCGCAGCACTGCACGGCGTCGACCGATGCGGCCGGCTCGGCGGCGTGCTCCATCGCGAGTGCCAATCAGCCGGTGGGTGCCGGAACGGCGACCGCCAGCTTTGCCGGCGATGCGCGCGAGGGGAGCGCCAGCGATCAAGCCGTCACGGCGGTCTCCGCGGCGACCGTGACCACCACGACGACGACGTCGTCGACGACCTCGCACCTCGCCATCACCGGCGGGGCGCAGGCCAATCTCCCTCCACCCCTCGGGGGGAGGGTCGCCAATCTCCCTCCCCCCCTCGGGGGGAGGGTCGGGGTGGGGGCTCTGCTCCTGCTCGCCGGACTCTTCTTGCTCATCGTTCCGCGCCGCCGGCGCGGCCAGGCACCACCAATCGTAGGGAGGAATCGTCAATGACAACCGCATTAGTCACGGGAGGCGCGGGCTTTATCGGCTCGCACGTCGTCGACAACCTGGTCGACAACCTTGGCTTCGACGTCGTCGTGCTCGATGACCTGTCGGGGGGCTTCACGGAAAACGTCAATCCGCGCGCCCGCTTCATCCAGGGTTCGATCGTCGACCACCAGCTGCTCGACAGGCTGTTCGATCGCTTCCGCTTCGACTACGTCTATCACCTGGCCGCGTACGCCGCGGAGGGCCTGAGCCACTTCATCAAGCGCTTCAACTACACCAACAACCTGCTCGGCAGCGTCAACCTGATCAACGCCAGCGTCAACTATGAGGTGCGCTGCTTTACCTTCACCTCGTCGATCGCCGTCTACGGCACCAACCAGCTGCCCATGCGCGAGGACCTCACTCCGCTCCCCGAGGATTCCTATGGCATCGCGAAGGCGGCGGTCGAGCTCGAGCTGAAGGCGAGCCATGAACTCTTCGGCCTCGACTACGTCGTCTTCCGGCCGCACAACGTCTATGGCGAACGCCAGAACCTGGGCGACAAGTACCGCAACGTGATCGGCATCTTCATGAACCGCCTGATGCAGGGCGAGTCGCTGCCCATCTTCGGGGATGGCGAGCAGCGCCGCGCCTTTACCTATATCAAGGACATCGCGCCGGCGATCGCCGCCGCGCCGCTCGAGCCGGCGGCTCGCAACCAGCTGTTCAACATCGGCAGCGACCAACACTACAGCGTCAACGAGCTCGCCCTCGAGGTCATCGCGGCGATGGACATCCCCGGCCGCCTGGACCACCGGGAGGCACGCAGCGAAGTCAAGCTGGCGTTCTCCGATCACTCGAAGTTCCAGCGCGTCTTTCCCAGCGCTCCCTCTACCCCACTGTCCGAAGGCCTCCGCCGCATGGCCCGCTGGGCAAAAGCCAGCGGCATCCGCCAGAGCCGCGAGTTCGAGGGCATCGAGATCCATAAGAATCTGCCGCCCGCCTGGACCGCGGTCGTCTTGGACGAGCCGGTCGGCGCCGGCGCGGCCGGCTGAGGGTTTCGCGACGGACATCCTGTTCGTGACGCCCTGGTTCCCTTATCCCGCCACCAACGGAGCGCGGGTCCGGTCATCCAAACTGCTGGCCGGGCTGGCAGCCGCCGGCCATCGCTGCCATCTCTTCGCCTTCGAGCCGCCCGCGGGGCCGGGGCCATACCCGGATCTGGCCAGCGTGGCCTTCACCTCGTCCTGGTCATCGCGCTGGCCCGGGCGGTTGAAGTCGACGCTGGCGTTGCTCGCCAGGAGCCCGCGCTACTTCCGGCTGATTTACCAGAAGTCCCTGCTCGAAGAGATCCGGCGCGTCGCGCAGGACCGGCGGGTCGATGCGGTGATCGCCTACGAGCTGGCCGCCGGCGATTACGTCTCGCGGCTCGATGATGGCCGCTTCATCAAGATCCTGGACGGCTGCGAACCCTTTGCCTTCCAGTCACCGGTGGACACGATTCGCAGCCAGGCCCGCATCTGGAAGTTCAAACACTTTTTGCGGCAGATGCTGAACGGCGTCGACGCCTACGTCGCGGTGTCCGACGCCGAGTTGCGGTGGATCCGGGATGAGGTGGGGCCGCAGCGCGCGTGGGGATGCACGGTGCCGAACGGCGCCGAAATCTCAGCCCCGTTCGAGGGCCCCGCCGATCGGTCGCGGGTCATCTACACCGGGTCGCTCACCTACCGCGCCAACCTGGAGACGGTCGACTACTTCCTGGCGCAGATCTGGCCGTCGATCCTCAAGGGGCAGCCGGGTGCGCGCTTCGTCAACACCGGCCAGGCGCCGGATCCGCAGACGGTGCGACGGCTGCAGGCGGTGCCCGGTGTGTCGCTGGCGGGACTGGTCTCCGATTACGAGCGCTTCGTCAGCTCGAGCGGCGTGCTCGCCGTCCCCCTGTTGCGCGGCGGCTCGGGTAAAGACGTCCTGGTCGCGGACACGCCGGCCGCCTTCGCCGCCGCGGTCCTTTCGCTGATGACGGATGATCGGCTTCGCCGCCGCCTGATCGACAACGCCCGCCTGACGGCGGCGCGCTACAGCTGGACATCCGCGCAGCAGACGTTTGTGGAGGCGGTCGGCCGTTGCGTCGAGCAACGCGCCTTTCTGCAACCCGCATGAGCCTGGCGATCTGCATCGTCAACTGGAACACGCGCGACCTGCTGATCGATGGCGTGCGCCATCTGTTCGAGGAAGACCCGTCGCGCAGCGTATGGGTGCTCGACAACGGGTCCACCGACGGCAGTGCCGCGCGGCTTGCGGAGGTCTATCCCCAGGTGCACCTGGTGGAGAGCTCCGAAAATCGCGGCTTCGCCGCCGGCGTCAACCAGCTGCTGCAGCAGTGCCCCGCCGATTACCTGCTCGTCCTCAACACCGATGCGCGGCCACAGCCGGGCGCGATCGCGACGCTGCACGACTACATGGCCGGCCATCTCTGGGTGGCGGCCGCGGGACCCCGCCTGGTCGACGCACAGGGGCGGTGGCTCGGCTGCCACGACCGGTTTCCGACCGTCGGCCAGGAGCTGGCCAACGTGCTCGGCTTGCGCCGCTCCCGGGCGCACGACGGCGTGCGCTCGAAAGTCGATTGGATCGAAGGCGCCGGCATGATGCTGTCCGGTCTGGCGGTTCGCGAGGTCGGCCTGCTCGACACCGGCTACTTCATGTACAACGAGGAGGTCGACTGGTGCCAGCGCGCCCGGACGCTGGGCTGGCAGATCGCCTGCCTGCCGGACGCCCGGGTGGTCCACTACGTCGGCAAGAGCGGCAGCATCCGGCGCCGCGCGCAGCTGTGCAGCAGCAAGATCCGCTATCAGCGCCTGCACGGTTCGCGGCTGGGCGCCGCCGCGCTGGCGGCCACCCTCGTCCTTCTCAATGCCGGGCTCTGGCTGGCGTACTCGGTCCGGGCCGGCTGGCGCGCCGACCGCACCCGCTCCCACGCCTACGCCGTTGCCGTCTGCGCCCGGCAGCTGACCGGGCAGTTGCCATGACCGGCGGCTGGCGCCGCCACCACCCCCAATGCTGAGACCGCAACCCCTCGACGAAACCGACGCGACGCTCGCCGCGCCCAGCCCGGCCGCGGCCGAACCGGCACGCCCATCGGGCAACCTCGCGCTCTCGATTGGGTCCGGCTACCTCGTCCAGATTCTGTCGCAGGCCACCACCCTGATCACGCGCGTCGCCCTGGCTCGCATCATCGCCCCCACCGAGTGGGGCGTCTTCGGCGAGGCGGTCGTCATCGTGGGCGTCGTCGACACCCTGCGCGAGCTCAACCTCACGCAGTGGGCGACCAGCGGCCGGACGCAACGCCACTGGCGCGACCTGCCCGGCGCGATCTTCGCCACCACCGTCGTCTTGCTGCTGGGCCTGCTGGCCTCGATGCCGTTGCTGACCCGCCTGTCACCGCAGTTGCCGCTCACCACCGCCATCCTGGCGCTGACCCTGATCCCCCGCACCTGGACGCTGGGGGCCGAGGCCGAGCTCAACAGCCGGCAGCGGCTCTTCCGGCTGGTGGCGCCGCAGGGACTCGGCGCGCTCGCCTTCGTGCTGACGGCGATCGTCATCTCGGCCCACTTCAAGACGGCCTGGGCCTTGAGCGTGGCCTCCGTGATGCAGGTCTCGCTCTACGCCGCCTTCCTGCTCTGGCGCAGCCGCCACGAAGTCTTCCTCCGGCCGCGGCTCAGCCGGGCCTGGCGTTCGCTGGTCTCCGCACAGGACTTCGTCTGGCTGGCACTGGCCGGCGTGCTGCTCACCCAGGTGGACGGCCTCCTGGTCGGCTCGGTGGCGGGCGCCACCGCCGCCGGCTTCTACATCATGGCCAGCTGGTTGACCTCGCGGCTGCCGTTCCTGGTCGAGATCCCGCTGCTCCGCGTGATGCTGCCGGTGTTCGCCGCCAAGCGCGGCGACCGGGACGCGCTCGGCTCGATCTTCAAGCGCACCGCGATGTCGATCAACTACCTGGAGGCCGCCTGGTGCTTCCTCCTGATGTTCAACGCCAGCTTTGTCGTCCAGCAACTCTTTGGCGATCGCTGGAAGGCCTCCATCCCCTTCGTCATTCTGACCGCGGTCTATCCGCTGCTCTCGCCGCTGGGCACGGTCGGCTGGGAAGTGCTGCGCATGACCGGGCGCACCCGCCTGGTGCTCTGGAACCTGATCGCCAACTCGATCGCCTTCGTCGTGATCGGCGTCAGCCTCGGCCTGCGCATCGGCGTGGTCGGGGTCGTGATCGGCTACTACGTCGCCACCCTGATCAACAGCCTGGTCATCTTCGCGCTCCC
>WNGI01011943.1_pt1 | contig 13842 bp, 11 predicted proteins | sample 5400621 | NCBI WGS metagenome assembly WNGI01 (sample SAMN13153374, study PRJNA577476) | soil metagenome | isolation source: 20 cm soil or saprolite under Garry oak tree replicate 1 | place: USA:California | collected 2016-06-15
CTCCCATGTACATTCCGTGGCAGTAGCCTAAATATGCACCCTGGCCGCAAGCACCTCCGTCATGAACCCAGTTATGATCAACATCAAAATTGGTTCCATTCTCAAACTGCATTCCGTTGCCGTCGGTGTTCTTAACTTCTACTTGAGTCACGCGGATATCATGAAAGGCCGTGCTGCCATAGGAACTGAAGCTTAAACCGCTCACCAGCGAATTGCTGCCGTCCAATACTAAGCCGCTAATCGTGAGATAGTGCGTATCGGTGCCGATGTAAATAATCGAACCCGCAGTTGTCGTTGGCTGAAGCACGGCGCCGCCAACATTCTGCGCCATGAGCGTGAATTGTTGATCTTGTGAAGCTCCGCTGGGAATTTGATTTAGAAGCGTTTCATTGTAGACGCCGTCCTTCACGATTACGATATGACCGGCTCCAAGTTCGCTTCCCACCGGACCGACACAGGCTAATCCATCCGCGATACTGCGGAGATAAATTCCAGGGTCTGTCGCTCCTATGGCCGAGTTGCAGTCGCCAGAGATGCCGTCGGTTGCCGAGACCCAATAATTTGTCGCAAACGACGGTGTCGCCATCCACATCGAAATTAAAATCATCGCACTTAAAAAATACTTCATCATCTCTCCTTTAAAAAAGGTTTCCGACCTAAATAGGTTATTAAATTGCAACCCACAAGGGATTTTATTAGAAGAAAAGGTATGTTGTGACGTTATTTCGAACTTATGATGCGAAGTGCGCGCGAATACGAATACCAAGCGATGTCCTGAAGGCATCGATTGCCTACACTTTACGTTGTGAAGAAGTTCGCACCGAGAATGTTGGGGCGGGAGCGATAATCATGGCTTCTGTCTACTACCGCTCATGCCGCGGCTAAGCAGATCGGCCTGACGATTCCACCGAATGTGCTGGTAGGAGCGGACAGGGTGATTAAGTGATGTAAAATAGCCGAAAGCGGACGCCAGGATTGAATTGAATTCTCCTACGACGAAATAGGAAAAACCGATGAGCGATCGCTCACGCATAATGCGCTTTATGTTCGGGGCCGCAGCTGTACTTGCCGCCGTCGCTCTGGCCTTGCACTTCTCAAATTGGCGCCGCGAAGGAACAGTAAATTGGTCGGCCGCTTTCAACATGGCCGGTCTGCTTGTGCTCACGGCAACTGGCGCGTTCGACCCACCGCCGGGACGCCTAAGACTGGCTCTTACAGTGGCCGCTCTCGCCCTAATTTTTCCAAGCGCTTTCTTGATACTTCTCCGCTAGCCGCTTATCCATCGCCTTAATCTTAAGAGATTTGATTGAAGCGTCGTTCAGTTCAAGCCTACAGTGAATCGTCCATTCGGCCTGAGCGGAGATGTTTGAATCGTGGTGGAATTCACTCCTTGACCGCTCGTTAGCGCGTGATGTAGTAAAAGCCAGTCGAACCGCGCTGAGGAAACAAAGTTGGAGCGCTCGATCCAGACACTGCGTGTCGAGCACGGATGTCCTTGCTTAGAGTCGGCAGAAGTTTATTTAGTCGCATGAGAGGGCCAGGGCTCAAAACTTTTTATGCTGCCCGAGAGAGAAACATCCGGGGTTAGCGAGGGAGGGAATATCATGAAATTTACCAATCAGCTGATTTACGGCGTTGGACTCACTGTGCTGGTGGCGTTCATGATGCTCGGAGGACGGTTGTGTGCCCAGGATAAAACAGATCCCAATGGCGCGCCTAACCCGTATCGAATGGTTGAGAATTGGGCTCAACTTCCTGAGGGGCGGCAATGGGGCGCACCAATAGGAGTGGAAGTCGACCACAGCGATGGGAAGAGTATTTGGGTATTCGACCGTTGCGGTTCAGATACTTGCACGGGCTCCAACGTCGCGCCGATCATGAAATTCAATCCCTCCGGGAAGGTAGTGGCGAATTTTGGGGCGGGAATGTTCAACTTTCCACACGGTCTATTCGTAGACGGAGAAGGAAACGTGTGGGTGACCGACGGCCGTGGCGAAGGCGGCAAGGGTCACACCGTCATCAAGTTCGCTCCGGATGGGAAGGTCTTGATGACGCTCGGCAAACCGGGAGTGGCCGGCGATGGAACGGATACCTTGAATTCGCCATCGGACGTAGTGGTCGCGCCCAATGGCGATATCTTCGTCGCTGACGGGCACGGGGAAAAAACCAATGATCGTATCGTGAAATTCTCCAAGGATGCAAAGTTCATCAAGGCGTGGGGCAAGCATGGTTCGGCTCCGGGAGAGTTCGACGTACCCCACACCATTGCTCTGGATTCCGCTGGACGAGTCTTTGTCGGTGATCGCTCCAACAGCCGCATTCAGATTTTCGATGCGGAGGGAAAATTCCTCGCCGAGTGGAAACAATTTGGGCGGCCGAGCAGCGTCTTTATTGATAAAAGCGACACGATCTACGTAGCCGATTCGCAATCGGATGAGAAGAGAAATCCTGAGTTTAAGCAGGGCATCAGGATTGGCAGCGTCAAAGACGGCAAGGTCACTGCCTTTATTCCTTTGTTAGATCCGCAGCTGCAAGGAGCTGAAGAGGTGACGGCAGATGATCAAGGCAATGTCTATGCCGGCTTTACGACCAAGCGCAATCTGAAGAAGTTCGTCAAGAAATAGCAGCATTGGCGGGAAGCCGCACCTTTTCCACAAGGGCCGCAACCGTAGAGGCGCCAAGATTGAACTGAATTCTCTGAATTCTCCATCGGCTAAATCGTGCCGCTCGGGGATTCGGTGGTGATGACAACCCGCTAGCTCGTCACACAATAGAGAAACAGCACCCTGTTACAGTGACAATAGATAGACCGGTCCTAGCGTTGAGGACTTCGATTCGACCATAATTATCGGGGTCGCGGAGGGACAGGGTTGAACTGACGCCTCGTTCAGTTCAAACCCAAACCCCAGGACGGCTGTCTTTGAATACATTGAAGTCTTTTACAATCGCCAGCGACGACACCAGTCGCTTGATTACTTCAGTCCTGTTGACTATGAACGGTCGATGGCTGTTGCTTAATTTACCTGTCCGTGAAATCGGGGCTAGCCCCTATCACCGCAATACGGCCACGATTTACGTTTTTTAAGAGTGGCCAGAGTCATGCTACTTTGAATTATCAGAAAATCCGGCTAAAACCCAAGCGATGATGCGAACGGCAACCCACGCACTAACAAAGTAACTCACAGCCCAGGCCGCAAGATCGGCCAAGCTCTCCAACAAAATGTCCCAACGTGGGCTAGGACCGGAAAAAAAAGTGGGTTTATGATAGGACATGCCGTAAGCTGCCGCCACAAAACCGACTACAAGGCCGAACCGCTTAATACTCTTTGACTTGGTCGATAAAAACATGGCGAACGCGCTTAACCCGCTGTTTGCTTATGCGGTTCGAATATTATTCGCTTGTTGCGAATCGGCAGATTCAAATCCACTGTTGCGACGCTGCCGCTTAATTAAATGGATCCGCCTTCGGCGAGGACCCAATCGTTGGTTTCGATGAGCGTTGCTAAATGGAGCTCGCTGGCGAAATTTTTATACATCCCCGTCGGTACGATTATGGTAAGTCGGCCATGGTGAAGGGCCTCTTTCGCGTCCCTTATCGTCATGGCTTGCGCTTCGCGCCCGAAGAAAAAACGGCATCTCCCCCTCTCTCCCCACAAGAGAAATGCGTGTTCGGGGGGATTCGTTCTCAACGTCAAGATCGCAACCGGAGCTTGGGACTCCAGGCGACGGTTAATTACGTCGGCCATGGCCAAATATCGTTGCGTGTTTGTGGTTTCGTTAGTGACGGCCAGATAATTCAAGACAAGCGCGGCCGTAACCGTGAGGATTGCAACGCCACCGCTTAGCCAGGCCGGTATGCGGTTATTTAATATTTGCACTACGGGCGCGGCGCTGACAATGGCAATGACGGGCAGTGCCGGCATGAGGTAGTGCTGGTACTGTGATGGCTTTAGGCCGCTGGCGATCAAGACGGCGATAATCCAACCAAGCATAAGTCCGGCGTCGGCGCGTTCGCGCCGCGCCGCGTTCGAGTCCAGCGCCACGCGGAACGATGTCCACAAACCGATGCCCGTGAAAAAAATCCACGGTAAATATTTTTGTCCGAAATCGAATATGTAGACTTCAAAAAAGCGGTACGCTCGGCGGATGCCTGCGGGTTGACCGTCGCGGCTCAAAAAGTCACTCAGATAGATAACAAACACTTCGCCGCCGTATTGCATGGCCAGATAGGCCCACCAAGCAAGCGGCACGAGAAGTAAAGGCGACCAGTAGAGCCAGCGTCGAGCCGGTCTTTTCCACGGCCAGGAAAGATTTCCTGCGAGCAACGCGTGAAACGGTGCGAGAAACAGCGGCAAGAATCCGGGTAGCGATTTCGCAAGAACAGCAACCGCGATGCCGACATAAAATAGCGGCGGTCCCCATGGTTTCTCGCCGCGGAAATAACCCGCCATGGCGAGCAGCACGCCAAACGTCAGCGCGGAATCCATCCGCAGCGTAGTCGTATTACGTACGAAGGTATAACAGGTTACGAGTGCGAGAGCCGCCAGCCAGCCGGTATTTTTGCCGAATAAATAGGATCCCAACCAAACCGTCAGAATCACACAACCGATGCCGAATAGCCGGGAAAAGAAAGAAGCGGCGAACGGCGTCGGACCGAAAATCTTGATCGCTACAGCCGAAAGCCAGAACAGCAGCGGCCCATGGTGGTTTAGCTCTTGGCCGAATCTCAACGTGGCATATTCACCGGAGTCTGCGATCAAGCGCGCCTCGCCGGCGTAGAGGAGAGAGTCGCCATGAAGTTGGGACTGATGCGCATTGGCGAAGAGCACCAAGAAGGCGGAACTGAGCAAGATGACCCATCGCACGGTCTGATCTTCAAGTACGGCGGATAGTTTTTCCGCCAATGGTGCGGACGCTGAGTACATTGAGTTTGCTTCCGAGGATGTTTCGAGCGGGATACTAGTAAATCTGAGCGGAACAATCCAGCGCGATAAATTCCCTTGTCAGTTTTCCTTCGGATCTCGGGACTAGCAGGCAAAACAACTTGAAGGATAAGGGCTTTATAGGTTAGCTTTGGCAATCAAGCCGCTATATTCGTGTTAATGTTCGAAATTATTCGACGTGCGGGGCCGGTATTTTTTTCGACATCAAACTACATCGCGACTCTTCTCGGCGTTGCATTAGGCGTGTTGTTTTTTGGCGATACCTACAGTTGGTGGATCTGGGCTGCGATTGTTTTGATGTTTATCGGCTTATTCTGTGTAAACGTGATAGGCGTTTACAAACCTCCCGCAATAGCATGCGCAAAAAGGTAAGAAAAATCTATCGTGGGCAGGCCGGATAGTCTGAGTGATTTCATCCAGTTCATCGACGATGGCCGTAGCGCGACGGCAATCCTTTGCCGTTGGTTCATTAAAATCTAGCTTCAATTCTGTTTGACTTTCCACCAGTATTTGAAGTGCGAAGTCCCACAGGTGAAGCGGGCGCAATTTTCGGCATTGAGCAGCCCTACGTTTTCGGCCTCATGAGGTTGCATTTTTTTACTTGTACACTACGTGGACTAGCTTTTGCCAACGCTGCCGGAATTTATCATCGAAACAGGCGAGACAAAAACGAGTCTGTAGCGTCGTTCAGTCTAATCCTGCAGCGAAGGCCAACGATGATTTTCCGTGTCTTCTCGCGGCCGGGACACCGTTACAGACTTTGCGCGACCGTTGGTGATGCGACGTGCTTGACCGAATTCGGCAAGACAAATCCAGTGACAATGAGCCACACGAATCCTGGGAATCGTGTGAGCGGTACTAGAAATAACGCCTTCGGCATGATCAAGTTCAGCCGGATTACGCGCTGCATGTTTGTGTAATTGACAAGTCAATAGAACGCCATGTAAGCGTGTAGGAAGCGTTTACCGAGCCTTATTCATGGCGCCTTACGCGCCAGCGCTCCCGTGATCTTTGAGGAGTCTATGGCACTGCTGCTCAAAGCCGAAGATATCAAGGGTCTGATTTCAATCGAGGAAGCGATCGATGCCGTCGAGAGCGGTTTTCGCGATCAGGCAAGACATCCGCAATTCAGCCTGCCGCGCCAACGCATGATGGCGGGCGACCGGCGCATTAATATCCATTCTGGGGGCTGCGTCGATTTGAAAGTTGCCGGTACATTCATTCATTATGAGCGCCATCGTTACACCAAAGAAGATCAGACCTACGCCGCTGCGGGCAAACGCGTCTATATGGCTTATGATAGCGAGAGCGCCGCCCTGTTGACGATTATCGTGGGCTCGATACCGCTGTACGATTTTGACGATAATGATATTGCGACCGAGACTGCGATCACGAGCGCCGTGGGGACCAAACACTTGGCGCGCGAAGATTGCAGGGTGTTAGGTCTTTACGGTACGGGCCGGCAGGCGCGCCGCCATCTCAAGGTAATGTGCGCGCTGCGGCCGATCGAAAAGGTCAAAGTCTTCAGCCGAAACCCGGACAATCGCAAGGCGTTTTGCGCGATGATGCAGCGTCATATTGACGCCGAGCTTTTGGCGGTGAACGAACCACGCGATGTAGCGAGGGGCTCGGACTTGGTGGTCTGCGCTACCGGCAGTAACGTTCCGGTTTTATACGGCGAGTGGTTGGAGGAAGGCCAGCATGTAACATCCATCGTCGGCAGTAACAAAGAACTCTTACAGGAAGGCCTGATCACGAGCCCTAGGCGTGAGTTGGACGACAAAGCACTCACCCGCGCCGATGTGATCGTTGCGACTTTGCGGCAGCAGGGCATCCACGATGAGCAGGGTGACTTCGTCGAACCGATCGGCAAAGGATTGCTACGATGGGACGATGTCAGCGATTTAAGTTCCTTGTTAGCCGGAAAAGTAAGTGGTCGCACAAGCGCAAAGCAGATCACCCTATTTAAACAAAACAGCGATCAGGGAGTGGGTTTCATGGCGCTGGCTCGATTGGCGCATGACAAAGCACTCAACGCCGGGATTGGATTGGAGATCTAGGATCCGTCGGTTTGCGCTGACATGTTTCTGCTTGAGGTGAATCAAAATGCCAATCATTTTCTTGTTTCTCCTTGTGCTGTTGTTCCCCGCAGTCGGGCTAACACAGTTCGATCCTCAGCTCGTTGAGTTGGCAAAAAAAGATGGCGAGTTGGTTGCCTACAGCAGCTCTAGCACGGAAGAGGTCCGCAACCTCGTCGACGGCTTTCGCAAGCAATTCCCATTTATTAACGCTAGCTCCTACCGATCCGGGGACTATGCGCTTTTGAACAGAGTAAGAACGGAAGCGAAAGCCGGCCGCTACGCCTGGGATGTCCTGGACATGACGACCTACCCCGGCTATTCACTGGCGAAAGAAGGTTTTTTCGCCAAGTACTCTGCCCCAGAACGTAAGTATATCCGCGAGGGCCATCTGGATGACCAGTCTTATTGGACCTCGATACTCTCCAATGTCAACGTAGTGGTTTACAACACAAAATTGGTTCCCCGAGAAAGCGTCCCGAAGCGGTATGAAGATCTCCTTGACGCTAAATGGAAGGGCAAGATGGGGATGGAGCAATATGCCTACGAGTGGTTTGCCAATCTGCTTTACGTGATGGGGGACGAAAACGGCAAAGTTTTTATGAAAAAACTCGGGGAGCAAAAAATCGTTTACCGTGGCGGACGCACTCTTAACACCGAGCTATTAGCCGCTGGAGAATTTTCCCTTGGCATTGCGCTCTATCTTCATCGGGCTAGAGATATGAGGAATAAAGGCGCCCCAATTGATTGGGTCATGCTCGAACCCGCGGTGGCCAACCTTCACCCTGTAGGACTTTCCGTTAAGGCACCTCACCCCAACGCCGGCAAACTCTTTATTAGCTATCTGCTGTCTCTACCGGTGCAGGAATCTTTCGCCAAGAGCGGCCAACTGCCGGCGCGCAAGGATGCAGGCGCTGGGCTAAAGGAAATACTTCGGGGCGTCGAACCCTACCCTAGTCAAGCTAAGCTGGCGGATCGATTGAACGACAATATCGAACTTTACAAAAAACTTTTCACGTTGAAAAAATATAGGATAAAACGACCACGGCAAAGCATGCGGTTATCTCACTTTACTTTACCATAGAGACCGAAGAGCCGGAGTTAGCCGACGCCATGGAATTTCTCGGAGCAGAACATTTTCTCTTTGCCACGGATTATCCTCATGACGATCCGAGCGGACGGATGAAATTCAAAGACGTTGAGTTGCTGCGGGCAAACCGGAAGATCTCAGAGGCGGATAAAGAGTTAATTCGATCGGAGAATGCCAAGACGTTATTTAAGATCCCATAATTAAGCGCGCAGTTCGCACAGGCTCAAAGTTGCAACATGTGGCATCGCGGTCGGGAAAGCTTTCTTGATGCGTATAGAGCTGCTCTCGATCTCATGCGCTCTGACAATATTGGTTTTTTTGCCTAAAAACCTGGGCTATGTTTACCCATTCTAGTTGAGCAGTAAAAATAGCGAGTCTGCAACTCATCTCTTTCTATTTATGAGCAAGCCACAATTATCAATTGGAATCGACGTCGGTGGGACTTTCACGGATTTCTTTTTTTATGATTGTTCTTCTGGACGAGTTGAGACAGAGAAGCTCTTAACCAGTGCCTCAGAACCAGAGAAAAGTATCGTCGAAGGCATTCGCACTGGACTGAACCGTCTAGATTCACTCGGTGAGGATATTCAGTCCATCATTCATGGAACCACACTGATTGTTAATGCGATCATTGAGAGGAAAGGAGCACGAACGGGGCTTCTAACCACTAAGGGCTTTCGCGACATTATAGAGGCACGAAAAGAAAAGCGTTACGACCTCTACGATTTAGGACTGGAACTTCCCGCGCCATTGGTGCCCCGTCGCTATCGAATTGGTGTGACAGAACGTCTGGATGAGAAGGGAGAGATCCTAACTCCATTGGACGAAAGCGAGGTTAATGCCGCAGTCGAGCATCTCAAATCGGTCGGTGTTGAGAGCCTCGCCATATGCTTTTTACATTCCTACCGTAATCCGATTCACGAAAAGAGGGTAGCTGAAATTATCAGAAACGGGTTTCCTTCACTCGCGGTTTGTCTTTCATCAGAGGTCGTCCCTGAGATTCGTGAATACGAGCGATTTTCAACTACCGTAGCCAACGCGTACGCCTTGCCGCTTATTTCGAAATATCTAAATTCGCTTGCCTTGCGGCTAAAAGAGATCAATTACGATCGTGGGATACTGGTCATGCTATCGCATGGTGGTATTTCCACTCAGGAGATCGGTCGCAGATATCCGATAAGGCTCGTGGAATCGGGCCCTGTCGGCGGGGTGTTCGGCTCTCTCAAAATAGCTCGGGAAAATGGGATCGAAAATATCCTGTGCTTTGATATGGGCGGTACTACCGCAAAACTGTGTGTGGTGGATGACCTGCAACCTTCAATTACGACGGAATACGAGGTCGCCAGAGTTCACCGGTTTAAAAGAGGCAGTGGAATAAGTCTGCGTTTGCCGGCTATTGACCTGCTGGAGATCGGGGCGGGCGGCGGGAGCATCGCGAAGCTCAATTCGTTGGGATTTATCGAAGTAGGGCCCGAAAGTTCTGGCAGCATGCCGGGGCCTTCATGTTATGGGTTCGGCGGAGTTGAACCCACCGTTACCGATGCTGATCTCATCTTGGGCTATCTGAGGCCGGATTACTTCTTGGGGGGCAATCAATCCATAGATCTGACGGCTGCAAAGCGATCGGTAGACGAAAAAATAGCCAAGCCCCTGGGCGTGAACACGCTCGCAGCGTCGATGGCGATTTATCAAACGGTGAATGAAAACATGGCAAATGCGGCTCACATCTACCTCTCGGAAAAAGGAGAAAACTCCGAGAAATACACACTTGTGGCCTTCGGCGGCGCAGGTCCCGTCCATGTTGCTGCGTTAGCGCGAGCCTTGGGCATACACCATATCCTAATCCCTCGTTTCGCGGGCGTAGCATCAGCTCTCGGGTTTCTTGTGGCGCCAAAATCTTTTGAGACCGTCCGCACCTATATTTGTCGCCTTGAAAGCTTTGACTCGGCAGAAATAACTGCCCTGATAGAAGAAATGATTGAGGAGGGGGGAAGAGTCCTTCAGAGAGCAGAAATACCGGATGACCAAATTGAATTTCAAATCAAAGCCGATATGCGTTACGTCGGCCAAAAACACGAAATAACAGTTCCGATCAATCTGACAGAAAAGCCTGAACCTCTTAACGCTGTTTATCTTCTCAAATGTTTTGAAGCGGAGTATCGCCGGATTTTTGGACGAATTTACCCAGACATTCCGATCGAAGCGTTAAGCTGGCGGGTAGTAAGCACCGCGCCGGCATCTACTCCAGAATTCATAAGCTCATTATCCCAGAGGATCAATTCTCGGGATCAGCCATCAGCCTGGCGTGACGTCGTGGAATCGAGCGGGTCAACTATCGCCAAATGGCCGGTCTTCCAGTGGAACCAACTCCCGGTGGCGAAGAGATTCATCGGTCCAGCGCTTATTGAGGATCCGTACACGACAGTAGTAGTTTCTTCCTTTTTTTACTTTGAAATGGATGAAAGATTCGGTATCCATCTGTGGGATAAGGAAACGACCAATGACGACCAACGATAGCCTTTTCACGCAGGTTCGATGGAGCCGGCTGATCGCGATCTGCGAGGAACAGGCGCGTTCTTTACTTCGCGCATCGTTTTCCAGCATGGCAGGAGAAGCTGAGGATTTCGGAAGTGCCATCTTCGATCGCTCGGGACGGCTAATTGCGCAAGCTGAAAGTACTGGTACGGTTTCGATTCTCTACGGTCTCGTCCGAGGGGTTAAGCACATACTGAATAAATTCCCTTCAGAGAGTCTCAAGCCCGGTGATGTTCTAATCGGTAACGACCCCTGGTTCTTTTCGGGCCACAAATATGACGTCACTGTTGCCGCTCCGATTTTTTTCAAAGGACGGATGATTGGGATGACCGCAACGTGTCTGCACGTGCCGGACGTTGGAGGTCTGGGATTCGGACCGAGCGCGAAAGACAGTTATGAGGAAGGAATCCTGATTCCCATCGTGAAATTCATATCTCAGGGGCAGCTTAATCAAGAGTTGATAGATTTTCTCAACGTAAACGTGCGTTCGTCGAATCAGGTCATCGGTGATCTAATGGCGCAGGTTACGGCTAACGAGATAGCAGGGCGTAGAGTAGTCAGCAGTTTAGAAGAGTTTCAGGAACAGGATCTCGAGCGCATTTCAAAAGAGGTGCGTCACCGGACCGAGACGGCGCTGATCGAGAGATTGAAACAGCTTCCAGGAGGGACATGCGAGTACGAAGCTCGCGCGGATGTACTCGGAAAAGAAATAACCGTACATTGCAAGCTTACTCTGGAAAAGAATAAAGTCCGGATCGATTTTGCTGGAACCTCTCCGCAGGTAGATAAAGGTGTTAACTGCACGCTCAACGTGACCACCGCGTTCGTTGTGCACGCCCTTAAGTGCTCGCTGTTGCCGGATGTGCCCAACAACGACGGTTTTTTTGTTCCGATTGAAGTGACTGCGCCGGACGGTTGCATCCTGAATGCGCGCTGGCCGGCGGCAGTTGCGGCGCGCCATATGATAACGACTTTCGTATCGTGTTGCGTCTTCGGCGCGTTAGGCAGGCTTAATGTGGAATCCGTGATCGCTGAAAGCGCCGGCAGGGTAATCATCGTCTCACGGGGCGTGCGTCCAACCGGCGACGAGTTTGTTTACACATATCCGACCCGATGCGGTATGGGAGCGCGACCCAACAGCGACGGATTGTCAGGGCACATGTTTCCCGGAGCGGTAGGTACGATACCTGTTGAGATCGTGGAAAATAATTCGCCGATTTTTGTCTTCCGTAAAGAATTTCTCTGTGATTCCGGCGGACCGGGTCGCTACAGAGGCGGTTGTGATCAAGTGGTCGAATTTAAAGTTCAATGCCGCGGTGAAGCCAACTTGGCTTGCATGTCGGAGCGGTCTCAGTTTCCTGCTCGTGGCGTTCAGGGAGGCCTTCCCGGAGCCCGAAGCCAATTCGTAGTCAACGGGGAACTCTTTGTTGATCCGAAAAAAACGATCGTGGTAACTGATCGTGACATCATCACGTGCTCGGGTGGCGGAGGGGGAGGATTCTATCCTTCACACTCGCGCGATCCCGACAGAGTGTTAGCCGACGTTTGCGATGGCGTTGTGTCCCTCGAAGCAGCGAGGAACATATATAGAGTTGCGATCACCTCTAACAATCTGGAGATTGATTGGACTGAAACAAAACGTTTGCGTGATAGCGCAGAGGAGGACAACCCACGTGACCTACCGGGTTAACAGGCAAATTTTAATTCATGCTTCTTTTGCGCTTCTAGTAGTCATTTCGATTCAGCGAGTTAATGCGGCAACAGCAGGGCGCAAGGTCAGGATGAGCTTTGCTGCAATAAGCGGGGCTGTCGCTCCGATTTGGATCGCCAAAGATCTAGGGTTTTTTGAAAAAAACGGATTGGACGTAGATCCCGTGTTGATTCAGAGCGGTCCCCGTTCGGTTTCGGCTCTATTAAGCGGCGAAATGCCTATCATCAATACAGGGGCAAATTCTGCTATCGCGGCAAATCTAGGTGGCACAAAAGAGCCGGTTGTGATTGCAACTTTTTATAACACCCTGGTCTTTTCAGTGGTGGGCAGGCCCGACATTACCAACATTACCCGACTTAAAGGAAGGGTTCTCGGGGTCACGCAGTCGGGAAGTCTTTCCGATTTCACCGCGCGTCTTGTACTAGCTCAAGCCGGTCTCGTTCCACAGCGCGATGTCACCTTACTCCCGACGGGAGATTACAACGGGATGGTCGTCTCTATGTCCAAGGGACTGATCGACGCTGGCGTCATATCCCCGCCCTCGACGCTCAAAGCGAGAAAATTGGGTTTTCGAGAAATCTTGGATGTCGGAGCTACAGGAATCGAATATGCGGGCACGAGCATAGCCACAACGCGCACTCTTCTACGAGAATCGCCCGAAATCCCAAGGCGTGTAGTAAGAGCTTTAGTCGAGGCGATTCATCTATTCAAAACTGACAAAGCGGCAAGCATCCGAGTTTTGGCACGTTGGACAAAAACTCAGGACAGCGAGGTGCTCGATGAGCTTTACGATATGTATTCGGGAAAGTATCTGCTCAAAGTTCCTGCGCCTTCCGAGAAGGGAATTAGGGCAGTCCTCGATAGTTTATCCGACAGAGTGCCCGGAGCGAAAACCGCCAATCCCAGAGATCTTTTCGATGACGGCTTCGTACGCGAGTTGGTGGAAAGCAGTTTTTTGAAAAACTTGTATCAATAGAATGCATAAGTAGGTGGAAATCGACTTCCGGCGATTTCCCCTCGGATAAATTTTGTCGAGAGCGGTGTCTTGATGTCTTACAGACCCGACGTGGCAGGACGTTTCAGGCGCCGCCATTTTTGTCGACAAAAGTTCGAATTGATCATCAATCTGAAAACGGCCAAGCAGATCGGCCTGACGATCCCGCCGAATGTGCTGGCGCGGGCGGATAAGGTGATCAGATAATGTTTCGCGCGCTGCTATGTCGGAAAACATAATTCCAGGATTGAATTGAATTCTCCTACGACTAAATCCTGTGAAATTTGACTGAAGCGTCGTTCGGTTGAAAGGTAATGCGTGAAAAACAATGTAAGACTTACGCTTGCAATTCTTCTTATAGCGAGCCAGGTGATAACTGGCTGTGCTTCACAGGTTCAAAAATCGAATGTGATCCAGCCAAGCGTGCAACGCGAAAAACTTCAGAACATCCAGATCTCCATCAATCCTAATCGTCGGTTCGCTGCTAGTCA
>WNGI01003505.1_pt1 | contig 13841 bp, 12 predicted proteins | sample 5400621 | NCBI WGS metagenome assembly WNGI01 (sample SAMN13153374, study PRJNA577476) | soil metagenome | isolation source: 20 cm soil or saprolite under Garry oak tree replicate 1 | place: USA:California | collected 2016-06-15
CGGTCAGTTGGGGACAGCAACAAAACTTGCTGGCCGGTGCCAGGTTTGAATTGATGAAGACCTCCGAAGTCAATGCCATAGTAAGCGCAGTTACCCGCTGGGCCCTTGAACGTGACGACATCCGCGCCATGGGCCTCGCAGGATCGTGGGCACGAGGCAATCCGCGTCGATTTTCGGATGTTGATTTGTTGTTGCTCTCGAATCGAGCGCATGAATATCGACGTCGCCGGAGATGGCTGACCGAGATTGACTTCGCAGGCGCGGGCTATCGGCTTCAGATGAGCAGCGGCGCAATCTACGGGGTTGTTTGGTCGCGACACATCAGTCTGCTGCCGGCGGCAGAAGTGGAACTGACATTTGCTGAGTGCTCTTGGGCGAGAACAGACCCGGTCCATGGTGGGACGCGAGGCGTCGTGCAAGATGCGCTCCGGATCATCTTCGACAAAGATGGGATTTTGGCCAAGCTCGTTGATGCGGTCATGTCCGGATAGGGCATAATCGCCGTTGGATGTGGCCGCCCCGAAACGCCAACGAAATTGTCGTCATCGTGCCCTAAGGGCGGACAAGATATGCAAATCGCGTGGATCGACAAAGCGATTTCATCGCCTGCCTTGTCGGCTTCCCGGGCGTGGAAAACTGACCATCGCCCGTGCTCTCGCGCGTCTCGATCGGATCGAACAGGTCTAACGTCGATCTCAATAAACGCTTTACCTTTAAAAAGCCGGCGGCGATTTGCGTCGGTATTTGCGCAAGCCGCCTAAGGCGGGATTAACCAGGTCGTTTCCGGAGGGGCCGGCCAGACCATCCGTTCGGTAGGTTAAGCTGCCACGACACCCCGTATTTGTCCGACTGGCAGCCGAATTTGCGGCTGAACGGATATGAATTGAGCGGCATGAACACCTGGCCGCCATCCGACAATTTTGCGAACATGTCGTCGATCTCGGCTTCATCGGCGCAGTCGACGAACAACGACATCGAAGGCGTAAAGCTGGAATCGTGCTTCGCCGCGCTGTCGACGCACATGAAGGTCTGGCCCGCAAGCGTAAAGGTCGCCTGCATCACCGATCCCTCCTCGCGCTCGCATCGGCCGTCGAACATCAGGAAGGTTTTGATTTTTGGGTCATGGCACGCTCAGAACTCGTAATACCAGCGAGAGGATGTCGCGAGGATAGCTGCGCTCATTGGCACCCGTTCCGCACAACCCGCCCCAGTTCACCCGCTTGAGTTTAATAATGACCATGGCAGCAGTTTGTGCTAGAATTCTATTCATAGAGGGCCTCGCATGACAGGCGGTTGAGGAGGCCCCTCAAGCGACGGCGATTAATCAACTTTGTAGCATCTACTTTATCGATGCTGTTCGATTCTGCAGGCGCCGTGCGGCGTTTGATGCAGGCGGCAATTTACGTTCTCTCACACGACGTTCTCTCACACGACGTTCTCTCGCACGCGATACGCGATCTTTCGCGCCGCAGCGGCATTTCGTTCAGGTCGTTTCAGCCGAACCCGGGCAGAGGGAGTGGACGTCATGCACGTCACACATCAAGAAGCCGCAGATGACAACTGCACACATCAGAGGAGGGGTGTTCGCCATGTTCCGAGGGAATCCTGAAGCTGACGTTATGTCTCTGCCTTTGCGCGGCGGCCACGCCCACGGCGCTCGCCCAAGGTGCGGCGTCGACAATCACCGAACAAGAGGCGCACGCTATCGCGGTGGACGCCTATGTTTACTTTACCCCATCATGTCGATGGACGTGTCCCGGAAGCAATTCACCAACGGCACAACCGATTTCAGGGGTCCGATGAACACGTTCGTCAACGTGCCCGAGTATCCACCGGCTAATTTCAAGGGTGTCGTGCGGTCCAACTTCGATACTCTATATTCCGTCTCATGGCTGGACATGACCAAGGAGCCTGTCGTCATCACGGCTCCGGATACCGATGGACGCTACTATCTGCTGCCGATGCTTGACATGTGGACCGATGTTTTTGCATCGCCAGGCTGGCGAACGACGGGCACCAAAGCGGGGACCTTTCTGGTGACGCCAGCGGGCTGGCGGCCGGATTTGCGCGACAGGTTCGCCGACGAGTTCAAGCTTCCAAAGGACACGCAGCGCATCGAAGCGCCAACGCCTTATGTCTGGCTTATCGGCCGGACCAAGACGGACGGCCCGGCGGACTACGATGCGGTTCATAAAATCCAGGCCGGCTATAAGGTCACCCTGCTTTCCGATTTTGGCAAGACGCCCAAGCCGGTCGAGTTCAAGCCGGACCCAAGCGTCGACATGAAGACGCCGCCCAAAGTCCAGCTCGATACCATGACGGCTAGCGTATATTTCGCTTATGCAGCAGAGTTGCTCAAGCTTCACCCGCCTCATGTCACCGACGAGCCGGTCATCGCGCAGATGAAGAAAATTGGTATCGAGCCCGGTAAGAGCTTTGACATCGGCAAGCTCGATCCGACCATGCAAAGGGCGCTGGAAACCGCGCCGCAAGACGCGCAGAAGCTGATGGCCTGGAAACTGCCGACGTTAGCTCGAGTGGCGAATGACTGGTCGATGAACACCGACACGGTGGGCGTGTATGGCAACTATTACTTGAAGCGGGCTATTCTCGCGCAGCAAGGACTTGGCGCGAATGTGGTCGAGGATGCCATTTACCCGCTTAATCTCGGCGACGAATCCGGCAAGCCGCTCGACGGCGCAAACAAATACACCATCACATTCGAGAAGGGCGCCGCTCCTCCGGTAAATGCATTCTGGTCGATCACTCTCTACGATCAGGAAGGATTCCAGGTCGGTAACGCCCTGAACCGCTTTACGGTCAGTAGCTGGATGCCGTTCAAATACAATGCCGATGGTTCGCTTGACCTCTATTTTCAGAACGAGAGTCCTGGAAAGGATCTGGAAGGCAACTGGCTTCCCGCACCGAAGGCGCCATTCAATCTGACGATGCGCCTGTACGCTCCGAAGTCAGACGCACTGACCGGAAAATGGAATCCGCCGCCGATTGTAAAGAACCAGGTAACGGTCGGTTTGTCGGCCCAGTAAGCGTCGACCGGAGCACCGGCGTTCAAGCGCCGGGCTCCGATCTATCGCCATCTCTCCATTTTCTCTCCGCAAAGCGACCTGTGTCGGGCATCCCCTACGCCGCGTTGCTGCCTTCCTGGCGGCTGGCCTCGAACAGGAACCAGGTGCGCCGCTCGGTCTCGTCGATAAAGGTTTCGAGCAGGCTGGCACTCCCGCTATCCTCGTAATCGTCGCACAATTTGTGCGCCTTGCGCATCGCGGCCGCCACGTGCTTGTTGTCTTCCATCAATTCGCGCAGCATCTCGCGCGGCGGCACGTATTCTTCGTTATTGTCCTTGATCGTCTGCAGCTTGCCGATCTGGCCGATCGACTTCACCGTGATGCCGCCGAGCTTGCGGACGCGTTCGGCGAGCTGGTCGGTGGTGGCGAAAATCGCGTCCGACTGCTCGTCGAGCATCACGTGATAATCGTGGAAATGCCGGCCGCTGACATGCCAGTGGAAATTCTTGGTCTTCAGATAGAGCGCGAAGGCATCGGCCAACAGCGTATTGAGCGACGCTGAGATCTTGTTCACCCCTTCCGGGGGGATGTCGGTCGGAGTATCGAGATCGGGTGAGGTTTTTTCGGACTTTGCTTTGCTCACGTTGCACCTTCCTGTTAGGAACCGGACATCGGCGGCGGACATGGCTCACCGGGCCACGTAACGCATAAGAATACCCCCCGGTTCCAGAACAGGAACTTCAAATTTATCAATCCTGGCGGCCATGAACGATTGGATCGATTATTACGATTCCACGCATACGATCTATGCAAGCAAGCGGCATCGCGACTTGCATTTCGAGATCGTTGCCCACGACATCATCGGTTACATCGCATCCCCCGACGCCGTGGTGCTCGACTATGCCTGTGGCGAGGCGCTGGCGGCGGCCAAGGTGGCGGACGCCTGCAACACACTGTTCCTGGCCGAGCCCGCGCCCGGCGTGCGCGGCCGGCTGATCGCGCGTTTTGCGCCGAACACCAAGATCAGGGTGCGCTCGCTCGACGAATTGAGAAGCATGGCGGAGAAATCCATCGATCTCGTGGTGATGAATTCGGTCGCCCAATATATGACGCCGAACGAGCTGGATTCCGCGCTGGCCGTGGTGCGCCGCCTCGTAAAGCCCACCGGCCGCCTGGTCATCGGCGACATCCTCCGCCCCGAAGTCGGCATGCCGACCGACGTCATCGCGCTGCTGCGCTTCGCGGCGAAATGCGGTTTCCTGAAAGATGCCCTGATCGGGCTGCTGTCGACCGCGCTGTCCGACTACCGGCAGTTGCGCACGCGCCTCGGCCTGCAGCGCTACAGCGAGAAGGATATCATCGCCAAGCTCGCGAAATCCGGCTTCAGCGCCGCGCGCGCCCCCTTCAATATCGGGCACAATCCGTGGCGGATGACGTTCGTGGCGCGCCACGCTTTGGTGCGCGCGCCAGACCCGGCGGATTAGGGTTAATCGACGGCAGGCTCGGCACACGGCTTGGCTCACCGGTACGTGATCGGCGATGATCGGGGTGGCCCGGTGGCGGAACGCTTCAACGCGAGAGCTGTGCATCGCTCTTTATCCTGGTTCAAGTCCAGGCCGGGCCTCCAATTTCTCTGAGGCAATTTCTGAAGCAGACAGGTGCGATGACGTCGGGGTGAGTAATCATCGCGTTGCATCTATGGCGCCTTTCCCAAGCCCTCCGTCCCAAGCCCTCCGTGCCCTCGGATATGCCGAGCGATGGACCGATCAACGGCAGCTTTGGCGTTCTCGGGGATGTCGCCGCGGCCCCAGAATGCCGAGTGGATCGTGTCGTAATCCAGCGTGGCCAGACGCCGTCCGATGCGTTCCACTTCTGTGGCCGCCAAGGGGACGTAATTGGGATAAGACCACATGAACGAGACATGCCTGCGATCCCAAGTCACCAGCATGGTGTCCCCTGTGAGCAGGGTGCGCCGCTCGGGAAGATGCAAAACCGTGCTGCCGGGAAAATGGCCCCCGAGCCGATGAAGCGTGACGCCCGACAAAATGTCCCGCGTCTCTCCTGCCCAAAATTGAATGCAGGGATCGGGCTCAGTGACCCATTGCCGGTCGGCCTCATGCACGACCACGGGACAGTCGAAGGTCCGGCCCCATGTCGCCATCGCGCTGTAGAAATGCGAATGGGACACGGCAACCGCTTTGAGACCGCCCAGCGCGCGAATGATTTCGATCGTCGCGCTATCCAGCAAGCTGATGCAGTCCCACAGAACGTTGCCTGCTGGTGTCACGACCAGGAAGGCCCGCTGCCCGATCGCGAATTGTGGCACGGTGGACAAGCCGAACAGACCGGCAGCGACTTTGCGAAAAGCGTTGGAGCGGCCGACCGCCAACGCTTCGGACGTGATCCACTCCTGACCGGTGGCTGGAACGAATTGCCGCTCGTCGTCGCAGATCAGGCAGTGTTCGGGCGGGCTGGGGCGCTCAGGATGCTGGATCCCGCATGCCTTGCATAGATACTTTGGCATAGCTTCTTCCCATTGAAGATGAACCTGTTGCCCACTCTCGCGAATTGGCTATGACCCAATGAGAAATCAGCGGGCGGCCACCAAATCGCACTCCGGGAATTGCAAGCGGTCGGCGTCGCGCGTGGCGGATTTGATGACTGCATCGATCAGGCCGGGAAAGCGCGCGTCGAGATCCTTGCGGCGAAGCTTCATGTAGCGCGTGGTCCCGACGACCCGGGTCTGCACCAGGCCGGCTTCGCGCAACTTGGCGAAATGATATGCCAGGTTCGATTTGCCGCTGAACGCGTTGAAATCGCCGCAACGCAGCTCGGTCGCGGCCTGATCATGCTTCGCCAGATTGTAGACGATCGCCAGCCGGGTCGGATCGCTCAGGCAATCCAGCACCATCGGCAGCTCGATCTGCTCGCGGGTGGGGTGCGGGGGCGCGCGGCTCATGCGCCAAACATAACAGCGCCGATGCCGGCTCGCAATGTTCAATGGTCATTGAACCAATTGACATTGGAAAATGCCTGATCAATAGTTCAACGAATATTGAACATCGGAGACGGCAGATGAGCGTGTTCTGGCTGGCCTTGGCGGCATTCGCGATCGGCACCGAGGCATTTGTTATCGCGGGACTTTTGCCGGTCATCGCGTCCGACATGCAGATTTCCGCCGCCGCTGCAGGGCAATTGGTGACCGCCTATGCGCTGGCCTATGCCTTCGGCTCGCCCATCCTCGCGGTGACGTTCAACAACCTCGACCGCAGGGATGTGTTGACCGTTGCGCTATCCTGCTTCGTCGCCGGCAACCTGCTTGCCGTCGCCTCGGGCAGTTTTGCGCTGCTATTGGCATCGCGTGTGCTGATGGCGCTCGGCGCAGGCCTGTGCATGCCCACCGCGATCGGCGTCGCTGTCGCCGTCGCAGCCCCGGAGCGGCGCGGCCGCGCCATCGCTCTGGTGACGTCCGGTCTCACCGTCGCAACCGTGGTCGGCGTTCCCCTGGGCACCATGATCGGCAACCAGTTCGGCTGGCGCGCGACGTTTATCATGGTTGCCGTTCTAGGCGCGCTCGCGCTGGCCGGACTGCTATTCGGATTGCCGCGCGGCCTGCCGAAAAGCACGGCGACGCTGGCCCAGCGCTTCGCCGTTGCACGGCATGACGCCGTGCTCTACGCGCTGGCAACCACAACGCTCTGGGCCGTTGGAGGCTTCACCGTTTTCACCTATCTCGCGATCCCGCTGCACGGCCTCGGGTTCGGTGCAACCGATATCAGCCTGGCGCTCCTGGTCTTTGGCTCGGCCGCGGCGATCGGCAACATGCTGGGCGGCCTGCTGGCCGACCGGCTGGGCACGACGCCTATGGCGGCGCTCGGACTTGCCGGCATGGCGACGGCGCTGATCCTGCTCTCCGCGGCACTGAAGTTCGCGCCGCCCGAACATGCGCGATATGTCGTGCTCCTGCTCGTGTTTGGCTGGGCCATTTCGGGATGGGGATTCTATCCCGCACAGGTCGCCAGCATCATACGGATAAACCCTGAGGCTTCGATGATCGCGTTGTCGCTCAACGCCTCCTTCATGTATCTCGGCTTCGCCATCGGCGGGGCGGCGGGCGGCATCGTGCTGTCGGTACTCGGTCCAACCGACCTCGGATGGGTCGGCGGCTGCAGCGTCGCCGCAGCGCTTGCCGTGCTTTTGCTGCGCGGCCGGCAGGAACGGCTAAAACCCTACGAAATTGCCGGTTGATGGAGCCTTTAAGGGCCTTTCGCGGCTGCGGAATCTGGTCTAAAGACCACCCGCGCGCGGGGTCACGCGCCTTGGTCGTAAGGGACGCGCGGCATGCGCGCCCTTTTTTTGTGCCCAATTTCCGTCCGTGAGATTTGATGCCCAAACGAACCGACATCTCCACCATCCTGATTATTGGCGCGGGTCCGATCGTGATCGGACAGGCCTGCGAGTTCGACTATTCCGGCACGCAGGCGGTGAAGACGTTGAAGGAAGAGGGTTTTCGCATCGTCCTCGTCAATTCCAATCCGGCCACCATCATGACCGATCCGGAACTGGCGGATGCGACCTATATCGAGCCGATCACGCCGGAGATCGTCGCCAAGATCATCGAGAAGGAACGTTACGTCGTTCCCGGCGGTTTTGCGCTGTTGCCGACCATGGGCGGGCAGACCGCGCTCAACTGCGCGCTGTCGCTGCGCAGACTAGGCACGCTCGCCAAATTCGACGTCGAGATGATCGGCGCCACGGCGGATGCGATCGACAAAGCGGAAGACCGCCAGCTGTTCCGCAACGCCATGGAACGGATCGGCCTGCAGACGCCTAAATCGCGGCTTGCGAACGCGTCGGCGTTGAAGAAGTCCTATCGCGACAAATATCTCGCCGAACGTGAAAATCTGTCCCGCGCCGCGCTGGAAGAGTGCGAACGGCAATGGGCGCTCGGCGAGAACGAGCGACGAAAGCGCTACCAGGAGCACGCGCTCGGCGAGGCGCTGATGGCGCTTTCCGAAATCGGCCTGCCCGCGATCATTCGGCCCTCCTTCACCATGGGCGGCACCGGCGGCGGCATCGCTTACAACAAGGAGGAGTTTCTCGACATCATCGAGCGCGGGCTGGACGCCTCGCCGACCAACGAGGTGCTGATCGAGGAATCGGTGCTCGGGTGGAAAGAGTTCGAGATGGAGGTGGTGCGCGACAAAAAGGACAATTGCATCATCATCTGCTCGATCGAGAACCTCGATCCGATGGGCGTGCACACCGGCGATTCCATCACGGTGGCGCCGGCGCTGACCTTGACCGACAAGGAATACCAGATCATGCGCGACGCCTCGATCGCGGTGTTGCGCGAGATCGGGGTGGAGACCGGCGGCTCCAACGTGCAGTTCGGCGTCAACCCGGCCGACGGGCGCATGGTCGTGATCGAAATGAACCCGCGGGTGTCGCGCTCATCCGCGCTGGCCTCGAAGGCGACCGGCTTTCCGATCGCGAAAGTCGCGGCCAAGCTCGCGGTCGGCTACACGCTGGACGAGATCGCCAACGACATCACCGGCGGCGCGACGCCGGCCTCCTTCGAGCCGACCATCGATTACGTCGTCACCAAGATCCCCAGATTCGCGTTCGAGAAATTTCCAGGCGCCTCCACCACGCTCACCACCTCGATGAAATCGGTCGGCGAAGTGATGGCGATCGGCCGCACCTTTCAGGAGAGCCTGCAGAAGGCGCTGCGCGGCCTTGAAACCGGCCTGACCGGTCTCGACGAGATCGAGATCGAGGGACTGGGGCGCGGCGACGACAAGAACGCGCTCCGCGCGGCGCTCGGCACGCCGACGCCGAACCGCATCCTGCAGGTCGCGCAGGCCATGCGGCGCGGCTGGTCGAACGAGGACATCTTCAATTCCTGCAAGATCGATCCGTGGTTTCTCGCCGAGATGCGCGGCGTCATCGAGATGGAAGCCAAGGTTCGGAAAAACAGCCTGCCCAACAACGCCTTCGGCATGCGGACCTTGAAGGCGATGGGCTTTTCCGACGCGCGGCTTGCGGTGCTGACCGGGGCCACGGAGGCCGAAGTCACCGCGAAGCGCCACGCGCTCGGGGTGCGCCCCGTGTACAAGCGCATCGATACCTGCGCCGCCGAGTTCGCCTCGCCGACGGCTTATATGTATTCGACCTATGAGGCGCCGTTCGCGGGCCGCCTGGCGGACGAGAGCGCGCCGTCCGACAAGAAGAAGGTCATCATTCTCGGCGGCGGGCCCAACCGGATCGGCCAGGGCATCGAATTCGATTATTGCTGCTGTCACGCCTGCTTTGCGCTGCATGACGTGGGCTTTGAGAGCATCATGATCAACTGCAACCCGGAAACGGTGTCGACCGACTACGACACCGCGGACCGGCTTTACTTCGAGCCGCTCACGGCCGAGGACGTGCTGGAGATCGTCGCGACCGAACGCAGGAACGGCACCCTCCACGGCGTGATCGTGCAGTTCGGCGGCCAGACGCCGCTGAAGCTGGCGCGCGCGCTGGAGGCGGCCGAGGTGCCGATCCTCGGTACCTCGCCTGACGCCATCGACCTCGCCGAGGACCGCGATCGCTTCAAGCGCGTGCTCGACAAGCTGCATCTGAAGCAGCCGAAGAACGGCATCGCCTATTCGGTCGAGCAGGCCCGGCTGGTGGCGGCCGATCTCGGCTTGCCGCTGGTGGTGCGCCCGTCCTATGTGCTCGGCGGGCGAGCCATGCAGATCATCCGCGAGGAGAACCAGCTCAGCGATTATCTGCTCGGCACCCTGCCCGAGCTGGTGCCCGCCGACGTCCAGGCGCGCTATCCGAACGACAAGACCGGGCAGATCAACACCGTGCTCGGCAAGAATCCGCTGCTGTTCGACCGCTATCTCTCCGACGCGACCGAGATCGACGTCGATTGCCTCTCCGACGGCAAGGACACCTTCATCGTCGGCATCATGGAGCATATCGAGGAAGCCGGGATCCATTCCGGCGATTCGGCCTGTTCGCTTCCGCCACACTCGCTCGACGCGCAGATGATCGCGGAGCTGGAACGGCAGACCCGCGAACTCGCGCTCGGCCTCGACGTGGTCGGCCTGATGAACGTGCAATACGCCATCAAGGACGGCGATATCTATGTGCTGGAAGTCAATCCGCGCGCCTCGCGCACGGTGCCGTTCGTGGCCAAGGTGGTCGGCACGCCAGTCGCGAAGATCGCCGCCCGAATCATGGCCGGCGAGAAGCTCGCCGATTTCCATCTCGAGCGGCGCAAGCTCAGGCATGTCGGGGTCAAGGAATCGGTGTTTCCGTTCGCCCGCTTCCCGGGCGTCGATACCGTGCTGGGTCCGGAAATGCGTTCGACCGGCGAGGTCATGGGCATCGACCGCTCGTTCGAAATAGCTTTCGCCAAGAGCCAGCTTGGCGGCGGCACACGCGTGCCGCGCAAGGGCACCGTGTTCGTCTCGGTCCGCGAGATCGACAAGACCCGAATCAAGGATGCCGTGCGGCTGTTATTCTCCCTCGGCTTCAAGGTAATGGCGACCTCCGGCACGCAGCGCTTCCTCACGGACCATGGCGTGCCAACCGAAAAAGTGAACAAGGTGCTGGAGGGACGGCCGCATATCGTGGACGCCATTACCAATGGCGACATCCAGCTTGTCTTCAACACCACCGAGGGGCCGCAGGCGCTCGCCGACAGCCGTTCCTTGCGCCGCGCTGCCCTCTTGCATAAAGTCCCATATTACACCACTCTTTCAGGTGCCGTGGCCGCAGCCCAGGGCATCCGCGCCTACCTGGGCGGGGACCTTGAGGTCCGTACACTGCAGAGTTACTTTTCCGAAAACTAGTCGTTGACCCGGCGGGGACGCCCGCTGCACGATTGGTAAGAAGCCGTATGGCTGGAACTCATCGCCCCGTATGAACGTCGTATCGGCCCCTTCGCGGGGTCGGAAATGAATGGGCTGGCGGGCTTTGCTTTGAGAGAGCCTAAGCTAGCAAGCGTCTCGTGCGCGCCGCGCCGGCGGCCCGCACGGTTGAAGGACAAGAGAGATGATGGAAAAGGTTCCAATGACCTCGATCGGGTATGCCGCGCTCGAAACCGAATTGAAGCAGCGCCAGTCCGTCGATCGCCCGCGTATCATCGAGCACATCGCCGAGGCGCGCTCGCATGGCGACCTGTCGGAGAACGCGGAATATCATGCCGCGAAGGAAGAGCAGTCCCACAACGAAGGCCGCATCGCCGAGATCGAGGACAAGCTGGCGCGCGCCGACATCATCGACATCACCAAGCTCTCCGGCGACACCATCAAGTTCGGCGCGACCGTGACGCTGGTCGACGAGGACACCGAGAAAAAGACGGTGTGGCAGATCGTTGGCGAGGTCGAAGCCGACGCCAAGAAAGGCCGGATCTCGATCACCTCGCCGCTCGCGCGTGCGCTGATCGGCAAGAAGAAAGGCGCCTCCGTCGAGGTGATGACGCCCGGCGGCGCCAAGGCCTATGAGATCACCAAGGTCGAGTGGCGCTGAGCTGTTTCGTCCAGAGCGTGATGACTTTTCTTCGAATCGTCATCTCGCTCTATCTTTTTGTTTGAGCATGATCTTTTCGGAAAACCGGTAGCTTTCCCGGATCATGCTCCAGCGCTTGCAAAAAGCCGCGCCGCCTGCGCGGCTTTTTTGTTGCGCTGCGCTTTCTTCGCAACCGCGATCACACAACGGCACGAAATGATTTGATTTCATGGGTGTTGACAGACACGCACCGGTGACGAACGCCGACGATTGCGATAGTGGTGTTGCCGCGTGTCAAACAGGGGATAACTGACATGGACCAGATGCTTTCCAGATGGCAGCCGGCGGCTCTCAGTCTTTTTCGCTTCATCACCGGCCTATTGCTGTTTCAATACGGCGTCGCGAAAATCTTCAAATTTCCCGTGCTACCCTATTTCGCTGATATCCCGCCGCTGATCCAGGCGGCAGGCTGGATCGAGCTCATCCTCGGAGGGCTCTTGATGATCGGCCTGTTCACGCGTCTGGTGGCATTCGTCCTGTCCGGCGAGATGGCCTTCGCCTATTTGCTCGGCCACATGCTCAAGACCGGCGAGCCGGTGCTTCACCCGCTCAACAATGGCGGCACCGCGGCGATCCTTTTCTGCTTCGCATGCCTGTTCATCTCGACCGCGGGCGGCGGGCCTTACAGCGTCGATGCGATGATAGGGAAAAAGGACTGAGAGCAGGCCTCACCAACAGTCATTCCGGGTGCACGAAGTGCGAACCCGGAATGACGGGAACACTAATTTCGCGTCTTCACTTCCAAAGGTACGGCCGCCTCGTATTTGGAGTTCTGCAGCACCAGCGAGGTCCTGACATTGCGCACATGGGGCGCCGCGGTCAGATTCGTGACGAAATCCTGAAATGTCGTCATGTCGGGCGCCACGCATTTCAGGATGAAATCGACCTCCCCCGACAGCATCCAGCATTCCCGTACCAGCGGCTCGCCGCGCACGAACTCCTCGAATGCCTTGAGATCGGCGTCCGCCTGGCTGGACAGATGGACAGACGCAAATACCGTCACGTCGAAACCGAGCCGGCGCGGATCCAATAATCCGCGATATCCCTGGATGTAGCCCTCTTCCTCCAGCGTCCGCACCCGCCGCAGGCAGGGCGGCGGCGAGATTCCCACCCGTTTGGCCAGTTCCACATTGGTGATTCGGCCATCGGCCTGGATCTCGTTCAGGATTTTGAGGTCTATCTCGTCAAGATTTTTCGACACGGGAATTCCAGGTTTCAAGTCGGCAAGCGGACGGCGGGATCGCCGGCAACACTTCTAGCCAGCTTGGGCAGTTTGCGCAATTTTATTGCGCGACTCCCACACTGTTTACCGTGACTAAGGGGAAAATTTGCTGAGATGGATTGCAATTCTTGCATGGCTCGCCAGATGTCCTAGACTTGGATTTGACACTTTCGGTGCCGCCGGCGAGGCCTTTCTAGGGTGTTCCGCTCCAGCGCTGGCCGAACTCCCGCAAGAGACCTCTGCCCCATGTCTGCCCTCATCCATGCCAAGGTCGTCATCATCGGATCCGGCCCCGCCGGCTACACTGCGGCGATCTATGCCGCGCGCGCGATGCTGGAACCGATTCTGATCCAAGGCATCCAGCCGGGCGGCCAGCTCACCATCACCACCGATGTCGAGAACTACCCGGGATTCGCCGACGTCATCCAGGGGCCATGGCTGATGGAACAGATGGAGAAGCAGGCCGCTCACGTCGGCACCAAGACCGTGACCGATCTCGTCACCAAGCTGGAACTGGCGCAGCGGCCATTCCGCCTCACTTGCGACAGCGGCGACGTCTATCTTGCGGACACCGTCATCCTGGCGACCGGCGCACAGGCACGTTGGCTCGGGATACCGTCGGAAGAGAAATTCAAAGGCTTCGGCGTCTCGGCATGCGCGACCTGCGACGGGTTCTTCTATCGCGGCAAGGAGGTTATCGTGGTCGGCGGCGGCAATACCGCGGTCGAGGAAGCGCTGTTCCTCACCAACTTCGCGTCCCAAGTCACCGTCGTGCACCGACGCGACCATTTCCGCGCCGAGCGCATCCTGCAGGAGCGCCTGTTCAAGAACCCCAAGATCAAGGTGGTCTGGGACAGCGCCATCAATGAAATCCGCGGCGCCGAGAACCCGGCCAAGGTGACCCATGTCCGGCTGAAGAACGTCAGGACCGGCGCGGTTACCGAAGTGCCGGCGGACGGCGTCTTCATCGCGATCGGCCACGCGCCGGCGACCGACCTTGTGGCCGGCCAGGTCAAGCTGAAACG
>WNGI01003506.1_pt1 | contig 13841 bp, 13 predicted proteins | sample 5400621 | NCBI WGS metagenome assembly WNGI01 (sample SAMN13153374, study PRJNA577476) | soil metagenome | isolation source: 20 cm soil or saprolite under Garry oak tree replicate 1 | place: USA:California | collected 2016-06-15
CAATGCGACGTCGGGATAACCCTTTACGCTGAGCGCGCCGTTCATCCGATAGGTGATGTCATCGCCATATTCGTTCGTTCCGTGGAGCGCGTTGAATATCGTCGCCATCATCGCCACCGGGCTGAGACGCGCGTTGTTGAGAATCTCGTAGTGAAATTCCTTGCTTGCCTGCCCTCCACGAACGGTGACCGTAACAGGAATCATCTTCGGCTCTTTGCCAATCTGTCCAAGGATGCCGTTATGTCGATCCTGTACGAACGAGCCGATCGTCTCGGTGGTATTAACGATCTTGAACGCGTTCATCGGAGAAGCCAGCGTGGCGACCACGTTGGCCTTGGTCATGGGCAAATCCACTTGTCCGAATTGCATCAGCGGGTGGCCACAGGCCAGCAGACGCTGCGGATCGATGTACGTAACGGTGCAAGTGGCAGCGATATCCATATCGCCTCGTACCAGAACTGCGCTCACGGCCGAGCCTGGCTCGATCGGTTCCGGTTGCTTGCGATTACTCGAGGAGCCGACGCCCATCACCGGAACGATTCCGGCGGCAGCAAATTGCGACGCGTAGGTACGCAGGGTGTCTTCCGAGAACCCCGAGAACACCAGCGGAGTTTCGATCGGCTTCAGATAATTGCTGTAACTCTGCGAGGGCAGGTTGACGTTCTCGCCCGGACTAGCGGTGCGCGTCACACTTGGCGTTGAAGAACTGGCGGACGCCGGGCCGGGCGCGGGACGTTGATCCTGCGCATCGATCTCCAGCATCCTTTCGATCGGGGTCACGCCGGCGATCGGCTCCTTGGAGAACTCTCCGATACGGAAGGCGAGCGCGCCGGCCAACTTGCCGTCGAAATAAACTGGGCTGCCACTCATGCCGGCAACTACGCCGGTGTATTCCGGCTTCGTGCCATGTAACCGCACGAGGATGATGTCTCCACGCGCGCCGTTAACATTACGCAGCACGCCCAGGACTTCCACATCCATCGGCTCGGGCTTCGTACCCTCAAAGACTGTGTACGAAGTACCGCGCATGCCTTCGTGGATCTGATCGAGTGGCATGATTGCTGGCGAAGGTTTGTTTTGTGGTTGATTCTGTGCTGCGACCCAGATGGAAAACGTAAGACACAAAACGGCGGCGGCGAGCGCACGTACAGCTTTCCCCATGTAATCCCCGGAGGCCAAAAAAATGACCTGGCTATAGCGTTAGACTCCGCGTACTTGTCAGTTGTTTTTGCAGCAGAGGAGGTCTTCGTAAAAGGCCCGCAAAATATCCCAACTGCGGAGTTCTTGCATCTATACTAGCACAGGTTTTTTTGAGGACTTCCACATGTTTTTCTGGCAGCTGGGAGAAATCCCACCTTTGGTAATTTCTTCTAAGCGATTGACCTTAATGACCTTCGGCTTTGTACTGGTGATCGGGCTGGGGTCCTCCGCAGCCCAGGATACAACTCAGCAACCCCCGTCGAACCAGGCTCCAGCCAATCCGAACCAGCAGGATACTCCGCCCGCCGCCGGCGGTCCGCAGTCTGACACTGGGCCTTACGTCGTCCCGAAGAAGAAGGAAGAGCCACCCGCGCCCCCGCCCGAGAAACCAAAGAAAATCGAGGGCATGCCGGACTATTCGATCAAAGTTGACGTGCCGCTGGTCAATCTTGACGTAATGGTGACCACCAAGGACGGCCAGTTCGTTCCTGGCCTTCACAAGGACAATTTCAAGATCCTGGAGGATGGGTCGGAACAGAAAGTCACCAACTTTGTACAGAACGGTGATGCGCCCATCACGGCTGTGCTCCTGGTGGAGTTTGCCTCTACCAATTATTCCTTCATGGTTGACGCACTGAATGCTTCCTACGCATTCGCGAACACCTTGAAAAAGAATGACTGGGTGGCCGTCATTTCCTACGACATGAAGCCCTACATCCTGGCGGATTTCACCCAGGATAAACAGGCGGTTTACGGTGCGCTGAACCAGTTGCGGATGCCCGGTTTTGCTGAGACCAATATGTTCGACGCTCTCTTCGATACCATCGACAGACTGGAGCGAATCGAAGGCAAGAAGTACATCATCCTCGTCACAACCGGAATCGACACTTTCAGCAAGCTTAACCTCGACAAGACTCTCAAGAAGGTCAAATCCACCAAAGACATCACCATCTATCCGATCAGTGTCGGCTTCGCGTTGCGAAATTACTGCGAAGTCCATCGTTGCGGATATACGCATGGGATTGGCATTCCAGTGGACAATATGGATTACCTGCAAGCCGACAACGAGATGAGAACTTTCGCCAGCCTCACCGGTGGGCATGCTTACTTTCCACGTTTTGAAGCGGAATTCTCCGGGATATTCCACGACATCGCCGCCGACATCCGCAATCAATACACGCTTGCCTATCACCCGACCAACACCAAGCTCGACGGCACCTACCGCAAACTGAAGGTTGAACTGCAAGGTTCCGATGGCGGCCCGCTTAAGATTCGCGATCAGAAGGGCAAAGACGTAAAAGTCATCGTCTATGCCCGCGACGGATATACGGCGAAGCACCAAGTAGAGTGAGAACAGTTCCCTAATGCACGTGAAAAAAGTGATCCAGCAAGAACATCAAACCCACGCCTAGAAAAACCACAATCGCCATCTTCACGCCTGGCTCTCTGTTGACTTCTGGAATCAGGTCGGATGCCGCGACGTAGATGGTGACGCCGGCGGCCAGCGGAAGGCCGGCACTCACCTGGTGGCGGAAGATTGCCATAACAAAAACCCCTGCCATGGTAGCCGCACCCAGCAGGGCCGAAGCCCACCAAGCTGCGGCGCGACTCCGGCCGCTGGCGAGCATGACCGAAGCAACGGTAAAACCTTCCGGAATCTTGTGCAGAAAGACAGCGAGAAAGATGATCCAGCCGAGAAAGTTCGAAACCAAAAAGCCGGAGGCAATTGCAATCCCGTCGAAAAACGTGTGGATGATCAGGCCGAGCAGCACAGAATAACTCTTATGCGTGTGAACGAATTCGTCGCTGTGAACTTCCTCCCCAAAGTGGAAGTGAGGCGAAAGGGTATGTTCGAAGAAATGGATAAGCAGATAACCGACAAGAATAAGTAAGGCCCCAGACCTGCCGCGCAATTCCAGACTGGCCGGGACTACTTCCAGCAGCGCGGTCGCCAGCATGAATCCGGCGCCCAGCGCGATGAAGTACTTCAGGTAACGCCGCTCCCAATGGCGCTGCACAATGATGGTGCCGCCGAACACGTTGGCCAACGCCGCGGTCAAGCCGAGCAGCAGACTGGTTGTAATCGGATGCATGCGGATTTGCAAGACTATCAGGTGGGGCGGGACGTTTCCAATTCTCAGAACCCTTCGACTCTTACTCCCGAGTACGAAGTATCGCCACGTTCGCCATCAACTTGTCGCAGACCTCAATGCAGTTGTCCCGTATCGTTTCACGCATTGCCTGGTCGTCGCTGACAGCAAGCAGGGTGGCGGTCCCGTGACACAAGAGGAAGAACGCGTCAAAGGCCCGGGCGTATTCCTCCGGCTCGCCGCCAAAGCGCGCGGCCAGTTGGGTTAACAGCCAGGCACGCCCGGGCCGCGGACTGCCTGGCGAAAATAGCTGTCCCCACGACATTCGCAGCAACTCGTACTCATGCTGATTTGTTTCGGCGTATCGCAGATAACGCCGATATGCCTGCTCGAGGCTTGGCGACGAGAACAGTTCCGCATTCAACTCTTCGCGGAGCCGATAAGCCAGCGCCAACCGCAGCGCCTGCTTATTGCGGAAGCGTTTGTAGAGAGTGGGAGTTGTGGTGCCAGCCTCGTGCGCGACCGCGCGCAGCGTCAAACCTTTTTCACCGCGCGTCCGCCATAGCCGCCGGGCGGCTTTCAGGATCCGTTCCTCCAAGTGCTTGTCCGAAATCGGCGGCATTGGGCCCGTCCCAATCCTTCAGGGATAATACATTCACAGTGTACAACTAACTATTCACGATGAGCGAAAATCTTAAACCGATGAGTTAGTCACCCAAGTCAATCATTCCTATGACTTGATGCAACAAAATCGCACAGGCCTGGCGTGTGTCTCAAGGTCACAATAACTCCTGATTATGATATTGACAATGTAAAACTAACAATGTTACATTATGATGAATTCATTAACCCTCCCGCTTCGCCCTAGTGGAGTCAATTCTTAGGAGCACACACATGTTTTCGTGGGATAAAACTGGCGATCGCGTCGCCATCGTTCAAATGAATGCAGAGTTACGGCACGCGCAACTGGAAATACTAAGCGCCCAGTGTGCGACTGATCGCCTGCGTCTCCGCTTCTCAGCGGAGGACGTTGCCCGGCACGCCCAGCGGGACGTTTTACGCAAAGCTTTGTCTTCGGCAAGCGAGTTGCATCACTACTATAGCGGCATTGCCCGCCAGGTCACCGATCCCGACTCGATTGCCGCATCCAGCGGTCCTTCCTGGCAGGAAGAAAGAGTTTCGGAGGCGGTCGGTAAAGTGGCTCACTACCTGCACGAACAGCGCGAGCACTTCCGCCCAAACGGGCGGCCACTCAGCGAGGATCATCGTCGAACGATGACACCTTTCTTTGCTCCAACCTTGTTGGACAAGATCCGGTTCGTCGCGCTGGAAGGCCGCCGGATCGCCAACCCGCCCTTCTACGCGGAGGCCAGAGCGCAAGGCCTCACCAGCCTGCCCGAATTTACGCACATGGCTTCTTTAACTTTTGAGGATGTCGTAGTCTTTCACGGCGAGATTGCCGCTCGAACCCTGTTTCATGCGCTCGTTCATGCCGTCCAGTTCGAGATTCTGGGCCTGGAGCGATACACCGAACTGTTTGTTCGCGGCTTCTTGAGAACGCGCTCCCACATCAGCGTTCCGTTGGAAGCGCATGCGTTCACGCTGGAATCAAAGTTTGCGGGAGACCCGGCGCAGACATTTTCTGTCGAAGAAAAAGTGTGGCTCTGGATCAATCAGGGGCGCTACTAGGCGCTCCTAGCCTGAATGGCGTATGTGCATCACATCGCCGTCCTGAACGATGTAGTCTTTTCCTTCCAGGCGAAGCGTGCCCTTGGCCCGGGCGTTCGCTTCGGAACCGGCGTCCAGTAACTGGTCCCAGCGGATGGTCTCGGCGCGGATGAAGTGTTTTTCGAGATCGGAGTGGATCGCTCCGGCCGCGTTGACTGCGCGCGTGTTGACGGGGATCGTCCATGCGCGGCACTCGTCTTCGCCGGCGGTGAAGAAGGAAATCAGACCGAGCAGGTGATAGCTGGTGCGAATGAGCCGTGACAGGCCGCTCTCCGTCAATCCATAGCTGCCGAGAAATTCGGCGGCGTCTTCGTCTGACATCTCTGACAACTCGGCTTCGACCTTGCCGCAGATTGCGCTCGCTCCCGCGTTGGGACGCGCCGCCACTTCAGTCAGCTTGTATTTCGGGACGGCCGCTTCCAGGTCTTTCCCCAGTTCCGTACTTTCGCCAATGTTGAGCACGTAGAGTATCGGCTTTTCACTCAGGAACATGAATCCCCGCAGGCGTTTTTTGTCCTCGGGCGTCATTTCCATTTCGCGCAGCGGCTTTTCGGTTTCGAGATGGGCCTTGGCCTTGATCATCAGCTCGTTTTCTTTTTCAAGCTCGGGCGAGCGCATTTTCTTCAGGTCTTTTTCCAGTCGCTCCAGCCGTTTTTCGATCTGGCCAAGATCGCTGACCATGAGGTCGAAATCGACATTCTTGATGTCGCGCAAAGGGTCGATCGCCCCCACATGGGGGACGGCGGGATCTTCAAAGGCGCGTACCACATGGATGAGCGCGTCCACATTACGCAGGTGGCCGATGTAGGCCGTCTCTTTCAATGCGTCCTGACCGATGGCGCCAACGTCCACGTACTCGACCGACGCGTGCGTCAGCTTCTTCGGGTCGTAGAGCGCGGCCAGTTTGTCGAGGCGCTCGTCGGGAACCTTGGCGACGCCGATATGTGCCTCGCGGGGGTTAGAATATGCCTGCTCGGAAAGATTCGCCTTGGTCAGAATGCGAAACAGGGCTGTCTTGCCTACCTGGGGCAGGCCGATGATGCCAGTTTTCATGAGTTCTCAGTTCTTAGTTCTCGGTTCTCAGTTCTCAGTATGAAAGCAACAGCGCGATTCTCGTGGTTTGTGGGCTCGAGTGACGTCGCAACAGAATAAATCATGCTAGGCAGACGCGTGCGGGAGAGCGATTGTTGACACTCTCTCTAGCGCGAAAAAAGCCGCCCTGCGGGGCGGCTTCGCATGACTGAAACAGGAAGCGGTTCACGCGGCGGTGGATTCCGCGGCGGCGGCGGGCTGGAAAGGTTCGTCATGACTCCCGCCATAAATCGACGGACATTTCGATCCCATCGGTCGCAGGTACGTGGCCAGCTGTCCGCGATGATGGATGCTGTGGTTGTTGAGGAATCCTAGATAGAAGGCGCCAGGCAGGTTGAAGACGCCAAAGAATTCAATCGGAGTCAGCAACTGTTCGCCTGAGAGCGCGCGGACGCGGTCGGAGGCGCGTTTGTAGTTCCGGTCATACCAGTCGACCAGTTCGGCGGGCGTCTTGGGCTTGTCGGCCTCGGTAGGGTTCTCCATCTTAAACTTCAGGTCGGCGATGCCATCGAGGAACTGAATGTCTGTGTTGGCCAGGTGCCAGGCCAGTTCCCAGGCGGTCCGGGCGTTCGGGTCGGGGCGATAGTCGCGCTTGTTGTCGGGAATACAAGCCACAATTCTCTTAGTAGTTTCCACCTCATTGTCAAAACCATCGAGCATGGTGTCGCGATAGGCCAGAGCGAATTCTGGAGTGGGAGCTTTGGTTGGCATCGGGGTTCTCCTTTTTGAATCAGGTTAAGGCAAGGTGAAAGGGACGCCTCTGGAGAGGCGTAAGTACTCTAGTCGACCGGAATAGGAAGAGCAAACGGGGACGCCCCGCTTTTGAACCTCGATGGGCGGAGGGCGACATCGGGCCATTGGGGTAGAGCGGCACGACTGCCCCGCTTGTCAGGGCGACCGGCCGGGGGTTCGCGCGCTGGAAGCTAGGCTGAAGGGGCAGCGATCCCAAACCGGGCACGAAGCCTGACGTCGGGCGGTCAGGTTGCATCCAAGTGCGGAATCTAGGAGGAGTACCGTGCGCAGGCAGATTGCAGTATGTCTTCTTTTCTTTCTTCCAGCGATTCCGGCGGTGGCCGACCAGGTCGCATTGAAGAATGGTGACCGTCTGACGGGTTCTATCACAAAGGCTGATGGAAAAGAGTTGGTGATCAAGACCGACTATGCGGGGGACGTGACCGTCAAGTTCGACGCGATCCAGGGGATCAGTTCCACAGGCGACCTGCATGTTGTGCTGAGTGACGGAAAGACGGTGGTTGGCCCCGTGTCCACCAGCGGCGATAATGTGGAGGTCGCGACCCGGACTGGGAGAACGGTGGAGGCGCCGAAGTCGTCCATCAAGTCGGTGCGTAGTCCGGCTGAAGAGGCGGCGCATGAGAAGAGTCTGCATCCGGGCTTGGCTGAAGGGTGGAACGGCGGGTTGAACCTGGGATTCGCTCTGACTCGCGGCAACAGCGCCAGCAAGAATCTCAATATCGCGTTCACGGCGACGCGCAAGGGATTCAAAGACAAGGTGGTCCTGTATACCAATACGATTTATGCCGCCAACGACCAGGAGGGAGCGAATCCTTCCACCACCGCAAATACTATCGCCGGAGGCGCGCGCTACGACCGCGATTTCGCGCCTCGGCTCTTCGGGTTCGTGAATGCCGACTTCTATCACGATGAACTCCAGAGCCTGGATCTGCGGTCGATTTTCGGCGGGGGCATTGGATTCCACATTGTTAAGAGCGATGCGACCACTTTCGACCTGCTCGCGGGCGTGAACTACACTCACGAAAATTATTCCGTGCCAGTTAGGCCACCTTCGCCCGACGAATCACGGAGCCTGGCTGGACTGACCTTGGGCGATGAGTTCACCCATAAGATCGGCAAGAGCACGGTGATCACACAAAACCTCTACTTCTATCCCGACCTGACTAACGCCGGAGAATATCGCGGGACATTCTCTTTTGGTACGGTGACGAAACTCAACAAGTGGCTGGGATGGCAGAACTCGTTCGGCGATGTCTACGCAAGTGACCCGCCGCCCGGTAAGAAGAAGAACGATATTGTGTTTTCGACTGGGTTGAATTTGTCGTTTGTGCGGTAATACGAGTCGCCCGCTCATTTCAGAAGGAAAGAGCCTGGCTAAATAACGGTGTCGGCTAATTCTGTTTGTGGATCTGATCAAACTTGCTTGACAGGCTGTGCGCGGGGGAGTAAAAATCGGGTTAGTTCCCCGGCACACGACACTTCCCTTCGCGCTGCCACTCCCAAAACGGAAAGTCCGGGCCCCAAACCATCTTTATCCCTCTTGGAGGCACCAATGGCTGAACAATCAGAGAAAGAGAAAGTCCGTCATATTTGTTTCGATCGGGTTATTCCCGAGAGCTACGCGCCTGCGCGTTCGATGGCGCAGCGGGCCGCAGTTTCACGCTACGCAGCCACCTTACAAGCAAAGTCAGGACTCCCGGCTCGAGATGTGTCACCACGGGCCAGCTTTGGCCAGCACGTGGCCAAGGTTGAAAACCTGGGAGAACTGGACGCAAATCATCCGATCGCCGTCGCTCGGATGGCGATCATCATCCAAAAGCAATGGGACAACGGCCACTCGCTGCGCTGCAAGTTTCTCGATGGAGACGACGTGCAGCGGCAGAAAGTCATGGACAATGCGCGCAAGTGGGAACAGTACGCTAATGTCCAGCTCAACTTCGGCGACGATCCCGATGCCGAGATCCGCATCTCGTTTCAGGCGGACTCGGGCTCCTGGTCGGCCATCGGCACGGACTGCCTGGTCACCGATTACTTCCCGCAGTATCAGCCGACGATGAACTTTGGCTGGCTGCGCGACGATACCGGTGACGATGAGTATGAACGGGTAGTAGTTCACGAATTCGGGCACGCGCTCGGATGCATCCACGAACATCAGTCGCCGAACGAACACCTGAAATGGGATGTGAACGCGGTCTATGCAACGTTCTCCGGTCCTCCAAACTACTGGAGCAAGGAAGACATTGACCACAACATCCTTGAGAAGTACTCGCCGAATGGGATCAGTGCGACGCGGTTTGATCGGAAGTCGATCATGCTGTATCAGTTCGACGGTTCGCTCTTCACCGACGGCAAGGGCACGCCGACGAATACAACACTTTCGAAACTGGACGAGCAGATGATTGGACAGATGTATCCGAAGGCGGCGGCTCATGCCGCGGTTGCACGGATTGCATGACGCTGACGGCTCGCGGATGGACCAACTAATAAGATCCGCGAGCCGGTTTTGTCCGGCTAAAGTCTCTTTTCCCGGGAGCGGCGATTAGGATAGCCCAGCTTGAGCTGTCGCTATCCCAATGCAATATAAGGACTTACGCTGTAATCAGGCCTTTGTACAACAGATTTTTCCCAAAATCGTCCATGTTGTAGCATTCTAATGGTTCGTCTTGTCTTACGTCGCAGCTTACAAACTGTAGGATTTTTTGGCAACATGACAGGCGAACGCAAGGAAGGTGCACAACAAATGGCGACCAAGGCTTACCTTTTTGCGCGAATTTCGAAGAGCACCTGGAGTCGTTACGCCCTCGCGCTGTCGGTGATGGCAGTTGCATTGGCGATGCATCGCATCATTACTCTGTTTCTCGGCGACTTCCCTCCATTCGTCGCATTGTTTCCAGCGGTGGCCCTATCAGCGCTGTACTGCGGAATCGGACCATCCATTTTGAGCACAATACTGGCTCTGTTAGGCGCGAAGTTCTGGTTCATTCCGGTGACGCATTCTTTTAAAGTGCTCAGCGTAGCGCAGCTTGTCGGCATTGTTGAATTCCTGGTTGCTTCCGCGGTCGTCATCATCCTGGGAGAAGTGCTCCACCGCCACCATATACGGTTACTGAAGGCACAAGGAGAACTGGAAGAGAGAGTGATGGAGCGGACGGTGGAACTTAACGTCGCTAATGAAGGCCTGCGTCACCTTTCGGCACGGCTGCTCCAAATGCAGGATGAGGAGCGGCGACGGATCGCCCGGGAGTTACACGACAGCGTCGGACAAACATTGGCGGCTCTGACGATGAACCTGACTACGGTTCGAACCGACATTGAGCGATTAAAGAAGACTGCCGGAACCCTCGCGGACAGCGAAGCGCTGGTCGAAGAAATGACCAATGAAGTGCGTACGATCTCCCACCTTCTACATCCTCCACTGCTCGACGAGGCAGGACTCGCCTCAGCTCTCCACTGGTACGTCGAAGGATTCGCGCAACGCAGCAAGATCCAGGTAGACCTGAATCTCCCTGAAGATTTCGACCGGTTGTCGCAGGAAGCCGAAACGACGATCTTTCGTGTGGTTCAGGAATCTCTTACGAATATTCATCGCCATTCGGAAAGTGAATTTGCCAAGGTCCGAATTTCTCGCAACGGAAATGACGTTCGAGTGGAAGTCGAGGACCGAGGCAAAGGGATGTCGCCAGAAAAACAGATTGAGCTGACCTCGGTTGGCGCGCCGGGAGTTGGAATTCGAGGCATGCGCGAACGACTGCGGCAATTGGGCGGCAACCTGGAAGTGAAGTCCGATGGCAAGGGCACAATCGTAGTAGCCTATCTGCCGGTTACGAGCGTGTCCACAACCGCCGCAGCATGAGCAGTCGGCGATAGGTCAGGCGTGTGACGAAACGCTCGCTGCCTTCACGGAAACAGCAACGAGCCAAAGCCGCGATCAGACCTCGACTGGGTGTTTCGCTCCCACCGGAACTTGCGTCAACCAGTTGTAGCGATCGGCTTTCTCGCCTCGGACGATGCCGTAGAATTCCTGCTGAATTGATTTGGTGATCGGGCCGACCACGCCTTTGCCCACGCTGATTTTGTCCACTGAGCGGATAGGGGTAACTTCGGCGGCGGTGCCGGTGAAGAAAACTTCGTCGGCAATGTAGAGAGACTCGCGTGGGATCTGCTGCTCGACGATTTTGACGCCGAGATCCCGAGCGATCTGCAGAACTGAGTCCCGAGTGATGCCGGGCAGAACGGAATTACCGAGCGGCGCAGTCTGCAGGATCCCATTGCGGACCAGGAAGAGATTCTCGCCGGAACCTTCACTGACATAGCCATTCACGTCGAGTGCGATGCCTTCGGCGTAGCCGTTGATAATGGCCTCCATTTTGATGAGCTGCGAGTTCATGTAATTCGCGCCGGACTTGGCCATGGCGGGCAGCGTGTTGGGAGCGATGCGCGTCCAGGAAGAGATACAGACATCCACGCCCTGCGCCGCGTCACTTCCGAGATACTTTCCCCACGGGTAATTACAGATGTAGACCTCGGTGGGCGAGTTGAAGGGGTTGACGCCGGCTTCGCCGTATCCGCGGAGAATGATCGGGCGGATATAGCAAGGCCACACGCCATTGTTCTTGATGAGCTCGACCAGGCCCTGGGTGAGTTCGTCGCGGGTGAAGTCCACGTCAATGCGATAGATGCGGGCGGAATCGAGCAGGCGCTGCATGTGTTCCTGAGCGCGAAAGATTGCTGGACCGGACGGCAGGGCGTAACAACGGATTCCTTCGAACACCGAGGAGCCGTAGTTCACCACGTGCGACATCACGTGCAGGGTGGCGTCGTCCCAGGGAATGAACTTGCCATTGTGCCAGATTTTCTCGGTCTTCTGAATGGCCATGAAGGCTCCTTGGCTATCTCGATCTTGAGGTAACTCAACAAAGATGCGCGGAAACGGCTGGAGGTTCCCAAATCATCTGATAAAACTTCGCTGGCGTTAAGGTCAGCGAGAGCGAAGCAAATTCCTTGCTGAAATTATAGCGTGCGGATGGCCGGGGAGAAATGGCAACGGGCAAAAAACAGAGGGCTGCGGAATGGAGACGAAGTGGAGGCTCCCGAAGCACCGAAAGGTGGATGCAAATGTTAGCAGCGAACTTAAAGAAAATAACGTCACAAGCAACGCCAAGCCGACGGATGGAGTGTCCATCCCACACCTTCCTATCGAGTGGCGAAGAAGTTGTTGGCGACTACGGCGCCTTCGACGCCGACAATCAATCTCATAGCGATGCGCTCGGCTTTGTGATGGTGTGTCTTGTGTAGAAGATAGACGGCTCCTAGCCCGGCGCCAAAGCCCAGGGCTGATCCAGCGGCCTGTCCGCCAATGCCGCGAGTGACAAAGGGCCGCATGATGGGATTGGCTTCGCGGTAACCCTGGTCGAGGCCGCGCTGAGTGGTGAAGGCGTCGGTGGCGACCAAGCCGGCAAGAATCCCCGTGTTGATCTTGGTTTCGAGTGTCCAAAAACGATGCTGACTAGGAGAGTCGGGAAGCGGAGAGCTGGGCGCAACAAAGTTTTGTGCTGCCGCGGTCATGGTGAGCAGCAGAAGAGCGAGAAGGGCTTTCATTTAGTCTCCAGGCCCCGATTGGGGGAACAACGCCAGCTTAGGGGAGTGGTACTCGCACGTACATGGCCCGATTCCGTAGGGGACGTGGCCTGTTGGTAAGAGGTGAACAGGCCTCCGGTAACTGGTGACTTCAGTCACTCGGCTTTTCGACTTGTTGATTCAAAGGCCTTTGGGCAGTGGTGCTGGGTCCGCGCGGAACCGCCACTCGCCGGTGGGTAACCGCGATTCGCCGAAAAGGGAAGGACAAGTTGGCTTGGTCGCACTATTTTGCCTTCAGGACAAGAAAAGTCCTGGCAGGGAGAATTAGCAATGGCAAGCAATAAACAACCAGCCCGGTGGGAAGCGACGTTACTTGCGGCGGTGATGGCGGTGGCGGGAGCGCCATTCCTTTTTGTTAAACTCGGGTCCCTCGTGCGGACCGGTGTATTTTGTATTCCCAGTGTTCTCCACTCCGCGCCAGTTCTGCTGGTGGCGGTGGGAGCGATCTTGCTGCTGGTGGATCAAAATCCGCCGAGGACAGAAGCGGGTCGCCGGCACCAGAAAGAGGGAGGCCAACAATGAGCTGCAAGAACGATGGCATCAGTTCCGCACTGATGAGTGGCGGCTTATTGATTGTCGTGGGAATCCTGCTGCTGCTCAATCAGATGGGGGTGATCCATCACTGGTTCAATTTTTGGGCGCTGGTTTTCTTCTTTGTTGGTCTGCTAAACATCGTTCAGGGCGGCCGGAACCCCTGGGGCTTCGTCCTGATGGCGATGGGCATAGCGCTTGAACTGAATCAGTTGGGCTATCTGCGGATTCGGTTTGAAACTTACTGGCCGGTTTTTGTGATTGCGGCGGGACTAATTATGATCTGGCGGGCATATCAGAAACCGCAAGAAAGCGCGGGGGACTTTTCGTCTCAACTGAACGTGTTCGCTATCTGGGGTGGCGGCGAATACCGAATCCGCTCCAAGAATTTTCGAGGCGGCGATCTGGTCGCATTCATGGGCGGGTTTGACATTGATCTTCGGGATGCTGAAATTGAAGGCACTGACGCCACAATCACTGTGAATGCTTTCATGGGCGGCGGAGTGATTCGCGTTCCGGAAACGTGGGCGGTGTCGATGCGGGTCGCAGCGTTCATGGGTGGACATAGTCTGAAGGCGCGCGAAGGGGCTCAGCCAACCAAGAATCTGATTGTGAAGGGTATGGCGATCATGGGCGGCGTTGAAGTCAGGAACTGAGGCACTCGATGCATCCCATACTCTCCCGCTTTCGCCAATTAGGACTGTACTTGCTGGCGTGGGTTCCGCTGGCTGGAATCCTGGTGTACCTGTTGGTGCGGGCGGGCGAAAGCTGGATGGTCGCGGCCGCGCTCACACTTCCACTGTGCTTCGT
>WNGI01003508.1_pt1 | contig 13839 bp, 13 predicted proteins | sample 5400621 | NCBI WGS metagenome assembly WNGI01 (sample SAMN13153374, study PRJNA577476) | soil metagenome | isolation source: 20 cm soil or saprolite under Garry oak tree replicate 1 | place: USA:California | collected 2016-06-15
CAATTCGTTTTCGATTTCAGTGGACGTGCCGAGCGTCCCGTCCGCAATGTCGGCGATCTCCTCCGCCTCCTTCCACTGCCGCTCGAGCTCCTCGATCTCCGCGCGTTCGTCCATCGCCATTTCCAGGGCCAGCCCACGCTCGGGACGCAGCGACCGCAACGTCAGCTCGCGGTGCGCGATGTCGCGCACGAGATGATCGGCGCCGCCAACCTGATCGACTTCGCGGGCTGCGTCTTCGGCGCGGCGGCGTCCGCCGCGGGAAAGATTCAGAAAGGTGAGACCCTGACGCAGCACCTGAATGGCGTCCGGTCCTGTGAGCTGAGCGGCCTCCTGCCGGCATTTTGGACAGCTCAGCAAGACCGCCATGTCGGCGTGCCGGTCCGGGACCACGCGCGCGTACTGCACGTGGCGCGCGCGCAACTGCAGCACGCTTCCGCAATGCGCGCAGATCGGCGGCTCCATCAGGTTCACGCGGCGGCGCCCGACCATGGAGACGTACAGGCCGTCGACAAGTCGATGGACATTCCACACGATGACACCGAAGCCTCCGCCCGCCGCGACGTTCGCGGCGATGCCGAGCCCGATCGCCGCGATGGTGAGGGGCACCACGACCTTCATGCGCTCGCGCTGGCGATTCCGCAGCCGCTCGCCGTAGCGCCAGGTCGCCAGCTCGACGCGCGGCGGTTTCCCGACGCGGACGAAATCGTAGCGTTCCCAGCGGATCAGCGCGACTTGCTCGGTCGATGCCGCGATGCGCCCCTGGCTCGCGGTCCGCGCCACGACTTCGATGCGTTCGAGTCGATCGTCAAACGGAGTGAGATTCCACCGACTGCAGCGCGGGCAGACGACCCAGAGCCGTCCCTTCCATTCATCGAACGCGATGCGCCGGCCGACGCCGAGACCGGAGGGACCGCCATCTCCGTCAAATGCGGCGTTACAAAAGGCACAACTGCTGAACATCCTATGAAGTAAAACGCTCCGGTGCGAGCGAGGCAATCTCCACCTCTGATTCACCCGTCGCCACGAGGCTGGCGATGATCTCGCCGGTGAGACCGGCGAGCAGCACGCCGTTGCGTCCGTGACCGGTGGCATACCAAAGCCCCCGCACGTCGGGGTCCGGTCCAACGATGGGACGACCGTCCGGCGTGAGAGGCCGCAGACCAGCCCAGGTACGTGTTGGTTCGGCCGGGAGGTTGGGGAGGATGCGCCGTGCCGACGCCGTGATCTCTGCGATTCCCGTCGCCGTGACGCTGCCGTCGAAGCCGGCTCGCTCCATAGTGCTGCCGAAGATTGCTTCGCCGCTGCGCGCCAATACATAGGCGTGGTCGTAGTACAGCACCGTCCGCGGCATGTTATCGGGCCAGGGCGCGGCGGCCATCTGGCCGCGGACCGGCTCGACTGGGAGATGCCGCGGCAGATGATTGATTTGCGTTGACCAGGCCCCGGCGGCGATGACGACGTGTTCCGCCCTGATCTTGCCGGCGGGAATCTCGACGCCGGTCACACGACCAAGAATCGTGTTGATACGGTTCACGCGTGAGGCGAACGTCCGCGTGCCCAGGCGCTTGGCGTCGGCTCGCAGCGCGCGGGTCAGGGCAGGGGCGTCGACCGCGCCGTCTTCCGGTGCGAACATCGCGCCGAGACAGGGCGCGGCCGCGGGAAAACGCTCCGCCACGTCTGCGGCCTCGAGCCAGTCGCATCGCAGGCCGGCCTGCCGCTGGTGCGCCACGGCGTCGCGCAGCCGCTCCGCTTCCGCCTCGTCGAAGGCGATTGAGGCAATGCCTTCGCGCCAGAGGCCGATGTCGATGCCCGTGGTGTCGGCAAGTGCAACGGCTAGTGTGTCGTAAAGATCGCGCGCTCGCAGGCCCAGGGCACGCAGCGACTCGTCCGTGGTCTCGATTTGCGGCCCCAGAATCCCGGCCGACGCCGCCGACGCCGCCGCGGGGTCGGGCCCGGGCTCGCAGATCGCGACCGTGAGGCCGCGCAGCGCGAGCGCGCGGGCGCAAGCGGCGCCGATGATGCCGCCGCCCGCGACCAGCACTTCACAGGACGAAACTTTGTGCGACATTTAGGCGTACGCTGCAGACGCACCGGACACCACGGAGGAAAACATGTTCCGGAGCATTTTGGGGTTCGCAGTTCTCGCCGTACTCGCCTGGCTCGGTCTCAAGCTCGTCTTCGGCATTCTGGGAAGCCTCGCCGGTCTCGCGATGACGATTCTCTGGCTCGCATTTCTCGGGTTTGTGGTCTATATGGCGTTGCGGCTCATCAGCCCGCGCACCGCTGACCGCATCCGTGACATGATCAAGGGTCGCCCCGCGGACGCATAAACGGGCGCAGCATGCTGCGCCCCTACTGCTCCCACGGCAACGGCTGGCTGGAGTGCGCGTGCACGATCTTCCAGCTTCCGTTGTTTCGCCGTTCCAGAATAATCGTCGCCCGGCCGGCTTCCGCACGCCGCTCGGCCGGGTTCGCCCAGGTGTAATCCACTAGCACCCACGCCACCCGCCCCTCGACCGTCGCGTTCGCAGCACTCACCGTCACCCGGCCTGTCCCGGTGACGATGCCTGCAAACCGCGGCGCGGCCAGCCGGACTTTCGCGTTACCGATCACGAGCGCATCAGGCGCGTAAAGCGTGTCCGCCCGGGCGTCGCCGGCGGCATCGAGCGTCAGGGCCAGTTGCACCAGCGCTTGTACATCCTCCGTGCCGACGCTCGACGCGGTGCGTGGGCTCACGGCTGTCAGGTTTCCAGGTGTGACTGTCCGCGTCACACAGGCGATAGTTACCGCAAGGGTCGCGATATGTAAGTAGGGGCGCAGCATGCGGCGCCGCTACCTGCTTTCCAGTCTGGCGAGCACCGCCCAGGCGATCATCGGAAACAGGATTTCGTGGTGCCCCGTCAACTGAATGCCGCGTCCCCCCGCCAGGGTTGGTCGTTCGACGACGTTCACACGCGGGCGGTAGTGACGCTGCATATCACAATCGCAGGCCGTGAAGTCTTTCGGCCGGCCCGCATTCAGGTTACGCGCGATGGTGAGCGCCTTGAGGAAAACCTCGGGCATGACCACGGCGCTGCCCAGGTTCAACACCACGCCGCCGCCGTCGAGATCGGGTAGCAGGCCGGCGAGCCGCTTGAAATCGCGGTGGCTGGTCGCTCCGATCGCGGCGCCGTCGGCGGTGGGATGCTGATGAATGATCTCCGCGCCGATTGCGGCGTGCACCGTCACGGGCACACCGGCCTCGCGGCTGGCCAGCAGCACCGAGACGTCGCGGCCCGGCAGGTCGCTCCTCGCGCTCAGATAGTCGGCGAGCGCCTCGCCGGCGCCCTGCTGGGTCTTGGCGCCGCGCGCCAGCGCGGCGTTCATCTCCCGGCCCGTTTCTTCCGCCATTCCAAACGTTCCATCGCCCAGTCCGGCGGCGACGTCTTCACTCGTCCCGCCATAGGCGGCGAGCTCGAAGTCGTGGATCGCTGCGCTTCCGTTCATGGCGATCGCGGTGATCGCGCGCCGTTCCATCATGGCGATCAGCAGCGGGCCGAGCCCCACCTTGATGACGTGCCCGCCGAGCATCGCGACAATCGCGCGTCTGCCTGCCGCGGCAACGATCTGGTCCACCACATAGCGAAGATCCTGCGCGGCCAGAATCGACGGCAGGGCGTCGAAGAACGCCGTGAAGGAACGATCGGAGGACTGCGGCGGATGGGCGAGGAGTGAGGCTTCGACTTTGTTGGGGCGTTTCGCGACGGGGACTGTTTTCAGGCGCGAGAGGTCGGCTTCGCGGTACTCGGTCATTGCTGAGTCACTCCTGGGACTGCGTAGTCCTTGAGCTTCAGCGTCACCTGGCCGAACGAGAAGTTCGACTGAATCGCGAGCACGAGGCGTTGGGCATCATCGGATAACCAGATGCGCGTCTCCGACTTCTCCGCAAAGATCCCGCGCGCCTGGGGAATCCTGGGGCGGACCACAAGCGCCCGCCATTTTTTCCCCGCCACGCTCACGCGCTCACGACCCAGCACCTCGACGATGACCGGATTCCGGTCGGGCCGGAAATACCGCGCGAACTCGTACTTCTTGCCGACCTCGAGCGGGACCGTGCGAATGAAGTATAGGAACGCGGCGTCATCGAGCGGATCGGGGACCGTCGCAAACGTCGTATCGCGCCCTGCCTCTCTATAGAAGCCCGAGTCGGGATAGATGTCGTAGCGACGCTCGCGATGCTTGTCGCGCTCGTCCTGGACCGTTGAAAATCGCCGCGACCGAAAATCGTAGCGACCCACCCACGATTCGATCGTCTGATCGAGATGGTACCACAGCGCGCCGCCGGAAATCCGAAATCGGATGTGCACGGTCTCGACGCCGCGCACCGTATCGATTCCCATGACTTCCATCGCCGCGCTGCCGACGCTGAAGACGCCGTACTTCGCGCCGTACGACAAGCGTTCGCCCACGAGGAACGGCACCATAGGCGCGGTCGCCGCGCCGGCCGGAACGCCGGTGCAGATCGTGTCCTGCGCGGCAGCCCCGCGGGGCGCGCCGAGCAGGGCTACGAGGAGCGCGACCGTGGCGGCTCCCGCCCCTCCTTTGCGCGCTGCGTTGATCAGGCCGCGCGAGCGCCACGCGGCGAGCAGTTGCTGCCAGGGACTCGAGCGTGACGGACGCTGCTTGAGGTCGTAGCGGGCGGCGCTCGCCACGACCTCGATGCGTCGCGCATGCGCGCCCAGCCGGGCGAGCAGCTCCGCGTTTGCCGCCCAGCCATCGGTCGTGAGTAGCCGCGTGTCCGCCGAGCCTCCGCGCGTGGCCTGCCGGAGCACGATCAGCCGCAGGGCCGCGAACCCCGAGATCGAATCCTTGATGCCGCCCCCGACCGCGAGGAGCCGCGGCGCCCAGCGCCGGGCCCAGCGCTCAGTCCACGGGCGCGTCCCTTGCTCGCGATACTGCTCCGCGACCACGAGGTCGGCCCCGGACTCGAGCCGCTTGACCATCTCCTCCATTGTCTCGGGCGGGTGCACGAAGTCGGCGTGCAGCGTGATTGCACAGTCGCGCTTGGGACGGTCGGTGCGTTGCAGCGCCAGGCGCAGCAGCTCTTCCAGGCTGCGGGCATAGCCCTGACGCTCGCGGTGCTTGATCACGGTGAGGGGCAGCACGCGGGCATATGAGCTCAGCACGTCCGCGGTCCCGTCGGTCGAGGCGTCGTCGCACGCGATGATCTGGTACTCCCGCTCGAAGGCCGTGAAGACCTGACGGACCTTCCAGAGGACGAGCCCCGCGGTGCTGGCCTCATTGTGGACCGGAACGCAGACGTAGATCATGGCCCTGCAATCTAGAGAAGCGCCCTATAGACGGCCAAGACACCCTGTGCCATGGCGTGCGCCATGAAGCGCGGCGGTAGGGGGATAGTGGCGGGATGTTCGATCATCTTCACGACTTTTTGCGCCAACGCCTCGGCGGCCTCGACCGGTACTAATGACTCCGGTGGCAGAATCTCCGGAACGCCTCCCGCCGCTGTCGCCACGACCGGCCGGTTGAGCGCCAGCGCGTTCAAGATGACGCTGCCGAGCCCTTCGCGCCGGGAACACAGCACGAAGACGCTCGCGGCGGCGATCAGCGCGTCAATGCGATCGACGTGGCCGATCAGGTGCACGCGATCGGCCAGCCCGCGGCGCGCGATTTCATCGGCGAGCGACTCGCGCAGCTTGCCCTCGCCCGCGACCACCCACTGCAGATCGGGTCGCGCGCCGCGAGCGTGGGCCGCGGCGCGGATCAGGGTGCCGTGGTCCTTCTCGCCCGTCAGCGCCGCGGCATTCACCGCGACCGGCGCGGACGCGGGGATCCGGAGCGCGCTGCGGATATCGAGTCGCGGAGTGGCGGCCCGCCGCACTTCTTCGACGTCGATGCCATCGGGGACCACGATCACGGCATCGTTGGCAATGCCGTCGGCGACCAGGACGCGCTTGACCGCGTCCGAAATCGCGATGATGCGGCCGGCGCGGCGCCACGAGCCGAAGCGGCCGATGCGAAACTCGACGCGACGGGTTGCGACCATCGTGCGGCCGCTCGCCACGCTGGCGGCGAGGGCGAGAGAATGGCTGTCGTGGACGTGGATGATGTCCGGCTGGAAGGCCCTGATCGTGCGGCGCAGGTGCCACCAGGCCCGCGGGTCGAGCCCGATGTCCCACGCCGTCCCGAGCACGGTGATGCCCGCGGCCGCCGCGCGCTGGGCGAGCTCGCTTCCGTGTTTGGTGACGAGCGCCTGCTCGACGTCCGCCTGCCGCAGCAGCTCGCGGCACAGCAGCCGGACCTGGTTCTGACCGCCGCGCCACGCCCGGCCCGAATCCACCTGCAGGACGCGCATCTCGTCCCGACTCGCGGCCGCCTAGGCCGGGACCTTCACGACTCCAGCGAGTACGCGGCGCAGGGCATCGAGCTTGAAGGGCTTTTGGAGAAAGGGACGGCCCAGGTTTTCGAGAAACTGCAGCGTGTCGCCGCGGACCGTGTCGCCCGTGGCAAAGATGATGCGGTCGGCCACCGTGGGATGCATCCGGGCGAGTGTCTGAAACATCTCGCGTCCGCCGAGCCGCGGCATCCGCAGATCGCAGATGATCAGGTCGAAGGGCTGCATCAGCGCGCGCTTCAAGGCCTGGCTGCCGTCGTTCGCCACGACGACCTCATGGCCCCAGCTCTCGAGGGTGGCTTGCATGTAGTGAAGAATGTGCGGCTCGTCGTCCACGACGAGTACCCGCAGATGCTCGTGCCGTTCTGGCTCCGCTCGCGAGCCGCTCGTCCGGCTACTCCCTGCATCCGCATCCGTTTCGCCCGGTGGTGGGCGTAAGTCCGCGCGGACTCCGGTCGGCAGCTCCACCGTGAACAAGGCGCCGCGGCCGCTGCCGGCTCCTCCAGGTTCGACGGTGATGTCGCCCCCGTGCTCTTTGACGATGCCGAGGCAGATCGACAGGCCGAGCCCCGTGCCTTCGCCTTCCGACTTGGTGCTGAAGAATGGCTCGAACACGTGTTGGGAAACGGCTTCGGGAATCCCGGGCCCGTTGTCCGAAATGTTCACCGACAATCCGTCCGGCTCACATTTGGTGACGATGTCGATGCGCCCGCCGCCGTCCTTGAGGCGCGTGGTGGCGATGGCCTGCGCCGCATTGTTGATGATGTTGACGAAGACCTGCTTGATCTGGTTCGCGTGGACTGCGACTTCCGGCAGTCCCGGCTCGAACGTGAGGGTCAGCTCGATCCGCGCCGCGAGGAGCTGGTTCTTCAGAAGCTGATGCGTCGATTCGACAATGGGGCGGATGGACTGCAGCTGCCGCTCTCCCTCCTGGCGGCGCGCGAACGACAGCAGGTTCCGCACGATGGCGGAGGCGCGCTCGGCTTCCTGGCGGATCACAGCCAGCGGCTCGGCCAGGCGCGGCGGCACGTCGGGCGCCTCGGCGAGCAGATCGCTAAAGCCCACGACCGAGGCGAGGGGGTTGTTGAGGTCGTGCGCGACGCCCGCAATCAGCTGCCCAATCGCCGACATCTTTTCAGACTGCAGCAGCTGGTCCTGCAGGCGGCGTTTCTCGCTCTGGTCCTCGAACAGGAGGACCGTGGCGCCCGGCTCTCCAGCCGGAATCGCGGTCACGAGCAGGATGCGGTCGCCCGAGCGAACTTCGATGGATCCGTTGCCGCCCCCTCCCCCCGGGGTCAGCAGGCGCGCGACGGGCTCGCCCCACGACGGTGGCACCAACGTCAGCCACGGCCGGCCGGGCAGCGCCGTGACGGGCAACTTGATGAGCTCGGCGAACATCCGATTGGCACGCCGGATCGCACCCTGCGGATCGACGTAACAGATGGCCTGGTTGAACGCATCGACGGTCTGCTCCCATTCCCGCTTCCCGCTCGAGAGCAGCTCGACGAGCCGCGCGTTCTCGAGCGCGATGCCCGCCTGCGCCAGGACGGCGCGCGTGAACATCAGCGCTCCCTCGTCCATGGCGTTCGCGCGGTCGCCTTCCATCGCGACGGCGCCGATGGTACGCGAGACCGCGACGATGGGCACGCCGAGCCAGCTCGCCGATACGGGCTTCTCGACCGTCACGTCCAGCTCGGCGGCGCGGGCTGCGACGCGGTCGGGGAACACGAGTGGGCCGCGGCGCAGCGCGAGCTGCAGCAGCGGTTCGTCGGTGGTGGCCGGGCGCGGGCCGTTGTGGTACGTCACGACCAGGCGGTTGGTATCGATGTCCAGCAGCATGACCGACAGCCGGGCAGGCGCCAGCTGCTCGGTCAGCGCGCGCGCGACAATCTCGACGATCGTAGCCGGGCGAAATGCCCCCGCGAGCTCCTGGGACAAAGCGGTCAGCCGCATCAGAATGTCGGCAACTGACCCCTTCATTTTGGCTCGTCCAGAAACCGCGTCGGGACGCGCGTCGCCGCATCGACGAGCGCCTCGGCAGATTTGATGAAGCGCACCACGATCGGCAGGGATCCCTGCAATGCGACCTTGCGCTGCATGATCCCGGCGATGGGGCCGAGCTCTTTTTTGATGATCTGTTTCCAGTAGCGGTATTCGGCCGTCAGGATGAACGGCGCCTGCTGCGCGTCCTGTCGCGGCAGGAGGCGCGCGCCGCGGCACACCCCGCGCTCCAGATCGAGCCAGATCGCCACGTCGTCCGGCATTCCAATCGCAGGGGCCGCGGGCATGACGAGCGCGACTGCGCCATGTGTCCAGTCCGTGGATGCCGAGCGGTACTCATCGCTGCCATTGATCGCCGCCTCGTATGCCGATACCCACTCGGGGGAGGGAAACGCGTGGAGCACAGGGACGGCCGTCATGCGACCGCCTGCGCGAAGCCCTCGAACAGGGCCCGTTCCGTCAGGTCCTCCGGATGCCATTGCACGGCGACCATCCAGGGCGCGGTTGTGTCGGCCGGCTCCGCTGCTTCGATGACGCCGTCGTCGGCCCAGGCGACGGCCTTGAGACCCGGCGCGAGGTCGCGGATCGCCTGGTGGTGGCGGCTGTTCACGCTCGCGGAGCGCGTGCCCAGCGTGCGCTCGAGCAGCGAGCCCGCCTCGACGCGCACCGCATGCCGGGCTGTTTCGTCGCTGTGCGGCACGGGTCCGGGCCGCTCACTGTCCAGGTCCTGATAGAGCGTGCCGCCGAGGGCCACGTTCAGGATCTGGATGCCGCGGCAGATCGCGAGAATCGGGACGCGCCGGGCCCGTGCGGCCGCAATGAGTGCCAGCTCCGCCGCATCGCGCCCGGGATCGACGTCGCCGAGGCGCGGGTGCGGCGTCGCGCCGTAGCGAGCGGGCGCCACGTCCTCGCCACCGGTGAGCACGAGCCCCCGGACCGCGGTGAGCGCGGCTCCGGCGCGCTCGGGGGCAAGCATCGTCGGGACGGCGAGCGGCACGAGGCCGGCGCTCTCGAGCGCCCGAACGTAGGCGGTATTCAGCGTGACGCGCTCGCGGCCATCGACCAGTCGGCGGGGCGCCGTCACGGCAACTGTAGGAGCTGTTTTCACGACGTGAGGGTGGTCGGACCGCCGAAGAGCGGACAGCGAGGATTGTTGACGCTGGCCCAGTCGACCCGAACACCATACAACGGCAGCGCGATACTGTTGCCGATCACCGTACCGATGGCGGGATGGCCAGCCGGCAACTCCTGGTCGAGCACGAGGACCCCCATCGCGCGCTGCGACGTGTCGTCGACGACCAGCAGCCCGTAGCCGCGCTGCGGGAATGCCGGCCCGCGGAACTGCATCGAGACCTTGCCTTCGGCGTCGCGCCCCACGATGACCGCCCCACGATCATTCTTCTGTTGGATCACGAGGACGGGCAGCGAATCGGGAAGGCCACGCGGCGGATCGGTGACGACGGCGCGCGCATTGGACAGCTGCGACGTGATCATCGATGGGCCGGCGAGAAGCGCGATCCCGCACGTCGGAGAACCGCTCGTTCCCCCCCCGCGGGTACAGGCTGCCGCCGCCAGCAGCATCAGCAAGGGAATCGTCGCTCGTTTCATAGCGCCAATCTAACGCTAATGGGACCACACGGCGGTCACTGTAACGGTCCGCACAGGCGCGAGGGTTTCGGGCACGAGATCGTAGATGTAATTCAGCACGTTGGTTGCCAGCAGGCGTAACTCGACGGGTCCGCGTGTCCAGGAGGCACGGAGATCCAGCACGTTCACCGGGACGCGCCGCGGATCGACGAAACCCTCGAGCTCGATCTTTTCAGGCTTGCTGGCAAACCGGTAATCCGCTCCGACGGCTCCGGGGCCGAAGCTGTAATCCGCTCCCAGGGTGAGCTGGTGTGGCGGGCGGAACGCGAGCGGTCCCGTGGTGCTGTCGCCGGCCAATTGCCGCCGGGTGGACAGATACGTGTAGCCGAGCGTCGTGGTGAGATGCCCGGCGATCGGCGCGGCGATCACGCTGGCGTCGATCCCCGCGATGCGCGCGCGCACGACGTTCTGCAGCTGAATCTTCACGGTGTCGGGCGGGCCCGGTACCAGAATCACAGTTGGTTCGATCAAGTCGCGCGCCTCGGTCCAGAACAGCGCCGCGTCCACGCGGAAGATGCGCAGCAGCGGCGCGCTCGTGTGCCCGAGCTCGAACGACCAGCCGGTTTCGGGGCGCAGCGTGGGATTCGGCACCACTTCGAATCCCAGTGCCACCGTACGCACGAATCGCTCCGCCATCGTCGGCGCGCGGAAGCCGCGGCCGACCGACGCGCGCATCAGCCCGCCGCCCCGCTCGCGGTGATCGGTGGGGAGCGTCAGCCCGATTCGCGGGCTGACCACGGCCGTCAGCGATCCGCCGTCGACGGCCAGAAAATCGGCCCGCGCGCCGCCGCTCAGGCGCAGCAGGCCGGCGCGCTGCTCACTCTGTCCATAGGCAGCGAATTCCGACTGCGAGTGGTTGCCGAAGATGTCACTCGACACGCTGGAGAACGTCCCCTCGACGCCAACGACCACCGTACGCGTAGTGTCTGGACGTGCCTCGATCTGTCCGGCAAGCCCGAACCGGTCACCGATGCTGTACTCCGTGGCGCTGCGCCGCACGTCGGTGAAGTCCGTCCGCAGCCACGAGCCGCGCGCGCTCCAGGCGAATTGCGGTGAAACCGTCGTGCGGACCTGCGCCGCGACATAGCCCTTCTTGGAATCGGTGCGGGCGCCGAGCTCCGTCGTGTCCACTTTGAACGGCTGGTACACCTGGCCCTGGTCGTCACACTCGCCGCGGCTGCACCAGGCCAGGGGCACGTCATAGCGGTCTGCCGCCCACGCACCGGAAACATCGACATGCGTGTTGTTGGCCCGCCAGCGCGCCTTGGCGGCAAAGTGCAGGTGATCGTCCTGGTCCTGCTCCCGATAGCCATCGGAGTGGCGGTCGCCACCGGAGATCCGAGCGCCCATGACGTCATTGCCGTATGAGGCCGCCACATCGGCGCTGCCCAGCAAGCCCTGGTCATCGCGAAACCGCCACACGGAGTGGGGCGGGTCGCCATACGAGCCGCCGCTCAGCCGCAGGCGGGTGTGCCAGCCGTTGGGGATGTCGCGCGTCGTCACGTTGATCACGCCGCCGAATGCAGCCGATCCGTAGAGCGACGATCCGGCGCCCTTCAGGACCTGCGCGCTCTCGATCTCGTCGACGGCAAGCAGGTCCCAGTTGATCCCGCCGCGGTCGCCCTGGTTCATGGGTATGCCGTCGACGGTCATCAGCACGCGCGAGTTCAGTCCCTGCACATATCCCGTCGAGCCGCGAATGTTGGTTTGCCCGTTGATCATTTGGACGCCGGAGACATGTTCGAGCGCTTCATCGACCGTGTTCAAGGCACGCCGATCGATATCCTGTCCGGTGACGTCCGCAACGCTGGTGGAGGGCCGTTCGCCGAAGTGCGGGACGCGGCCACTGATCACGTCCACGGGTGACAGCGCGAGCGGCTCGGCGGTGAGCGTGAAGTCCACCATCGTCGAATCGCCGCCCGTGAGGGACACGGTCGTGTCCACCGCCTCGTGCCCGATGGCGGCCGCGTACAGGCGCACGCGTCCCGCCGGGACCAGGACGATCCGGAAGCGGCCGCTCGCGTCGGTGCGTGCGGACAGCGTCGTCCCCAGGACCGCCACCGATGCGTTGCCGAGCGGCGTTCCATCCTTGTCGCGGACCGTGCCGCGCACTAGCCCCTGCGCGACCGCCTGGGCGGGTGCGACGAGAATCAGCAGCGCGGCTATTGCGCGGTGCATGTGACGAAATCGGTGGCCGGCCGCAGGTTGTCGAAATCGACGAGGATGTCGATATCGCCCGGCGCGGGTCCGTTCGGAACGGTGACGATGCCGGGGCGAGTCGTGTCAGCCGGGTCGCGATAATAGCCGCCGACGCGCAGCAGCACGGTATCTTGGGCGGTGAGCGTCAGGCTGCCCACTTTCTTCCAGACCGCCACCACCCAGTGATACGTGTCGGGTGGCAGTTCGACGCTGTATGCGGCCGCGGAATCGGTGTAGGGCACCGATCCGGGTCTCAGTGGACGGCGATTGTTGATGAGATCGGCGCAGCTTTGCGGGAAGGTGACGTAGGCGGCGATGAAGACGTTGTCGGTGCTGTCGGGAATGGCGCCTCGAAATCGCACCGTGCCGCATAAGCCCACGAGCGACGGCGCGCAAATCGGTTCAGGCTGGAGTCCCCCGCCACACGCGGCAATTACGACGGCCAAGACGGCACTCTTGAGCATCCGCCAATTTGTCGCTGGTTGCGAGTGCGTCAACTTGACCGTGGTTTTGCACGGGAATAACGTTGGCGCATGCCCCTGTACGAGTACCGCTGCACGGCGTGTGAGGAGCTGTTCGCGCGCACGGAAACGATGGCGGAGCACTCCGCCCACAAGCGTCCCAGCTGCCCGAAGTGCCAGTCACGCGCTGTGGAGCCCGTCATTTCCGACTTTTTCGCCAAGACCGTCCGCAAGAGCTGATCCCTGTTCGAGCGCCTGCGGGACGCGTTCCGCGCCGCACTCGATGCGGCGTCCACCCCCGATCTGCGATCGCTCGCGCGTCAGATGCGCGAGGCCGTCGTCGACGCCAAAGTCGCCGTCGCCGAGATCCAGGAGGCGGTGGCACGGACCGAGCGCGAGCTTGTCGCCCAGCGGCAGCAGCTTGCGGACGCCGAGCGCCGCGGCCGCCTCGCCGGCGAGATCCAGGACCAGGAGACCGTCGCCGTCGCGGAGCGCTTCGCGGCGAAATACCGCGAGCGCCTCGGTGTGCTCGAGCACAAGCTGGTTGCCCAGCGCGAGGAGCTGGCGCTCGCGCAGCGCGAGCTGGACGACATGCGGACGCAGCTCAAGGCGGCGGACCAGGCGAGCGGAGCAGGGAGCACAGAGCAGGCATGGCGTGATCTGGAAGAGGCCGGCGGCACACGGCCGGGGACCGACTTGAAAGACGAGCTGCTGAAGTCGGACATGGACCGGGCGTCGCGCGAAGCCGCCGCCCAGCGCCAGCTCGAGGAACTGAAGAAAAAGATGAGAAAGGAATAGTCACGTGCTCCTCCTCGTCCTCCTCCAGAACCTCCACCAACCTCCACAACCTCCACCATCTGATTTTACCAAACGCGCGCACACCTACAGCATCGTCGCCTACGATTCGGTGACCGGCGACCTCGGCATCGCGGTGCAGTCCAAGTTCCCCAATGTCGGCGGGCTCGTGCCGTGGGCGAAGGCGGGTGTCGGGGCGGTCGCCACGCAGGCGCTGAGCAACACCGACTACGGCGAGAAGGGGCTCGAGCTGTTGGCGGAGGGCGCCACCGCGCCTGAGGCGATGCGGATCATCATGCGCAGCGATCCGCAGCCGTCGCAGCGGCAGGTTGGGATGGTGGATGC
>WNGI01003509.1_pt1 | contig 13839 bp, 13 predicted proteins | sample 5400621 | NCBI WGS metagenome assembly WNGI01 (sample SAMN13153374, study PRJNA577476) | soil metagenome | isolation source: 20 cm soil or saprolite under Garry oak tree replicate 1 | place: USA:California | collected 2016-06-15
TCACGAGTTCAATGCGATTCATAATGCCGGGATTCACGATGGCGAAGGTATTGGTAACGGTCTTTTGCACGGTCCATTTATTTGTGTTGTTATCTTGAAAGTTGATGCTAGACCCGCGAATCCCAGCACCCACACCTGAGCTAAGGCCAAGGGTCATGTTGTTGTCGCCCGATGTGTAGGTCGTCTGCGCTTGCGACCAGACAGAGTTATTTGTGCCGAGGCCGGAAGTGACGAGCAGAGTTCCCCCGCTGCCGAGTTGCGTGAACGTGTTGGAATTGGCTCCGGCGTCGAATTGGATGCCGCCCGGAGGCCCGGCTCCCGCATTGTTGGAAAAAATATCGCCTTTATTCCCCGTGCCACCGGAAACGAAATGATAGTCGTACCCCGTGTTTCCATCCGCGTTCGTAGCAAAGAAAACGTTGAGCTGGTTTGCTATGTTGAAGCCGTCGCCGGTATTGAGCGAGCCATCAGCCTCGGAGAAGCCTACCAATTGTCCGTTCGACCCCTTCGTGACAAATCCGTTTCCGCCGTTGAATGAGGAGCGCACTTTGGAAACAAGCACGCTGTTGGCATTCGTCGCGGTTCCGTCATTCGTCCAGCCATCGCTGCCAAAACTGGAAATATTTAGTTCGCTGTATTCTGCACGGCCAGCCGTATTAACAACACCCTTGCCGGTGCCGCTCCCTGGCCCGATGAGGTTGAAACCCCGAAACGTCGCCCCGTTGCCACTGTTGGAAATGCCATTCGCGGCTGTATTCGTGATTGTGATGGTGGTTCCCGCTGCCCCAACATCATCCCCGCGCCGACCGCACCCATCCCAGGTGACTCCTCTCGAACTTGTAGTGATGGCCGTACCGCTACCTGAGTAGGTGGAATTCGCGCAATCGAGAATGACGTGCATGGGTTTCGTAGCTAGAAGGACTGTGGTTCCCGCTGCCCCCCAGGGCGTTCCCGTCGCTGTGACGAACACTGTGCCGCCCGTCGAGGGAAGCGCATCATGCGCGGCTTGCAGAGAAGCGTACTGTCCCGATGCCACACCCACATAGAGAATGCCGTTGATGCTAGGAAATGTATTTGCCGCCGAGAAAGCATTCACTCCGTTTAGCAGGACACCGCAATTGACGGTGTTGGCCGGGACGCAAGGAACACCGGTCGGATAGATATAGGTCGTGATTCCGGTTCCGTAGAGTTGGACGCGGTAATAAGCAGGTGCGGCCCACACGAGGTAGTTTCCGAGGCCGTCCGACGTGAACGGATTGGGAGTAGTCGTGCCACCCGTGTTATCGGTGTAGAGCGTCGAGAGCGGAGCGCAGGCCTGCGTCGAGCTGCCCGTTTGGTAGACCGTGCCATTCGTTCCCGCCGACGCAGTTGAGTGTGTCAGCGGAAAGCTGATGGTCGTGGAACTTGTTGCGGAAATCGTGAAGCTGCCGTTGAAAAATGTATCTCCTCCCGTGAATCCCGATACCGTGAGCGTCGCCGCAGCTACGAATCCCGCTGTCGTGGGATTCGTAGCGAATGTCAGCGTGGCAACGTTATTCGTTACCGATGCGCCCGTGGTCGTGAGCGTGGCACATACGGCAACGTTGACACCGCCGCGAGGCAGTCCATTGGCGGAAGTCGTGACCCCCTGGATTGGCCCCATCTGCGCGTGAGCGGTGCTGCTGAGAGACAGCACCGCCGCAAACGCCCAGATCATGAGGCCGAGGAGTCGATACCTCACGATTTCTTGTTGTCCTTTTTCCCGGTGGAAACGGGTATTACGGATTGCAATTCGGTCTCGGCGGGCGCAACGACGGGCGCGAATCGTTCCGGAAAGAACTTCCTCGCCTTTTCCTCATCCTGGATGGCTCCACAACCCGAACAAATCGCCACGCCGCGCTTGAGTTTCTGCCCGCACGCGCCGCATTCGAGATTCGGCTGTATGGCGCTGCACCATTCGCGGTCGAGTTTCAGATGGACGACGGCGCGTTTGTGGAGATCGGGGATCATTATTATTTGCCCGGACCGTTGCCACTCCTGGTCGCCGACGGCAACGCAGGTTTGATAAAAAGATTCCAGGCGTGCGTGTGCTTGGGCGAGCTCTTTTTGTGTGGGGCCGCCTGCTCCGCAAACAAACACGCCCAGAAAGCTGTTCTCCCCCGCGTCGGCGTTGATCTCGCGCACGAGATCCGCCGCGATCTCCTCGGGCATGATGGGGAAGTCGATGACGTGCTTGTCGCCGTAATCCATCGTGCCGCGCCGGGGAATGATTTCGGTGAGCGAAAACTCCTCGCCGGGGCGCTTTCCCGCGATGGTGTAGTTTCCGTAGGTGCGCGTGCGGGTGTGCTCGACCTCGGTGATGTTGGCAATGTAGGCCCTGCCTCTGCTGATTTCCTGCCGGTACGATTCCGGCAGATTTCCAACGGTGATGGGTGCTGCGGTGGACATGAATCCTCCTAGAGAACGTTCACGACTGGACCGGTGATGGTGGACCCGTCGTTCAATACCGAATCCGCGAAACTGTCGTAGTCGCGGTCCTGCTTGTCGATGAAGCGGTTGCGGCTGGCGAGACGATTGCCGCGGATTAGACTGCGGCTGTATTCGAGAGCGCGGGCCACATGCCTTGCAATCGCAGGAGTGAGTTGCAGGAAGCCGCCCTCGGGTGTTTCAAGCGTGAAGCAGTGCTCGTAATCGCCGCGCGAGGGGTAAGGTCCGAGTTCCGCGCCGAGAGTTCCGCCGTACCACATCTTCGGAGTGCCGTAGGTCTCGGGCGGCATCCAGCGTTCGATGTGCCAGCGATTCGCCGGGAAGTATTTCGGTTCCCTGCGAAACTCGGTGACTTCGCGGAGGAGAACACCGTGCTCGTCGCGGTCTTCCCAGGTTCCGCCAATCCAATCAAGACGTGACCATCCCCAACAAGCCCTGAAAATGGCCTCGCCGAATTGGTTGACGCCACCCGCTACGCGCAAAACTTCCGAGACTTCGGGAGGCGTGTCGTGCGTCTCGCGCAAGACTCGAATCAAAGCAACTTGCGCCAGAGAAGTTCGAGGACCACGAAGTCGGCGGTCACTTCGGGGTCGTAGGCCCAGGCTCCGAGTTCACCACCGCCCGAATCCCACACCTGCACCTTGTAGTTCGTGAGTGTTGTGCCCTTCTTCATGCTGTAGTACCCGCCCTCCGCCGTTTGGCAGTCACCAGAACCCGATCCCGTGGGAGGATCGGTCACGATGGGCAAGCTGCCCGAAGGAACCTGCGAGGCAATCGCCGACAGGTCCAGGGAATCGCCGCCGGTCGCGTAGGCTCCCGAAAACGACAGCAAGAGCAGAGTTCTGACGAAATTGTTTCCTACAGCGTTCATGTCCCGAATCGTCCAGGGATTTCCATCCAAGCCAAGAGCTGCAACGGGCATAAAGCCTCCTGAAATGCGTCAGGGCACCCGTTAGAGCGCCCTGGAAAGTACTGCGAATTTTTCTACACGACCGTAAAAGTTTTACGGCGGTGTAAAAATTTAACCAGCAATGTCTAGTACCCGCTGGGCCGCGCGAGTGCATCAATGAAGCTGCCGCTGCGCGGAGAGTCATTCCAGATCTGAAAGCCTGTATCGTAATAATAGAGCATCGCCGCCGCGAGTCCGCCCGAAGCGCCGTAAGGCGGGAAGATGGTCTGCCCTCCAACCTCGAAATAGTCGATGTCCTTCATCACGGCGCGGCCCCAGTGGGACATGTCCAGGAAGTCGATGCGCGTCTGGTCCGCGTTGATCGAGGTCTTCAGGCCAATGCCGCTCATGGTTTTTTTCCCGGTGAACAGCAAATCGAGGTCCGAGGCCCGCCCGCCCGCGCCTTCCTTCACGACGGTCGAGATGGCGATGCCCAGATTTTCCCAGGCGTGCTCTTGTTCGAGCGACGTGTAGGCGATGAGCTTGCCGAGCTGGTTGATGCCCAGCGCTTTCCTTACCTTGTTGATGGCCAGGCGCACGTAGGTGGGCACGAGAGCCGAGGAAGCCGCGTTGACGCGCGGCGTCTGGAGCTGCACGGGATAGGTCGCCCGATTGAGGTTGAGCCATGTTCCGGTCGTCGCGTTCGACTGGTGGTACTTGATGCCGTAGAGCGAAACCGGCTGCGCTCCGGTGAGCCCGTCGTGCACGATCACGTCGGTAGCGACTGTGCCGGCCGGAACGTTGTCGATCGTGATGGTCTGCGCTGCGGAAATCGTGTCGGGAATTGCGATGACCGTGCTCGTGACGCCAGCGGCCACGTTGCGATTGGTCGTGAGCGTCGCGTCGTAAATCTGGATGACTTGGCCGCCGTACACGCCCGCCGCGCCCATGGGAATCGACATCGTGAGGACGCCGCCCGTGATCGAGGAAATGGTTCCAATGACGCCGTTGCCCGCGCCCTGCACGATCTTGTCGAGCATGGAGCGGAACTGCTTCATGCTGTTCGAGACCTCGCGCTTCACGGCGTTCTCGATGGCTTTTTCCTTGGCGTTGGTTGAATACTCGACGAGTTTCGTGATTTCGACCGCAAAGCGGAAGAAAATCGGCGTGACCTGTGCCGTGTCGTAGCTGGTTCCCGAGCCGCGTCCGAGGTCGCCGCCGTCGGGGTTATACGAGCCGCCCCTGCCGCCCGACATGACTTGCAGCGGAAGGCGCATGTTGCGGGAACTGACTTTCTCGATGTCGCCGCGCTGCTGGATCATGCTGATGAGCACGTCGTCGCGCTCGTAGAGCAGAGGAACCTTGTCGCGGACTTTTTCAAGCTGTAGGGCAACTGTCTGTGCGTTCGCCATCTGAGGCATTTGGAATTCTCCTTGTTAAGTGCCCCGATCGAATCGGGGATCAGTTTCGATTTGTTTACATCCCTAAGAGGTCGTCATCACTCATCTTGTCGTAATCCACATCCTTCTTCGTGAGTGGGCGTGGCGTGCGCGGCTGTTCGGCGCCGCCAGTAACGTCCACGCGCGCCCCGGCCGCCGCCGCCTTGGCTTGCCGGGCGGTATCCGCGGCCATGAAATCCTTGGTGTAGTTCTCGACGACGCGCTTGATGACGTCTTGCAGCACGGTCTTCGCGTAAGCGACGGGCGCGTCGATGGCCGCCCTGCGGGCCGCATCCGAGAATGCGGCGCGAAGCTGCTTTCCGCCCGCGTCCTTGAATCCGTTCGGAAATAGAACCCGGTTGATCTGGTCGGGAATCTCCTTGTTCTGCGAAAGCATCTTGTAGGTTTCGGAAAGGACTTCGGCGTCGATTCGCGCGCGCGCTCCCGCCGTGAACGCCGCCTTTTCGAGCAGCTTGTCGAGCGAGGTCTTGATCTCGCCCTTGATGGCCGTTTCCATTTCGGTATTGACGGCGGTGCGGAAGGTTTCCTGCGAGGAGAGGTAGGTGCGCTCGTCGTTCGCTGCGTTGGTTCGGTCCCGCGCGTCGAGTTCCGCCGCGCGCGCGGCCAAGCGTTCGGTTTCCGTGGTCGGGAATCCATTCTTCCCCGCCCAATCGAGAATCTTTTCGACCTGAGCGGTGAGGAGTTCGGGATTCTTGGCCTCAATCGCCTGCCGCAAAACTGTGAACGCGTTCTCGAAGTTTTGGGAGCGAAGCCCTGCGGTCATGCGCTCGGATTGAATGCGGGCGTATTGTTCGGGGAGCATTTGCTGCATGACCTGTTCTGCTGACTGAACCATCGGAATGAGCGCATCGGGCTTGTCGCCGATGAAGTTCTTGAGTTCGGCCTGAATCGCGTTCGGATCGCCTGAGAGCCAGGCAGTGTCAGCCCGTTGGACTTCTGCCAGCGTTGTTTGCGCTTCCGCAAACTTCGGCTCCATCGTGGCCAGTTTCTCGGCGTTCGCGCGGTTGGTATAGAACAGGGTGCGGAATTCGGGGTCCGACTTCGCCAGGTCACGCCATTTGACGGGCATGAGGCGCCCGTCTTCGGCGAGTTTCTCGGCTGCTTCCTGCTCCGGAGTCTTGACCGCATTCGGGTCAGCGGGCTTCTGTTCCGCTGCCGGAACAACCTCTGCGGGCTTTGCAGGAGCGCCTACTTCCTCCATCCCGAGAATCTGTTCGTCCGTTTGCTGCGGCGCTTCGACTGCGGGCGCGGCTGGAGCTGCTGCCGCAGCCCCGCCACCGCCTGCACCGCCCAAGTCTGCTGGGGCGTTTACGATTGGTTCATCCATTTGATTTCCTCCTCAGTTCAGGCACTGCTGCGAGAATTTCCGCGCCTGCTGGATCGCCGCTGTAATGTCCTTGCGAGTCAATTGTTCCTTCGCCGGGTTCGTGGATCAGGCTGTACTTGCGCTCGAAAACGGAGGCGGGATTCAGGTACACGTAGCCGTCTTCCTGAATCACCCAGTAGTCGTTTGGAATGGGAGTCATGCGCGAGGTCATCCCAGGCGTAGCGACGACGCTCTCGCCATTGTCGAGCGCGAGAAGCGTGCCTTCGGGAGTTTTCGGTCCAATGCCCACGATCTTGAACGCATCCACCATCACCGGATTTGCCTGGTATTTCATTTCGTGCCTCCCAAAAGGAAAAGCCACTCGGAAGCGAGTGGCTTTGTGCTAAAACAACTACTTTCCCAAGATAAAGCCCGCGTGACCTGCCGCAAGGCTGACAGGCGCGCGGGCGTTGATGCTCTACTTGCTTCGCTTCGCCAAAGGCTGACTGAGCGCCATCAACTTCCATATCTCGTAGGTCTCTGGAAGTCGTGCCAGTTTCGACAGGCGCTGGTCGAGTGCGAGGAGCCTGTGAATTTGTCTGGGTGTGAGCCTATGGGGTCGTTTCATTGCCTCTGAGTCCGAGCAAATCACGAATGGGCCGAGCATTCGTGGGCTCTTCAAGAAGAGCTGAGATTGGGCGGTCATGCAGGTGCATCGGCAGATTTCCACCGTCCATATTCACGCGCACGGGCTTGCCGTTCTTGATTGCCTCTGCGATTTTCGTGTTTATGATTCGCTTTACGGCGCTCTCATCGAAGCCCACGGCTATGAACGTAAGGTCGTTGAATTCGACCGGAATTGACTCCCAATAGGGTATGAAGCCAGACTTCACCTGACGCACTAGCCAGCACATTGACCGCGTACACAACCCGCCGTTGCAGCCGTAAACCGGAAACAATGATTGACCACCAACTTCGTAGAGATGCCAGCCACCAGTGATCTCGTGGCGCAGCGTCTCGGCGGTGATTGACGCGACATCCGCTTTGCGCACCGCCGCTGGCACGTTCGCTGATTTGAAGAATCCGCGCCCGATGATCGAGGCAGGAACAAGAGCAAGCATTCTTTGAAGAAACTCCCTACGGTTTGCCACTAGGAGGCTCCTTTGCTGGCGCGCTCGCAGCCGCCATGAGCGCCGCAGCCATTGCTTTCTGTTGCTGCGCCTGGTCGTGCTCGCCGTAGTGCGCCCTGAGATTTGCAAACCCGGCTGGATTCGTCCGCTTGATTTTCTGTCCTTCGGCGGAATTATACAATCTGGAAATCTCCTGCATCTCCGCTTCGTGATTGTCGAGCAGCGGATCGACCGGCACGGTGGACTTGGGCATCGCCGCGCCGTCCGGCCCCATGCCCATCTGCGGAGGCGATTGCAAGAGTTGCTTCGTCTCGCCTTTCTGCTTCTGCGCCGCGTCGACGCCCGGCAGCTCGAGGTCGGGCATCCCAAACACGGTCTTGGCCAGTTCGAGGTTTGCGGGCAGGTCCATCATTTCCATGAAGCCGGGGTCCTGTCCGAAGATGCCGAACATTTTCTCGAACGTGTCCCGCATCTGCGAGGTCATCAGCGGGAAATTCTCGTCGCCCTCGGGAACGACTTTGACGTTGCCCTGTAAATCGTTCAGGCGAATCCAGTCGGGCTCATCCGCGCCGTCAATGCCCTCGACGGAAATCTCCACGTCCTCGGGACGGTTCTCGGAAAAGCACTTCACTCCAATCATCATCAGGTCCGCGTAGAATTCCTTAAGCCTGCGATACACAAGGCCAATGCGTCCCATGGCCTGATCGCGCGACATCTGGTAGCCCTTGGCCGTCTCACCGCCCGCGCCCTTGGCTTCGCCGCCGAATACTGCCGGAAACAATCCTGTGAGGAATTGTGGAATCTCGTTCCCGAGCTCCTCGGCGTACTTTGGAAGCGAGAGCGGCACGTCGCCGCCTTGCTTGGTGTGGAATGAATTTGCAAGCGGCTGCCCGGGCCGCGCGCGCGTCGGATAGATGCAGCCGGGCTCAACAGTTTGATTTGCGATGGCGTCGAAGTTCAAGACTTCAGCGTCGGCGTAATCAACGCCCAAGCCATACTCGTAGGTTTCCATCCCGATATTCGATAGCGTGTTGTAGCGTTGCTGCACTTCCACAATCGGATCGCCGACGCTCGGCCGGTTCTGCCCGTCGCCCGGATAGGCGTGCATCACGCGCCAGTGGTCATCCATCTTCTCATCGCGCGAAATACAGTAGGTGTCTCCCGCGAACGCCACGTAGCAGCCGTGCGGAAACAGTTTCAGCAGATCATCCCGAATCGACTTGTCTTTGCCTTCGAGGCGGTAGAACGAGCGTGGACGAATCCACGTCTGCGAATAGGTGATGAGATCATAGAGCGTGTCACCGGGCACGACCGCCGGCAGCCCTTGCGCCACCGTGAGCCGCGAAGTTCTGGCGTATACTTCATCGGCGTTTTGAGAGCCGCCCATTTGAATCTTGTCTTCGATGTGGGGGAAGGAGGCTTTCAGTTGCGCGCGATGAACTTCCATCTGCCATTGCAGATACGGAAACTGGTGCTGCTTGCGCGCCCAGACGGGTGTATTGAGTTCGAGGCCGCCCACGATGTCGATTACTTCCTGGCCATTGGGAACTTCTTTGACCCCGGTCTGAGTGGGGACGGCCATGCGGGGCGCCTTTTGCAGATTCGCCTCGCCCAGTTGTGCGCCGCATGCCGGACAGGCCAGGATTCCAGTCGCGGCGACATCCCCTTCGGGACTCTGCTGCTGGCAACTCGGGCAGGCGTACTGGTCTTCGCCCATTGGGACGTACTGCTGCGTGATGATTGGCTGCTGCGTGGTCCCAAACCGCTCGCCGTCCGATACAAACCGGACGTAGCCCCCGATTTTGCCGTCGGTGAAAAGGTAGTAACCCGTGTCTTCGAGCATCTCGACCGGGTTATTGTTTTCTTCGATCAGGTTGATGACGTTCGTCGCGGCCTCTGCGGCACGGACATCCTCGATCTTTGAGGCTTTCGCGGGCCGAGTACGCACGTTCGGCACGTCGGAAGAGAGCACGGCGACGAAGGTGAGCCCGAAGGCGAGATAGATGTTGGTCACGTACATGTACCGGGGCTGCTCTTCCAGATCTTTGTCATCGAATAACCTCGACGTGAAGGGCACGACCCACATATTCTGATCGTTGTTCCACCAGGCGTACTGGAGTCCCTGCCAGAACATTCTTGCTTGCCGGATGCGCCGGATTTCGTGACGGCGGGAAACGATTCCTTCGGCGCGGTATTCGACGACCATCTGGCGGATGGCTTCCACCAGATCGGGACGCATCTCTTCGAGCTTTTCATTATTCGGGCCGTAGTCGGCTTTTTGCGGAGAATTCGGAGTGTCCTTGGGCGCGTCGGTTTGCGGGGCGATGTTCCCGAGGACCGGGGGAATTGCGGCCATGTTAGATTAAAAGCATTTCCAGACGCTTCCATTCGAGAACGCCAGCGCCGTGTTCGTGCTGCTCCCGACGCAAGTCTGCCCTTCGACGGTCACGGCGGTTGAATCGCTGACGGTTTGCATCTGTCCCTTGTTGCCCGCTGCCGCCACTGGAAGAGAAGCAACGGCTATGAGCCCCCCTTGCAGCCCCAGCAAGAAAGCCGGAATGGTAGGTACAAGACTGGTATTGTTCACGGGATCGTTTCCGTCGGGCCCAACGCCCGTCAACGCTCCCGTTCCCGATCCGGCATTGGTGATCCAGCCGCACTGCCCGCCGTTGCAATTCGTGGCGTGGAAGGCCGTGCTGCCCTGCACGTTGCCGTCGATGGTGATATTCGCCGTGGCAATCTGCGCGGCATTGTCGATGATGAGTTGGTTGTGACAGGCGGCGAATGTATTGTTGGCAATCCTCAAACTGCCCGGAGTGAAACCGTTGAACTGCTGAATCTCGATGGGCGAACCGCCCGAGGCCCAGTTGAGAGAGGCGCAATTGCCGTAGTTGTTCGAGAAATCCACCGTGATGGGGCCGACGGTCTTGTTTGAGACCGTCGGCACGGTTGTGTCGCCAAGCTGGAGGAAGGGTTGCGTCGTGGTGTTTTGCTCGAAGTAATTATTGGTGACGTGCGCGGTCGAGACATTGATGAGTTTGATGTGCCCCGTCGCGGTGAACTGCCAAATGCCGTCATCGATCACGATGTCGCCGCCGTTGCCGATTACGAGATCCCAGCCGTTGTTCTGGAATACGGATTGCTCGCAGCAACTGAAGACGTTTGAGCCGGTGCCCATTTCGACGCCGACCGAGAACCCTTCGATCTTGGAGTGGGTGATGAGCGGGCCGCTCCCCACGGATTGAATGAACGCGTCGCCTTTCACTCCGAACGCGGCGATCACGCCAGAAAATATCTCGGCATTGTCGAGCACGGGAGCCGAGGTCGTATAGATGGCGGCTTTCGCGCTGGTATCGACGTAAGGACGAGAACCTAGATCAACGGCAGCGCAAATCTGCACGGCAGTTCCAATCGCAATCGCTCCGGTGACACGCCGCTCGTTGCCGGAGATTGCGCCCATGAACACTTCATAGTTATCGGCGTCTCCGGTGGCGGCAGGCGAAGCCACGGTCACGCAGTTCGTGCTGATTGAACCAACGGAGATTTCGTTCGAAACCGTTGTTGCGCCTTGGTCTGATCCCGCAAAGTTGTTATTCAAATAAATGACTTGGAAATATTCCGTCGAGGCGAGAGTGCCAGAGCCGGAACTGGTCAGCGTGAAATTACCGCTGGCGATGACCGGCGGCACGATGGCCGCCAGCACATTCGGCGCCTTGATGTTGATGTCTTGGAATCGGACGCCTTGCCCGGTGATTTCAAGGAAATTATCCGTGCCCGTGTAGTCAAGGAACGCGGCCGGAACCGAGCGAGCAATGTAGCGCCAGCCGCCTACCCCGCGAAACGTGATGTTGTTCTTGGATGTGGCGTGTACCGCCGTGAATTTGCACGTCCTCGGGAAAAAGATCACGCCGCCGTTATTGGTGGAAGTCTGCGGCACGGCAGCGAGCGCGAGATCAAGCGCCGCGTCGTCCGCAGTCGTGTCGTCGCATTTGCCGCCATATCTGTGATCGGTGATGTCGATCACAGGACTCGTGACCCCAGTGCCATTCGACAGGTTCGGCGCCGAGGCCGAGAGCGTAGCGCTCACATCTTGCGAGGCCCCGGAGATTGTGATTGTCGCCGTGAACGTTTGCGCTCCGGTTCCCATCGGGGCGGCGATGCCAGGCTCGGTGACCGTGAACTTCCACTGCTTGCCCGCCTGCATCGCGGCGTTGCTGCCCAGCAGCTTCGTGAAGGCCCCGTTTTTGTCCGTCGTCGTCGTCTCTGGCTGGCAGCAGACGAATCCTGCGGGCAGCGTTCCGGTAACCGTGCCAGCCGGGAGCGCGGGCGCGAGTTCGATGTACACGGTCGCGCCCGAGTAGGGGATTCCGTTTGCGTCCGTGATGGTTCCCGTCACGACGGTCGTGTTCTGCGAATGAGCGGTGAGAGCGAACAGCAGGCAGAGAGCAATGAGGAGCGGAACCTTGCGCATTAACTATTCGGAGGCGGCTTGACTCTTGTCCTCCGCTTGCTCTTGGGCAGCCTCGGCGTCCGCGATTCTCTTTTCCTCTTCCTCGACGCTAGGACGCCCGTCGGCCTTGCGCTTGCGATTCTCCAGGGCGCGTATGGCTGTCGGCCAAATGTTTGGATCGCGGATGGTAAATTCCGCGTAGAGTTCGTCCTGCTTGTGTGCGGAGACGATGCTGACGCTGCGCCCGTTCCCGATGATGGCGGCAAGGAGCTCGTGCTCGAATTCAGTCGCGCCTTTCAGGTCCATCGAAAACTTCACGGTTCCTTTTGATTGATCTAGCTCTATGACGGTTACGACTGCGCTCATTTCTTCCTCTTTCCTGGTGCGTGAGATTTGTAGGGCAAGCCCTTCTCGGGCGTGGATGCAAAATCCCTCAACTGCGAATCGCTCATCTTACGCAGCGAGCGGTTGGCTGGGTTGAGCTGGGCCGGGTTGTGGAGAGCTATTGCCGACGCTCTGCGCATTGCCTTGCTGGGGGCTGGCATTGGGTTGTCCCTCCGAGTAGAGCGAACACCATCCTTGGGCCGACACAGGCTCGACCAGCACATCGCACGGCTGCCCGTCGCCCTGGAAATGAGAGCAGCTTCCGCAGTTGTCGGCGGAATCCTTGTACTTCGCGTCGGCCGCGTGGACTTTTCCTTCGGGTTGCTGGGGTTGCGAACTGTCCGCTGCGGCTTGCGCCAGTTGCGGATTCATTTGGTAGCCACCGCCGAGATCAGGCATCGGTTTCCTCGTTTCGCATCAACTCGGCTTCTTCGACGAGCGTGAAGAAGCGTTTCAAATCGTAGGCTATAACTTCGTCCTGAATGTGCCAGTCGGGCGCGTAGTAGACGGCTCCAAGCACAGCTCCGGTCGTGCCATTGAGGACCAGATAATGCGCATCCTTGTGACGCTCAAGGAATTCATCGCGCAATTTCATCAGTCGCTCGTCAGGCACTTGGTTTCTCCTGTGGCGGCACTGGCCGCATGGATTCCCTTTCCATCTTGCGCCGGAACGTGAGCCAGTCCGGACGCTTGAGCGGCTGCATGTTCTTCGCCGTGCGCGGTCCCTCGATCTGCCCCATTCCGTGAGAAGCTAAAATCGAGTTCATGAGCTGGCGATTCTCTTCCCGCAGGCGCTTCAGTTCCGATTCAAGCAGGTTGAGATAGGCGCTTTTGAATCTGCGTTCGAGGAATTCTAACAAACGGCCTCCACCACGACGGATTCCTGCGGCAAGCGTAGATCAAATACATGATCTCCACGTCGAGACACATCCCATCGGTTTCGATGAAGCGGATCATTCGTCTATACGCGCGAACCAAATAATTACCGCAACGAGAAACAGCCCCAGAACCACGAAGCCGAAAATCCTAGCGACGACGATCATGCGGCTAGCCCCGCCCTTCTGAGCCTGTGAATCCTCCGCAGTTTCCGCATGGCCCGCAGAAATATCCTCCGGGCGCCCGCGCCTGTAACGCCGACGGCCCGGCCAATCTCCGCGAACGAGTGCGGGGCAGGTACAGAGTAGCGCATTAGTTCAAGACTTCTACTGTGACCCCTTGCAGTGTCACGCCTGATCCATCCGTGCCGGTCGTGTGATTGTAGAGGATCTCAATCCGTGAATTGAGGGCCAGGTTCAAGGAGCCAACGGCGGCCACGAGAGCTTCTGGCGCGGCCGCATGCACCGTGCCTGCCGCGATTGTGGCATCCATGATGTATCCCTGACCTGGAATGATCGTTCCGCCGGTAGCGGTGCTCGCCGCGACTGTAGTCGATATGTTCTGGCAGAACTGGTAGTTCGAGGCTCCGGTCAAGGTTGCCGTGACTCTCGCGTCGGTGAGTTGCACGGGCGTGCCTGCCGTGACGTTTGAGCCTTCGGCATCCCACCACAATTGAATATTGGAAATCGTGTCGGCGGTCGTGCTGGTCTTGAAGGCCAGGCCGCAGATGCGGATCGAGCGCCCCACATAATTCATGAAGCCCGGGGGCAGGTGGATCGTTCCGATAACCTCGCCGACAGTCGTCTGCGCCGCAACCGCGATGGGAAAGGGCTGCGAATACGCCACGACGCCGGAAATGCCCAGATGCGAGCCGGGCA
>WNGI01003510.1_pt1 | contig 13838 bp, 10 predicted proteins | sample 5400621 | NCBI WGS metagenome assembly WNGI01 (sample SAMN13153374, study PRJNA577476) | soil metagenome | isolation source: 20 cm soil or saprolite under Garry oak tree replicate 1 | place: USA:California | collected 2016-06-15
ACGCCCAGCGCGTCCAGGCGGCGCAGATGGCGCAGGTCCAGTCGTGGTCCCAGGAGCTCAAGCAGGGCCTCGCCGAGTACCAGGCCAAGCAAGCGGCGGAGGCCGCGGCGCAAGCGCAAGCCGAGGCGATCGCGGCGCGGAACAATCATCCGGCTCCGCCGCCCGAGATCGCAAAGGACATCGTCGACGCGTTCAGCCCGCTGGGGCCGGGTGCCGTGCAGTGGGCGATGAACATCGCCTGGTGCGAGTCGCGCTACCACCCGAACTCGGTCAACTCATCCAGCGGGGCGTCGGGGCTGTTTCAGTTCTTGCCGAGCACATGGTCGGGGACGCCATACGCCAGCCAGTCGCCATTTGACCCGCGCGCGAACTCATTTGCCGCGGCCTGGCTCTACTCCCACTACGGCTCGGGTCGCTGGGAGTGCCGGGGGTAACGGCTATGAGGGAAAACCCCGATGGTTTTCCCTCATCGGCCGATCGGCTTCGCCGATGGGCCTGCTCCCATTCCGGTATACGGTTGGGACTTGTCTGAAGAGCTTTCCACAGGCTGCGCTTGGCAGGCGTTTCAGACCAAGGCGCGGCCGGGATAAACCCGGCCGCCAAGGCAAGGCTGGTGATGAGGGAAAACCCCGATGGTTTTCCCTCATCGGCCGATCGGCTTCGCCGATGGGCCTGCTCCCATTCCGGTATACGGTTGGGACTTGTCTGAAGAGCTTTCCACAAGCGGCGCTTGGCAGGCGTTTCAGACCAAGGCGCGGCCGGGATGAACCCGGCCGCCAAGGCAAGGCTGGTTTAAGGCATGAGGGAAAACCCGGATGGTTTTCCCTCATCGGCCGATCGGCTTCGCCGATCTCCCCATACATGGGGAGGAGTTAGTCCCCTAGGACTGAGATCTCCAGCTGGTAGATCGGCTGCGGCCGCTCTGCGCCTTTCAGCACCATCGGCTGGAATGAGGCGACGGTGAACTCACCGGGCATGTAGGCTCGGGTCGACTCCGACATCAGCACCCGCGCGGGCCGAACCTTCGATAGGTACGCGCTGTTGTTTACGGGCACTCCGATCAGGGTGAACTCCATTCGGTCGCGCGAGCCGACGTGTCCCGCGATGACCTCGCCCGTGTCCAGGCCGATGCCGACCGAGATCGCCGGCAGGCTGGCGTCGACCAGGTCCCGATTGAACCGCTCGATCTCCCGCACCATCGCATGCGCCGCCTTGAGGGCTTGCTGCGCGTGGTCGTCCATTGGATTCGGAGCGCCGAACACGACGAGCATCCCATCACCCTGGAACTTGTCGATGTTGCCACCGTGGGTCAGGACGACGTGGATCATCCTCTCGAAGTACTCGTTGAGGAAGCGCACGAGCTCCTGGGGGTCCATGCGCTGCGAAAGCGTCGAGAAGCCCGCGATGTCCGAGTTCAGGATCGTGACCATGCGGCGCTCGCCCTCGAGGAACCTGATCGTTCGCTCGGACCGGGCCAGCACGTAGTCGGTGACCTGCTTGTTGACGTGCGCCTCGAACAGATGGCGCAGGAACTCCGAGTGCTCGTACTGGCGCGCATTGTCGATCGCGATCGCCGCCAGGTCGGAGATTGCCTGCAGGAACTCCTTGTCCTCCTCCTCGAAGATGGCGGCGCGAAACGGGCTGTCGACGTAGACCGCGCCGATCACCTTGCCCTTGGTCATCAGGGGCACGGCGATGATCGAGCGCAGGTTCTGCATGATCACCGACTGCTGACCTTTGAACCTGTCGTCCAGGCTTGCGTCAGTCGACACGACAGCCTGCCCTGACCTCACGACGTGCTCGATCACGGTCCGGGACCCGAGGAACTGACGCGTCTTTTCCGGGTCCGCTTCGCCGCTCGACTCCTGGACCGACAGGCTGCCGTCGCGTGGATCGACCAGGACGACGAAACCGCGTGACGCCTTCATCAACGTGATCACCCGGTCCATCACCTTGCGGAGCACAACGTTCAACTCCAGTGATGAGCTGAGATCGCGTGCGAGCTCGTAGAGCAGGTGGTCACGGATTCCGAGATCAACTTCGCGCGACAAGGGCACGACGAGCATAACGGTGCATATCGGCTTTTCCCTCTATCTAAGGGGATACGGGAGAAGGCGGCCCGGATTGCCGGCACCGGCCCGTGGGTAAACTCGATTCCCCGTGGTTTTGGAGTCTTCCCAGGCAGAAATCGACGCCTTGCTCGCGCGCCTGAATCCGCCCCAGCAGGAGGCTGTGACACACGGCGACGGACCGCTTCTGATCTTCGCCGGAGCGGGAAGCGGCAAGACGCGCGTGCTGACCGCCCGCATCGGTTACCTCATAGCGTCGCACCGCGTCTGGCCGGATCGGCTGCTGGCGGTCACCTTCACCAACAAGGCGGCGCGCGAGATGCGGAGCCGGGTTGAGGCATTGGTCGGCGAGCCGGCCCAGAAGATGTGGGTTGGCACCTTCCACTCGACGGCGGTCAAGATCCTGCGCCGCGAGGCCCAGCGCATCGGCATCGTGCCGAGCTTTGTCATCTTCGACGATGACGACACGCGGGCGGCCCTGAAGCGGGTCCTCGACGAGCTCCGCCTCGACCCGAAGCGCTACCCGATCGGGTCGCTGAGCCACGGCATCTCGCAGGCCAAGAGCGAGCTGAAGCGGCCCGAAGACATCCCCAACCGCAGCTACCAGGACGAGATCCTTCGCCGGGTCTACGAGTCCTACCAGGAGGTGCTCAGGCGGTCCGGCGGGCTCGATTTCGACGACCTGATCATGAAGCTCGTCGAGCTCTACAGCACCGACGCCGAGGCGCTCGAGAAGTGGCGCGACCGCTTCCGCCACGTGCTGGTCGACGAGTACCAGGACACGAACCGGGCGCAGTACATGCTCGTGAACCTCCTCGCGTCAGAGCACCGCAACGTCGCGGTGGTCGGCGACGACGATCAGTCCATCTATCGCTTTCGCGGTGCGGACGTTCGCAACATCCTCGATTTCAAGAAGGACTATCCAGACGCGCACGTCGTGCATCTCGAGCAGAACTACCGATCGAGCCAGGCCATCCTCGACGCGGCGTACAGCGTCATCCGCAACAACCCCGAGCGCGCCGAGAAACGGTTGTGGACTGATCGCGCGGGTGGCGAGAAGGTGGTGGCGACTCAGGCCTACAACGAGGTGGAGGAGGCCGAGTTCGTCGCGGACGAGATCGAGCGCCTGCGCAAGACCGAGCAGCGGGGCTACTCCGACTTCGCCGTGCTGTACCGGACCAACGCGCAGTCCCGCGCATTCGAGGATGTGCTGGCGCGCCGCCGTATCCCGTATCGACTTGTGGGTGGCGTCCGCTTCTGGGAGCGGCGCGAGGTCAAGGACCTGGTCGCGTATTTGCGCTTTTGTTTCAACCCGCGGGACGCTCTTTCGTTTTCGCGCATCGTCTCGGTGCCCCCTCGCAAGATCGGCAACGTCACGGTCGACGCCATCAACTCCTTTGCCCGCGACGGTGAAGCCGACATCCTGGCGATTCTGTCGAGCCCTGGTCCCGTGCCCGGCGTGCCAAAGACCGCCGTGGGTCCCCTGCAAGGATTCAGAGCGCAGATCGAATCGCTGCGCGCGACGATGGGCGTGCTCCGTCCAAGCGAGCTGGTCGACCATGTCGTCGAGGTGATGGATTTGCGGCGGTACTACCTCGACGGAACCCCGCAGGGCGAGGCGCGGATCGAAAACCTGAACGAGCTGCGCGGCCTGGCCGAGAGCTTCGACGACCGCGACCCGGCGCAAGGGCTCGAGGATTTTCTCGCCGAGGTGGCGCTGGTCTCCGACGTCGACGCATACGACGAGAACGGCGAAGGGGTCACCCTGATCACGCTGCACATGGTCAAGGGCCTCGAGTTCCCCGTCGTGTTCATGGTCGGCATGGAAGAGGGTCTGCTGCCCCACCAGCGCGCCCTGGACGAGCGGGAGGAAAACCCGTCGCTGGTGGGCGCGGCGACCGAGATGGCAGAGGAACGCCGGCTTGCATATGTAGGAATGACGCGCGCGAAGGACCGGCTCTACCTGAGCTGCGCCTTCCGCCGTCACCTGTACGGCCGCTCCCAGCCTGCGTTTCCGAGTCGCTTTCTCACCGATATCCCGCAGTCGCTTCTTGGCACGCCGCGGGGCAGCGCGCCCGTCGCCCCGCCGCGCCAGGGATACAAGGAGCGGTACATCGAGCGCCAGGTCGAGTCCGCGCCCGCACCTCCACCCGTGCAGAGATTTGCGAGCGGCGATCGGGTCACGCACCCCGCATTCGGCTCCGGCACGGTGGTCAAGAGCACGCTGACACGTACCGACGAGGAGCTGGTGATCAAGTTCGACAAGGTCGGGCTGAAAATCCTGAGCGGCATGCTCGCGCCGCTGACCAAGTGACGAAACGAAAGAAGACCGCGGTCGACCCGGCGGTGAGGGTCGAGGAGCTGCGCGACGTGATCCGCCGCCACGAACACGCTTACTACGTCCTCGACCAGCCTGAGGTTTCGGACGCCGAGTACGACGCGATCTTCAAAGAGCTCCGCCAGATCGAGGAGGATCGACCTGACCTTCTGACGCCCGATTCGCCGACGCAGCGTGTCGGCGGTGAGGCGTCCGACCAGTTCGCCAAGGTTCGCCACCGCTCGCCCATGCTCAGCCTGCAGAACGCCTTCGACGAATCGGAGATCCGCGGCTTCGACAAGCGAGTGCGCGCCGCGGTCGGCGACAAGGTGATCTACTGCGCCGAGCTGAAGATCGACGGCCTGGCGATCAGCCTGACGTACGCCAAAGGACGCTTGCAGCGGGCCGCGACGCGCGGCGACGGCACCATCGGCGAGGACGTCACCGCCAACCTGCGGACGATAAGAAGCGTGCCCCTAGCGGTGACCCCTGCCAAGGGTCTGCCGGACCTGTTCGAGGTGCGGGGCGAGGTGTACTTTCCGATCGCCGGCTTCGAAAAGCTGAACCGCGAGATGGAGGCTGCGGGCAAGCCACGGTTCGTCAACCCCCGCAACACGGCCGCGGGCAGCGTCAGGCAGATCGATCCAAACGTCACAGCGAGCCGGAACCTGCAGACGTTCATGTACACGCTCGACCCCGCCGGCCCGGCCATGTCGCAATGGGACGTTCTCAACGCGCTCGCGGCGATGGGCTTTCGGGTCAACAAGAACCGCCGGCGCCTGCACTCCATCGACGAGGTCATCGAGTACCACGCCGAGTGGCAGCGACGCCGCCACGAGCTCGAATACGAGATCGACGGGATGGTCGTGAAGGTCGACGGGTTCGCGCAGCAGCTGGAGCTGGGCTTCGTCGCGCGTTCGCCTCGCTGGGCGATCGCCTTCAAGTACGCGCCAGAGCAGGCCGAGACCGAGGTGGAGGAGATCGCCTGCTACGTCGGGCGAACTGGCGTCCTGACCCCAGTCGCGCATGTGAAGCCGGTCGTGGTGGGCGGCGTGACGATCCGCAACGTGACGATGCACAACGAGGCGCAGGTCAACGAGAAAGGCGTGTACGTCGGCGCGCGGGTCGTGATCCACCGCGCAGGAGACGTCATTCCCGAGATCGTCAGCGTCAAGGATCCCAAGCCCGGCTGGAAGATGCCTTCGAAATGCCCGGTGTGTGGGGGCGAGGTCGTTCGTGAGGAACCGTACGTCGCGCACCGATGCATAAACCCGTTTTGTGGCGCCCAGCGGCTCGAGCGCCTGCGGCATTTCGCCGCCGCGATGGACATCGAGGGCCTTGGCCACGCAACGCTCACCCAGGTCATCGATCGACGCATGGTCGAAGACCCGAGCGATCTATACCGACTGAGCAGGGAGCAGCTGGTCGAGCTCGACGGTTTCGCCGACAAGTCCGCGCAAAACCTCGTCGAGCGCATCGCCGCGAGCAACCGTCCGGAGCTCGGACGTTTCGTGTACGCGCTTGGCATCCCGCAGGTTGGTTGGGCGACGGCCGACCTGCTTGCGAGCGATTTCGCAAGCATCGAGAAGCTGCGCGACGCCACCCAGGAAGACCTCGAGCGCGTCGATGGCGTCGGCCCGAACATGGCGCGCGAGGTCCGCATGTACTTCCAGGGCCCAGGCGGTGAGCTGGTGAAGAAGCTCCTGGTCGTGGGTGTTGAGCCTCATGGCGTCGAGCCTGTGGGTGATGGTCCTTTCAGCGGCAAGACGTTCGTGTTCACGGGGACACTCGAAACGATCAGCCGGAGTGACGCTGAGGCGCTGGTCCGCAAGCTTGGCGGCAAGGCGGCCGGAAGCGTGAGCGCGAAGACGGATTACGTCGTGGCGGGACCGGGCGCCGGGTCGAAGCTGGAGAAGGCCCAGAAGCTGAAGCTGAACGTCCTGGACGAGGAGCAGTTCAAAGCCCTGCTTCCCAAATGACTGGCCCGCGCTGGGCCGGCTCCACGCTGGTCGCCGGGGCCGTGCTGCTCGTGTTCTGGGCCATTTTCGTCCTCAGCTTCAAGGCCGAGCCCTCGGCGGTCGGCCGGACGCGCGTGGCGCTGGACATCATCGGGGGAGCATCGTTCGCGAGCGCGATCGCAGGCCTCGTGGCCGCGGGTGGACTTTTTCAGCGGACGCGGTGGAGTACCTCGGCGGCGTGGTTCGCGTCGGTGCTCATGATCCTCACGGTCGTGAGCTCGTGGGCCGGCATCGCGACGGTGATCGGGCTGCTCTCGAGCCGCAACAGACCGAAAACCTAAGCTGACACACTAGACCTCATGCCGCTTTCCAGAGATGAGGTGCGCCATGTCGCGATGCTCGCGCGATTGGGTCTCGAGCCCGGTGACGAAGACTTCTATGCCGAGCAGCTGAGCGGCATCCTCGAGCACATCGACCGCCTGCAGCAAGTCGATACGGAGGAGATTCCACCGACCGCCCAGGTGGTCGAGGTCTCGAGCCGCCTGCGCGAGGACGAGCCGCGTCCGGGCCTGACCCAGGAAGAGGCGCTCGCCAATGCGCCCGCGAAGGTCGACGGTTTCTTCCGAGTGCCCGCGATCCAGGAGGAGGCGTGACCAGCGACCTCACCGAGCTCACGATCAAAGACGCCGCCAGGCTGCTGCGTCTCGGGTCGATCTCCTCGGCCGATCTCGTGACCGCGCACGTCGAGCGGATCGAGCGTCTCGACCCGCACGTGAAGGCGTACCTGCGCTTCACACCAGAGCTCTGGGAGAAGCAGGCCGACGAGGCCGATCGGAAGATCGGGCAGGGCGAGGCGCCTCCGCTGGCCGGCATTCCGATGGCGGTGAAGGACGTGCTCTGCGTGCGTGGCGTCGAGACCACGGCGGGCTCGCAGATCCTGCGTGGTTTCAAACCGCCGTACACCGCGACCGCGGTGGCGCGGCTTTTCGAGGCCGGCGCCGTGATGCTGGGTGTGACCAACTGTGACGAGTTCGCGATGGGCAGCTCGACCGAGAACTCCGGCTACTTCCCGACGCGGAATCCATGGGACCTTGACCGCGTGCCCGGCGGAAGCTCGGGAGGGAGCGCGGCGGCGGTCGCCGCCGGAGAGGCGATGATCGCGCTGGGCACCGACACCGGCGGGTCGATCCGCCAGCCTGCCGCCCTGTGCGGCGTGGTCGGCATGAAGCCCACCTACGGTCGAGTCAGCCGTTACGGCCTGATCGCATTCGCGTCGAGCCTCGACCAGATCGGCCCATTCGCGCGGACTGTCGACGACGCAGCCATCACGCTCTCCTTGATGGCGGGGTTCGATCCGCTGGACGCGACATCGTCCGACCGCCCAGGCCTCGAGGTGCTGAACAGCTCGGGCGGCACAGTCAAGGGGATGCGCCTGGGGGTCCCGCGTGAGTACTACGACGTCAAGGGCATCGAGCCTGGCGTCAAGGCTGCTCTCGATGCGGCGCTGTTCATCTTGCGCAACGCGGGCGCGGAGATCGTCGACGTCTCGCTGCCCCACACCGATTACGGTCTCGCCGCCTACTACATCATCGCGCCGGCCGAGTGCTCGTCGAACCTGGCACGGTTCGACGGAGTCAGGTACGGGCTCGCCGAGGTCGACGCGCCGAACATCACTGACGAATACATGCGAACGCGACGCAAAGGATTCGGCACAGAGGTCCGGCGCCGCGTGATGCTCGGCACCTACGCGCTGTCGAGCGGCTACTACGACGCGTACTACCTCAAGGCGCAGAAGGTGCGCACGCTGATCAAGCGTGACTTCGACGAAGCGTTCAAGAAGTGCGATGCGATCGTCAGCGCGACGTCGCCGACTGTCGCGTTCCCGATTGGATCCAAGACGCAGGACCCCCTCTCCATGTACCTGTGCGATGTCCTGACGCTTGGTGGCAACCTCGCGGGTCTGCCCGGGATCAGCGTCCCTTGCGGGACGTCGGATGGACTGCCCGTCGGACTCCAGGTCCTGGGGCCGCAGTGGGGAGAGAGCGTCGTCCTTCGCGTGGCGCGCTCCTACGAAGAGGCGAGCGAGATCCGGGCGGAGGTCGCGTCCGTTGTCTAGCGCGTGGGAGGTCGTAATCGGCATGGAGGTGCATGTCCAGCCGAAAACGCGGACCAAGATGTTCTGCGGCTGCGCCGTGGCGCCGCTCAACGCCCCGCCGAACACCTACGTATGTGAGATCTGCCTCGGCCTGCCCGGCACCCTGCCGGTCGCCAACAGGGCCGCGGTCGAGGCGTGCCTTAAGACCGCCCTCGCGCTCAATTGCGAGATCCCACGTCACACCAAGTTCGACCGCAAGAACTACATGTATCCCGACCTGCCGAAGGGCTACCAGATCAGCCAGTACGACCTGCCGATGAGCGTCAGCGGCTACGTCGAGGTGGGGACGCGTAAGGTGCGGATCCGCCGCGTCCATCTGGAAGAGGACACGGGCAAGCTCGTCCACGCAGGCGACAAGCTGCACAAGGCGTGGGAGTCCTACGTCGACCTGAACCGCGCGGGGGTGCCGCTGATGGAGATCGTGAGCGAGCCCGACCTCCGGTCCGCCGACGAGGCGCGCGACTATGCGACCGAGCTGCGCACACTGCTGCGCGCCATCGGCGCATCCGAGGCCGAGATGGAGAAGGGCCAGATGCGCGTGGAGCCGAACATCTCGATAAGGCGCGCCGCTTCGGATGAGCTGGGGGTGAAGACCGAGCTGAAGAACATCAACTCGTTTCGCGCGCTGCATCGCGCGATCCTCTTTGAGGTCGAGCGCCAGACGCAGGTGCTCGAGTCCGGCGGCACGGTCGTGCAGGAGACGCGCGGCTGGTCCGAGGCCGAGCAGCGCACGTTCTCGCAGCGCAGCAAAGAGTTCGCCGAGGACTACCGCTACTTCCCCGAGCCGGACCTCCCTCCGCTCGAGGTTGAGCGCACATGGATCGACGAGCTGCACCGCAATCTGCCGGAGCTCCCGAGCGTGCGCCGCGCCAGACTGCTCGATCACCTGCCGGCCGCCCAAGTGGCCGTGATTGGAGCCGACAGAGAGCTGGCCGATCTCTACGAGAACGCAGTGGCCAGAGGCGCGCCGGCATTGCCTACGGCGAACTGGATCGTCAACGAGGTGGCGCCGACGGGCAAGTTGTCACCACCTGAAAATCTCGCCGAGCTGATGAAGCTGCTGCACGACGGCGCGATCACGCGAGACAGCGCGCGGGAGGTCTATGTCGAATCGGTTGAAACGGGACGCACCCCCGCCGAGATCGTCGCCGAGCACGGCTACGCCCAGGTCAGCGATGAGTCGGAGCTTCGGGTCCTTGCCGAGGCGGTGATCGATGCCAACCCGAAGGCCGCCGCCGACTATCGCGACGGGAAGAAGCAGGCCATGCAGGCATTGATGGCGGACCTCCGCAAGAGGGCCCCGCACGCCAACCCGAAGGTCGCAAACGAGCTGCTCCTGAAGCTGCTCGCCTAGGGTTCGAGCCGCATTGGTCAGCTGACCGGCCGGCGGGAGAGCCAGGTGCTGAACAAGAACATCAGGAGCGCCGCCAAGTAAGCCGCGAGGGCGGCGAGGACCAGGATTCCGCCGGTGCTCTGGGGCACGATCGAGGTGAGCACGATGGTCAGGATCGAGGCACCGAGCGCGACGGCCGTCAAACCCTGCAGGCGCGCCACGCTCCGAGTCACGCGCACCAAGGGCCACAGGATTCGCTGAGGCCACCAGGCCGGAAACGTGCCCCGCATGGCGAGGTAGAGCCCGCCGCCGATCAAGCAGGCGCCCGAAAGGTAGGCCACACCCTCCACCACGTACCCCACGGCACCGGATTGTAGCCTTGACTGGTGTCACTGCCCCCAGACCTCCACGTGCACACCGAGTGGTCATACGACGGCCCTCGCGGATCCATGGAGCGCAGCTGCGAACGGGCGATCGAGCTGGGTCTGCCCGCGATCGCTTTCACCGACCACGCCGACTTTGTGAAGGTGCATCCAGACCAGTACTGCGTCGACATCGTCGGTTATCTCGACGCCATCGATCGATGCCGCGCCAAGTTCACCGGGCTGCGGATCTTGAGCGGAGTCGAGCTCGGCGAACCCCACTGGTTCCCGAAAGAGACGGCGGCGATTCTTGGGGCGGGAAGCCTCGACAACGTTCTGGGTTCGGTCCACTGCATCAAGCTCGACGGCGAGACGGTCGACGCGAGCCAGCTGAGGGAACGTGCGGGTGTCGACTTTGCTGCGGCAACCAGGGACTACTTCGCTGAGGTCCTGGCCATGATCGAGGGCGGCCAGCCGTTCGAGACGCTCGCGCACCTCGACTATCCGAAGCGCTACTGGCCGCAGGACGGAACGCCGTATCAGGAGAAGGAATTCGAGGCGGAGATCCGCGCCGTCCTGAGCGCCGCCGCGCGGACAGGGCGTGTGCTCGAGGTGAACACCACCCGCGGTCGGCTTCTCTGCCCTGACATCACGGTGGTTCGCTGGTGGCGCGAGGTGGGGGGGCAGGCCGTGCAGTACGGCAGCGACGCCCATGACCCCGACAAGATCGCCGAGGGCTTCCCAGTCGCCACCCAGATGGTCGAAGCCGCCGGCTTCAAGCCGGCGCGCGATCCGGTCTCGGTGTGGCGCCGCTGATCCTCCGACCAGCTTCGCCCGCGCACGGCGGCGCGGCGGTCGCCAGAGACGACGGCAAGGTGTGGCTTGTCAACTACGCGCTCCCGGGCGAGGTGGTCGAAGCGGAGCCGCGTGGCCGGCAGGGCGGCGTCGCGGTGGCCAACGCCACGCGCGTGATCGAGCCGTCGCCGCACCGCGTGACCGCTCCGTGTCCCTACTTCGGCCAGTGTGGCGGCTGCCAGCTGCAGCATGCCGCCTACGCACATCAGCTGGAGCTGAAGCGGCAAGTGGTGGAAGAGGCATGGTCTCGGGCCGGGCTGCGTCTGCCTCCGGACACGGCGGTGCTCGGAATGGACGATCCCTGGCGATATCGCATCCGCGGCGAGTTCGAGGCCGTCGCGTCTGCCGGCGGATGGCGATTCGGCTTTCACCGCATGCGCTCGCATTCGGTCCTGTCGATCGACAGCTGCCTCATCCACGACCGCCGCATCGAGAGCGCGCTCCCCGCCTTCGCGCAAGCGGCGAACGAGCTCGAGCTGAAAGGTCTGCAGAATCTGCTGCTGACAGTCGAGCCGACCGGCCATGGCCTGCTGTGGCGGCTCCGCTTTCACGGTCGCGAACCCAAGTGGCCGCGCGACGAGTTCGCGCATCGCGTGGCGGAGCTGCTGCCAGAAGCGGTGTTGCTGGACGATGCGATGTCTCTCGAGTTCTGGGACATGACGTTTCGAGTCCGCAGCGACACGTTCGTCCAGACCAACTATGAGCAGATGCTCGTCCTCTACAGCACCGCGCTCAGCATGCTTGCGGCCCAACCGGGCGACCGCATCCTCGACCTCTACGCCGGCATCGGGACCATCTCGGTCGCGGCGGCACGCGACTCCGCGGGTGTGACGGCGATCGAGGAAAACCCGCACGCCGTGCAGCTCGGCCGCCTCAACGCGCGGATCAACTCGGCCCGCGTCGAGTATCTGCCCGGCAAGGTCGAGACTGAGCTGCACGGCGTCCGCCTGGGGCGGCATCAGGCCGTGATCCTCGATCCGCCGCGGGCGGGATGCGAGCCGGCCGCCCTGGCCGAGCTGATCCGCCTGGGTGCTGAGCGGCTTGTCTACGTCAGCTGCGAGCCGTCGACCCACGCCAGGGACCTGGTCGGCCTGGTGCGCGGCGGCTATCGGGTCAGGCGCGCCGCGATCGTGGACATGTTTCCACAGACCTACCACATAGAGTCGGTCGCGCTGCTCGAACGAAGCGGATGAGAGGGAACCCAAATGGTTCCCTCTCATGGCCCGGTCGGCTTCGCCGACGGGGCTACTCTCCTTCCGGTATACGGTTGGGATTGTCTAAGTAGCCACTCGGTGCCACGTTTGGCAGACCTCGAAGGCATAGTCGCGGCCGGGTTGAACCCGGCCGCCAACGCAAGGCCTGAGTTAGGGGCGGTCCAACCTCTGGGCGAACTTGACGACCACGAGGCGAAGCCGCCCTGGGCCGAGCGACCTGACGACCATGGTCAGGATCGGCCTCAGAAGCTGCATGTCGGGCCAAACGGAACGTAGGCGGGGACGGTTACGCCCGAAATCAACCTGGGCAGCTTAAACGAAGGGGACCGGTTCACGTACGCCCGTGTACAAATTTCGCCAGGCGGTCGACACCCTCGCTCAAATCCGCCTCCGAGCTGGCAAGGCTTATCCGCACGGCCTCCCTCGCCACCTCGCCGAAAGCGGTGCCGGGCGCGACGCTGACGCCGCGCTCGCGCAGCAGGGCGAACGAGAACTCGCGCGCCGGCAGGCCCCTTGGCGAGACGTCCGCCATGATGTAGAACGCGCCGTTCGGGGTGGCGATGTGGAGCTCGGCCTCCCGGAGGATCTCGACCACGAGGTCACGGCGACGCCGGTAGGCGCCCACCATCTCCGCGACGCAGTCCTGCGGACCGACAAGCGCCGCTTCGGCGGCAACCTGCGTGATCGTCGAGACGCACGACGAGTTCGATTCGAGCACCTTGGTGGCGGTGTCGATGAGCTCTGCCGTCCCGGTGACGTAACCGATACGCCAGCCGGTCATGGAGTAGGTCTTCGAGAACGTGAAGACGGTCGCGATGCGCGGGTCGTCCGGCGCGACGGCGGCTGGGCTGGTCCACGATCCATCGAGCAGTATCTGGTCGTAGCACTCGTCGCTCAAGAGCCACAAGTTGTGGCGCTGCGCCAGCTCGATCAGCGCCGTGATGGTGTCGAGCGGATAGACAGCGCCCGTCGGGTTGTTCGGGCTGTTGACCACCAGGACCTTGCTTCGCGGCGTGATGACGTGCTCGAGGGCCTCGAGGTCTGGCTGAAAACCTGCGGCCGGCGGACATGGGTAGAAGACGCCCCGAACGCGAAGCCAGGGCAGCATCATTCGATAGTTCGGCCAGCCCGGGTCTGGCAAGAGCACCTCGTCGCCCTGCTCGACGACTGCGGCGAGCGTGGCCGCGAGCGCGCCGACGCCGCCTGGCCCGCAGGCGATGTTCTCAACAGTCGTTTTGATGCCGTTGACCCGCTCGAGCTTGTCGACGAGCTTTTCGCGCAGCGAAAGCAACCCTTGCGTGTGTGTGTAGAAGGTCTTGTTCTCGTCGATGGCGCGCTTGCCGGCGTCCTTGACGTGCTGGGGAGTGGGGAAGTCAGGCTGACCAACGTCGAGGCGGATCGTGCCGGGCCTGCGCAGCGCTTCGTTGGCGATCTCTCGAATGCCGGAGTGTGCCATCTCGGCGGGTCCGTGAGCCAGTGAGGGGAAGGCGATTCGGGCCACTGAGGTCTTTAGACTATCCGAGGGGTCCGCCACACCCAACCCAAACGATGCCGCACGCCCCAGAAACCTTCGTC
>WNGI01003511.1_pt1 | contig 13837 bp, 15 predicted proteins | sample 5400621 | NCBI WGS metagenome assembly WNGI01 (sample SAMN13153374, study PRJNA577476) | soil metagenome | isolation source: 20 cm soil or saprolite under Garry oak tree replicate 1 | place: USA:California | collected 2016-06-15
TTCACTTTCTCTTCGTCGCCCGCCCACCGGCTGAGCTCTGGAAAAAAACTCAACAACAAACAGGTGCACAGCAAAAGTACCCAACTTGAAGCGTTCCCCAATCCATAACCGTTGCGCGTTTCCAATGGCGTCAGCCACCTGCGAACCGGTATCCTTGATGTCTGGTTCCTCCTTCAAGCGCCGCGGTAAAGGCGTGGCATTCTCATCAGGTTCAACCTTGCTTGCCTTTCGCTTGCTTCTTGGCTTGGCCGTACTAAATGGATCCTTATTCGCGTCAAGTCTCTGACTTGTATTGGCCTTATCGGATGTTGTAAGTGGCGTCTTTCCAGTGTTGCTATTCTCGTTGCAAGAGGGATGCGGCTGTGTACCCATGTGAGCAGCATATTCTCCGCATGATTACGAGCAATAATGAGCGCTCGAAGGTGGTTATCATTAACCCGGCGAGTGCCATCTGATACTCACCTGAACCAAGACTGGGAGAAGCTTCCAACTCGTCTCCTCGTTCCCTCAATATGCTCCACAGCAATCCAACGGAGCAGTAATTCGACGGCGCGACCTACGCGCTATTATCAGCGTGGAAACGAGTGCAAACTTGCACTCACCTTATCTCTCTGCGGCCCTTATCCCGCTTTCACGTACGCCAGTCAATCCCCTGCCGGTTCCTCCATCCCTTCAGCTGAATGTCGACCGACCCCAGCTGAAACCCTCGGAGGCTCTCAACGATGTCCTTTGGATATCGTTAATGCTAAACTCGACTTGAGTATTAACCAATACTCACCCGAATGAAAAGAGCGTCTTGCACAATTTTGGTTAACTTTCGACGATGGATCGTGCCTCATGCAGCTTGTGGAAACTCCATATACGGGTGAAGGGGATCCTTGCAGCGCGAACAAGCGTCGGGAGCGGTGGACGATGGCACGATGGCAACACCGCGAGTATTAGCCAAGTCAGCAATTGTCACGTCAGGTTACACGTCGGCTTATATCACCGGCTCGTATGAATAACTGGAGCGGTCATTATTTCGACTAAAGCACATGTCAGTCGTTCAGAAATAGCAGACAGATCCTGGAGTGCAGATGGGACGTTTGCGTGTAATGTTGAACGAGCATCGAAGTGACAGTGCCAGAACGTATCCTAATCTAACGTACAACAAGCCAAGATGAAAATAGTATAGTATAAACAGATCAATATCACTGCATGCCTTTGCTGGCAAGGCGTACGCCTTCCTGAATAGCAACAGCCTACAGATAAAGTTGCTCAGCCATGTCATCCAACAGCATACTAGTATGAACATACCTCTTCCACCCAGGGTAAACGGAAAAATTCGCTCCGTCTTAGGTCTTCTTGTCTCACTGTCATTCCCTCAGTAGGACCACTTCCCAGGACGGTCTCTAGATCACGCGACTGTGATTCTAGCCAGGTCTGTATGAATTTCGCAGGGTCTCTTGAAAACGACTCCAAAAACGTTCGTTTTATATATGAGTTGTGTAATGATTGCGCGAGAAGGGAGATCTGCGCAAAGTTAGTAAGGCCTGTGTTAATAATGTCCCCAAAACACACCTCTTCGTCGAGCTTGGTGAGGCTCTCTACATTTTCTTTGCTTGGGTTCACCACCACTGCCATTTTGTTTTTCAACGTCGTGTCTTCCATTTTGATTTCAGCATCCCATGCTGATGGCCGCTCAGGCGGAGGAACAGTTGGATTAAGGGTATAGTGCAACACTATAGGCTCTGGCGCCGACAGAAAGCGATTAACAATTTCCGGCAAATTTTGGAAGTACACGCTCTCGGCGCCGAAAATCTGCGACAAGCGAACATTGTAACACCAGCCAGCGCGAAAAGGGTGACTTACAGGTAGAAGCTTTTCATCCGCTTTTATCACTCTCCTGTCCGCTTTCTCTTGAAGACTGTGCAATTTAATGTAGTTCCAGAGTGCTTGAACCACACCAACGCGGCTTTCTTCCTTAATACCGAGGACGCTCGCTGACCTAGGTATGGTCAAACGCTCTGAACGCTCTGAAATAGCTCACCTAATTCGGGAAGCAGTTTGTATTGCTCGGGGAAATGCTCCAAGTACATGATTACACGGATTCTCGTTGGCGAATCCCCTGTTCGTCTAACCGTGAAACCATCGAGGACAGGATTGTGAGAACCGGGCGCACGGGGCCACTGTTAATCACGTAAGAATACTCATTTTCGGTTTGGTCGTGGTCCAAACCTCGACGACATTCCCGTCAGGGTATAAGTTGGTATCCCGGTCTAACTCGATTACGATTCGCTTAATCATGGTTGAAAACTTGCGCAGGGGTGCCTTGTCTCGACTTCGCTGGCTGGGCAGCTGATACGTGGTCAGATCAGTTCCTCTCTACCATTTCGGAAAACATACCTCCAGTAATCTCCCTTCAACTTTGAACGACCACGCAGGGATACCCTCGCCCGTCTCAAAGTTTGCCTGTGGGGCTACGTCTGACCCAGACTGCCACAACTGCCCAGAAACGGTGTGACTAAGGAATATACGAAGCGTTCGCGTCGTCTGCAATAGAGAATCAGAGAACAGCAGAGATGCATGTCCTTCAATGCCTCACAGTAGGGGTTCTTGACAATGCATCCTGAACTTCAACCTTCTTTCTCATCATATTCCAATCAAGCTTTCGTTCCATCTCAAGTAAATCTTGGTACATTTTCGAGTCTTGTCCAAAGTCCGGGTTTTGTAATATAGCAGCTGGGACGGATTTATCCGTGATTTTGCGTTTCCTGAATACGTCGTTTGAACGTACACCTATCTCAACGGATGTGGATACTCACTTTAATGACTTGGGCACGTCCATGGCGGTATGACGAAATTGGGAAGCGGAAACAAGCACAAAAGCGTTATGCGACACCGTGGGAACTCTAGGGGAACGTCCGAAATGGCAGGGTGCTAATTACTCATTCTGGCTCACCGTACATGCTCTATTCTTTAAATTAGTTATTATATATCACTACGATCCTCAACAGCAATTGAGTTAACTCCAACACTCTTCTATTAGCCTTCCCTCTTGGATCATTTTTTCGACATATTTCACTGCGTCTTCTGCCGAATATCCGCCAAATCGCTGCATCGCATCTTGTATCGCACTCTTCACGGCTGCTGGCATCTTATTTGATGAACTTGCGACAATTACAACTTAGCATCTATATGTCTTAATTTGAAACGAAAACTTACCCTGATATGTACACCCAAGCTCCTGCTTGACCAACTAACCTCCAGATATCTTCTGCATCCTGCTGAATTAGATCTTGAACGTATACTCTTTTCACACCCTCCGGACCATCCCTTGAAAAAGCTGTGCGATACGTCATCTTCTGAGAATCCGCATAGGCCGTCCACTCGGAACCATAATGCTGGTCTTTTTTTGACGAACGACACCCAAAGTACAAAAGATTTGCTGCGGATTTTTTTAGCATATCAACAAGTGGAATAAGAGGAAGAAAATACAAGATGACCCTTCATGTATCCGCTCCTCGATGAGGGATCGCATTGGAGCCACGCCGGTACCGGGCCCAACACATATTACCGGTATATCTTTCTGAGGAGGTAATCTGAAAAAACCCTTCTGTAAGCCTACTAGGAGCCGATCACCTACAAACAATTATTGGACGACATAGTGAACAGACTTGTCACGCACCCTGGTTTAACCCAGATATGTAGGAGGTGCATACACCCCGTCGAGGTATCTTTAGTTTCGTCCGGTATTTTACTATGGCAATGCACAGATGTATCTGACGTGGGTGTTTCTGATGCCGTGTTTGTAAGTTGAGATAGCAATCCCTTCGCAACCACGTACTTTAGCAGAACTTGCGATCGAGAATTGACGTGGCCTCAGCGGAGGAAATACGTCAAAAATATAGTTTATAGGAATGACAACGTGATGGAATTCAGAGAGAATCTCTTGTATCGTTCTTTTCACCCGAAAACAGTATTCATATAATTCGTCCTTCAAGAACTAATCAGCGTATGCCCAAAAGTTTAGCTTGGATGATGCTCACAGCCCCTTCTTTGGATAAAAACTCCTCCAATTTTTCTGTTTCTAGTTCATCTGTTGAAAAATATCGAAGATATTGAAAGAACGTCCGTCTGGGGACAGCATTAAAGTCAAGGTATCGAGTGAACAGTTCCCGTATCGTGACTGTTCGGGAAAGATTCAGAGGGAGTGTTTGATCTGTACCAAGGTTCAGTACGCTGCCCCGAATAGTCTTCCTTCACTTTCCGGTCATAATGTGTTGGATTTCGTAACGATCGTCTGCATGTTCGCTCCACGGGAAGAGTTTTAAAAAGACATCCACTTCCTCCGGATCAGCTATTGGATGCACGACAGCGACATCGCCAGGAAAGTAGCTAGCAGTTTAGTTAGTTCGCGGATGAGAAGTTTTGATACAGGAGAAGCTCAACTTGATGTCTTCGTCGAATTCCAATTCGAGGTGCCTTACATCCTGAAACCAATCACTTGCCGTTATCCGTTTATTACTTTTGACCCTTGCTCGATGATACGTTTGGTCATGAAGCAGGGGATTTGTGCTGTTAATCACGGCATCTGACTGGACCAGAGTAACACGTGAAGGAGGAATAAACGATGTGGAATGTGTCGGAGTGCCTGGAGGTAGCGGAAATTGATTCGATAATGAATCAAGAAGTATGTCCATCCATGGCACAAGTGCACCATCTAAACTGGGCCAAATGAGTCAGCGCCGGGTGGAGAGATGCCTTGTCCTACCCCAGTTGGTGCTGGTCGTCCCCTTCCCCATTTTCGCACAATTCGACTGCTCCCAAGGTCAGCAACCGTCGACGTAGATTCTTCGCAGGCAAGCAAAACTTTTCATAAGCGGTGTCACCGAGACCGAAGACGGTGAAAGTTAAGTCTTCAAAGAGGTCGCCTGGAAGGTCCGACCTCAGCAGCATGTGCCAGAACGGCGTCATCGACCGCGGTTCTTGTCCAGAGCCTGTTGTGGACACGACGAATATGACAAGTTCCTCCGTGACCAGGTCGGACTGTATCAAAGGATCTAGCACGACCATTTGGAGTCTTGCGACTGACGTACCAAGGGATATGAGTCGATGCTCATGACTCGAGCGCGGAACCACGCTCTCCTGCATTGTCGTGCAATGGTGTCTGCAACATCTTGCGCGTTTCCGGACTCGGTAGCGTACAGGATGAGCAGGGGTCGAGGATCCATCTTTATCTGATAAGGAATCGTGGGAAACAAGGTGGACGAAGCGGTGGTTCGACTCGGAGTCGGAACATACCTGAATGACCAGCTCACCAAACCAGAAAAGCGCGGAAACCCATCGTCATGACCACCTCTCGCAGTGGGTGACCTTGGGAGGCTTGATGGCCTTTGGAGGCTTTGTGGTCCATAGTGGAAGAAAATTTTATACCCGATTTCTGAAGCGCATACCCAATGGCGATCATGTCACACCAGCTATGTTTGTTAAAAGACGCAGGATCAAAGGGATAGTGACGTCGTGAGTTGCCTAATATCGTTAACCCGCAGCTGATGTTATTAATCATGAATGGCGCAGCGTAGGAGACGCGGACGGCTTCAGGCTCTATCACACGCCATGTTTGAGATTCCATAAAGTGCCTACTGCATCGAAAGGTGCATGATTCTCCGTAGATTCTCGTCACCACAGCTCTTTGTGACATTCTTCTAATAACAGACCTCAAAGATCGGACAATAAGCATCCGTATAGCAGGTGTTGATGCGCCGGAGGTGGGCCCTCCGTCTAACCTTCACCATCTTCGTGGACCAAGAAATTGTAGGGCGCGCATTTCGGTCGGGAAGCGCAGCCATTTTCGGCCGAAAGCCACGCCTGGCTAAAAAAAAAGATATTACGGAGGAAAGTGATATGTGAACTGTTACACAGGGATCAATACTCCCGGATCGTGCGTGAGGATAACAATATTTCACTATCGTAGAGACGTTCATGCACAGGTGACATAGGTTGCCAACGTTAGACATCGGCATATGATTTTCTCGAAGAATTTAGCACTCGAAATGCTTCAAGCCGGCTGGGCGACAGTATATGAGCAGGTAAATAGGGGTTTATCGACTATCAATATGCTTATTTTCGCTTCAGTCCGCAGCGCAGTATGGGAAAGAGGGCAAGGAGGCGTATGTTGCCGCGGAGAAAGGGGCAAAGTATAGGCAAGCTTCGTTGGTACTCTAAGCCGTGCTGACTAAATAATGATAGGGCCAAGCGACGCGGCATGTGGAAGCACGGGACAACTATAGAAACACCTGCAGAGTACAAACGAAGGTACGCCCAACCAGTGGAAACGAGGTCACATAAGTCGCAAGATGAGCCCTCTACTCGCTCTCGAGGCAAAGGAAACCCTGCGTAAACCTTATACCCAACTGTCAATGGGGCACTACGACATAACGTTTAACAATGTATCATCAGTAACACGATAGATTCTGGCAAGGAGCTCAGAGCGCCTATTCTTAACGGTAATCCTTGGTATTCGGATGAACGCTCTCATCACGGTTGGAAGATGGTTGACAGAAGCACATTTTCTCGCATACTTGCGGCGACCAGTTCCTGCCAGAGGATCTCAGGACTTTAATTCAGGCTAATAGGTTGAAGCGGATTTTGTTCTCATAGTCGAAGACGCATGGACTAGCATTGATATGATATTGAAGATATGATTCCCTTCTGTGAAGCGCTGGGCTTTTGCGATAATGCTAGCATATTGGATGTACAGATGTTTAGAAAAGTCTTAAATCCATCGAGCCATACCTGTTCAAAAGGGCCTGGTGAAGTTGGCGCTATGCGAAGTCTCTGTTGAGACGAACGGGCCTCTTGACAGTTCACTGATATTCATTGATACTTTAGTACTTTAGAAGTTAAGGTTTACAATGTCATTTGAGCGAATGAAATTTGAGACCTTGATATGACAGACAGATGGAACTGGCGAACTTTGCCAAGCAGCGGAAGGGCAGAATGGGGTCAGCGCAGGGCCCCAGCGTCAACCTGTTCACCTGACCGGGGATCCGGAACTTCGCCGAGCCTGGCGTAAGTTCAGTCTGTTCAGACCTTTTAAAAGTTGCAAGAAATCTGATCCGAGTCGTACTATTCTATTTTTGTCTTGGCTTCTGTTACTCATGATCGAATCTGCCGCCATTCCACCACCAACTTTACATTGTCTGTCGCTTAGAGGGAACACGTGTATTCAACGCTCAATGCAACATTGAGGCCTACTTCAAGTCTACATACAAACCGCCTCCCTGCAACTGCCACGCTTGAATGACTGAATTGTTGAAACGAATAATGGCCTCGAATTACTTGGTTTCGCGTCGTTTTATCGCAGAATTACATCAACCCGGGACCATTCGGCGGCCGTTTGGATGCACAGTGGACTGCTTTTGAATCGAATAACGACAAGTGCGTTAACTTGAACAGTGCGAACCATAACCCTGACAACCAGTGGCATCGATCTATGTGCGCTCCTTGACATCGAATTAACCTGGAATAAGTCATATTCCTTACGTTTGCGACCTTACCGGAGGCGCTAATACGCAGGTATTTTGCTATATAACAGGCCAGTGGTCGGGCACTGGGCCAGTACAGTTCAGCCTTTCCCTCATCTTGTCCTGTAATCATGCGCACTTCTTTCTTCTGCCTCGTCTCGCTCTTCTGTGCACTCCCTGTCTTGTGTGACAAGTACCATATCCACAGTGACAACTGCGATAGATATATCTTCAGCAATGGGAAAGAGAAGCCTGGGGACTTAGTCCAGACCGTTCCCAAGGTCAAGAAGGGTTGTCCACCCTACACGGTTTGCGGTATTAGTTTATATCTTGAAATGTTGGTTAACGCATGGCATTCAATGCAGGTTGTGGATATCAATACACCCATCAGTGCCACTGAACCTACCACAGGCGCGGTTTCATGCATTGGCGGAAAGTTGTTCATAGGTTTAAACAAAGTCGGTTTCCTGCCTCTTTCGTCCTGTGGTATCGGTCTTGACGCATTTATTTCTTTTATTTAGGAATGCAACAGACTCGAATGGAAGACTGAGCCCTACAATTGGACATTCCATCCCGGTACCGTGCACCCGTTCCATGTGTAAGTAACATTGGCGATCAATGTGCTTGGTTTCGCTCGCTGACGAGGTGCACTCATGGCTCAGCATTACTCTCCCTGACGAGAGCAAAATCTGGTATGATAATGCTCATGATCAAGGCGTAGTAAGTTGTCAACTTTTAGATCATTTACTTTGTACCTACCAAGTGACAGGTTGAGGTAGTGAAAGTTCCGCTTATGGGTCCGGGGGATGCTTTCTGGCGAATCGACAAAGCCTGAAAATATAGCCACGAAGCTTTTACGAATGTGTTACGTTTGCTACTCAACAAATTCTGATTGGTAAATCAAGTCCAAAAACCATATGAGTTTAGAGCTTACGGGTACGGTCCGTCCGAAATTCGACAGCTGTAGAATGAGCGACTCCCTGGGCCCTATTGCTTCAGTTGTATTTTTCTTTAAAAATCACAAGGAGTGGTCCATTCCGAAAGAGAAACTTATAAATCAAATCTTATTTCAGAAGTACAGACAATATGGCTGTTTAAATACTACGCAACGCCTATCAATTAGTCGTAGCAGTAGTGAAAGGAGTGGTGGCGAAGCCAATACGGTGGTTGGTGGTGTCAAAGACGCTATAGAACCTCTCCAAGAAAGTGTAACCGTCGATGAAGTCAAGCCCGCTACCGCTTGGAGAACCAATGTCTTGGACGACGAGATAAATCGAACCCGACGTCCCACCGATAGCGGAATTCAGGGCACGAGGCCAGATTTGCCCGTTCGGGGTCAGACCATAGCTTACCTAAATATATGCTTCAGCATTAGATTACTTGGGAGGTTAATGGGACATACACCGTGGATGTTGAAGTTCAATGTCTTTAGGTTTGCATATTGAGTGGAAGTAATTTTCAGCAAACCAGTATTGGCATCAAGGACGCCGCCGGTCAAAGACCGATAGGAGTTATAGGCGTCAGTAGCGATCAAAATTAAGGTTGTGCCTGTTGCGGTTGTCTCAACGACATGAGTCCATTGTGCCGCAAGTTGGCTTACCGGTGTCCACAATTCCGGCGGTGGTCGACAAGATGGTGGTGGTTCCGTATACAATAGATTCGTCGACACCCCAGTATTGGTTTGCTGGGAATGTAGTTGTGACAGGCCTGGGGATTCCGGATTGATGAAATGTTTGAACAGCGAAAAATGACCCTTACGCATAATTAATAGTGCCTGTGTACTGCGTGGAGTCAACACCGCCTATGTTTACCGAAGCTGGTCAGTTTGGCTTCCAAATGACTGGGTCAGAAACAAACCCCATGTCAGCTCTCCATTCGTATTTGGGCTAGTTGTGGTGGGCTCGAACGAAACAGCAACTAAATCAGTAGGAATTAATAAATCTGTGTCGAGGTTGTCCGTAACGGTGGGGATTGTAGATGAGGAATCCGGGGATAGAGTTCCTGAGTTAATGATAAGAAAATGGAGTAAGCCATGTGCTGCCCCCCGTACCTACGGTAAGATCGTCGGGACCGATTCTGGTTAAATTGCAGTTAGAAAAGATAACTGTATGCAACGCCTTGAAATCATACCCCAAGATTCCATCGTAAGGAAAGAAGCCACTCGACTATAGAATTTATTTTACTGAATCTGCCTATTCATTGGTTCCGCACTTACCGTTGTTGCAACTCCAATAGATTGTTGAGGGATTACCAAACTTCCGAGAGTCACCTGGTCAATCCATTCATTTCCTGAGGAGAAGTCAAATTGACTAGGATTTGGATATGCTCGATGCGCCTACCTGAGAACGAACCAGAGCCGTATTGGACAGACTAGGATATTTTTATTTCTTCGCGTAAATTGGAGCTTTAGTAACTGCTTACCACGGTATCTCTGGTCTGTTGACTGGTGGATGTCGCATGGTATGCCTTATTGGCGCCGACCCACGTGTTAGAGCTAGTTCGCCGTTCAGTTAGCCTCAAAACGTTTATCTCCACACACTACCCACCTTCCTGTGTCGACGATAAGGTTATCTGATCACTGACATCAGCATTTGTCTGGCACTGTATCATTCATCGGGAACAACATACAGAAAGTGGCAGGGCTTCCAACACCAACAGACGCAGTGTAGATAACAGCTTGATTGGTGACAGGTTCGTTGACAACAGACGCAAAACTTTCTCCTGCTACGCGAGCTTTCAGATGACGAGCTCTAGCCTGGTCATGTTGCAAAACATGCTGGGTCCCGGTCGTGTTAAAGTGCCTGGCGACAGACAATTTCGCTGGTGCTTTATGAACCGCAGCACCGTTCGCCGCAATGGTCAAAGTGAGAAGAAGGATGCTCTTGAACAGCTTAGAGAACATGATACGCAGAGAGGCTGAATCCCAAGGTCCCCAACTTAACTCGACCTATTTTATATCTGAACAGGCGAAACATTCATGTGAATGCGCGAGCTAGCCATTGCACATAGATCCAGAGGAAAGTAAGCTGGCGAAGGTATCGTGTGGTCATGAATACCGACAGCTGCCAGTGCCATCTGGCGCATCACTAACTCTCCCACGTATGGTAAGCATCTGCGGGACACAATTCGTCAATCGCCCGGCTATATGGAGCAATAAATACTGAAAAAGGAGTTCGAGGAATACACACCATCTCTGCATCCGGAAATCAAATTCAGTGTACCTGGCGCCTCGTTGATCATCGATCACGAGAACTGCCATCCTCTCAAACCTCTGATCAATAATACAATGCCAGTCGACTCTTTATGGACATAAAGTTATTCAGATACACAGAAAGGATACGAGCGTGCCTTAATACCACACAGCCAGACCGCGTCCCTATACAAATTAGGGACATGTGAATGTCGGGAAGCGGTGGCATCGTGTGCTCACTGCATTGGATTATTACTATAATAAGTCTGCTGATCAATTAGAATGTGTGATGCATCTATTGTTACCGACGGTTCCCTTTGATAAACCAGTGGAATAAATCGAGCAACTTCGCTGGTCGTGTGGCTCTGGTACAAGACGTACGACTGCCAACCAGTTGTCACCTGATATTCACAAGATAAACCACAAGATAAACCACAAAATTTCCGACGGCGGCGACACTTGTTCATGGCATTTATTTATATCAGCAATTGACTTGAATCCGTCGCGTCTGGGAGTTGAGGAATTTAAGTTCACATGCAGTTGAGACTCGAATGGCGCGCTGAGGAGTCACACGCATGTCACACACGTGACATGGTACTATCTCCGAAAAAAGAAAAGTGCAAAGTATGGCGTCGAGCACAAATGGAACTGCACCAGCGCAATCTCAACCTGTGTCCTTCACAACCCGGACCGCTTACCCGCTTCCCACACAAAAGTTTCTAATACCAACAACATGGAAGAGATATCAGCTTTCTCAGCTCGTGAACAAAGCTTTGTCCTTGTCACGCGTCGTACCGCTTGATTTTTTGGTGAGAGGAGAAATTTTAAGAGCGTCTTTGGGTGAATGGTGCGCTGAACATGGAGTGGGAGAGGTGAGTGTAGCTGTTTATCTTATTAGTTCTTCTACTAAACATGTCCGATTGTGCTGTGTCTTGCCCTGGCATATAGGAAGAGACTCTTGAAATTGAGTATATAGAGTCCGTCCTCCCGCCTCAAAAGCTATCGGATTTTCCTCATGACGATTGGGTATCATCCGTCTCCTGCCAAACACACGGGTGAGTGTGCTTATCATCATGCACGCATTTTTTATCCTGACTTTCTCACAGACATTTTCTTACTGGTTCATACGATGGTGTTGTCCGCGCATTCAATTATTCGCGGACCCTGGTAGCCTCTGCAAGATTTCATAATGCGCCTATCACGTCAATAACGACTATCTCAAATTCATCTGGCGCAAGCTCTTCCGACGTCATTGAACACATCGTCGCCACTGCCTCTCACGATTTGACTGCTCTTCTCAGTCGTCTAGAGTTTAACTCACAGCCTCAGTTGAACACGTCAGACGAACAAGATACCACAAAATTGACAAATGCGACACCTCTCGCGGCCTTACATTTGCACACTGCACCACTTTCTTCAATAACTTCAAATAAGCAAGGTACACACCTCCTTACAGCTTCTTGGGACTCGGTTATCGGAGTATGGGACACCCATGTGCCCACAGAGCATGAAGTGGCTGATGTCCGTTCACCCGCAGTTGGAGTGCGATCCAAAAAAAGGCGTAGAATAGAAGATGAAGATGGTGGAGATGGAATGGAAGGCGTGGTGAAGAATGACATAGCGGTGGTGGATATGAAGAATATTAAAAGAAAAGCACCAGTCACGGTGATGAAGTCACATACCGCAAGGGTCTCCCGTGCGCTATTTGGGACCGAGAATCGTGGAGTGGAAGGGAAAGCATACAGCTGCGGTTTTGATTCGACTGTGAGGCTTTGGGATGTTGAGACAGGGTTATGCGAGCATACGATCGTGAGTCGTTTCCGGACTTCAGAAGAACAGGTGATATAATGTGCTTCTGCAGACCGCGTCGGAAAAACCTTTCGTTTCACTCGCGTTGCCCGGCGCGAACCTGGTGCTATCGATCGCTACTGACCGAACAATGACGCTGTTTGACCTTCGCGTCCCTACCTCCGCTGTTCCTGCTACGGCACCGACATCCTTCATTCATCCTGCCATGCCGTCTTGTATGGCATTGCCGACATACCCAGGTTCTACAGCAACCTCGGACGAGGCTAACCAAATTGTTACGGGTGCTTACGATGGGATTGTGCGCATCTGGGATTTACGTAGTACTAAAAGCGCTGTCACGACTTTCGATGCCTTCGCGTCCGATAGGAACAAAGACAGTAAGAAGATTTTGGATGTGGATTGGAACGCGGAAAGGGGTGTTGTGGGAGTTGGAGGTGAGGCTGGGTTTGTAGTATGGAACTTCAAAGAAGATGTACGGAGTCAATAAAAGGCACCACTTTCGAGGGAAGAAATACAAGCAGTCGAGTGGATTATGCAGGGAGGAAAAAAATGTAAAATCGCTATAAGCCGCATCATGTATATATAACGGTCGTCCCAATCCACGAAGCCCCAATCCCACCCGCTCAAGCTGCAACAGCCATAATGGGAGTTACCTCGAGACCATTATCGTCTGGAGGTTCATCCTCAAAGTCAAGCTAGCAGAACATTCACCTTGATATACCAGAAGAGAAGATAAGAAACGCACCGGATCATAAATGACTCGGATAATCAAACTGCAACTCGGACAAGTAGCAATGTCCTCGTAGTTGGCAAGCTGGTGACGGGATATCTCAAAGCGGTCGCCACACGGACATGGGTAGTGAAAAACTTTTTTTTCATCGTCCCATGTCATATCCTCGATTTCAATTTCGTCGTAGTAGGCCACCATGGCAGTCTTTTTGTGGAAGTTGAAAGGAAAACGGATTAGATAAGATTGAGTTCATGTCGGAGTTTGATTTACATGACCATTCTGTTCCGCCGCCGCAGATTTGCCACCCTTGAGCTTGAGTTGAGGTTGAACGTTGAACGTTGAACTCCCGAGGTAAGGTTGTTTTTCATCTCGCTCAGACTGTGCGCTTTCTGCACCCTGCACGAATTGGTCCATCAACTGCATCAGGGAAAATGCATTTCCTTTTGCATCCTTTTGTGACTTTTTGCTACTTTTGCAATTTTTTTTGTCCAGTTCTGCACAATTTAGCTTATTTTAACACACTGAAAAAGGATGCAAAAGGATAGGGGGGCATGGCTTTTTCTGCTTTTGCAACCTTTTCCAGACCTTTTTCCACCTTTT
>WNGI01003512.1_pt1 | contig 13836 bp, 14 predicted proteins | sample 5400621 | NCBI WGS metagenome assembly WNGI01 (sample SAMN13153374, study PRJNA577476) | soil metagenome | isolation source: 20 cm soil or saprolite under Garry oak tree replicate 1 | place: USA:California | collected 2016-06-15
TGGGCTTCGACGCGATCTTCACCCTGATCAAGTTACTGGAGCTGCTGGCGGGCGACGGGAGGGCGGTCTCGGCGATCCGGAAGGAGGTTCCGCGCGCCGCCTACGAGCACCGGGAGGAGTCGGTGCCGTGGGATGCCAAGGGCCGCGTCATGCGCACCATGGTTGAGTTGCACCGTGACGAGCCGGTCGACCTGGCCGATGGCATCAAGGTCTTTGTCGACGGCGGCTGGGTGCTGGTGCTGCCGGATCCCGACATGCCCCGGTACCACATCATCGTCAGCATGGAGGATTCGGAGAAGGCGCGAGCACTGGCCGACCGCTACAGCGCGATGGTCAAGACCGCCGTCAGCGGCGACGAGTCGGGCACTCCCGCGGCCACACGGTAGGGCACCAGGTGCCGGCTCGATCCGCGGTGCGCGGTCAGTCCGCGCACAGAGAACGGCGATTCGTTCGGACGGCCGGCTTTTTCCGGGCGCTGCCCCCGCTGGTCGAGGCGGCGCTTCCGGCCCGCCTGAAGGGGGTCAGTCACCGGGCGCGCTCGAGCCAGGCCCAGTGGTTCTTCGGGGACCCGAAGCTGCATTTCGAGGCCTGGTGGCACGCGAATACCGGCCGGCTCGAGTTGGGGCTTCACCTCGAGGCGGAGCCGGCCACCAATGACCGGATCGCAGCCGGGCTGGCGCGGCAGTTGCTGATGATCAAGGCTCGCTTGGGCCAGCAGCTCGACCTGGAGCCGTGGGATCGCGGCTGGGTCCGGCTGTACGAGACCACCGCGGTCGAGGTCTTCGACGCCGCCCAGGTCAAGCGGACCGCCGCCCGCATCGCGGAGTTGATCGTGGTCATCTGGCCGATGTGCCAGGAACTGCGGAAAGGCGATGCTAAAATCCGGCTTGCCGAGCGGGAGTAGCTCAGTTGGTAGAGCGCGACCTTCCCAAGGTCGATGTCGCGAGTTCGAGTCTCGTCTCCCGCTCCATGCTTCCAACCGCCGTCCTCACCTGAAAGTTCGGAGTCCAAGGAGGACAAGATGTCATCCCAAACCGAAACGGCCGCCGCCGTCGAAATGAAACTCGAGGTCGTTCCCATCCCAGTCTCCGACGTCGATGCCGCGAAAGCCTTCTACACGGAGAAGGTCGGCTTCCATCTCGACAACGACGTGCGCCCCAACGCGGGAATGCGCGTCGTGCAGATGACGCCCCCGGGCTCGGCCTGCTCGGTTGTGATCGGCGAGGGCCTGCCGCTCGGAAAGCCCGGCTCGGTCAAGGGCGTGCAGCTCGTCGTCCAGGACATCGATGCCGCCCGCGAGGCGCTCGCCGGCCGCGGAGTCCCGGTCGGCGCCGTCCAACAGCTCGGACCGGAAGGCTCTCCAGGCTCTCGCTACGTCTTCTTTGAGGATCCCGACGGCAACTTGTGGGCGGTGCAGGAGTACAAGCGTTCCTGACACGATCGCGGTGAACCAGCGCGAGCTCCAGCTGAGCGACGGTGGCCGTCTGCATGTTTACGACACCTGGTCCGATGGTGCCGATGCCCGCCTCACGATTGTCTGGCACCATGGCACGCCGAATCTTGGCGAGCCGCCCGAGCCGCTGCTCCCATCTGCCGCGCAGCGCGGCATCCGCTGGGTGTCGCATGATCGGCCTGGGTATGGCAGATCGACCTCCCGCCCCGGCCGCAACGTCGCATCGGCAGCTGCAGACGTCTGGGCCATGGCTGACGCGCTGGGTCTCGACCGTTTCGCCGTCATGGGCCACTCAGGTGGAGCGACGCACGCTCTGGCATGCAGCGCGCTCCTGTCGGCGCGCGTCATCGGCACGGTGTCCGTCTCCGGACTCGCGCCATTCGATGCCGTCGACGTGGATTGGTTCGCGGGCATGGGGGCCGCCGGCGCTGCGGAGTTGCGCGCGGCCGCTGCCGGCCGCGACGCACTCGAGCGCCACCTGGGATCCACCGAGTTCGACCCGGAAATATTCACGCCGGCCGATCATGCCGCCCTCAAGGGTGCATGGGCATGGTTGGGAAAGGTCGCAGGGCGAGCCCTCGACGACGGCACGGAGGGGATGGTGGACGACGACCTGGCGTACGTGGCGCCGTGGGGATTTGAGCCGGAGTCAATTCCCTCGCCGGTCCTGATCGTGCAGGGCGGCCAGGATCGTATCGCGCCTCAGTCGCACGGCAGGTGGCTCGCGCGTCAGATTCGCTCGGCGGAGCTGTGGCTGCGTCCCAGCGACGGGCATGTTTCGGTCCTCAGTGCGGGTGAGGCCGCCATGGACTGGCTCCTCGAGCGCGCGTAAGCCGGACGCCGGAGGTCTCCGCCTGGATGAGGCTGCTAGGCGATCCTTGAGGTTGCCCTCCCTATACTGATTGGGTGGGGGAAGCAGCACTCCAATCTGTAACGTTTTCGGCCACGCAGGCTGCTTCGACATCACTGTCCGGCCAATTTTCGCCTGTTTCGGCCCCCACGGTTCAGGATGCGACGGTCGCATCCGAGCCCTCCGCCCAGCCGGCGCCGGCGCAACCTGCGGCTCCCGCGCACTACATCAACCGCGAGCTCTCCCAGCTCGATTTCGATGAGCGTGTCCTGGCGATGGCGGAAGATGAGTCACTGCCCCTGCTCGAGCGGGTGCGCTTCCTCGCGATCCTGGGCGAGAACGTCGATCAATTCTTCCAGGTCCGCGTCGCCGGACTGCAAGAGCAGGCGCATGCCGCTCTTCCCCAGACCTCACCCGATGGCATGACCACCGGTGAGCAGCTGCGAGCCATCCACGAGCGAGCGAGCAGCCTGCTCGAACGCAGTACCGGTCTCTTCACGCACCGGGTGGCGCCCGCGCTCGAGAACCACGGGGTCTCGATCGCCAGGGTGGCCCACCTGGATGAGGCGGACCGTGACTTCCTGGCTGCCGAGTTTCGCACCCGCATTTTTCCCGTTCTCACACCGCTGGCGGTCGATCCGGCGCATCCGTTTCCCTACATCTCCCACCTCTCGCTCAACCTGGCGGTGATGGTCCGCGACCCGGTGCGCCATCAGATGCGCTTTGCCCGCGTCAAGGTCCCACCGTTGCTGCCCCGCTTCATTCCCCTGCCCGATGGCGGGCGTTTCGTCCCGCTCGAGCAGCTGATCGCCGCGCACCTTGACATGCTCTTCCCCGGGATGGAAATCGTCAGCCAGCATCCCTTCCGCGTGACACGCGACGCCGACCTCGACCTCGTCGACGAAGAGGCGGCCGACCTGCTCGCTGCGATCCAGAGCGAGTTGCGCCGTCAGCAGCGCCGGGCTCAGGTGGTACGCCTCGAAGTCGACGCCGCGATGTCGGGCGAAGTCCTCGACCTGCTCGTCCGCGAGCTCCAGCTAGAGCCGACCGATGTCTACCGCGTCGACGGCCTGCTCGACTTGAGCAGCCTGTGGGCGATCTACGCCCTGGACCGTCCCGACCTCAAGGACGAGCCGTGGACCCCGGTGACGCAGCGCCGCCTTCAGGGTGCCGGCGTGGAGCAGGCAGATATTTTCGACGCGCTCAAGGACGGCGATATCCTCGTCCACCATCCCTACGACTCCTTTGCCACCTCCGCCGAGGCGTTCATCGACCAGGCTGCCAGGGATCCCGACGTCCTCGCCATCAAGCAGACGCTCTACCGGACCTCGGGTCCGGTGAGCCCCATCGTCCGGGCGCTCATACGGGCGGCCGAGAGCGGCAAGCAGGTCGTGGCTCTGGTCGAGCTCAAAGCGCGTGGCGACGAACAGGCGAACATCGCCTGGGCGCAGGCACTTGAGCAGGTCGGGGTTCACGTCGTCTATGGCGTTGTCGGGCTCAAGACCCACGCCAAGGTCGCGCTGGTCGTGCGTCGAGAGGGGGAGGAGATCCAGCGCTATGTGCACGTGGGTACCGGCAACTACAACCCCAAGACGGCGCAGATCTACGAAGACGTCGGCCTCCTCTCCGCCGATCCCGAGCTGGGCTCTGACGTCTCGGAGCTGTTCAACTTCCTTACCGGCTACAGCCGCCAGCGCCGCTTCGGACGCTTGCTGGTCGCCCCCGTGGGATTGCGCTCCAACATCATCCGCCTCATCCGTCGGGAGGCGGCTCGGCCCGGTGGCGGTCGCATCGTTCTCAAGGTCAACAGCCTGGTCGATCCGGAGATCGTCGAGGCCCTCTATGCCGCCTCACAGTCCGGGACGGAGATCGATCTGATCGTCCGCGGTCTGTGCAGCCTGCGCCCCGGCGTGCCCGGCCTTTCGGACCGCATCCGCGTCCGTTCGCTGGTTGGACGTTTCCTCGAGCACTCGCGAATCTTTCGATTCGGCCCGGACGGCGACGCGGCCGAGTTCTACCTCGGGTCGTCGGACCTCATGTCCCGCAACCTCGATCGGCGAGTGGAGGCCATGGTGCCCGTCGTGGATCCGGCGCTGCAGGAACGGCTCGCCCAGATCCTTGAGGTCGAGCTCGAGGATGACGTGCTTGCCTGGGACCTGCACGCCGACGGTTCGTGGTCGAAGCACCCGGCCGCCAAGGGCGTCAACGCGCAACAGGTCTTCGAGCAACTAGCCGAAGCCCGCGCGGCCTCGACCAACGGATCCGCGACGGATGCTTGAGCGCGAGGTCAAGCTCGCCGCCTCGCCGGCGTTTTCGCTCCCGGACCTCGAGGACGTCGCCGCCGCCGTCGAAACCAGTCCCGTCGATGAGCGGCGCCTTGAAACGGTGTACTACGACACCCCCGACCTTCGCTTGGCCCGTTGGGGCGCGAATCTTCGGATCCGGCAGGGCGAAGGTTGGACGCTGAAGTTGCCATCGACGAGCGAGGGACCTGCCCTCACCCGTCGAGAGCTCGAATTCGCGGGCGATGGGGGCCGGCCGCCTGACGCCGCGGTCGCGCTGGTTATCGCCTACGTTCGGCGTGCGAGCCTCGTGCCCGTCGCCAGCCTCTCGACCCTGCGTCGCCGGGTGCAGCTCAAGAATCGCGACGGGACCCTGCTGGCCGAGGTGGTCGATGACGATGTCTCGGTGATCCAGGGCCTGCGCGTGCAGAACCGCTTCCGCGAGGTGGAGGTGGAACTGAAGGACCAGTCGGCCGACCGGCTGCTGGACCCGATCCTCGCCCGCCTTCGCGGCGCCGGAGCGGCGGACGAAGATCCAACCTCGAAGCTGGTACGGGCGCTCGGCGCGCGCGCAACCGCCGTGCCGGAAGTAGACCCGCTGGCGCTTACGCCATCGTCGACCGCGGGCGAGGTGGTGCGCCACGCTATCGCCGTGTCGGTCGCGAGCCTGATGCGTCACGACCCCGGGGTGCGGCTGGGCGATGACCCGGAGGACGTGCACCGTGCCCGCGTCGCGACCCGTCGCTTGCGCTCGCAACTCCGTACCTTTCGAACCTTGCTCGACACCGAGTGGGCCAATGCCCTGCGCGAGGACCTTCGCTGGCTCGGCTCGGGACTCGGCAGCGTCCGCGACCGCCAGGTCATGGCGCAACGCGTCCGCTCTCGAAGCAACGCCCTCGCCGAGGACGACGCCGCGACGCTGGCCGATCTCGCAGCCGAGCTGCAGGCGGAAAGCGAAGAGGCACGTGGCCGCCTGGTGCTCGACATGCGCTCGGACCGCTACCTCGACCTGGTCGAGCGGCTGGTCGAGGCCTCCCGCGCGCCCGCTCTCACGGCCGACGCGCAGCCGCGCGCCGAGCTCGTGCTACCAGGCTTGGCGCGACGCGATTGGAAGCAGCTGCGAAAGGGCGTCGCGGCACTGCCCGACCAGCCGGCCGATCCGGAGTTGCATCGCATCCGGATCCTGGCCAAGCGCGTGCGATATGCGGCCGAGGCCGCCGAACCGATCGCCGGAAAGATCGCCGCTCGCACCGCCGATGCGGCGGCCGCACTGCAGGAGGTGCTGGGCGATCACCAGGACAGCGTGACCGCACAGCGATGGTTACGGGAGGCCGGCAAGGGCGCGCGCGCCTTCGTAGCGGGTGAGCTTGCGGCGCTCGAGCGCGAGGTAGCCGCACGTGACCGGGCCGCGTGGCACAATGCCTGGAAAAAACTTGACCGCAAACGGCTCAGAAGGTGGATGATATAGAGCGAGTCGCGCCGACCAAGCCATCGTTGCAGCAATACATTGCACAAGGGGTGTCCATGGCGGCAAGAATTTTGAGCGTCGACGAGGCCAAGCTGGTCAGGGCCGCGGGAGGCGTCATTCGTCGGAACGGGTCACGGGGCGGGATGCGGGTGGCCATCGTCCACCGCCCTGGATACGATGACTGGTCGTTCCCCAAGGGCAAGGTGGACCGGGGTGAGACTCTCGAGGAGACGGCGCTCCGTGAGGTCGAGGAAGAAACTGGACTTCGTTGCAAGCTCGTGGCGCCGCTCGGCTGCACTGCCTATGCCGACCACAAGGGTCGGGACAAGGTCGCCTGCTACTGGCTGATGGACGTCGTCGGCGGACGCTTCCGAGCGGGGACCGAGGTCGACGAGGTTCGTTGGGTCACGGTTGACGAGGCTGTCGACCTGCTCAGCTACCGTCGCGATCGCGCCCTGTTGCGCGCTCTCGACCTCGAAGCGACTGGATAGCGCGCCTCCCTGATGGGCGTCGCGTACCTGGTTCGCCACGCCAAGGCGGGCGACCGATCCGATTGGAGCGGAGACGATCGCCTGCGGCCGCTGACGAAGTCTGGCCAGCGTCAGGCGGAGGCGCTGGCCGACATGCTCGACGGCGAGCCAATCGACAAGATCCTCTCCAGTGGCTACCTCCGCTGTATGCAAACCGTCGAACCGCTGGGCGCCCATCGCAAGCTCCCCGTCGAGCCCGTCAAGGAACTGGAAGAGGGCGCCGGCGGGGAGAGTGTGCTGCGGCTGGTCCAGAAGTTCCGCGGTCGCAACGTCGTTCTCTGCACCCACGGTGACGTCATGGAAGAACTGATCGAAGGGCTGATCGCCCAGGGGCTCGTTCAGCGAGCTCGCGCGCACATGGAAAAAGGGTCGACCTGGGTGCTCGAGGAACAGGACGGGAAAGTCACCGGCGCGAAATACCTTCCCGCGCCGTGATCCGGTCAGCTACCCGCGCAGTCCGGCCGTGTTGAGAATCGCGTAAAGCACCCAGGCCATCAGGCCAGCCGCAGGGATTGTCAGAACCCAGGCCAGCACGATGTTGGCACCCACGCCCCATCGCAACGCCGAAAGCCGTTGCGAGGCACCGGCCCCCATGACGGAGCCCGTTACCACGTGCGTGGTTGATACGGGAAGGCCAAACTGGGTTGCAACCTGGATCACGGCCGCCCCGGTCAGCTGCGCGGCAAAGCCGGTGGCCGGGTCCAGTTTGTAGATGCGCCAGCCGAGCGTTTTGATGATCCGCCATCCACCCGCGTAGGTGCCAAATGCGATCGCCGACGCGGACAGGAGAACGACCCAAACCGGAACCTGGAAGCTCTGAAGATGACCCGTCGCCACGAGCGCAAGGGTGATGACCGCCATTGTTTTTTGAGCATCGTTAGCCCCATGCGAATAGGAAACGAGTGCAGCAGTAAGAATCTGAAGGTTGCGAAACGTCCGGTTTAAGGGGACCGGCCGGGCACGGTGTAGCGCGACGAGCAGGAGCGTCATGACGACCGCAGCGAGGATAAAGCCCGCCGGAGGCGAGATCACCAGGGAGAGCACCGTCTTCCAGAACTCAGAGGCCCGGACGCCGCCAACACCGTGCACAGCAGCGATCGCGGCCCCACTCAGCGCTCCGACAAGTGCGTGGGTCGAGCTGCTCGGGAGTCCAAGGTACCAGGTGATGAGGTTCCAGGCAATAGCGCCGAGCAGGGCGGCGATGATGACGACGAGGCCGGCCTTGAACGCGACGATCTTGCCGATCGTGTTGGACACTTTGGCCTGGAAAAAGACGACCGTGATGACCGCGCCGGTCAGGTTGAGGACCGCCGAGATTGCTACCGCTAGCCTGGGCGACACCGCGCGCGTCGATACGGAGGTGGCGATCGCATTCGCCGTGTCGTGAAAGCCGTTCGTGAAGTCGAAGCCGAGGGCAATGAGGATCGTGATCAATAGCAGGATGTCAGGCATTCTTGATGGAGGTCGCTTCCAGGACGTTGGCTACGTGTTCGCACTGGTCCATGGTCGTCTCGAGCAAGTCGTAGAGATCCTTCCACTTGACGAGGTCGGTGGGGCTGGCGCCGTCAGTGAAGAGTTCAGCCAGCGCCTCGCGCGTGACGCGGTCCCCCTGGTTCTCCAGGCTGTGGATGGCAAGCCGGTGCGGGCCCAGATTCTTGAAACCCTCCAGGTTGGCCACGGCATCCTGGAGTTCCTTGCCGGCTTTGGCCAGCAGCTCCCCCATGCGACGGGCGGATGGGGTGATCTCCTTCACTCGGTAAAGATCGATCTTGTCGGAGACCTCTTCGGCGAGATCGACGACCTCGTCCAGCGATGACGCGAGCGAGTAGATATCCTCGCGCTCGAACGGCGTAACAAACGTTTGGTTGATCAGGTTGTAGATCTCGTGCGTCACGTCATCGCACTCGTGTTCGAGCTCGCGAAGGCGTGGATGCCTCGTCTGGCCCTCCAGCAAACCGTTGCGGAGCTGCTCGAGGGACTCGTTGACCAACTCTCCCTGCTTCTTGAACAGGGCATAGAACCGCCGCTCCTGGGGTACCAGGCTCAACCTCATAGTGACACCTCCGCTACCGTGAACGTCCCCTGACAACCTTAAGGGAAGGAAGTGGGACCCCAATTCTTAACCGTCCCCCGGGCGACTCGTTACTTTCGCGGCACAGGCTATGGATGCCGCTGAGAAATTCCCCGCCGCTCCCCGGGCTCTCCCCCTGCCGGAGCGGCTTTTTCGTTCATTGAGCACCGTCCCATCGTCTGCTACATTCGGCCGAGATGACCCGGTTCTGGCGACGGCGACCGGTACCTGAGCGTGGCCAGTCTCCGGTAAAGACGGCTCCCGAGCCTCCTATCGATGCCGGCGAGCGCCCGGTGCTCGCCGAGATCATCGACCACGTTGAAGAGGGCGTCCTGCTGTTGATCGGGATCGAGGTCCGGTGGCTCAACCCGGCGGCGCGGCTGATGTTCCCCGCCATCGAGCATCCGGTTGGCCGTCCACTGGTTGAAGTCGTTAGAGACCATCGAATCGACGCGCTGGCACTCCGAGCGCGCGAGTCGGGGCTTGAGCATGCGGCCGAGGTCGAGCCGCCCGGTACGGGTCGCATTTTGCAGGTGCGCGCGCTACCCATTGAGGGCGGGGCCTTGATTCTCCTGGCGCGAGACGTAACCCGGCTGCGTTACCTCGAGACGGTCCGCCAGCAATTCGTCGCCAACCTGTCCCATGAGATTCGGACGCCGCTGGCCGGCCTCGACCTGGCGGCTCAGACCCTCTCCGCCCAGCTTCCGGCGGAGGGGGACGCGCGGTTGTTCATCGACCGCATCACCCAGGAGGCTCAGCGGCTGGCCGACATCGTGTTCAATCTGAATCAACTCGCCGCACTCGATGCTGAGCGCATCGAGGTCGAACGGCTGCCCTTCTCCCTGGACGACCTCGTCGCTGGACTCATCGATCGCTTTCGGGCCAGAGCGGCGGCTGGACGGCTGGTTCTTCGTGCCGAGACCTCCGCCGATGGCGCCACTGCCATCGGCGATCGTGCCAAGACCGATCAGGCGCTGCAGAACATCGTCGACAACGCCCTCAAGTTCACGCGTGTCGGAGAGGTGATCGTAACGGCCGGCGCCGACCGCGATCGCGTCGAGGTCACCGTGCGGGATACGGGCCCGGGCATTCCTTCGGGTGACCTCTCACGCATCTTCGAGCGGTTCTATAAGGTGGACCGTTCAAGGAGCGGCCTGCCGGGTAGCGGCCTGGGCCTCTCGATTGCCCGTCACCTGGTTGAGCTTCAGGGCGGCACGATCGTGGCCGAGAGTAGCGGCGGCACCGGATCCACCGTCCGAGTGCGACTTCCGCGGGGGCCGTTAACCTCGCCTTAACCCGGCACGCACCAAGCGATTACGACGCGTGCCTAGCATTGGTGATGGATCCGTTCGACTGGCAATTTGAGCGCCAACTGAAGGAGGAACATCGCCAGCATGAAGTCCGTCCTCGTTGCCCTTTCCGCCGGTGCGGCTCTTCTCTTCACGGCGTGCGGAGGCAGTCCCACAGGCACCAACCCGTCTACCGGTGGCGCCGGCGTACCAACGCCACCAGCGGCCTCGCTCACGGGAGCAGGCGCAACGTTTCCCGCTCCCTTCTACTCGGCGGCCTTCTATGCCTATAACCAGAAGTTCAGCCAGGTGACCGTCAACTATCAGTCGGTCGGCTCAGGCGCCGGCATCCAGCAGTTGACCAAGAAAACCGTTGACTTCGGCGCTAGCGACGTCCCGATGTCGTCGACGGAACTTGCTGCGGCCGGCGGCGCCGACAATGTGGTGCAGATCGCCACTACGCTCGGCACCGAATCGCTGGCCTACAACCTGTCGGGGGTCTCGAACGGCCAGGTCAAGCTAACTCCGGACAGCATCGCCGGCATCTTCCTGGGGAAGATCAAGAAATGGAACGATCCGGCGCTCGCCGCCGATAACAGCGGCGTCAGCCTTCCGAACCAGGCGATCACGGTCGTCCATCGCTCGGATGGTAGCGGGACCACGTACATCTTCACGGACTACCTGTCGAATGTCAGCGCCGATTGGAAAAGTGGCCCGGGCAAGGGCAAATCGGTCAACTGGCCGGTCGGTCAGGGTGCCAAAGGCAACGAAGCCGTCGCCACCACGATCAAACAGACTCCGGGCGCGATCGGGTATGTCGAGCTCGCCTACGTGCTACAGACCGGCATGACGCAAGCGTCGTTGAAGAACAAGGATGGCAGCTTTGTCATTCCCAGCGAGGCCGGCGCCACCGCCGCCGCCAAGCAGTTCCCAGACGTCACGCCCCAACAGTTCTCCATCGTCAACGCGCCCGGCAAGGACAGCGCACCGATCACCGGCTACAGTTGGCTGATGGTGTACAAGGACCAGGTCGACAAGACCAAGGGCAGCGCGACGGTCGACATGCTCTACTGGCTGGTCACCGACGGCCAGCAGTACGGCAGCAACACGCACTACGCCAAGCTGCCGTCCAACATGGTGAAGAACGACATCGTCGCACTCAAGACCGTTACCTCGGGGGGTAGCGCGCTCCTCAGCGCCCCGGCTCCGTCCTGACCTCGTCATGACACGCGGGACTGCCGCCGAGCGGGTGGTTCCGGCGCCGCTGGTAGCCTCGAGCCGCCAGCGGCGTCTTCTCGCCGGAGACCGCATCTTTCAAGGGTTGGCCCTCGCCTCGGCGATGCTGATCCTGCTGATCGCTCTGATTTTCATGGTGGCGCTCTTTCTCCCCGCGCTTCCGGCGATCCGACGCTTTGGCCTGGGCTTCTTTGTGACACGCACCTGGGACCCGGTGCGGCAAACATTCGGAGCCCTCCCCGCCTTGTATGGCACGTTGGTGACCTCGGCGATCGGGATCGTCATCGCGTTTCCGATTGGGCTCGGCGCGGCACTTTTTCTTGCTGAGGAGGCGCGGCTTGGCTTCCTACGAGGTCCGCTGTCCTTTGCGGTCGAGCTGCTCGCGGGGATCCCGAGCGTCGTGATTGGGCTCTGGGCGTTCTTCATTCTCACTCCTTTGATGCGGGATAACGTCGACCCCTTCCTCAAGCACACGCTGGGATTCTTGCCGCTGTTCCAGGGAACCGCCAATGGATACGGCTATCTGACGGCCGGTGTGGTGCTGGCCATCATGGTGCTGCCCATCATGGTCGCGCTCTCGCGCGACGTAATCCGCGCGGTGCCGCGCGCCCTGCGTGAGGCCAGTCTCGCCCTCGGTGCGACCAGGGCCGAGACGATCTGGTCGGTGATCCTACCGTATGCTCGCGTCGGCATAACCGGCGCCGTGCTGTTGTCGCTTGGCCGGGCGCTGGGCGAAACGATCGCGGTCACCATGGTGATCGGAAACCGGCCGGTGATCGCCGCCTCGCTCTTCTCCTCCGGTTACACCCTGCCGAGTGTCCTGGCCAACGAGTTCACGGAAGCGGTCGGTCCGCTTTACCAGGGCTCGCTGTTTTATCTGGGCCTGGTCCTCGTTCTGATCACCATCGCCGTCAACGTTCTGGCGCGGGTGCTGGTCTGGCGGTTCAGCGGATCAGAGCCCGCCGCGGTATGAGCCGCTTGCTGGCCCGCGTCATGCTCGACCGGTTCGTGAACGCACTGATCGTTCTTTGTGTCATGCTCGCCGCGATCCCGGTCCTGGTCCTCTTACTCTTCGTCCTGATCAAGGGCTTACCAGGGATGCTGGCGCCAGGGTTCTTCACGAGTCCTCCGCACCCGGTCGGCGTGCCCGGTGGCGGTGTCTTCAACGCCATCATCGGCACGCTCGAGATCGTCGGCATCGGCTCGCTGCTGGCCGTCCCGTTCGGCACGCTGGTTGGCATCTTTCTTTCGGAGTACGGACGCAACCGCATCGGCGACACGGTTCGATTCGTCAGCGATGTGCTGACCGGGCTTCCATCGATTGCGTTTGGAATCTTCGGCTACACGGTGCTGGTGGCCACCCTGCACCACTTTTCAGCCGTCTCGGCGTCGGTCGCACTGGCGGTCCTGATGCTTCCGGTCGTCCTGCGGGCTACTGAAACGGCGCTGGTGCTCGTGCCCCAGTCGATGCGCGAAGCCGGGCTGGCGCTGGGGGCCCCCCGCTGGCGGGTGACGATCGAGGTCGTCGTTCCGGCGGCGCTGGGTGGTATCGTCACCGGCGCCCTGCTGGCGATGTCTCGTGCCGCGGGGGAGACCGCCCCCCTGCTCTTCACCGCGCTCGGCAATGAGTTCACGCAAGTCAACCCGCTCCAGCCGATGGGCGCCCTGGCGCTGACGGTCTTCAAGAATGCCCTCCTCCCGTACTCCGACTTGCAGGACCAGGCCTGGGCGGCGGCCCTGCTGCTGGTACTGATGGTCGCCGCTACGAACATCCTGGCCCGGATCTATGTTCGCCGGATTCAGCGCTAGGCGTCGATGGGACAATGATTGCGTGGGCCAGCATGCAGGCTGATGTGGCGGCTCCCGCCACCCCCCAGGCCGAGATCGAGATCAAGCTCGATGCCCGGCACGTCAACTTCTTCTACGGTGATTTCCAGGCGCTGCAAGATGCCTCTCTGGCGGTGCAGGCTCGCAAGATCACAGCGCTGATCGGCCCCTCAGGCTGCGGCAAAACGACCTTCCTGCGGATCTTCAACCGGATGCACGACCTGACTCCGGGCACGCGCGCTACCGGAGAAGTACTGCTCGACGGCCACAACGTGCTGTCGCCCGATACCGATGTCATCAACCTTCGCCGCCAGGTCGGCATGCTGTTCCAGCGCGCCAATCCGTTTCCGAAATCGATCTACGACAATGTCGCGTACGGTCCGCACATCCTCGGCTGGTCCAAGCCGCAGATCAACGAGATCGTCGAGGAGAGCCTCAAGGACACGGCGTTGTGGGAGGAGGTCAAAGACCGGCTTCACCGGTCGGCCCTCAACCTCTCGGGCGGTCAGCAGCAGCGGCTCTGTCTCGCTCGCGCTCTGGCGGTAAAGCCGGACGTCATCCTGATGGATGAGCCGGCATCGGCATTGGACCCGATCGCCACGCTCCGCATCGAAGAACTCATGCAAGAACTCAAAAAGCGGTATACGATCGTGATCGTGACCCACAACATGCAGCAGTCGGCCCGCGTCTCGGACTTCACCGCTTTCATGCTGATGAATGAGCGCCGCGCTGGCGAGGTGATCGAGTTTGGGCCCACCGACGATATCTTCAACCGCCCCAAGGACAGCCGGACCGAGGATTACATTACCGGCCGATTCGGGTAAGAACTC
>WNGI01005030.1_pt1 | contig 13834 bp, 13 predicted proteins | sample 5400621 | NCBI WGS metagenome assembly WNGI01 (sample SAMN13153374, study PRJNA577476) | soil metagenome | isolation source: 20 cm soil or saprolite under Garry oak tree replicate 1 | place: USA:California | collected 2016-06-15
GTGCCGACCACGGCCGAGACGCGCCCGTCCAAATACAAACCCATGGCTTCCTTCTCACTTGTTGTTTCTGCGTGAAAGTCCACAAAGATGACGCGGACATCTGCTGGGATGCGGGCAATCTCCCTATCGGCTGCCCGGAAGGGACAATCATTTGACGCCATGAATACCCGCCCCTGCAGGTTTAGCACGGCGTAGGGCACGCCGTTGCGGGCCGTACCCACGTACAGCCCGCTGCCCGGATTGATATCCGCAAAATTCGCCGGTCGCAGCAGCCTGGGGTGGTTGGGAAAGTAATCGAGGATCTCCTTGCGGTCCCAGATGTGATTCCCGCCGGTCAACACTTCTATTCCGGTCTCAAACAGTTCATCGGCCAACCTTGGCGAAATGCCGAACCCGGAAGCGGCGTTTTCCCCGTTGGCGATGACCAGGTCGATCTGACGCGTCTGGACAATATCCGCCAGCCGGTCGGCGACAATTTGCCGGCCGGGCGAACCTACGATGTCGCCAATAAATAGAAGTTTCATTTTTTCTTATCGCCGGGCGCGGTTGCCATTGCGTCGCTTGGCCTAATCGGTACGTAAAAAGCGGCGACACACAAAAATGGAGCGGTCCACTTCGCCGTGTGGAGCTAGATCCTGAACCTCCTGTATAAGGTGGGAACCCTGCGCCGGCTTTTAGGCTTTCCCGGTGCGAATCGAAATCCGCACCGGGCCATGCACACCAGCCGTCTGACACGGGTCCCCGGAGATCCAGTATTGGTTCAAAAGATCTTCGCGCCAACACCTGCGTTGCAGGCCTACTCCGCCATTCATTCTAGCAAATCCCCTCCCCAGACGCGGGCCTGTCCACCGAATGAGAACGTAAAAATTAGCTGGGGTATGCGCAGCTTATCCAGCACCGGGATGGGAGGCCCCTTTTTTGGGGGGACCGGAGTATTGTGTGAAACTGCGGTCAAAATGCTCTTTCAGTCGCCACCGCCGAAACTGCCGTCAGGTGCGGAGATTCTTTCCCGCTCTGGCGGGCACCCAGGTGTGTTTGTGCCACCTCCAGCCTAGGCGTGGCAGCAGACGGTGCACATGATCGCGGGAATAGCGCACCCGGAACCGTCGCCAGATCAGACCAGCGATTCGTTCCGAGGTCCAAACGGGGGTATCAAATCCATGGGCTACCGGTCCTTGCGCCAAAAGGCTGGGAAGGCGCGCGAGTTTTTCGCGAGGCAGTTTGGGGCGGCCCCCGGTTTTCGGACGCCGGCGCAGCCCTTCCTTTCCACGCAAGCGATGCCATAGGGCCCATCGCTGGACGGACTGCATGGACACGCCCAGGGAACGAGCAACTGCCAAGGTGGATTCGCCGCGCTGCAATCGGGCCATGGCCGCAAACCGGCGCGCCTCCAACTTTTTTGCGTCGCGCCGCTTATATCCCAATGGGCGTGGCATGTCCCACCTCCTCCTGGCAGGAACGCATTTTCGTTTACAGAATTCGTTCGCGAACGAAAATGGGCGTTTCCGGGCGGTCGAAAGTGAGGCCGCCCGGAAAGCACGAATCCCGCTTAGAAGTGGAATCCCAATTCGGCCGTGAAGGCGCGCGGCGTGACGAAGTGGGTCCCGCTGAATGTGGAGAGGAAGTTGTAAAGGGCAACTTTGTTGGTCATGTTGATGACTGTGAGGCGCAAGCTCCACCTGTAATTGTCTTTGGAGCGGAACAGGTTGTCATCTCCGACGCTGGCGTCAAACAGATTACGTGGAGTGATTCGGGATGGATTGTGGTCGTCGTCGGCCGTTCCTGGAGCGGGGATTCTTATCCGCGTAGAGCCGTACTGGGAAGCGGGGCAACTCGCGAAAGCGGCAGTCAGTGTGGCCGCAACGCCATTGCAAGTTAGGCCTGCCTGCACTTGCTGGTCCGCCGTCAGGCCGCTGAGGTTCACGAAGGGAGTGGTTCCAATGAAAAAGGACGTTCCCTGGCAAATGCTGTTGGGGTTGGTAGCATTGAAGCAAGGCACGCCACCAGCGACCAGACCGTTGTCGTACCGCCAATTGAGCGCAATCCAGGGCCAGTTCTTTCTTGGCTGATATTGCACGTGCGTCGTCGCTTGAAACTTCTGGTCGTGGTCGATGCGGAAGGCGCCGACCGTCGTCAAATCGGTACCCAGGCCGCCGACTTGCGGATTGAAGAAACGGGCGTTAACACCGCTGGAAGTGAAGAATGCAGACACCCCGTGGAAGTTCGGGATGCTCGCGCGAATCGACCACCCACTAATCTTCGATCTGTCCCAGCCAATCGGGAAGAAAATGGGAGTATTGAAGAAGTCGCTAAAGTCATAGGCGCTGTGCGTGTACTTCCACAGGTAGTCGCCATCGACGACTAAATACTTCCCGAACGCCTGCTGGAAGCCCGCATGAAATTCATTGCGCTGGCCGGGAGGGATCGGAGCCGTCGCGCCGAAAAGCGCTCCGGTGACTGGACTCGCCAGGGTGCTGGCAAAAACTAGATTCTCATTAAACGGGGTCTCCATCACGCGGGCGTAGGACACTCGGAGAACGGTATTCGTTCGTTTAATGTTGTATGCAATTCCGGCACGAGGCTCTGCCTGGGAGTTATTGGAGAAGCCGCGATAGAGATCGCCGCGAATCCCTATGTTGAACGACCAGTTGCCCTTGGTAATTGTGTCCTGCAGGTATAGCCCGAGCTCCTTAATGTCTCGGTGGCCGCGGAAGAGAAATGGAGTGGCCGTTGGGCCAGCACAGGTGTCGAGGGCATTTGGAGTCCTGGTCAGGTCGATGCAGCCGAGCGCGGTCGAGAAGGCGCTCACGCTGGCATTGGCAACCGTGCCGTCATTCGGTAGGAATCCGGCGGCCGTGCACTGAGTGGGGAAATTAAGAGCGGTATTGCCGGAAGGACCAGCCGTGCCATCCGGATTACTTCCCGCGATCAGACAAGGATCATTGATCGTCGGATCCGTCAGACCTACCCCGAAATCCTCCGTCAGGAGCGTGTGCTGAAACGTGCCGCCCAACTTCACATTGTGTATGCCCTTCACATAGGAGACATCCCCTCGGACCCCCAGGTTTGTAAGCACCCGATGTTGACTCGCAGTTTCGGATATATCCGCGAAAGGATTCGCGCTGGGGTAATAGTCGAAAGTATCGTGACGGGCAAACACCCCGAACGTAAACAATGTAGTTGTGCTGAAAAGATGAGTGTAGGTTGGCGCAATGTTGTACGTACGGATTTGGGCGCGCTGGTCTTGCCCGGTAGCCACTGCATCGAAGGAGTTCGGTTCCTGGAACCAGGAGCGCGTGTAGAGGAAGTTGAGATGGATTGAGTCCGCCGCAGTGGGTTGCAGGTCGAAACGGTCGAAACCATTTTCCTCATTTCCTTTGGCGTGGAAAACCTGGAATTCGGGCGGATCAAGAAAGCGTCCCGTGTTCAACCCGTTTACGGCGATGAAATTTCCCCATTTTGTGCCACCGAAGGCGACATTCGCGCCGCCAGTAACTGATCCAAACGAACCGTACGAACTAGTGATGTTGCCGGTCGGCTTCGTCTGTCCGAGACCGGAACGTGTCGTGACCTTGACTACCAGGCTCGTCTTATCGCCGTATTCTGCCGGGGGCGCGCCGGAGATGACCTCCATGGACTGGATCGAATCCACGGGAACTTGATTCGAGAAAACCTTGCTTTGCTGATCGGTGATGGGCTGTCCGTCCACGGAGAATGAATTCTCCGCATGGTCCCCGAGGCCGTGGAAAAGGCCATTGGAATCGGCCACCACGCCCGGCGACGCCAGCGTCACGAGCGAGCTAAGTGAAGACGACTGGCTCTCGAGTGGCAACTTGTCGAAAAGTTCGCGATCCACGTCGGTGTGAGGGGTCGATTCGGTTTCCAGGAGTTCCGCGCCAGTCGCCTCGACCGTGATGTTTTCGGACGTAGTGCCAAGCTTCAAGCTGACATCAAGCGTTGTGGGAACGACCGAACGCACATCCACATCATGTGTGTAAGTCGAGAATCCTTTTGCAGTCACGGCTACGCGGTATGGATTGAACGGCAGGTTGGTGATGCGAAAATCTCCACCACTTCCGGTGGCCGTCTCCCGGTGAAATCCAGTGACAGGATTGGAAATTTCGACCGTGGCATTGGACAAAACGCCACCCGAAGAATCCTTTACGACTCCTTCAATGCTCCCTGACGATTGCGCCCAACTGGATGTCGCACACAAAAGTAAGCTCAGGACGAAAACGAAAAGCATAATCTTGCGGAAATTCATTTGTATTTCTCCTCTGTCCCCCATGGGAACGCGTAGTCAAAGCTGGCCAGGGGTTGCCGCCCAAGAAAATGGGCGTGGGCGCTAGCCCAATCTTTGGGTCAGCGCAGCGCTATGTGAATCAAGCAGAGGTCTTTTTGTTTACGCAGAGGGCGGTGCGCGTGGTGCGATTTGCGAGAAGACAGGACCCGTGGCTGCAACAACTTCTTCCTGCGGAGGCAGAACAGCAATCGGCTGGAGAATCGCAACGCACAGGGGAGCTTCAGCTTGGATGGGGGTCTGGTGGCCCAGATGGCAATACGGACAATTCGCGTCATTCGTGGAATCGGAATGATGCCAGTCGCTGACGACGCCGGTGGCAAATACCAGAAGGGCGATCAGCGCCAGCGAAATCCCGAGTATGCGAATCGTCTTGCGCACTGTCATTATTGATGGAACTGTACCCTAGCATAACTCCCTGGCAATAGTAACGCGATGTGGGACGTACGTAAAGCGTTGCGCGTTACACGGCCCCCCAATGGTAACGGCTCGGCGGAGTCTGTCCAGCCGCTCCGCACGTCCTCGCAACCCGCTCTTGACCGGAGGCGTCGCAGCCTTCTTGTTTTATGCTTTGACTTCCTGCTCCGCTGAAGCTGCTTCCTTAAATTGTCTGGCGCCACTACGGTGAACAATCAAGTGCACCAGGAACATTAAAATCAGCACGCCTCCAAAACTCACCACGATCGTCGCGCCGGTCGGAAGGTCACCCCAAACCGACAGAAGGCATCCGAGAGCTGAAACAAGTGTGCCCATGGTCCAACCAATGGCCAATCGCCGCCCAATGCGTTCTGCAAAGAGCATGGCGCCGACCGAGGGCACGATTAAGTAGCAGAACACCAATAACACCCCAGCGATGGCTACCGAAGACGTGACCACAAAACCGAACGAGGCATAGAAAGCAAAATCCCAGAGCCGGACGTTGAAACCTAGGTTCTCTGCCTTGTCATGGTTCATCGAGATCAACAAGAACTTCTTCCTGAAAATGTAATGGAACAAACCGATGGCGCCGTAGAGCAGCGCTGTCTCGCGCACGTCGGCCCAGGAGACAGCAAGAATGTTGCCAACGAGCATGTCTTTGAGATGCTCGGTTTCTCCGGTGGCCTTGCTCATCAAAAGGATTGCCGCGCCTGAGGCTACAGCATAAGTGATACCGATGAATGCTTCCTGCGGGATATGACCCCGGCGCGTACGCGCAAAAGCGAAGATGGCCGCACCTATAAATGTAAAAGCGAGGCTAATCCAGTACGAACCGACGCCATGGGGGTCCATTCCAACTACAATGGCTACCGTGGCGCCAAGGGCGGCGATCTGCGCAAGAGCGAGATCCACGAAGATGACTCCGCGCTCGACAACATGCACCCCCAGGTAGGCGTGAATACCCGTCAAAATCAGGCTCGCGACAAAGGGAGCAAGCAAGAACAGAAACATTTCCATCGGGAGGTCTCCTATTTAGTCGTGTCGAACGCCTGCTTGAGCTTCGCAATGTTGTAGTCAAACAGCTTGAAATAATCGGTTATTTCTTTTTCACCGCCGACGGAGGGCATCAGTACCAGAACCTGTCCTCCCGTTTCGCGAGCGATCGAGTTCGGGGTCTTCAGGTCGAAGTAGGGTTCCACAACGATGACCTTTACACCGTCACGCTTCATGAGCTGGATCAGCTCGACCGTGTGCTGCGGGCTGGGGGGAATGCCGGGACGCGGCTCGACATAACCGGCCACATCAAGATGAAAATGGTCGGCGAAATTCGGCCAGGAACGGTGATAGGTGACGATCTTTCGCCCCGCGTAAGGCTTCATCTCCGCTAGCCACTGCTGGTCGGCCTGCTTGAGACGCTGCTCGAAAGCCGTATATCGCTGCGCAAAATAATCTGCGTCTGCCGGACGCATTTCGCTGATTTTGGTCTCGATACCTTTCGCGATGCGAAGCCCGTTTTCCGGATCGAGCCAGTAGTGCGGATTGCCTAGGGGATGGACGTCCCCTTCCGCGCGAGTGACCTGACCTGTGGGAATCTCCAATATCCTCGCGAAACGCGATGCGTCAAGATAGCCTGGCGCTCCGACCTGAATCTTCGGATTGCCTGACTGCTGGATTAGGGGCGGGAGCCATCCGATTTCAAGCTCGAGGCCAACGATGACCAGCAAGTCGGTTTTACGCAGCTTCAGCAGGAAACTGGGTTTTGCTTCGACAAAGTGCGGGTCCTGATAACCGCGGGCGATGGAGTCCACGTCCACCCGATCGCCGCCAACTTCCTGCACGAGAGCAGCGAGGTCGGTCGTCGCTGTGACCACACTCAGCTTAGTCGCCGCCGGGGCGGAGGGAGAAAAGCAGTTCAGGAGAGCAAGTGTCAGCCAGCCCACGAGGAATTTTTTCGACAGAACAGTGACAACGCGTTTCATAAACCCTCCTAGAATGGATGCGCGCCATGCGCCCCAAGAACAAACAAAACTTGCATGAGGAATTCGTTGGCAGTGAGGCCTTCGGCGTAGCGCCCAAAACGGTATTGACCGCGGATCTGGCTGAACTCGCTCGGCCAGTAGGTGACGATGGAGGAGAAGCCAGTGTCGGTCAGCGCGGAATTCGTCGCGCGGTCGCTGCGATCGAAGCGGCCACCCACAGTCCAACGGCGGTTCACGCGGTAGTTCAGTGAACTGTATAGACCGAACGCGTGTACTGTTTCCGGCGTAATCGTGGTTGGGGGCTGATCGCGATTGCTCCAGAAGAACTCGTTTCGCCACATGAGGGAATTGTAGACGGCGCGTCGAAGTGGCTTCCAGCGCAACGTGGTATCCACTCCGTACAGGTTCGTCAGAAAGGCAGACCCGTTATCGTTGTGGCCACGGGCGTAGGAAAACCCGATATCAAGATTGGTGGATTCGCTCAAATCCTTGTAACCGCGGAAGTGTCCCACCACGCTTACATCTTTTTTGTCACTGGCTCGGAAGACGGGCGTGATCGGATTGCCAGAATCGCCACGGAAAACCTGAGCCGTACCTTCGAGGAACAAGTCCTTCGGACCCGCGAAAATGCGGGTAACGGAAATACCCGCATCGTCGATTCCATCTTCGCCGCCCAGCAGATTCAGGGTCGCAAGCGGCCGGTCAATGTAATCCAGAGCGTGGTTGTGAATGGTGTTCACCTTTCCAAAAGCAGCGCGCATCTTGCCCACTCTGGCGACGAATCCTTTGGGCAAGGAGGTGAATGTGATGTAGCCCTCTTCGACGGTCACGTCCTTCTCGCCGAACGACACAAAAAAGTCGCCACGAGCGTAGGGGTCAATGATGGCCTGCACGCCCAATTCAGATTCATGTAGCTCGAGTGAATTGGAATGAACCACACGATTGTGGCCGGCTGTACCGATGAAATCGCCGATCATGCTGATATCGGGATTAAGGAGCTTCGCGTTGCTCGTCGCGCCTCCATAGCTCTGCACCGCGGTCGACTGCATTGGATTTTCCTGCTGAGCGGGGCTGGCCGCGGCTGTATCCTTTGCAATAGGGGCCGCCGAAATCGTCACCGGCTCCGGATGAACGGATGTCAGAACGACGTGCGGGCTGAGTTCCGGGGCAGCCGCGCTCGCCTCACGTAGGGACGTGAGTTCTCCTCGCAGGAGCGAAAGCTGTTGAGTCAACAGCTGCACTTGTTCTTCCAATGTTTTGATCCGCTGACCTTCTGTCGATTCCGGATTCGGAGCCCTCTTGGTGTTGCCTGAGTTCAGGGACTCAGAGGCGGGCGGTTTTTCTTGAGCGCCGCCGGCCGCGGAAAGCAGCATAATCGCAGTCCAAACCACAATCATTCTTCTCATTGCGTCACTCCTCAAGAATTCAGAAAACTCTCTCTAATGCGGAACGCCAGATCCGGGCATTGCCGGAACGCAATCAAAGGCCGCCATTTTTGTATCCTGACTTCATTTCCATAATTCCTCTCCTGCCTAAAATGTTCATGTCCCTCGATGCGGCATTCGGGAAAATGCGGATTCCCGGAGCAGCTCAAGAGATCGGAAAAAATGCATTTGGATTCGGTCAGCGCCTGCACGGCGGGCGCCTTAGACGAGCAAATTACGCGGAGGGTGGCGCACGGGAAGCGATGTGCGAAGAAAGCAGGGAGACAGCCGGCGCGGAATCTTCAGGCAGCGGCAGACTAGCAAACGACAAAAGCACCGCAGCGCAGTGGCTTGTTTCCGGCTGCACAGCCGCATGATGGCCCAGTTGGCAATACGGGCACTGGGCGTCGTTCGCCGAATCGTGGTGGTGCCAGCCGCTGACGACCACTGTGGCGAATACCAGCATCGCGACTAGCGCCAGCGAAACTCCAAGGAAGCGAATTGTGTTTCGCACGGTCATGTCGGTGGACTTGGGCCGGTTACAAAACCACATTGATTCTAACTGGATGTAAGACGCCGGTAAAGCGTTGCCCGTTTCAGGGTTCGTTGTGGTTACGGCCTGCTTGCAGATAGGCCTCTAAGCGGTCTGCTTCAGTGCGCGTTCCAGGATGGTGAGGCACTGCTCCGCGCGTTCCCGCAAGTTTTCGTCCCGGTCGCCCTTTTCCTGCCGCAGCGTGTGAAGTTCGTCGGCAATGGCCATGGCTGCCAGGACAGCAACGCGCACCGAGTCCACCGTCTGCGTCGCTGCCGCCACCGCGTTCATCTTTTCGTCCACGTACCGGGCGAGCTTCTGAACGTAGGCTTCATCGAGATCACCCGCCATCGTGTAGCTCTGGCCGTAAATTTCCACTTTTACGCGATTTGACATGCGGTACGCTCCCTGCTGGGCTCGCCTATTTTCCGCCGATCTGCCGGAGGAGGCAAGCACTTGTCTTGGAGAAACTCTCCGCGCGCCTAGGCGCGGAGTGAGGCGCCGAGCTTCTGTTCGAGGACGGCAACGATACGCGAAGAGAAATCGGTTAACTGTGGTTCGGTCAGGGTTGCCTGATGGCTCTCGAACGTCACGCGCACGAGCAACGAAAACTTTCCCTCTGGCACGTTCTTGCCGCGGAACAGGTCCACCGCGTTGATGGCGGACAATTCCACAATCCCCAGCCCACGAATCGTTTCGACAACAGAGGCAAATGTGGTCCCGTCGGCGAGCACCAGAGAGAAATCACGCTCCACTGCAGGGAAGCGCGAGAGCGGCTTGTAGCGCAACGCCGCCCGCGCCGCCTGATAACCCGCGCAGAGTGGATCGAGCTCCAGTTCCGCAACAAATGCATCCTGCCGCAGCTTAAAACGCTCGGCGGGGCGCCGCGCGAGCTGCCCGGCAAGGCCGATCGCGCGCGCGTCCTCGCCATTGCCGAGTAGAGAAATTGTCCCCGCATGCGCTGGATGGAGCCAGGCCGGCGCCCCCGCGTTCCACAAGAGTCCACCAGCCAGGTGTCCGATCTGGTCGAGATCACCTTTTAGATCGGCGAACACAAACGCGCGTTCGCTTTCGGCGATCCCCATCTCGCGCGCGAGGCCTGTAGCGCCAAGTGTGAGCACGCGCGTCTCGACGGGTTCGGCGCCGCTCCAGCGATACGTGTTGCCGATTTCAAACAAGCGAACATTGCGCTGCCCGTGATTCAGATTCCATTCGAGCGTCGAAGCCATGGTCACCACGCCGGTCGAACGCATCACGGAAGCATCTTCGGCCAGCGGATTCGCAATCCGCGCGGGCGCCGCATTCGCGTCGCGGAACACAACGTCGCTGGCCTCATCGATGATCGGAATCGTGATAATTTCCCGATACCCCAAGCCAATGAGCCGCTCGCGCAGCCGGTCTTCGGCTTCGGCGTATTCCAGGCGGGCGGCAGGCAGCCTGGCAGCCGGCAGACGCGCCGGAAATTTATCAAGTCCGTACAGCCGCGCGACCTCTTCGATCAAGTCGATCTCTCGTGTGACGTCACCGCGCCACGATGGCCGGCGGCAGGTCCACGCGGCCAGTAACGACCTCGCGCTGCCTTGGGTCGCGTCCACACGCACGGGTGCGAAGCCGAGCGCGGAGAGGATTTCTTCGATGTTCGCATCGGGCACATCCGCGCCCATCACGCGCAGCAGCTCTTTGCGCGTCAGTTCGATCGTCGGTGGAGCCGCGCGTCCCGGATAGACGTCCACGACGCCCGCCAGCACTTCGCCGCCGCCCAACTGCTGGATCAACTGCGCGCAGCGCCGGGAAGCCAGCTCCGCCATTTCGGCGTCTGCGCCGCGCTCGAAACGCATCGAGGCTTCGGTGCGCAGCCCAAGCGCTTTCGAGGTGCAGCGTACGGAAATCGGGTCAAACCACGCCGCTTCGAGCAGTAGGGTGTTGGTGGTCGCGCGAATCTCTGTCTCGGCGCCGCCCATGACTCCGGCGATGGCCACGGCCCGCGCCGCGTCTGCGATTACGCACATCTCGGCGGGCAGCGGGCGCTCGATGCCGTCAAGTGTGCGAATTTTTTCTCCGGCGCGCGCGCGCCTCACGACGATGCGCCGCTCGGCGAGCAAATCCATGTCAAAGGCATGGAGCGGGTGACCGAGCTCGAGCATCACGTAGTTCGTTGCGTCTACGACATTGTTGATCGGCGTCTGCCCCAGCGCTTCGAGGCGCTGCCGCAGCCAGTCGGGCGAGGGTCCAACTTTCACACCACGCAGCACGCGCGCCGTATAGCGGCCGCACAATTCCGGCGATTCAATCTCAACATGCGTTGCCGTCGTGGCATATTCCGTAATTTCGCGCGGGGAAGCTTCCACCGGCTTGAGCGCCTGGCGATACAGTGCGGCAACCTCGCGCGCGATGCCGTAGTGGCCCAGGCAATCGGCGCGGTTCGAGGTCAACTCGGCGTCAAGCAGCGGGCCTGCCGCGGTTTGCTCCAGCGCCTCCACCGCTGTGCCGGAAAGCGAAAGCCGCGCGCGCAGATCCTCAGGCGTCGCCTTCACATCGACGAACTCTTTAATCCAGTTGTAAAGAACTTTCATCGTTATTGTTTCGCGCCTCGATACCCAACAGCCTGCGTGCGAGCACGAGACTGTTTGTGGGTCACGGCTTCAGCCGTGACATAAGTGCGGCGTTCAATGCGGCTTTAGCCTCTGGTGGGCTGGGTTGAGTGTTGCCACACGCGCCCGCCGGCGCCGAAACTGCAGGGGCTAAAGCCCAAGTTCACCGCACCCAGATGTCGGAGCTAATGCTCCGACCCACAAACCGTCTCACATTCGATTCCCAACGCAGGCCGTCACACGACACGATTGCCCATTTCAGCTCATCCCGCGGTTTCACTGGAACTGCCGCAGAAACCGCACGTCGTTCTGAAAATAGAGCTGCAAATCGTTGACATTGTATTTGAGCTGCGTCAGCCGTTCGACGCCCAAACCGAAGGCGAAGCCGGAAAGATATTTCGCATCATAGTTCACGAAACCGTAAACGGCCGGATCGACCATCCCCGCGCCGAACAACTCAATCCAACCCGATTGCTTGCAGACGTTGCAGCCCGGGCCGCCGCAGAATATGCACGTCGCGTCGATTTCAACCGAAGGCTCGGTGAACGGAAAATAACTCGGCCGCAAGCGCGTCTTCACTTTGGGCCCCAGAAATTCGCGCACGAAATATTCGACCGTACCCTTGCGGGATTGTCGCGGCGATAGACCTTTCCCGGCACGATAATGCGCACGGGAGGCTGCTGTTTTTCCATCGTGCGCACTTGCACGGGAGAGGTATGCGTGCGCAGCAGCAGCGGGCCGGCCCCCGGCGGCGTCGCCATGTAAAACGTATCCATATTGTCGCGCGCCGGGTGGTGCTCGGGGATATTGAGCGCCTCAAAGTTGTAGTACGGAGTTTCCATCTCCGGCCCTGCGACCACCGTGTAGCCAAGCGAGAGGAAAATCCGCTCGATTTCCTCGAACGTCTGGCGCAGCGGGTGCCGGGAGCCGACCGGCCGCATCACCCCAGGCAAGGAAAGATCTTCGCGCTCGCGCGCAAGCGCCGTCTGGTCGGCCGCGGATTCCAAGGCCGTGCGTTGGTCCGTGCGCACGGCTTCGACATGCGTCTTCAGCGAATTAAGTTCCTGACCGACGATGCGCTTCAGTTCAGGCCGGGAAGGCTTGAGCCAATTCTCGGTAATTTTCGTCAACACGCCGGATTTTCGGCCCAGCCAGATCGTCCAAAACTGTTGCTGGTTAGCAGGATCGTTTTCCTTACGGCGAAGAGCCTCTTGTTCGTTGAACTTCTGCCGTACCTCTAGAAACAACGCCGATACTTGTTCGTCGCTCCCAACCCCAAGCTGCTGGAGCGTCTGTTCAATCTTCTGAAATGATTCGGGCATAGTCGTCAAAGCGAAGACATTGCATCAAGAGTGGGATGCCTGCGCAACGTTGGAATCATGCATCCACAACAGTGTAGGGGCACGGCATTGCCGTGCCCCTACAGGCTAGATCAAATGAGATACTACGTCTTGGTTTTTGCCCCGGCTGCCTTGGCCTGCTCGACAAGCTGCGTGAATCCGCCCGCGTCCTTTACGGCGAGATCGGCCAGAACTTTGCGGTCGATCTCGATGCCGGCGGCCTTGAGCCCGTGCATCAGCTGGCTGTAAGACATCCCCGCGTTGCGCGCGGCCGCGCCGATACGCTGAATCCACAACGTGCGAAACTGGCGTTTCCGGACGCGGCGGTCGCGGAAAGAAAAACGCTCCGCGCGGTTCACGGCTTCCTGCGCCGACTGGTAGAGCTTTGATTTTGTGAGGAAAAATCCTTTTGCGCGTCTCAGATATTTTTTGCGGCGCGCGCGGCGCTTGCTTCCGCGTTTGACTCGAGCCATGGGTGTTCTCTCCTGTGCGGAGCCGCAACTCTTTCCGAAGCGGCGCCGCCCTTCCCGCGCGGGGGAACGGCACACGGCCAGAAAGCGAATGCGTCTCCACGGCGTGTTTAGAAGCTCAAGGCGAAGATCGATTCCTTCGCACGAGCGATGCCCCGATGCAAATCGGAGCGCTGGCCGGCAGGCCCACCGTGGGGGGTTGCGCTCTGCCGGGCACAGCAAAAAGCAAAACTAAATTTGTGAGCCTTCCAAGCCTTGTAGCGCCCGCCTTCAGGCGGGCATTCGATCGAGCCTAGGATGCCGCCCTCAAGGGCGGCGCTACATAAGCGTTTCTAACTTGCAGCGCTATCCATACGGCAACATCATGTGGACGTTCTTGGCGTCCGCATGATGGACCAGCTTCAATTTCTTCAACCGGCGCATCCTGTTGGACCTTTTGGTGCCCAGCAGGTGCCGCTTCCCGGAATGCATTCTTAAAATTTTCCCGGTCGATGTAATCTTGAAACGCTTGGCGGCGCCGCGGTGCGTCTTCAACTTGACCTTTTTTACTTTTTGTTTTGCCACCAACATTACCTCGTTAGAATTTTTCGGGTGCGGGCTTTACTTGAAGCCCGCCGGAATAAAAATCGTCAAGCTTGTCCGCCGGCGGGTGCTGCCGGCGATTTGGCCCCTCCGCCCTTCTTGGGCGCCAGCAGGGCCATCATGATGTTGGCTTCCATGCGCGGTCCGATCTCGACCAACGCGTGATCGGCAATTTCCTGAAGCAGCCGGTTCATCTTCG
>WNGI01003514.1_pt1 | contig 13833 bp, 11 predicted proteins | sample 5400621 | NCBI WGS metagenome assembly WNGI01 (sample SAMN13153374, study PRJNA577476) | soil metagenome | isolation source: 20 cm soil or saprolite under Garry oak tree replicate 1 | place: USA:California | collected 2016-06-15
AGGCTCCGCCTGATCGCCTGGTCGGACGTCTGCTTCTTCGACGACGAGGGTCGTGCCACCCACCTGATCAGCACCGGCATCGACATCACGGAGGAGCGCCGCGGCGACGAGGCGATGCGTGGGATCGAGGCCGTCGGAACGTTGCTCGCGAAGGCCGGCCTCACGGCCGAATCGATGGCGGCCGTCCTCGCCACGCTGTCGGATCGGATGGGCTATCCGTACCTCTCCCTGTTCATCCAGCGCGGTACGCGGTTCGAGCTCGGTGCCGCGGTCGGCTATGACGAACGCCCGGCGGATCTCGACCCGACGATCGGCATTGTCGGAGGTGTCCTTCGAAGCGCCCGCTCCGCTTTTCTCGAGCGGGACGACGCCGACACCCACTGGCAGACGGTGAAGCCGGACGTCGCGAGCCAGATCGCGGTCCCCCTGAGCGTCGACGGCGAGACGGTCGGAGTCCTGGCGATCGAGTCGACGCCCGAGATGCCGCTGACGCCGGCCGACCTGCGCCTGATCGAGACCGTCGCCGAACGACTGTCGGTCGCCCTCGTCCTGGAGCGCGAGCAGGACGCCCTGAAGGAGAGGGCGCGACTGTTCGGCGCGCTCAATGAATTCGCCCAGGCCGCCGGCGCAATGGTCGACGAGGACCTCCTCGCCGCCACGCTCCTCGACGGAATCGCCGATGTCGTGCCGCACGACGCCTCCTGGCTCACGCTGCTTGACCAGGACGGTAGTCGGCACGTCATACGGGCCGTGCGCGGGGAAGACGTCGACCCCCTGGCCATCGGACGCGACGTGCAGTCATACGACGGCCCGGCCGCCCGCGCGATCCGGCGCGAAGCGCTCGTCGCCGAGCGCCACGTGGCGGACGCCTCGAAGAGGGGGAAGTCGATCCCGTGGACGGCGAAGTCCGGCTCCATGGTCGCGGTCCCGCTCATCCACGATCGCGCCGTTCTCGGCACATTTGTTGTCGGCCGGGTCGGACCGGACGCCGCGTTCACGGAGCTCGAGCAGGAGGTGCTGACCCTGCTTGGAGCCCAGGCGGCGCTGGCCGCGGCAAACGCGCGCCTCCTCGCGGAGGTCCATGCGCTCGCGATCCGGGACCCACTCAGCGGTCTCTTCAACCGCCGCCATTTCGACGCCACCATGGAGCACATCCTCGCGCGCTGGCGGCGCGATCGCGGGGATGCCAAGCCGATCGCGGCGATCATGTTCGACCTCGATCATTTCGGGCTGCTGAACAACACCTACGGCCATCAGGCCGGCGACGCGGTCCTCCGCGAGTTCTCGGGAATCCTGCTGACCCGGTTTCGATCGGCTGACCTGGTTGCGCGCTACGGGGGCGAAGAGTTCGTGGTCATCCTGGAGGGATCAACGGTGGCGGACGCTGCCAGGGTCGCAGAAGAGATCAGACTCGACCTCGAGTCGCGCGTGGTCGCTGGCCCCGACGACCAGGAGGTCCGGGTGACCGTTTCGGCGGGGTGCGCCCAGATCGACCCCTCGAATCCGACCCGAGAGGCGCTGATCGAAAAGGCCGATAACGCCCTCTTCGCAGCCAAGCGTGGCGGCCGCAACCGCGTCGTCGGCACGACCTTATCGCCGGCCGCCTGAGCAGGCGCTGCCCATAGCTCGCGGACGGTGAAACCGGGCCGAGCAGATGCCCGGCCCGGCGGCCGTGTGGCCGGTAGGTGGGAGCTCAACAAAAGCGCTACCCCACCGATTACGTGGTGGTCGCGCAGATCGCCCAGATCCTCAACGTCGGAAGGGGATGAATGACGTCGAAGTCGCTATGGACTGCGTCATGGTCCTCGACGAGGATCGCGAATGCGGTCCAGCCGGTTTGGCCGTTTGGGCTTGACAGTCCGAGGGCGTAGAACCGCCCGGGATTGTCGTTTATCTCAGCTCCACCGCCGAGGACGTGCTTGCCGGTCGGGCAGAGCACGGTGCCTCCGCCGCCGGTCAGGTCATCGGACACGATCTCATAGCCACTCAGTCCACCGGCCGGGCCAGTCGCGCCCACCGGCCCTGAGGGCCCGGCGGGACCAGTTGCGCCGACCGGGCCGCTTGGACCTCCCGGTCCGGTTGCGCCTGTCGCCCCGGTCGCGCCTGTCGCCCCGGTAGCGCCGGTCGGACCCTGCGGGCCCTGAATCCCCTGGACGTTCCAGGCGAGAGAGGTCTCTTTAGATGAGCACGTGCCCGTCGAGGCATCGAGCACGCGCAGTGTGCCGCCGTTCTTCAGGTAGCAGGCATTGATCACGCCAGCGTTCGGGATGGTGGCCAACGCTACGCCGGCGACCGCAATGGACATCGCCACGGCGGCGATAAGGATTGAGAAACTCTTCATAACCCCACTTCTTGCTTCGTCATCAGATGGCTTGCCATCCGGGTCGTGCACACGCGCTTAAGCACGGGCCAAGCGGATGGATGGGCGTCGCCAAGGCGATCGGGGATCGCATCGACGCCGGCGGTCGACCTGACTCGAACCGCGGGTCAACGCACTCCTGGTCCTGTCGCACGGGCGGACCGGCGGGATATGCCCCAGCACGTTGCTGACACCCTGATCGATGGGGCTTCGATCCACGCCCCCCTTCGGATGCCGACTCTACGCTTCGGGTCGCGATTTCCTGTATCGCTTATCCGACAAGCTCACCCAGACAGGCGCGCCCGCAGCTCAGGCTGGGCTTCCGGCGGCCGACCGCACGGCACCAGCCGGCGCGAGACCCGGATCGAGCTCGAGGTCGACGAAGGCGGCGAACCAGTCGACGAAAACGGTCAGGACGATGAACGTCAGTGCCCCGAGGAGCTCTTGCTCGGACCATTCGGTCGCCGCATGCTCCCACGTCGACGCCGTCACACGGCCGTCATTGCGGACCGCCTCGCGGACGGCGGCGAGCAGGGCGTCGAGCCGTGGTTCGATCGATCGGCCCGTCTGGATGTCGCGCGTCTCCTCTGGTGTCCATCCGAAACGGTCGGCGAGCCGAATATTGATCGGCGGCGAGTAGGAGCCGCCGTTTGCGCTGCCGGCCGCAAGCGCGACGGCCGCGCGCGTCTTGGGATCGAGCGTCGGGTGGCTCGCGATCGCCTCACGGATGCCGACGTATGCGGCAAGCGTCATCGGATCGCCCGCCATTGCGGCCCACAGGTTGAGCGTTCTGCCGAGCCCCGGCGACGTCTCGGCCAGGCGGTCGAGGAGTGGGCGAGAGGCACCTGGAGCTGTTTCGGAGGTGTGAAGGGTCACGCGGGTCATGGTCGAGTCTCCTTGCTTGACGTCAGTTCGGATGAGCCGGTCGGCGGGTGCTCACGCAGGCCCGGCGTCACGGAACTCGAACACCGGGTGGCGCCGGGCTTCCGCGAGGTAGTCCGCGTCGGTCGAGTCGGGATTGAGGTCGTACCAGCGCCGGAGAAGCTGCGACGCCATCCGCGATGCGAGGAATCGTCCAAGCGCGGCCTTCATCACGGGGACGGCCTCGTCGGGGGTGAGCTCCACCGCAGTCATCGACCGCTCGTCACCGTCAAGCCGGACGATCGCCTCGCCGGCGGCACGCAGGTTGTGGACCCAGTTCACCTCGCCGAAGGTCGCGAACACGTACTTGCTGTCGCCGATCTCCATCAGCGCCACCGGGAACGTCCGGGCCTCGCCGCTCGTTCTGCCGCGGACGGTGATGAGGACGTTCGGACCCATCGGCACGCCGACCCGAAGGAGGCGCCGGATCAGCGGGTTGAGGAATGGCACGATCGAAGGAACGCCGCGCGGCTTGGCAATCTGGTTGGCGGTCACGGTAAGAGGCTCCTGTTCTCATCAGCCGGTATCAGTACCGGCCGTCAAGATGAGTACGAAGCGCATCCGCCTGATGTGACCTGGTTCGGTGGCCGGCCGGCCGGTCACATGCGGGCGCGCAGATCCGTATTCCCAGTGGATGGCGCACGTGAGGACGGATCAGAACTTGGATCGACGCGATTGGCTCGCCGGAGAGTTCGAGCGCCACCGGGCGCACCTGCGCGCCGTGGGATACCGGATGCTCGGTTCGATGACCGAGGCCGACGACGCTGTGCAAGAGGCATGGGTCCGCCTGGATCGGCGAGACCCCGGAGGGACCGATGACCTTCGCGGCTGGCTCACGGTCACAGTCGGACGGATCTGCCTCGACATGCTCCGGACGCGCCGGTCACGGAACGAGACTTACGCAGGGACCTGGCTCCCGGAGCCGCTCGTGAGCCGCCAGGCCGATGACGGCCCGGAGCGCGACACAGTCCTTGCCGACTCGGTCGGGCTTGCGCTCCTCGTCGTTCTCGAGACCCTGTCGCCGCCCGAACGGCTGGCATTCGTCCTCCACGACGTGTTCGCCGTGCCGTTCGACGAGATCGCGCCGATCGTCGATCGGACGCCCGCGGCGGCCCGCCAGCTGGCGTCGCGGGCCCGCCGCCGAGTCCAGGCGGAGGCGCCAAAGCCAGATGCCGATCTCGCCGTTCAGCGTCGCGTGGTTGATGCGTTCCTCGCCGCGGCCCGAGCCGGAGACTTCGAGGCGCTGCTCCGGGTGCTCGATCCCGACGTTGTCTTCCGGACGGATGGCGGCGGCACGGGACCGCTGGCCCGCCCGGCCATCGTGGGTGCCGCCGCGGTGGCCCGCCAGATCGAGGCGACCGGTGGGCGCTTCGCGGCGCTGGCGCGACCGGTGATCGTGAATGGCGAGCCCGGCGTCGTCGTCGAGGCCCCGGGTCAGCCGCCCGTTGTGGTCGCGTTCACGGTCCGCGGTGGTTTGATCGCCGCGCTCGACATCATCGGGGATCCGGCCAAGCTCGGCGGGCTCGAGATCGTCTGAGGGCGGCGCCCGCGAGCATGCCTTTCCGCCGAGCGGTCGAGTCCCTCAGCGGCGGCTCGACACCGCCGCCGCCGAATTCGTTGCGAACGCGCGCAGGATCACCTCGTGCCGGACGCCCATCGAATCGACCAACACGATGGGCTCGCCCGACATCGTGACGTGGCGGCCCTCCTTGTCCGTCACCTGGAAGCGGCCGCCGCGGCCGTGGCGGATCCGGATGTCCGCCTTCGGCCCTCGATCGGGAACGATCTCGGTCACATATCTGCTGTGGGGAGGGCGGACGAAGCTGATCCCCAGGCGTCGCCCATGCCCGAGATTGGCGGTGTGAACGACATCGACGACCGCGACCACGTACCCGCGAGCGCGATCTCGATAGAACGCGAAGAACACAGCCAATAGCCCAAGGAGCGCAAGAACGCCCAGAACGGCGACGATCGGCGGAAGCAGAGGATTGCACTGCAGGGCCGATCCGCACGGCTTGACCGCATCGGAGATCGGCGATGCGTCGCTCAGGCCGGTGGCATTTTCGGCGAACGCCCGGCAGACATATTCGACGCCGTTCGTCAGGTCGCCGACCTGCCCGGTCGGGTTGTCGGCCGACGTCACGTCGGCTGTCGCGGGCCATGTGCCGCCCTGGTCGCCTGAGCACTCGTAGTGGTACCCGGCCACGAGCGCAGGGTCTCCGGCAGCGACGCTGATCTTGACCGCCCGATTCATGGGCTCGACCGCCGGCTTCCCGGGCGCCGTCGGTAGCGGCATCGGCGTCGGAGGCGGCGTCGGTACCGGGGTCGGCGTCGGTGTCGGCGCAGGCGTTGGCGTCGCCTCGACCGTGAACGTACAGGTGGCGTCCTGGAGCGCGACGGCGACCGCATTGCCTGCCTCGTCGGGTGACTGGAACACGACCGTCGGCCAGTCGAACGCCGCTCCGCTCACGCAAGCCGGCATGTCGCGGACGATCCTCAGGCTCAAGAGCCCGGCCTCGAGCGCCGCGCGCTCCTTTGGATCGAGGCCCATTCCGACGGGTAGCAGCGCGAACGGCGAACGGCTCCCGAAGAGCCGGTTGAGCGCGATCGGCACCTGGCTCGCGGGGACGCCCTTGACGTCGTGCTTCCCGTCGGTGAACAGGATCATCGTCGGCCGGATGGCATCCGGCGGCAGGTGCTTCGCGGCCTGCTCCATCGCCGCGACGTAGTTCGTGTCGACGCCGATCGTCTTTGTGAGCGCGGTAGTGAGGCCCTTCCGGTACGCACTTGCGACCGATCTCAGGCAGTTGGCGAATTGGGTGACCGTCGCCGGGCTGTTGAGCAGCTTCAGGTCGGCGCAGCCCGGTTGATCGACCGCCCTGGTCGCGAACTTGACGATCGACACGGTGGCGTCGCCGGCGACGAGGTCTGTCGATGTCGCGTCGACACGATCCGCGATCCGCTCGAGGGCGGCGCCGAAGCGGTTCCGGTTCGTCGTGTCCTGAAGGATCGACGCCGAGAAATCGAGGACGAGGACGACGTTGGATCGGTCAGGCGCCGTCTGGGCGAGCACGTTCGGCACGACGGCGCCGACGAGCAGCGCCCAGATGACGATCGTGACGACGGCGCGTGCCCCCGGTCCGCGGCGACTCATGCAGCCCCTTCTACGTTCGAACGACCAAGTGCTCACCGATAGTAACCACAGTCGTTCGCGATTCGGTGCGCTCCCGCACCGGGAGCCCGGGGTGTGGCCGCGGGTGCAACGATTACGAGACATCCGCAAGTGACGCCACGCAGTTACCCGCCGGTGTCAGCCCTGCCGCCCGTCGCGGCGCGACGCAGAATGTCCAGGACCTGGTTCTGGCCGTCGAGGATCTCCACCTGCTTCTTGCCGAGCTCGTGGAGGGCAACCAGCGTCGCGTGATCTGCCATCGCCCGAGCGTCGCTCGCCGCCTGGGCCCGGTTAGCGCTGACCTGCAGCGAGATCATGATCGACAGTTGGGGCAGGTTGAGGAGTGTGAGTAGTAGCGGCCAAGGCGTCTTGTCGAAGCCGACGATGTTGCCGGCGAAGAGCCAGATGACAATCCCGGTCGTGATGCCGACGAACAGCCACATCGAGCCCACAAGGCGGTTGACGACATCGGCAATGCGATCCAGGGGGCTTTCGCCCACTACGTCCCGCGATACGACGAGACGCGGCACGTGCTCGCGGGGCGCCCTCTTGGCTCTGGCTGCCTCCGCGGTGGGCATGGTTCCGGCCTCCGACATCTTGACCTCCTGTTACCCTGGACCACAGGCAGCACCCAGAATGTGGCGATAGGACCTCAGATGCTCGCCACCAGCAAGACGCCCGCCGCGAGAAACATCACCACCGCGGCGCCCCAGCCCAGGACGTTTGTGAGGCGGCTGTTCGTGCGCTTGCCCATGATCTTCTTGTTGTTACTCACGAGCATGATCATGACCAGCAACGGTGGCGCGACGAAGCCGTTGATGACAGCCGTGAAGAAGAGGGCGTCGATCGGGTTGATACCGAGGTAATCGATAGCCACGCCGACCAGAGTCGCCACGGCGATGACCGCATAGAACTGCTTCGCTTTTGCCGGATTCCTGTCGAGCCCGTACTTCCAGCCGAATGCCTCGGACAGTGCATACGCGGCAGATCCCGACAGGATCGGGACCGCGAGGACGCCGCTGCCGATGAGACCGATGGCGAGGAGGATCGATGACAGGTCGCCGGCCAGCGGGCGCAGGGCTTCGGCCGCGTCGGTCGCCGACTTGATATCCGTTTTGCCGGCCTGGTGGAGGGTCGCCGCAGTCGCCAGCATGATGAAGTACATCACGAGGACGCTGAATGCCATCCCCACGTTCACGTCGAGCGCGGCGTACTGGAGCTCCCGGTCGGTCGCTCCTTTGCGGCGCCACAGTTGCGTCCGACCCATGCTCATCTCTTCCTCGACCTCCTGGGTGGCCTGCCAGAAGAACAGGTATGGCGAGATCGTCGTCCCGAGGATCGCGACGAGCGCCAGGAGGAAGGTTTGATCGAGCCTGAGCGTCGGAATGAACGTCGAACTCAGGACTTGGCCCCAGTCCGGCCGGGCGAAGAAGGCGGAGCCGATGTAGGCGAACAGGGCCAGGGTCAGCCACTTGAAGATCCTGGCGATGAGCCGGTACGAGCCCCAGATCTGGAGGGCGAGGATCCCAACGGCGATCGGCAGCACGAGCGGCGCGATGGGCAGGGCAGGCACAAGCAGGTTGATCGCGGCGGCGATCGCGGCGAGGTCGGCCCCGACGTTGATCGTGTTCGCGACGAATAGAGCGATCACCGCGGCGTAGAGGACGCGGCGCGGATAGTGCTTTCGAAGAACGCCTGCGAGACCCCTCCCGGTGACCATCCCGATCTTGGCGCAAACGAGTTGGACGGTAGCCATGAGCGGGAACGTCAGCAAGGCCGTCCAAAGCGTCGCGTACCCGAGCGACGCACCCGCCGTCGCGTACGTCCCGATGCCGCTCGGATCGTCATCGGCTGCGCCGCTGATGAACCCGGGCCCGAGGACCTTCAGGAAGCGTCGGATCGGGTTTCGCTCTTCGGCGATCGCAGCCTCCAGGCTCCCCGTTCCTCCTGCCGGCTCAAGGTGCGGAATCTTGGGAGGCTCATTGCCGTTGGCGTTGTCGCGCTTCACGCGAGTCACGGAATCGTCCTCGCCCATTCGATGGTGTCGTTCGTATCCCGCACGCATTCTGCGCGTTCTGCGCGCCCCGGCAGAGCTCGCGCCCGATGGCGTCGGCGCGGTGTCCAGCGGGACTTGACCGGCGGAGGACGCTGTAAAGACGGCCCGGCACTATGGTGTTCGGACTTCGTCACAGAGCCGGGGAGAACATCCAATGGCCAACAAGGCCCTTCTCGTCGGGATCAATGCCTATCCCGCGCCGAACGAGCTCAACGGCTGCATCAACGACATCGACGACATGACGGCCTACTTGACGACCCAGCGCGGCTTCCGGCGTGCGCAGATCAAACGGATCGCCGACGCCGAGGCGACGACGGCGAACATCCTCGCTGCTCTCGAGCGTTTCGCGACGTCACTCAAGCCCGGCGATCGCGCCCTCTTCCATTACAGCGGGCACGGGGCGCAGATGCCGACACGAACGGCCGGCGAGATCGACGGACTCGACGAGGTCATTTGCCCGGTCGATTTCGACTGGAGCGACGAGCACGCGATCCGCGACGACGACTTCAATCGCATCATGTCGAAGGTTCCCGCCGGCGTCGAGTTCGTCTGGGTATCCGATAGCTGCCACTCCGCGTCGCTCGAGCGAGCCGAGCTGGCGAAGGGTCAGAAGGCTCGCGAGATCCGGCCAACCGGTCAGCTCGCCTTCGAGATCCGTCGTGCGCGCGAGCGTGGCGTGCCCGTCCGCAAGCTCACCGCTCCGTCGAAGCTCAACGTTGCGCTCATCTCGGGCTGCAAGAGCGACCAGACCTCGGCGGACGCGGAAATCGACGGCCGGTACAACGGTGCTGCAACGTACTTCCTGCTCCGTGAGATCCGGGCCGAGCCAGACCGGCCGTTGACCGACATCGTTCCTGCGGTGAACAGAGCGCTTCGCGATGCCCACTACAGCCAGCGGCCGCAGCTCGCCGGCAGCCGAGACGTCCGCGGCCGGGCCTTCTTGGCGCAACTCGGAGCGGTACCGGCGTAGCGCGTTGCCGTTTGTCGCGGAGGCTGAGGATGCACAAGCGGGTCTTCATCAGCTACAGCCACGAGGACAATCGGTGGCGAGAGCGACTCGTGATGGCGCTGAAGCCGTATGCGCGGAACGAACAGGTCGACCTGTTCGATGACCGCTCAATAGAAACTGGCGCCGATTGGAGGAAATCGCTCGACACGGAAATGGCGCGGGCGAACGTCGCCGTGCTCCTCGTGACCTCGGCGTTTTTTGCATCGGACTTCATCGCCAGGGCTGAGCTGCCCCGCATCCTGGAGCGCGCCAAGGATGGCGGCCTTACGGTCGTCTGGGTTCCCGTGTCGGCGAGCGCATGGGAGCAGACGCCGCTCAAGAAGCTCCAGGCGGCGATCAGCCCCAAGAAGCCGCTCGATCAGATGGCCAGGCCGGAGGCAGAGAAGGCCCTCGTCACGGTCGCGCACACGATTTCCAGCTGCCGAGCCATGACGGACATCGGTCGCGCCATGCAGGTGATCGACGAGGTTTACGCTGAGGTGGGCGATGAGAGCGACGTCCCTCATGAGAAGCCAACGAGCGTTCAGGCCCGTCACACCGGCACGACCATTGCGTTCAAGCGGCGCGGGGTAACCAAGCCGATCGCCGTGATCACCGCAGCCGATCTCGAACGTCTGCCCGCCGATCAGCATCGCTTGATCCAGGCTCTGAAGGAGAGCATGGACAATGAATTCGAGCGATGGACGAAGCTTCATCCGCGCCGGCGCAAACTGACGCCGCGGGAACGCCAGGACTATGAGTCGGCCGGTCGCGACATGTGCGCGGACCTGGGCCAGATCCTCGACTTCATCGAGGTTGGGCTGGGTAAGTACCTCCAGGATCACTACGTCGCGATCCGATATTCGTGCGACAAGTTGATCCAGGTGCCGTCGTGAGACCGTCCACGATCCGGGCTGGCCTGTCCGCTCAGGCGATCCAATGACGGACGCCAGGGTCATTCCAATCGAATTCGGCGACGACCGGCGGGCACAGGCCGTGTTCGCGGGCCCGCGCCTGACTGCGGCGACGCTGCTCCAGGCGCTCGGGTTGACCGACCCGCGACCGGTGCTGCTCGTCATCGGCGGCGCCGCCACGATGGATCCGGCCGTCGAACCTCGACTCGAGCGGCTGCTGGAGCGCGGCGCAATCAGGGCAGCCGGCGAGACGGGGGCGACGGTGCTCGATGGCGGCACGGCCTCGGGAGTCATGGCGGTACTGGGCAACGCTGCCGCCGCGAGCGACGCGATCGTCCCGCTCGTCGGCGTCGCGCCGGCCGACAAGGTGACGTATCCAGGTGACGATCGAAATCTCCCCGACGCGACAACCAAGCTTGAGCCCAACCACTCGCACTTCGTGCTTGCCAAGAGCGGCGAGTGGGGAGGCGAGACAACGCTCCTGTTCGACCTCCTCGACGTGCTCGCGCGCGATCAACCGGTCGCTGTGCTCCTTGCGGGTGGCGGAACGGGTGCTCTCGACGAGGTCGATTCAGCCGCGCAGCGAGGTCTGCCGATCGTGGTCATGGCGGGCACCGGCGGCCTCGCCGACGCGCTCGCCTCCGGTGGCAGGACGGCCGATGCAAACCTCGCTGGCGTGGCCGATCAGCTCAGGGAGGTTGCCGCGGAGGCAGCGCTGATCGTCGTGCCGCTGACTGCCGATCCGTTGGACCTCGCGCACGCGCTGCGGCGTTTGCTGAAGGTGGACGAGACCCTCCAGGATGCATGGCAGCAGTACAGCCTCGTGTCGGGTGCCGCACAACGCCAGCAGCGAGGTTTCCGCTTCGAGCAGACGACGATCCTCATCCTGGGTGTCGCGCTGACGACGCTGGTCGTCGTGAAGGTGGTGCTCGATGGAGCAGGGGTCCTGGAGCGCTATCCCATGCTCGACGGCTGGCTGCACATCGTGATCGTGCTCGTCCCGATCACGATCGCCACGCTCGCCGCTGCCGCGAGCCGGATGCGGCCCGGTACCCGCTGGGTGCTGCTCCGCGGAACCTCGGAGGGTATCAAGAGCGAGATCTTCCGCTATCGAACGAGGGCGGGGAAATACAGCCACTCGCAGACGAGACAGAAGTCGCGCGAAGTCAAGCTTGCCCAGGCCGTTGGCTCGGCGATGGGTGCCCTAATGCGGACTGACGTCAACCTGCTGGCGCTCGATCCGACGGCGGGCGCCACGCAGACCGTGAAGGCGAAGGCGGCGGCCGACAACGTGCCCGAGCCCGCGCCCGACCCCGCAGCCGATAAGAAGGTGACCCCGCTATCGCCTGAGGGCTACTTGAGGTATCGGATCAACGATCAGATCCAGTGGTACACCAGGCGAGTCCGCGAACTGGAGCGCCAGGCCCGGACGCTGCGTTGGCTGGCACTCGGGTTTGGGGCGATGGGCACGTTCCTCGCGGCGATCGGCCTGGAGATCTGGGTGGCCGTGACGACGGCGCTCGTCGGCGCGTATACGACGTATCTGGAGTCATGGCAGCTCGAGACGGCCGTCACGCTCTACAACCAGGCCGCAACGGATCTGAGCTCGATCCGCGCGTGGTGGGTCGCCCTCTCGCCCGCCGATCAGAGTCGCCAGGAGACGACCGATCGCCTCGTCGACCAGGCTGAGCGGATCATGCGGGCCGAGCACACGGGCTGGGTCCAGGAGATGCAGGACGCCATGACCCAGCTCCGGCTCGAGCAGGCGGGTGAGGCGACCTCGAACGGCACGGGTCGGCCCGAGGACGACTCGCAGGACGAGCCGGAAAGCGAGCCCGCCCCGCGCGCTCGGCGCGGTGCGGCGGCGGCCCGCGTCGGCAGGACGATCGGCGGCCGTCGCGGCCGCGACGGCGGGACAGACACTCCGTGATCGACGCGTTCATCAGCCACTCGTCCGTCAATCGGACCTCGGCGGTCCGACTGGAGGAGGCGCTCGAGGCCGATGGGCTGTCGGTATGGCTCGACGACTCCGAGATCCGGTTGGGGGTCTTGCTGGGCGAGGAGCTGCAGAGTTCCATCCGGAACGCTCGCGTGTTGCTGCTCCTGTGGTCGAAGGCCGCGGCCGAGTCGCGCTGGGTTGCCACGGAATGGCTGACCGCGTATCACGTCCGCCGCTTCATCGTTCCGTGCTCGCTCGACGGAGCGCCGCTCCCGCAGTGCCTCCAGACGAGCGTCTATCTTCGGATCAAGCGCATCACGGCAGGCATCGTCGAGGATCTTGCGCGCGCCATCCGGGAGTCGCCGAAGGGTCCAAACGAGCTGGCGCCGGCGATGAGCGCGCAGGGACCGGAGCTGTCGGCTGCGCTGAGCAAGATCATGGCCGGGCAGGATGCCATCCAGGAGATGCTCGGGAAGGGGAGCCTCGCGAAGGCCAGGGAGCAGCAAGGCCAACTCGACCCGGTGGTTGAAAAGGCCCTGAGTGCCTGGCCACTGGATCCTGTCCTCGTGAATCTAGCCGGATACCACCTCAAGAATGCCTACATGCTGACGTACTGGGATGCCATCCAGGCCGGCCGGGGCCCAAGGGACCCATTGCTGGAGCAATCGGAGCGCCGGTTCTTCGAGACGCTCGCCCTCGACCCAACGGACCCATCGGCGCTCAACGGCCTCGGCAACATCCTCTTCTTTCGGCGAGATCTCGATGCCGCCGAGTTCTTCCACATCGCTGCGCTCGCGGCGGCGAAGCGACAGGGGATTGCATATCCAGCTGCCGAGCACGACCTCGAGCTGGTGAGGCAATTCAAACGGACCTGACCTCAGACGCCTAGTCCAACATTTCGTAGGTCGGCGTTGTTTTCAGCGATCTGGTGACCGGTTGATGAAGGGCGGGCCGGAGTCGACGGAACCATGAGAGAAGTGAGGGAGTCGCCATGTTAGAGACCGCGAGAGCCGGCTCTCGTGCGACCCGTCGGCATCCAAGGAACCTGATCAAGGTCATGCTGTCGGGACGCAACGACACCGAAGTCTGCGGCACCACGATGCGTGCCCTCCGCGAAGCGATCGCGGTCGACCTGGAGTCGATCGAATTGGATGGGATCGGCGTATTCACCTCGATCTTCGATCGTCAAGAGATCACACCGGCGGGTAGCTGGTGGGAGAACAGCCTTGAGCTTGCACGCGACTCCGACATTTTCCTCGCGCTTCTGACGGGCGAAGCAGGCACGCCCATCGGAGCAGGATCGATTGGGATCTGCGCCGAGGAGTGGATCACGGCGCAGACGAATGGACCTCGCAAGGTCTACGCGCTGCGGTTCGCCGATGCGGCGGACCCATCCGACGCCGATGAAGCCCGACGGAATCGCGAGTTCCGAGCTTATCTGGATCGATCAGACGCCTGGGTCAAGAAGGTGCCACCCGAGGCGA
>WNGI01003515.1_pt1 | contig 13830 bp, 8 predicted proteins | sample 5400621 | NCBI WGS metagenome assembly WNGI01 (sample SAMN13153374, study PRJNA577476) | soil metagenome | isolation source: 20 cm soil or saprolite under Garry oak tree replicate 1 | place: USA:California | collected 2016-06-15
TGGACGACATAGGAAACGCCGGATGGGCAGCGCGCATTGTCCTCCAGCACGAGAAAATTACCGTCGCGATCGCGGACCAGATCGGTGCCGCAAATGTGGATGTAGATATTTTGCGGGACATTGAAATTCATGAACTCCGGGCGGAAGTGCGCGGCCTGCCAAACGTAATCTTTTGGAATCACGCCATCGCGCAGAATGGATTGACCGTGATAGATGTCGTGCAGGAAAAGATTGAGCGCGGTAATTCGCTGCTCCAGACCTCGCTCGATCTTTTTCCATTCCTCTCCGGAAATAATTCGCGGGATGAGATCGAAGGGAAAAATCCGCTCAGCGCCCTGAGCGTCGCTGTAAACGGTGAAGGTGACGCCCTGGCGCAAGAGAGTGAGCGCGGCCAGGTCACGTTTGCGATCGAATTCTCCTTCGGTCAGCTCGGTGAAACGTTGCAGCAGCCGCTCGTAATGGGGCCGGGCCCGGCCTGGCGCGGCAAACATCTCGTCGTAAAATTCGCCGGTATCGTAGCTGGCGAAGAATTCGGTCACGAATTCAGTGTGTCGCCGCCTCCACGCCGCGCAAACAAAAAGGAGTGCGTTGCGGCTATAATCCGGCCCGCTGCGCTCGAAGTGGTGGCCCGAATGCGCTTTTGTCGGTGTGTGAAAGAACTTCCCGCAAAAACGGTGCGGTTCGGCTCACCCGGCTTTTTGCGACTTGCTCTGGTGTCCCGGTGGCAACAATCTCACCGCCGGCGTCGCCTGCTTCCGGACCGATGTCGACAATGTAATCCGCTTCCGCGATTACGCTGAGGTTGTGCTCAATCACGATGACGGTATGACCGTCGTCTACCAGCCGATGCAGCAAGTTCAGCAGCAATTCAACATCAACCATGTGCAACCCAATCGTCGGTTCCTCCAACAGATAGAGCGTCGATTTCGGTTGGCGCATTTTACGGATCCGCTCGTTTTGCGCGCGGCCAATCCCGCGGGTCAGCTCGGTCGCGAGCTTCAGTCGTTGCGCTTCGCCACCGCTCAAAGTCGGGCTCGGCTGCCCCAGCTTCAGATAGCCGAGTCCGGTATCGACGAGCAATGAAAGCGATCGGGCGATCTTGGGGTTGGGTTTGAAAAATTCGGCCGCTTCTTCGATCGTCATCTCCATTACGTCTCCGATCGATTTTTCATGATAAACAACTTCGAGGGTCTGGGCGTTGTAACGTTTGCCGCCGCAATCTTCGCAGGGCACGTAAGTGCTCGGCAGAAAATTCATCTCCAATTTGATCATGCCCTGGCCCTTGCACGACTCGCAACGGCCGCCCTCGGCATTGAAGGAGAACCGGCTCGGGCTATAGCCGCGCATGCGCGCGACCGGAACTTGTGCGTAAAGATTGCGAATCTCATCGAAGACTTTGATGTAGGTTGCTGGGGTCGAGCGGGAAGTTTTCCCGATGGGTGATTGATCGACTTCGTAAACCGCATCGATCGCCTCCATGCCTCCAACCCGCTCGAATAGCTCTCCCGCGCGCTGACGTTTTCGAGTTAATTGCTCACGCACCGCCGGTAAAAGGACATCCCCCATCAAGGTGGATTTGCCGCTGCCGGAAATTCCGGTGATGACCGACAAGCGACCGACGGGAAATTTCACCTCGACGTTTTTCAGATTGTTCGCCCGCGCATTCCTGATCTCGACCCAACTCGCAACATCGCGCAGACTTCGCCGCGATTTGCGAATGGGATGGCAGAGCGGCGCTTTTAGACAACGTCCGGTCTCGGAATCGTCGGCGTGCTCAATTTCGCGCAGCGATCCGCTGGCCACAACTTCGCCGCCGTGAATCCCGGCGCGCGGGCCGAGATCAATGATGTGGTCGGCGCGGCGCATCGTTGCTTCGTCATGTTCGACAATGACGAGCGAGTTTCCTTTTGCGCGCAACGCGGTCAGCGTCTCGAGCAGCCGGACATTATCGCGCGGGTGCAAGCCAATGGTTGGCTCATCCAGTACGTAGAGAACGCCGCGTAAATTCGAGCCGAGCTGCGCCGCCAGGCGAATCCGCTGCGATTCGCCACCACTCAACGTCTTGGCCGATCGCCCTAACGACAAATAGCCGAGGCCGACATTGTCCATGAATCGGAGTCGCTGCACGATTTCCGGAATCAATTCGCCCGCGATGGTCTTTTGTTTGCCGCTAAATTTTAATCGCCCGATTTGTTTGGCTGCAGTGGCGGCTGCAAGCGCGGTAAAATCGTCGATCGTCCTGTTTTGCACGCGCACGTGACGCGCGATCGCGTTCAAACGCGAGCCATGGCAAGCCGGGCAGATCTGCGCTTCGCTTTCCTCGATCCATTCCGATTCACGTTCGGCGGCAAGCTCATTTTGGAGGACTGATTCGCCATCGTCACTTTCACCCACTTGCAGCGATTGGTTCCAGATTTCGCCGAAGCCGCCGCATTCTTCGCAAGCCCCGTGCGGCGAATTGAATGAGAATAGTCGCGGATCGAGTTCTTCGAAGGCGCGCCCGCAACCCGGACAACTCATCTCCGTGCTCATGACCGTGATTCGATTTTTCGCATCGATGAGGCGGGCGGTGCCGCGACCAATCTCGAGCGCGCGCTGGCTGAGATTGCGCGCCTTGGCGACCCGCTTCTTGTCGATCACCCCGACAACGACATCGATGGTGTGTTCCTTGAAACGCTCAAGCCGACGAAACTGTCCTACCGAAACGAACTGCCCGTCAACGAAAAGAGTATCGAATCCGTTGCGTTCCGCCCAACGCGCGACATCGGTGTGGAAACCCTTGCGCGCTTTTACTAGCGGCGCCAGCACCTTGAGTGGACCACGGCGGGCCGCCGCTTCCACTTGTTTCACGATTGCGGCGAGAGTTTGTTTTTCGACCGGCAGATTGCAATCCGGACAGAATTGCGTGCCGGTTTTCGCAAAGAGCAACCGTAGGAAATGATAAACCTCCGTCACCGTCGCAACGGTTGATTTCCCGCCACCGCGCGTGACACGCTGCTCAATCGCGACACTCGGCGGCAACCCTTCGACCAGATCGACGTCCGGTTTTTCCAGTTGCTCGACGAACTGTCGGGCATAAGGGGACATGCTGTCGAGAAAGCGGCGCTGGCCTTCCGAGAACAAAATGTCGAAAGCGAGCGTCGATTTTCCTGACCCACTCAGGCCGGTGATGACGACCATCTGATCGCGTGGGATCGCGACATCGATGTTTTTCAAATTATGCTCGCGCGCCCCATGAATTTGGATGGCGCCAGTCGCGATATTTTGTCTGGAGAGCGCGGGCATTCTGCCGGAAGGCTCTTCCGCGACGCGTAACGCAAATTCCTCCCCGTCATCCTGAGCGTAGCGAAGCAGAGTCGAAGGATCCCGTTGCGTAACCTTAAAGCCATCGCGACGGGATCCCTTGACTGCGCTCGGGATGACATGCTTTAAGAACTTCCCAGTATGCGAGCGCACGCTCTGCGCGACTTGCTCCGGGGTGCCTACTGCCACAACTTCACCGCCCTCCTCGCCCGCTTCGGGTCCGAGATCGATGATCCAGTCGGCGCATTTAATCACTTCGAGATTATGCTCGATCACAACCAACGAGTGCCCAGCGTCGATTAACCGTTGGAACAATTGCAACAAAATGGCGACATCATCGAAATGCAGTCCAGTGGTTGGTTCGTCGAAGATAAAGAGGTTGCCGAGGGTTTTTTCTGTAGAGGCAGCCGTGCCGGCTGCACCGTTCTTTTTCGCAGGCGATACGCCTGCCACCACAGATTTATCAGCCAGGTGACTAACAAGTTTTAGGCGTTGCGATTCGCCTCCGGACAAAGTGTTGAGCGGTTGGCCAAGCCGAAGATAACCAAGCCCGACTTCTTCGAGGATTTCCAGCGGATCGGATAATCTTTCGCGCTCACCGATCTGAGCAAACCAGGCTGCCGCTTCCGTAACGGTGAGCTCGAGTACATCATGAATCGATTTTCTGCGGAGCTGAATTTTGAGCACGTGCGGCTGGAAGCGTTTACCTTCGCATTCCGCGCAACGAACATAGAGATCACTCAAAAACTGCATCTCGATTTTCTCGAAACCGGTGCCGTTGCAACGTTCGCAACGGCCGGTCCCGGAATTGAACGAAAATGCGCTCGCGGTCAGTCCTTGTGCCTGCGCTTCCGGCAAGGCGGCGAAAAGTTCGCGCACGCGATCATAAAGCCCAAGATACAAGATCGGGGTCGAACGCGGGGTGCGCGCCAGTGGCGATTGATCGACCATGACAATTTCATCGAAGCGATGTGCGCCGGTCACTGTCCGGCATGCGCCCGGTTCATGTTCGCTTGCCTGGCCCTTCGCCCGCAAAAGATTTCGATACAATACATCCTGAATCAGGGTCGATTTTCCCGAGCCGGAAACGCCAGTAATGGCGGTAAAAATTCCGAGTGGAATCTCGACATCGACGTTCTTGAGATTGTGCTCAGTTGCGCCCGCGATTTTGACGACCGATGAAAATTTCCGCCGCGACTTTGGGATCGGGATGGATTTGCGACCGCTCAGGTAATCGCGCGTGAGCGACCCACCTACAAAATCCTGGAGCAGACCGCTGAAGACCAACTCGCCACCGCGTTCGCCGCGACCGGGGCCGATGTCGATCAAATTGTCCGCTGCGCGGATGATTTGTTCATCGTGCTCGACCACGAGCAAGGTGTTGCCTTTATCGCGCAGGTTGTGCATCACTCGCACGAGCCGCCCGACGTCGCGCGGATGCAATCCGACGCTCGGTTCGTCCATGACGAAGAGCGTGTTTACCAGCGATGCGCCGAGGCAGGTGGTGAGATTGACCCGCTGCATTTCGCCGCCACTCAGGGTGCGAGTGGAACGATCGAGGGTGAGATAACCGACGCCGACTTCGCAAAGGTAACGGAGTCGCGCACAAATTTCGTTGCGCAGCATTTCCGCAGTGCTGTCATCCGACGCGATTTCGATGTCCGCCAGTAAATCGCGCGCGTCAGAAATCGGGAGGGCGGCGAATTGGGGAAGGTTTAGCTGTAGCGGCGCTCTATGAGCGCCGTCCGCCTTTCTCCTGCGGCCGTAGACCGCCGCTACAATTTTGTAATTCAGCGTCTCCGGTTGGTAGCGTCCACCGTCACAACTCGGACATTTTACATAAGCGCGATAGCGACTGAGCAGCACGCGCACGTGCATTTTGTAAGTCTTCGATTCGAGCCAGCGAAAGAAACCGCGGACCCCGTACCAGCGATCATTCTCGTAGTCGTCATCGGTGTATTCGCCCCCTCGTTTCTCACCGTTAATGACAAAATCCTGATCGGCCCTGGGCAATTCCTCGAAAGGCCTATGCACATCGATCTCCTCCCGGGTACAGGCACGCAGCAGATCTTTTTGCGATTCGCCCATTTCCTGCCCGCGAAAAACGCGCACCACCCCTTGCGCGATCGAGAGGGATTGGTCCGGAATCGCGCGATTCAGATCAATCGCGATGGTGCGGCCGAAGCCACGGCATTCCGGACACGCGCCAAGTGGATTGTTGAAGCTGAAAAGCCCCGACGTAGGCGGTCGGATGTCGAGATCGCAATGCGCGCAGTGCCAGCCGGTGGAGAAGGGTTGATGGTTGATGGCTGATAGTTGATCTAGCGGAATGACGTTGATTTTGCCTTTACCGAAGCGCAGCGCAGTTTCGATCGCCTCAGTTAAGCGCGCACGATTTTCCTCGCTGACGACGATGCGGTCCTGGATGACTTGAACACGCGCGCCGAGGCGTTCGATCTTTGCGCCACTATCTACGCGAATAATGTCGCCGTTTAGCCAAATGCGCAGATACCCTTGTTGCTGTAGAAACTGGAAGAAGTCGCGCGGTTTGGTCTTTGCTGGAACAGGGACCCAGAAGGTAATGAGAATGGTTTTGTCGTTCCCGCACCCGTCATCCTGAGCGGAGCGCAGCGGAGTCGAAGGATCCCGTTGCTTTATCTTTAAGCTTTCGCGACGGGATTCCTCGACTCCGCTCGGGATGACGGAGGCCTCCTCCTCTCCCGTGGGGGGAGGATTGACGTGAGGGTTCTTTGACGTATTAAAAAGCGCGAACACTTGATCCGAGATCGATTTCGCCGTTTCCGGCCGAATTTCCCTGCCGCAGCTTGGACAGAACGCGCGCGCGGTGCGGGCCCAAAATAGTTTTAAGAAATCGTTGATCTCCGTGATGGTGCCAACGCTCGAGCGCGACGTTTTTACTAAGTTCGATTGTTCGATCGCGATTGCTGGCGGGATTCCGCGAATGTCGTCGACTCGCGGTTTGTCCATCCGCTCGAGGAATTGCCGCATGTAGGGGCTGAAAGTCTCGACGTAACGCCGCTGCCCTTCGGCATAGATGGTGTCGAAAGCGAGCGAAGACTTTCCGCTTCCGCTCGGGCCGGTGACGACGGTCAGCTTTCCAAGCGGAAGATCGAGATCGATGCCTTTGAGGTTATTCTGGCGAGCACCGCGGATTTCAACGCACCCGCATTCCGGAGGAGCAATGACGCAATCTTTTTCGACGACCTTCGAACCCACTGGAAATTATTCCAGAATGCGATGCCCTTCGCAAATTTTACGCGCGATGCGGTCTGCAAATTCTGCGGGACGCAGGCGTCTGCGCCTGCTGCATCTTTTTACAGGGCAGCCAGAGATGCCTGCCAGCCACACCGACAGGCTGTCTGCGCCCCGCCGGTTTAGCGAAGACGGGCCGCCAATTGTTCGCGCTGCTTCTCCAATTCCTTTGGCACGACGCCGCCTAATGACGCGAAGAATTTCGCGTGATCCGAAATCTCTTTTTGCCATTCCTCAGCGTTCACATTTAGCAGCTCGCGCATTTGATTAGGCGTGACGCCGCTGAGTTCATCGAGATCCAGATCCTGCATCCGCGGAATGTAACCAATCGCCGATTCATTGGCGCCGATGCGCTCGTCGCAGCGATCGATAATCCACTCCAACACTCGCATGTTATCGCCGAAACCCGGCCACAGAAACTTCCCGTCCGCAGATTTGCGGAACCAGTTCACGTGAAAAATCAATGGTGGATCGGTAAGCCGTTTGCCGGTTTCGAGCCAGTGCCGGAAATAATCGCCGATGTTGTAGCCGCAGAAGGGCAACATCGCCATCGGATCGCGCCGGACCTGCCCAACCGCGCCGGTCGCGGCCGCGGTCGTTTCCGATGCCATGGTCGAGCCAATGTAGGTGCCGTGTTCCCAATCGAACGCTTGGAAAACAAGCGGCATGGTATCGCTGCGGCGTCCACCGAAAATAATCGCACTGATGGGAACGCCATTGCCGTCTTCGACCTGCGGGTCGAGCACGGGATTATTGCGCATCGGAGTGGCGAAACGGCTGTTGGGGTGGGCCGCTTTTTCCTTCAAGTCCGGGGTCCAATCATTGCCTCGCCAATCAATCGCGTGCTTCGGCGGTGCACCATCCTTGCCCTCCCACCACACATCGCCGTCGTCTGTTAGCGCGACGTTGGTGTAAAGCGTGTCGCGCTCGATCGATTTCATCGCATTCGGATTTGATTTGCAGCTCGTCCCCGGCACCACGCCGAAATAACCGTTCTCCGGATTGACCGCCCACAAACGGCCGTCGCGAATTTGCATCCAGGCGATGTCGTCGCCGACGGTCGTGACTTTCCAGCCAGCGAAATGTTTCGGCGGAATCAACATCGCGAAATTCGTTTTGCCGCACGCGCTCGGGAAGGCAGCTGCCACGTAATGTTTCTTCCCGGCCGGCGATTCGACGCCGAGAATCAGCATGTGTTCGGCGAGCCAGCCTTGTTTGCGCGCAAGGTAAGAACCGATGCGCAGCGCCAGACATTTTTTCGAGAGGAGGACGTTTCCGCCGTAACCCGAACCAACCGAGATGATGGTGTTGTCCTGCGGAAAATGACAAATGAAGCGTCGCTCCGGATTGACATCGAGCAGCGAATGCACCCCGCGGTTCCATTCTGCCTTTGGGTCGCTTCCAAGCCGTTTAACCGCGATCTCCCCCATTCGAGTCATGATTCGCATGCTGAGCACGACATATTTGGAATCCGTGATCTCGAATCCAATCTTCGTTAGCGGCGAATCGGGCGGCCCCATGATATAAGGCACGACAAACATGGTGCGTCCGCGCATCGCGCCTTTGAGCAGGCCCTGTAATTTCGAGTATGTCTCTGCTGGCTCGGACCAATTGTTCGTCGGTCCCGCCTCCGCCTTCGTCGGCGTGCAAATAAAGGTGAATTGCTCGACCCGTGCGACGTCGTTCGGATTCGAGCGATGCAAATACGAGCGTGGGGCCTTTTTCTCGTTCAGCTTTAAGAGCACGTTCTGCTTGAGCGATTCCGCAATCAGAAAGTCGTTCTCGCGCTCGGATCCATCGCACCAAAAAATATTCTCCGGCTGGGTAAGCAGTTCGATTTCGTGCACCCAATCAAGCACGGCCTGATTCGCTGGTTTGTGATCGCCAATTCCGGCAGGCGGCGAAATGGCGGGCGCGGGATTGTTCATAAATTCACGGCGATCTGAGATGTTGATCTCATCGATCGCGCGGAGGACGAATTTCCCCCGCTTCCGCCGCTTCTCCAAGAATTTTTTCGATGGTTGTAGCCGCGCGGTCGCCTTCCGCGGCTTCCGAATCAACCACCTCAGCACCACAGAACGCGTTTGCGCGCTGCATGCGCGGCTGTTTATTTAATACATGTTCGGAGTGACCACTTCCGACGATTACCGGCCGGTCGCGTGGATGGGGCGTTTTCCGGTGGATGTCACGACGATTCTTGTCGGCATCCATGTTGCCCTTGCCGTCGTGGCCTGTCTCCTCGTCGCAGCGGGCGGCGGCGGTTTGCTCGATCTCATGATGTTCGACAGTGCTCGGGTTCTGGGCAGCGGCCAAGTCTGGCGCCTCGCGACTTATGCCTTCATCCATTCGCCGATGCAGCTGCTTTGGTTCGCGATCGAAATGTACATGCTTTTTGTTTTCGGCCGCGAAGTAGAAAAATTCATCGGGCAACGTGCTTACATCGTCCTTTATGCCGTTTTGCTCTTCACGCCCTCATTCCTGCTGACACTTTGGGCATTTTTCGGCCAACGGACCGGACTGGCCGGATCGCTTCCGTTGCACTTCGGAGTTTTTGTAGCCTTCGCGACAATTTATCCGTCGGCCGAACTGCTCTTGCGGATCACAGCGAAATGGACGGCACTGATTCTGGGCGCAATCTACACCTTGCAATTGCTGGCCTATCATTCCTGGACTGATCTGGTCGTCCTGTGGACGAGTATCGCTGCCGGATTTTGTTTTGTCCGCCTGCGCGGGGTTGGACCGGAGTTAATCTGGTGGGAGAATTTCAAAGTCCGGTTGCAGCCCAAACCAAAGTTTAAGGTTCTCCCCAATTCCGTTCCGACGCGTCGTGAAGAAGATGACATCTCTGAGGCGGTCGATCCTATTCTCGACAAAATTGCCAGGTCGGGCATTGGCAGTCTCACGCCGAGTGAGCGGCGCACCCTCGATCGTGCGCGCAATCGTTTGTTGAAAGAATCAAAATAAGGCTGCGCCGCGCCGGGTCTCGCGCGGAGAATTGAACGGGTAGCGCATCCATAAATGGTCATCCCGAGCGTTAGTCGAGGGATCCCGACGCGTTACCTTAAAGACTGCGCAGCGGGATCCCTCGGCTTGGCTCGGGATGACCGGCACGCGTGGGCTACCGCTCTAACACACACCGCGCTCTTCCCGTTCGAGAAAAGTTGGATTATTGAGGCGAAGCAGTTATCCAGTTAATCGAAGAACCGTGGCAACAGAAAAAACCGCGTCCGCCCCTACCGACGAAGCAACGATTTCGCTGCAACGCAGCCTTTATGATCCCGGATACGTCAACGCCATGTCGCATTTCTATCGCGGCGAGCTCGGGCGCATCATGGTCTGGCGGCAGCGGCTCGACATTACGACCAACTGGGCCATCACCAGCAGCACCGCCATCATCACCATTGCCTTTTCTAATCGAGAGGTCCCGCACATCATTTTCTTTTTCAATCTCGCCATCGTTTGGGTGATGCTTTGGATCGAAAGCCGGCGTTATCGGTTTTACGACGCATTCCGAGCGCGGGTGCGGATGCTGGAAGCGCATTTTCTCGTGCCAATGGTGATGGAAAACCGGCAGATGCTTCAGGGCGAATGGAAGAAGCTGGTCTGCGAAGACCTGATTTTACCGTCATTCAAGATTTCGAAACTCGAAGCCATCGGACGCCGGTTGAAACGGAATTACGTTTTTATTTTCATTCTTATCATGGTGGCGTGGGTAACGAAAATTTTCCTGCATGCTTCGGAGCCGATCACAGGTGGCCGAGCGCTTTATCACGCCCTGCGGGTCGGTCACATTCCCTCTTGGCTGGTGGCGGGCACTTTTATCGCGACCTTTGCCAGCGTGATCAGCATCACCATTTACGTCAGCAAGAAATCCTCGGGCGAAATCACGGAGTTTGGTGCACACCGGTCGCTCTGGCGGATTTGAAATGTCATCCCGAGCGAAAGTCGAGGGATCCCGAGGCAAAAACTTGAAGATAACGCAACGGGATTCTTCGACTTTGCTCAGAATGACTGAATTTGAAAAGCTTCGCGTCATAGTGGCCAAGCTGCGCTCTCCCGAAGGCTGCCCGTGGGATCGCGAGCAAACCAACACCTCGCTGGTCCCGCCGCTGCTGGAGGAAGCTTACGAAGTCGCCGGGGCCGTTTATGCGCAGGACGACGCCAACCTGCGCGAGGAATTAGGGGATTTGCTCCTGTTAATTCTCATGCACGCCCAAATCGCTTCGGAAGAAAAGCGATTCGGTATCGACGAAATCGCGCGCGAAATTAGCGAGAAGTTGATCCGCCGGCACCCTCACGTTTTCGGGAAAAGCGAGGCGCGGGGAAGCGAGGCAGTCGTCCGGCAATGGGAAGCGATTAAGCGGGATGAGAAAAGAGGCGATGCGCATTACCTCGCCAGTTTGCCGAAAGCATTGCCCGCGTTGATGCGTGCAGAAAAAGCACAGAAGAAAGCGGCCCGGGTAAATTTTGACTGGCGGGAATTGCGCGACGTGATCGCAAAGGTGGAGGAAGAGCTGAAGGAAACGAAAAGCGCCCTGGCGTCGGCGGAAGCGCGAATGATTGCCGATGAAATTGGCGATTTGTTGTTTGCGGTCGTGAATCTAGCCCGCAAATGCCAGCTTGAAGCCGAGAGTTTGCTGCAGTCCGCGACCGACAAATTCGTCGCGCGTTTTAACGAAATGGAAGATCGATTACGTGCCCGGAGTGGGAAACTGGGCGAAGCAAGTCTGGAAGAGCTCGACGCAATTTGGGAGGAGATTAAGAAGGATCGCCGCTCTGTTTAGCGCGGGATGCGCTACGTGCGATTTCATTAACACCTCGCTTCAGCGAGGTGCATGGCTTAGTACCCCAACCGCTTTAGCGGTTTACTTGTTCGCTGACAAAAAACCGCTGAAGAAGTTGGCGGCTCCCTCAGACATTGTTAACGTCCACCTGAAGCAGGGTGTTAATGAGACGGTCAGTCGACGCCAAATACCATACTCTCCAAAGTGTAAGAGGTGGTCCCTTCTCCCGTTGGGAGAAGGTTAGGATGAGGGAATTCTTACGGGGCTACATTCAGAGCGCTGGTTCTACCGCCCGCGGCTGTCTATTTGTCGTTAGGCCACGTTGTGTTTCTTTCTGCAAACGTTTCAGGCGACTCGATACACTCGCCTTCGCCGCCGAGCTCATTCGATCGATGAAGAGGATGCCATTGAGATGATCGATCTCGTGTTGCAGGGCACGCGCGAGTAATCCGGTCGCCTCGATCTCGACCATCTCGCCCGTCATGGTCTGGGCCTGAACTTTAGCCCATTCCGCCCGTTCGATCTCAGCCGAAATTTCGGGAAAACTGAGACACCCTTCGGAAGCAACTTCCTTTTCGGGGCCAGTCTCAATTTGTGGATTGAGCAAGATCAGCGGCATCTGTTCTTTCGGATCTACCTCTTTGCCGTTCCAGGCCATCGAGCTCGGCCGATCTTCCACCGCTGAAATATCGACAACGGTGAGCTGGAGCGCCTGGCCCACTTGTTGCGCCGCCAATCCAATCCCGTTGGCCCCACGCATCGTTTCCAGCATATTGTCAGCGAGTTCACGAACGGCGTTATCGATTTCCACCACCCGTTTTCCTTTCGCGCGCAACGCCGGGTCGCCGTACTTCCGAATGGCTAGTTTCATTTTACTCCCGAGTGAACGCCGGAAGATTTCGCACGCCTGCTAGCTTCAGCGCGTCCATTACTTTGACGATTGTTCCAAACGACGCCTTCTTGTCTGCTTGCAGGGCAAGCGATGCTTTTCGGGTAGGCGAAAGGTTTCGGACCGCCCGCTCTAGCTCGTCGACGTCGATAGGTCGACCATCCAGTTTGATGTCGTCGGTTTCATCTACCGTTACGATTGCATGTTCGAGCTCCGCCGGCGCTTTCGTCGCCGTTTTCGATTCCGGCAAGTTGATCTGTACTTCCGGCTGGTCCTTTTTGAAGGTGGTCGAGACCACGAAAAAGATAAGAAGGATGATGAGGATATCGACCAGCGAAACAATAATGATCGAGGGCGCGCGCCGCTTCCGAACCGCGAAATTCATCTCATCCTGACTAGCTCGTTAACACCTGTGTTCGTGCTGTCAGCCGCACCGGCGGTGGTGCTTCCTGCGCGCCCCGCCCGAAATAACATTTCGCAATCAGCTCCACCACCAGCGTTTCCATTTCCACCGACATTACCTCGACTTTTTTTGAAAAGTAACTGAAGGCGACCAGCGTTGGCACTGCGATGGAAAGACCGAAGACCGTGGCATTCAACGCTTCCGCGATACCAAGCGCAATTTGGCGCGTGTCGGATGCGCCCGAGCTCAATCCCAAATGCGAGAAAACGTGGACCAATCCTGAAACAGCGCCGATTAGACCCAACAACGGCGCGATCCCGACGATTACTTCCAGCACGATCAGGCCCTTTTCCAGGATCACCATCTCGTGACGAGCGCGCGTTTGCACCGCCTCGACATTCTCGGAACGGGGCGAGCGTAAATGCTGCAGCGCAACTCGCACGATGCGCCCCAGGGAAGATTGATCGTTCTCGACAATTCTCATCAACCGATCCGCGCTGCCGCCCGGCAGCAATCGCTCGATCTCGCTCTCAATCACCAGTGGCATCACATTTTTTTCCCGCAAAGCGAAGCCGCGCAAGATAATTGTCGTTAGGGCGACGATCGAACAAATGAGCAGTGGCCACATGAAGAGACCACCGCGTTCGAAAAAACCGATGACGTTATTGAGGGCTTCGCTCATGTAAGATTAAGGGTTTTGAAAACCGGTAAAGCTGACTTCGCCAGGTAACCCCTGCGGGGGCAGTACAGCCATAACTTCTTCGGGAATAGCTCCCGCCTTCGCTTCTTGAATCGATTGCAGACAAAGATTTGCGAACGATTCGGATGTCCCACCGCTAGTTACTTTGATATCGTTGATTTTCCCATTTGGCGCGACCACAAACTGTACATGCACTGTGCCAATATCAACACGGTCGCGATTTGCATCACATAGAGCGTACCAGCGCTTTCCAATTGAATCGTAGACACTCTTCTCATAGCGGCCCAGCGGTGTGCCGACGGCGTTTACCGATGAAACTCCCCGCTTCGAAATGTTACCAGCCATTCGCTCTTGTATTTGCTCACGTCGGTATGCTGACGATGCCGGGGGGTGTGAAACTGGTGGCGGCGATGCCTTTTGGGAAGGAGGCCTGATCTCGTTCTCTGGTCCGGGCGTACGAGCAGTAGGCGGCGGGCTG
>WNGI01018358.1_pt1 | contig 13828 bp, 15 predicted proteins | sample 5400621 | NCBI WGS metagenome assembly WNGI01 (sample SAMN13153374, study PRJNA577476) | soil metagenome | isolation source: 20 cm soil or saprolite under Garry oak tree replicate 1 | place: USA:California | collected 2016-06-15
CGCTGCTCCTTCCGCGGTGATGCTGAGCCGCGGCGGGGTCCAAGGCAATTGTTTCCGATCTATGACAATGCCGGTATGCAACCCGGGAATGAAGGTCGTACGCCTCTATTGCGACGAGATGCTGGCCCGGCTCGGCCGCTGGCTCCGCGCCGCGGGCTACGACACCGCGATTGCCGAAAGCGGCCTCGCCGATACCGGCATTATCGCGCAATGCGCCGCCGAGGGCCGGATCTTGCTGACCCGCGACCGTCACCTCGCCGAGGTCGGTACGGCGCGCGGCGTGCGGGTGCTGCGCCTGTCCGAGACCACGGTCGAGCGGCAGGCCAGAACGTTACGCCAGAGCCTCGGCATCGACTGGCAGCACGCGTCGTTCACCCGCTGCCTTGTCGATAACGCGCCGCTCGATCCGGCCCCGCCCGGGGCCGCCTCCCAGGTGCCGCCGCGTTCACGGGCCGCGGGCGGCCCATTGCGCATGTGCTCGTGCTGCGGCCGGCTGTACTGGCCCGGCGGCCATGTCCGGCGCATGCTGGCGCGACTCGCGTCGTTCAACACCTAGCGGGCCTAGGCGCTTCGGCCGGGTGCGTCGCGCAATTCGCAGCGAGGTTAGCGCCAGCTCGAATTCCACCTTGGGGTCGAGACCGGACCTTGGGCCGCGGCGGACCGATGACAAAGTGGCGCCGAAAGCGGTCATGGCAGAACCACGGCGCCCGAAGACCTCTTGCGCCGAATTTCAGTCGGCGGTCTGCCGTAGACTTCGGCGAAGACGGAGTTGAACCGGCGCAGACTGCCAAAGCCCGCCCGCATCGCGATCTCGGTCATCGGCAGGCTCGTCTCGTCGATCAGCCGTTTGGCCCGCTGCACTCGTGCAGTCCTGGCCACCTTCGAAGGACTTGCTTGCAGGTGACGGGCGAATAGCCGCGTCAGTTGCCTTGCCCCTACACCAAGGCGCTCAGCGAGGCGTTCGACGGTAACCCCCTCCGCATCGAGCGCGCCGTCCTCGATGATAAGCCGCAGCGCTCTTTCAACTGTCGCCCTGCTGCCGATCCATGCGCTGCAGAACGGAGCGGTCTCAGGCCGGCACCGCAGGCAAGGACGGAAACCCGCCGCTTCGGCTGCCGCGGCCGACGGAAAGAACGAAATATTGCCGGACCGAGCGGGGCGCACTGGACACACCGGCCGGCAGTAAATACCGGTGCTGTGAACGCCGGTATAGAACCGCCCGTCATAGACCGGATCTCGCGCCAAGCGCGCCCGGTCGCATTCTGCAAAGTCCAACGGCATGGACACGATAATACTCACTGTCGCTGCTTAGGACCGACGCCCTTTTGGGGATGGAGTCCGGTTTTGGCCAGCGATAGCGGCCACTTTCCACTACATCTGACGGCGGAATTTGGGGCGCTGTTCGCCCTCTCTTAGGCAGCTTGGGCACTGACGCAGGGTCGCGGGAGACATCTTCAGCGCGACAGGGGAGGCGCGCCCCGTGGGCAGCACAAAGCGGGAGGCGGGATTGCCGCAGCATCGAAGCATCGACGTCGGTGACGCGACGTTGGAATGCACACTTTGCGGTTCGGGCGCACCAATCGTGTTGCTCGCGAATGCGGGCTGTAGCACCGGCTATTTTGATCAGCTGGCGCGCACGCTGGTTATCGGAGGGTTCCAGACGATCTCGATAAATATGCGTGGCGTCGGCGGCAGTCGCGGTTCCCTCGATGGCGCGACCCTGCACGATCTCGCCGGTGACGTCGCTGGCGTCATTAAGGCGATCGGCTGTGGTCCGGCGCACCTAGTCGGACATGCTTTCGGCAACCGGATCGCCCGCTGTCTGGCAGTCGATCAGCCACTGCTGGTTCGCAGCGTGACGCTGCTTGCGGCGGGTGGTCTCATCGCGCTCTCGACGCCGATCGGCACGCACTTTCGCAATGCGGCGCAGGTCAAGATGAATGGCAGCGATTGCGTTACCGTGCTGGGGGCGCGCTGGCTCTCGCCAACATCCGATCCGAAAATACTCGCGCGCGTCGAATGCTGGCCTGCGGTCTTTATCGCGCATCTCGCAACGAGCCGGAACGTGCCCCTCGATTATTGGTGGAGCGCCGGCACTGCCCCCCTTCTCGTGATCCAGGGGCTCGATGATGAAGCGGCGCCGCCGGGGAATGGGCATGCGCTGCGCGAGCAGTCCGGCGAGCGGGTGCAGGTCGTCGATCTACCTCACGCCGGGCACTTTCTGCTGTTGGAGCAGCCGGAAGCTGTAGCGCGGGCCGTGTCCGAATTTCTTGGCCGACAACGCTCCGGGCTAATGACACCGCACTGATACGATGGAGAATCTCCGATGACCGACATCATCTTGCACCATTACGACACCTCTCCCTATTCGGAGAAAGTCCGGCTCGGCTTTGGGCTCAAAGGCCTCGCCTGGGCATCGGTCGAGCTTCCCCGCAGATTGGCGCGGACATCTATTGCGACAGCCAATTGATCATGCGCGAACTCGAACGCCAGTACCCCACTCCGAGCTTTTATCCGGCCGGTCGCGGTGCGGCCGACGCGCTTGCCTGGTGGGCAGAGAAGACCATGTTCCTCCCCGCCGTCAGCATCGTCTTCGCCAAGCGGCCCGAGGTGTTGCCTGAGGGGTTTCTCGAAGACCGGGTCAAGTTCTCCGGCCGAAATATCGATCCCGTCGTAATGATGGCGGCGGTGCCCAACCATCTTGATCAGCTGCGCGCGCATTTCGCTTGGCTGGATCAGACGCTGGCTGACGGGCGCCGCCTATCATCCGGCTTGGTACTTGCGGCAGAATTTCGGGCCGGCGGCGCCGCCGCTCGACGGCTTTCCGAGGCTCCAGACCTGGGCTGAGCGCATTGCGGCTATCGGCCATGGCAGCCGAAGCCAGATGAGCGCGCAACAAGCGCTTGATGTCGCAAGGGACGCCACATCGATCGCCACGGCGACCGTCGATTCCCAGGATCCCAACGGTCGAAAACCTGGCCAGACCGTTACCGTCACGCCGGACGATACTGGACGCGATCCGGTTGTCGGTGAATTGGTCGCCTCGGACGTCCATGAGATCGTGATCCGACGCAGTGATCGCGAGATCGGCGAGGTTTGCGTGCATTTTCCACGCGCCGGCTTTGTGGTTGCACCGGCATAACCGGTAGTCCGCCGAAGCCCAACTCACCGACAGGCCAACTCACCGACAGGCCAACTCACCGACAGGAAGGTATTCGTCAAGTCGGGAAGGCTATGCGTTTTGCTAACTGCGGTGGGTGGTCCGACGCGAGTCGGGCCCCACTGAAGCCGGTGTCCGGTCAAAGCGGGCGCGATGCGTGATCCAGCTGTTGCGGCCGGAGCGGCTTGGTCGCTCGTTGCCGCAACAAAAGGAGGGTGAAATGAACCAAGTCGAAAAGGCCGCCCGATTTGCCGAGCTCCACGTCAAAGGCGCGCCGCTGCTGCTGTACAATGCGTGGGACGCCGGCACCGCGAAATCGATCCTGGACGCGGGCGCAAAGGCGATTGCGACCAGCAGCTGGGCGGTCGCGGAAGCGCAGGGTTACAGGGACGGCGAAGCCATTCCGATCAGGCTCGTCGAGCAGATCATTGCGCGCATCGTGAGCACGATCGATGCACCTGTGTCCATCGACTTCGAAGGGGGCTACAGCGACGACAATGGTGCGCTGGCCGAAAACGTGGCCCACCTCCTGGAACTCGGTATCATCGGGATCAATTTCGAAGACCGCGTTGTTCAGGGCGCCGGGCTCTATCCAATCGACCAGCACGCCCGGCGGATCGCAGCCATTCGTGAAGCTGCGGGGGTGAAAGGCGTCGACCTCTTTATCAATGCGCGGACAGATCTGTTTCTGGGTCAACAAGGCGACCCGGCAAACTCTATTGACGACGCTCTGGACCGCGCGAAAGCCTATGCGGCCGCAGGAGCGTCCGGCTTCTTCATTCCGGGCTTGCGGGATGATGCGTTGATCGGCCGCATCTGCGATGGCGTTGCGCTCCCCGTAAATGTGATGGTCATGGAAGGCGTGCCGTCGACGAGGCGCTTGTCCGAGCTTGGTGTCGCGCGCGTCAGCTACGGCGCGATTCCCTATGTCCGCGCGATGAAGGCTCTCGGAGAGGATGCGCGGCAAGTCCTTCCGTAAGAAGGTCAGTTCAGCACAGGTGACGCCGCCGTCCTACCCCACAGGGGTCGGCAAAGGGGCAAGAGTGGTGGTTGGCTCTAACCGCTCGGATCGGGCTGCACTGCATCCGAAAGCAGAAATTCGAGGCAACACCGCAGCGAGTGACCGTCAGTCCCGCAGCATCGCCGCGACCTGGTCGAGGCTGCGGATGCGAGCATACATCTTCATCGCCTTGTCGAGGCTGTAGGCGTGCGCGGCCGCATCGCTGCCCCAGCAGCAGTCGCGCGCGACGACCGTCGCAATATCGAGGTTGAAGGCCTCGCGGACGCTGGTTTCGACGCCGCGGTTGGTGGCGCCGCCGCCGATGACGATCGTGTCGCGCCGCAGCATGTGCAGCAGCTCGGCGACGCCCGTTCCGTAGAAGGCGCTCGGCCGGCGCTTCAAAAATACATAATCCTCGGGCCGCGGCGCGATCTCGTCGGGGAACCCGGCCTCCGCCGTGCCCTCGACGCCATTGGTCAGCGGCGGCACGCCGGTCTCCGCCGACAAATCGGTCGGCAGCATGACCACGTCGGCGCCATCTGCGCGGCTGACCGGCGTCGTGTAGATGACCGGCATGCCGGCCGTCCGCGCGACCGCGATGACCCGCACCCAGGCATCGAGGACAGGCCGCATCGCGTCCCGCCGCCCGGGATCGGCGGGGGTCAGCGCGCGCCGGCACACATCGTAGGCGATCAATGCCGCCCGGCGCGGGTCGATCCGTTCGGGTTCGGCCATCGCAACCTCCTCCGTCAAGAAAACCGTAACTCGGAAAACCCGGCGAGAGCCGGGGGCATTCCGCCCTGCATCCGCGATCCACAAAATCGGCGGGACACGCTTTGCTCTCCCGGCCTAGAACGTGTTCAAAGCCTCGGAACTACGGAGGACAAACCTGCATGAAGAAGAGCGGCCGCAGGAAAGCAAGTCTCCCTCTCAACTGATCGACGCCAGAATCAAGGAGCTGGGCGACTGGCGGGGCGAGATGCTCAGCCGGTTGCGTGCCTTGGTCAAGAAAGCCGATCCCGAGATTATCGAGGAGTGGAAGTGGCGAGGGGTTCCGGTGTGGTCGCACGCCGGCTTGATCTGCACCGGCGAGACTTACAAGAACGTCGTCAAGATGACCTTCGCCAAAGGGGCGGCTCTGACGGACCCTTCGGGGCTCTTCAATGCCAGTCTTGAGGGGAACACAAGGCGCGCCATCGACTTCCACGAGGGCGATGCGATCGACGAGGAGGCGTTAAAGGCTCTCGTTCGCGCCGCGGTGATCCTGAACACCTCCAAGGCTCAACACTGATCCGCGGAATTCAACATCTTCCGCGCGATCACTCCTAGACGACCCAACGGCAATTCGCCCTTCAAGAAGGGCTTATTCGAGAGCAGACCCTTGAACGTGAACGAACAGAGAACATATATTCCGCGACCCCCCGCTGCAGGCCGACAAATGTTGGATAGCGTTTGCTGCTTTCGCTGCTTTCAGAACCCAGAATCATTGAAAATCAATAACTTATACCTGATCTTTTGCACCGGCACGCATGCAGGCGTGCTTCCGCGGCGAGCCACCCCGGCGACCTTCCGGCCGGATCGGCCATTCCCTGTTAAATGCAAAAAATTTCCCTGTTCCCAGGGAATCCCGCGCGCGCGCCGGCCCGGCCGATGCGATCGCATCCCGCGCCGTTGAGTTCGCGCCGCCGCCGGGGCAAGCTTCGCCGAACTGACCTGAAATCCGGCTGACGGGAGGATGAGGCGATGGCGATCGAACGCATGCTGACCGAGGAAATGCCGGCCCGGGTCTTGGTCGCCCGTGTCTTGGCCGAAGCCGGGATCGAGTACGTCTTTGGCATTTCCGGCGGCCATACCGGCCGCATCATTTCGGGCCTCTCCCAGGTCCAGAACCAGGTCCGCATGATGACGGTGCGCGAGGAATCCCTCGCCGGTGTCATGGCCGAGGTTTATGGCCGGCTGACCCGCAAACCCGGTGTCATGATCGGGCAGGGGCCGTGGGTGCTCGGCAACGGTCTCCTGGGCACGCTCGAGGCGTATCTGTCCTCCTCGCCGATGGTGCTGCTGACCGATTTCAGCGACGCGCCGCATTTCCAGCTGCACGCGCCCTATCAGCAGGCGACCGGCGATTGGGGCAGCTGGGATGCGCGGCGCGCTTTTGGCGGCGTCACAAAGCAGGTCATGCAGGCGCAGGAGCCGGTCGCCGCGGTGCAGGCGACCCAACTCGCGATCAAGCATGCGATGTCGGGCCAGCCCGGCCCCGTCGCGGTCCTGTTCAGTCACGACGCGCTGGCCGGCGATGTCGGGCCCGACTCGCGGCCCGTCCTCTATCCGACGCGCTTCTACCTGCCGCCGCCTCCGCCGCCAGCGGATGCGGCGCAGATCGCCGTCGTGGCCGATCGGATCCTCGCTGCCGAGCGCCCGGTCGTCATCGCCGGCAACGGCGTCAGGATCGCCCAGGCCTACGACAAGCTCCGGGCCTTCGCCGAAGCCGCTGGCCTGCCGGTCGCGACGACTGCCGCCGGCAAGGGCACCTTCCCGGAAACGCATCCCTTGGCGCTCGGGGTGTTCGGCACCTTCGGCACGCCCGCCGCGAATGCCTGCATCGGCGAAGCCGATCTCGTGCTGGTCGTCGGCTCGAAGCTCGGCCCGAGCGATACGGCCTGGGAGAACACAAAGCTCCTCGATCCGACCCGCCAGGCCTTTGTGCAGATCGACATCGAACCGCGCAACGCGTCGTGGAATTACCCGGCCGAGCAGGTTGTGCTCGGCGACGCGGCGCAGATCCTCGGCCAGCTCGTCGAGGCCGTCCGCCCGCGCGCCAATGGGCGGAGCCAGGCGGGGCAGCGGCGGGTGGTGCAGCACCGTGACAAGCAGGGCTATTTCAACGCGCCGGAATACCGCTCCGATGAGAAGCCGATCCTGCCGCAGCGGGTCATCGGCGAATTGATCCGCAATCTTCCCGAAAACGGCATCGTCACCTGCGATGCCGGCGAAAACCGCATCCTGATGACGCATTTCTATCAGACCAAGGCGGCCGGCGGCTTTCTGCAGGCGGCGGGTTCCGGGCCGATGGGGTTCGGCATCCCGGCGGCGCTCGGCGCCAAGCTCGTGCATCCCGACCGGCCGGTTGTCGCCTGTGTCGGCGATGGCGGCTTTGCGATGACGATGAACGGGTTGATGACCGCGATCGAGCACGACATCCCGATCACCGTCGTCGTGTTCAACAATCATGCGCTCGGTTGGGTGTTGCACGGCTCGGGGCCGTTCGCCGCCGAGTTCAAGGATTTCGACCATGCCGCCATCGCCCGCGCGATCCTCGCGCGTCCCGACCGTCATCGATGTAATCACATCACTGAAGGTGTCGTTCGCGGACATCACCTCGCCGCTGGCCAACGAAGCCTCCCCCCGCCGCCGATAAGAAAAACGGCTGCGGAATCAGGGACACGGCGGATGGCTTGACGTTCGGATGTCCAGGGCTATGTGGGGTTGATTATGGAAGTTCGTCTGCCGCCCGAGCGCGAGGCGCATCTCACGGCTCTCGCCGCCGAATCCGGCCTGAGCACCGAGGAAGTCGTCGAAGAGGCCCTCGTCCTGTGGGAGGCGCATCATGCACGGCGCGCGCGGTCGCGGGCAAAACACACCCCGGCACAGGCCGCTGCCCGCATCCGGGAATTGCGGAAGGGAAATAGCGTTCCCGACGGCGAGACCATCGAAGACCTGATCAATTATGGTCGCGCGTGAGCTTTGTGCTCGATAACTCGGTCGCGATGCGATGGTGCTTCGACAACGCCACGCATCCTTATGCCGAAGCTATCCTTGGGAGACTTGCGGCAGGCGAGAACGCGGTGGTGCCGGTCCTCTGGTTCTACGAGGCGAGCGCGGTTATCGCGCGCGCACAAAACCGAGGCACGCTTGCCCTGGCTGCCGCACGGGCGTTCATCGTGGAGCTCCAATCCCTTGACATCAGGGCAGACGAGGAGAGCGCGACGCGCATTCTCACCGATGTGCACGGTCTAGCGCTCACTCACGGCCTGACTTCTTACGATGCAGCTTATCTGGAAGTGGCGTTGCGGCGAAACTTGCCGCTCGCCACGCTCGACGCCGATTTGGTACAGGCAAGCAAGAACGTCGGCGTTACGGTGCTCGAGGCATAGCTCGAACGTGATTCAAACTCGTTGTTCGCCGAGATCACAGGGCGCTGTCGGTACTAAGTGCCAACTCCGATCAGCAGCTGCCGTGGCCGAAGATGCGCCGCAAAGCGACATAGGCGGCGGGGGTCGAGGTCGCGCCCCAGAAGCACGAGAAACTGGATTCGCTGCGCAATTCCCGATCGGCGAAAGCGAGCTGCGTTTTGAGCTGCGGGCAGCCGGAGGTCTGGGCGTACTCGCGCAATTGCCGCAGGCGCGTCCCGCCCCATTGGTACAGGTAGTGATAACCGCCGGGCCCGATGACACAGGGGCGAAACCCGCTCTCGGTATCGGCGAGCTGCATCAGCGCGGCGACCTGAAAATCCCGGTACCCGTTTGCCGAGAGCCAGGTGGCGATTTCGGCGCGCGCACTGCCCGGCGCTGGCGGCGTCCGGCTCTGCGGGATCGGTACGGGCGGCTCGGCTGGCGGCGGCAACGGGTGAAACGCCGTCTCGAGCGGCGGCGGCTCGAGCCCTTCGAGCGCCGTGCAGGCCGACATGCATAGCGCTGAGACAATCGCCAGCGCAGCCGCGCCGGCATTTCGGACCCCCCACATGCGTCATAGGTTAAAGCACGATGCCGCCTCCGGCAATCTGCCGGCATCCGAGGTTGAAACAGATGTCTCGCCGGTTGACGCGCGGACGCGCCGAGGTCACCCTGCGCCCAACGCGATTCTGAACGCCGTTCGGAAAGGATGAGCCATGAAGCTGATGTGGTTTCACTTGATGCCCTACACCGAATTGCCCGACGATTTCCGGGAGAAGAACCCGTCGGTGTGGGTCGACATCCATTCCTCGCTGTTCGACCCGCGGCGCGCGCATCACATGTACAACGACTTTATGGATGAGCTCGAATTCGCCGCCGAATGCGGCTTCGACGCGATCTGCGTCAACGAGCATCACAACAACGGCTACGGCTTGATGCCGTCGCCGAATTTGATCGCCTCGGCATTGGCGCGCCGCACCACGGACACCGCGCTCTGCGTCCTCGGCAATTCCTTGGCGCTCTACAACCCGCCGACCCGCGTCGCTGAAGAATTCGCGATGATCGATGTGATCTCCGGCGGGCGGCTCATCGCCGGCTTCCCAGTCGGAACCCCGATGGACACCTGCTTCGCCTACGGCCAGAACCCGTCGGTATTGCGCGAGCGCTATCTCGAAGCGCACGACCTTGTCGTGAAGGCGTGGACCGAGCCCGAGACCTTTGCCTGGAACGGCCGCTTCAACCAGCAGCGCTACGTCAACATCTGGCCGCGCCCGGTGCAGAAGCCGCGTCCGCCGATCTGGATCCCGGGCGGCGGCTCGGTCGAAACTTGGCGCTGGTGCGCGCAGATGGACCACGTCTACTGCTATCTCTCCTATTTCGGCTACAAGGCCGGGCAGACGACGATGACCGGCTTCTGGGAGGAGATGAAGCGGCTTGGCAAGGAGCCGAACCCGTATCAGGCCGGGTTTCTGCAGACCGTCGGCGTCGCCGAGACGCGCGAGGAGGCCTACAAGCTTTATCGCGAGCCGGCCGAATATTTCTACGGCCGCTGCCTGCACATCGACGCGCGCTTCGCCAACCCGCCCGGCTACACCAGCGAGGCGACGTTGCGCTCGGGCGTCCAGGGCATGGTGTCGCGCGCGGCGGAAGCCGCCTCGGCGCCGCCGAAATACGCCGACAAGTTCGCGACACTGGCGCGCGAGATGGACGGCATCGTCGACAAGGGCTACGTCATCATCGGCTCGCCCGACGAGGTCGCCGAACAACTGCGAGAGGTCGCGAAGAACCTCAATGTCGGCCACCTGATGACGCTTTTGCAGTTCGGCAACATGAGCAAGGACGTCGCCAACTACAACACGCAGCTTTTTGCCGAAAAGGTCATGCCGCAATTGAAGGACGTCTTCTCTGAGTGGGAGGACCGCTGGTGGCCGCAGCCGATGCCGCGCGCGGAACGCGCCGCGCCCGCCTCGTTCCAGCCCACCGCATTCGCGGCGGAGTAGCACTCGGCGAGTTGCCCCTCACTAACCCTCCCCCGCAAGCGGGGGAGGGAAGCGCGCGCAGCGCGCGGGTGGGGGCTGGGATCAGTTTTTGAGTGAGGAAAGCGTGGCCGAACCTGAAACCTTTACCGTCGAGCTGAACGGCTTTTCGTCGCGAATCTGGAAAGCGGGCAACGGGCCAAAGCTCGGTTTTATCGCCGGCTTCGGCGGCCTGCCGCGCTGGGTCCCGTTTCTCGATGCGCTCGCGAAGGAGCGCACAATCATCGTGCCGTCATTGCCCGGCTTCCCCGGCGGCGAGCGCGGCCACACCGTGCTCGACAATCATCTCGATTGGGTGCTCGCGACGCATCTCTTGCTGCACAAGGCGGGGCTCGACGGCGCCGATCTCGCCGGCAGCTCGGTCGGCGGCTCGCTCGCCGCCGAGGTCGCGGCGATCTGGGCCTCCTCGGTGCGCCGCCTCGCGCTGATCGCGCCGTTTGGCCTGTTCGACGACAAGGAGCCGGCGACCGACCCCTGGGCGCAACGCGCCCCGGATGTGCCGGGCCTCCTGTGCGCTGACCCGGCTCGCTGGGAGGCGTTGAAGGCAGTCCCCGAAGGACACAACGACCCGGAATGGCCGATCGAGCAGACCCGCGCCTCGGAGGCGGCGGCGCGCATCTTCTGGCCGCTCGGCAACACCAAGCTGGAAAAGCGGCTGCCGCTAATCGAGGCGCCGACGCTGCTCCTCTGGGGCGAAGAGGACCGCATCATGCCGCGCAGCTACGCCGATAAATTCGCGCACGGGATTTCCGGCAAGACCGAGATCAAGACGATCCCCGGCGCCGGCCATCTTGCCGAGCTCGATCAGCCCGACGCGGTCGCGCAGGCGATCCTCGCCTGGACTGCTCAGCCGTGAATGCACGTAGGATGGGCTGAGCGCAGCGAAGCCCATCAACCCCGCCCGGGTATCATGAAATTGATGGGCTTCGCAGCGCTCAGCCCATCCTACAAGAATTGATCGGGAGGAAGCCGATGAGCCGGCTCGAGGATTACGCCGACAAATACCAGACCGTGCGCTTCGAGCGGCGCGACGGCATCTTGCAGGTGACGTTGCACACCGAGGGCCAGTCGCTGCGCTGGGGTTTTCTGCCGCATGGCGAATTGCCGGAAGCCTTTCACGACATCGGCGCCGACCGCGACAACCGCGTCGTGATCCTGACCGGCACCGGCGCCGAGTTCTCCGGCCCCCGCGCGACCCCCGGCACCTCCTCCTTCCCGACAAGGCCGGGTTGGGAGCGTATCGACCGCATTCATTGGGAAGGCCGCCATCTCTTGATGCGCCTCCTTGAGATCGAGGTGCCGGTCATCAGCGCGATCAACGGCCCGGCATGGCGGCATTCCGAGATCCCGCTGCTCGGCGACATCGTGCTGGCCGCCGATACTGCGCAATTCCAGGACTCGGCGCATTTCCCGTCCGATGTCGTGCCGGGCGACGGCATGCATATCGTCATGCCGCTGCTGCTCGGCATAAACCGCGGCCGCTATTACCTGCTGACCGGCCAGACCCTCGATGCAACAAAGGCACTTGAGCTCGGCCTTGTCGCCGAGGTGCTGCCGCCCGACCGGCTGATGGCGCGCGCCTGGGAATTGGCCGAAGGGCTCGCAAAAAAGCCGACCCTGGCGTTGCGCTACACGCGGCTTCTCCTAACCGAATATCTGCGCCGCCAGATGCATGATTTGCTCGGCTACGGGCTCGGCATGGAGATGCTGGCGCTCTTGGAAAAACCCGAAGCGCCGGAATCATGAGCGACAGCCCGGGCCCGAAGCTGCCGCTGACCGGCAGTTGCCAGTGCGGTGCGGTGCGTTACGAAGTCACCGCGCCGCCGGTCAGGACTTACATCTGCCATTGCCTTGAGTGCCGCAAGCAATCCGCTTCGGCGTTCGGCATCTCGGTCTGGGTCAGACGCGCGGATTTCACGCTGGTTTCCGGGACGCCGCGCTTCTGGTCCCGGCCGACCGACAGCGGCCGCGTGCTCGATTGCGCCTTTTGCCCGGGATGCGGTTCGCGCCTGTGGCACGAATATGCCGGTGGCAACAGCGAGTTCTTGACGCTCAAAGGCGGCTCGCTCGACGAACCGGTCGATTTGCGCGCCGTCAGTCATGTCTGGGTGAAACGCAAATTGCCTGGCGTCATCATCCCTGACGGTGTCCGTCAGTTTGAGGGGAACGCGATCTAATGCCGCTCGATCACGACGTCGAGATCCTGCTCAAGATGATCCAGGAGGCGAACCGCCCCTCTTTCGAGACGGTCGGAGCCATCGCCGCGCGCGAGCTGTTCATGGCCGGGCGCAAGGCGCTCTCGCCCGACCCGATGCCGATCGCCGAGACGCGCGACATCGCGATCCCGGGCCCCGGCGGGGCGATCCCGGCGCGGCTCTACCGTTCCGTGACGACCGGCATCTTGCCCGTGCTCGTGTTCTTTCATGGCGGCGGCTGGGTCGTTGGCAATATCGAGAGCCACGAGGCGATGTGCCGCCATCTCGCGAACCGCGCGGAATGCGCTGTTGTCGCGGTCGATTACCGCATGGGCCCGGAACACAAATTCCCCGCGGCGGTCGATGATTGCTTCGCCGCGACGGGATGGGTCGCCGACAACGGCGCTTCGCTCGGCATCGATCCGCGCCGGCTCGCGGTCGGCGGCGACAGCGCCGGCGGCAACCTCGGGGCGGTCGTCAGCCTCTTGGCGCGCGACAAGGGCGCGCCACGGATCGCGTGTCAGCTCCTGATCTATCCCGCGACCGACGCGGCGATGCGCCACGATTCGATCGCGCGCTATGCGGAGGGCTATGTGCTGACCCGCGCGACGATGCGGTGGTTTTATGATCAGTATTTGCGCATACCGGAAGACGCCGCCGATTGGCGGGTGTCGCCGCTCCTCGCCACCGATCTCGCCGGCTTGCCGCCGGCTTTTGTGCTGACCGCCGGCTATGACCCGCTATGCGACGAGGGCGATTCCTATGCCGCGCGGCTCGCCGCGGCGGGAGTGCCGGTGACGCATCGCCGTTTCCCCGGCCAGGTGCACGGCTTTGTCACGAACGGCAGGGTTATTCGCGCCGCCGAGACGGCGCTCGATGAAGCGGCCGCCGCCCTCAAGGCCGCATGGCGGTAAGCGTTATTTCTTCGCCAGCGGGCATTTTGATTGGGACAGCGGCGGGAACGCCTGATCGGCCGGGATCGTCGCGACCAGCTTCAAATAATCCCACGGGTATTTGGACTCCTCCGGCGCCTTCACCTGAAACAGCCGAGTGTCGTGCACCATCAGCCCGTCGGCGCGGATTTTGCCGTCATGCGCAAAGAAATCGTCGACCGGTGCGGCTTTCATCGCCGTCATGACCGGATCGGTGGCGTCGGTGCCGGCTTTCGCGACCGCCTGCAGATAATGCGTCACCGACGAATAGACGCCGGCCTGCAGGCTGTTCGGCATCTTGCCGACGATATCGAAAAAGCGCTTCGACCAGGC
>WNGI01003520.1_pt1 | contig 13826 bp, 11 predicted proteins | sample 5400621 | NCBI WGS metagenome assembly WNGI01 (sample SAMN13153374, study PRJNA577476) | soil metagenome | isolation source: 20 cm soil or saprolite under Garry oak tree replicate 1 | place: USA:California | collected 2016-06-15
TACCAGGCGGGACGTTGGCGATACGGTATCGCCCCTCAGCATCGACAACCGCGCCCAGCGAGGTGCCGCTGATCGTGACCTGCGCGGTTGTGATCGGTGCACCGCTTCGCGCATCTGTCACCCGCCCTGTCACCGTACCGTTCTGCGCCAGCGACGGTGACGCTCCGATCGCCAGCGTCAGCGACGCGAGCGCTGCGGAGAGCCAACAATTCCTGCGATACCACCGATCACTTACTTGTTGATGGGACACGAGACCTCCTTAGACTGGATTAATCAACACGTGTAGCTCGGTACTATTTGGAGACACCTACAAGACAGAAGCGGGGAGCGCAGAGCGTTGCAGCTATCTAGCTCAGAGCGTTTTCGAGCGCGCTTTTGAGCTGTCAGCTGCGAAGCTGCCAAGCTCTCCGCTCCCCGCTTCAGTATTGAAGTTGCCGCCTCAGCGCGCCGATCAATACGCCGAAGCACCAAGTCGATGACGACCGGCCGATGATCGGATGCCATTGTCACCGGAACTGACGCCGATCGAACGCGAAAGTGATGCGAAACGAGCACGTAGTCGATACGCTTGCGCGGCTCGTCGGCGGGATCGGTGAGACCAGATCCCGCCGACTCCGGCCAGGCGTCGTGCAGTCGCTGGAAGAGCGGCTGAATCTCCGGCGCATCGGGCGGCGCGTTCAGATCGCCAAACAACAGCGTCGGCGACGACGGCTCGCCGATGTAGGCGAGCATTTCTTTCACCTGCTGCTCGCGCACCCGCGGATCGGAGCGATAGTCGAGATGCGTGTCGAAGACACGAAGCTTCGTGCCGCCCACGTCGATCCTCGCTTCCAAAAAACCGGGCAGGGGCGCCGGTGTGGGACTCGTCTCCTGTGTCGAGAGTCGCGTGATGATGTGGTTGCTCCAATCGACGATCGGAAACCTGCTGAGGAGCGCAACGCCGAATTCGCGTGGTGGATCCTGCAACTGCGCTCCGGCAAACTGGTAAATGCGGGCGAACCGAACCTGCATCTGCAGTTGCTGCCCGAGCGCAGTCGCCTGATCGATGAAGTTGCTGCGCTCGGCCCAGTGCACGTCCACTTCCTGTAGGCCGACAATGTCGGGCGCCGACGCGCGGATTGCTGCAGCTGTACCCGCCAGATTTCCGTTCCCGGATCGGATGTTGTAGGTCATTACTCGGAGCGGGATTTCCGAGCCGGCGGCGCGGGGCAGCAGATGCGTACACGCAACGCCCGTTAGAAGAGCGAGGAATGCAGCGAGCCGGAATGTGTGGCGCATCTCGGTCGAGGCGATAGGGATGCGTCCTCGTCTGTGGATGGTCTACGGATCAGCCACAGACATAAGGAACGGCGAACGGCCCCGCAAGATGTTTATGCGCCCGCGATTGCTCGAAACTGAGGTCCCAGCGCGAACTACGAAGGGCTTCGCTTTCTCAACTACCTTCGTACTTGAAGGAAACTTTGACCTTTGCCCTGTACGTTTCGACCTTGCCGTTATTGATATGCATATCGAGCTGCGATACCTCCGCGACGCGCAGATCGCGTAGTGACTTTGATGCACGCTTGATGGCTGCCGCTGCGGCTTTCTCCCACGACTCAGTACTGGTTCCAACCAGCTCGATAACTTTGTAGACACTCTCCGCCATGTCGCGCTCCTTGTCTTCCCGCGTTGGTCGCTGTCTTACACCGATAGTAGGCCTGCTTAGACTGCGGAGTTAAGGGCATCCTTGCAAGGGCGAGCACGGGTTCACCATGGCGCGGAAGTTGAGCCGTTGATAGCAGCGACTATTTACATCCAACCGCAGGTTTGAGCTTGGAACAGGTTCTTACGCGACAACAGGGCGAGTTGGTTGCGCTCGAGCGCCGGCTCGTGCTCCGCGTGCGCGATGTGTTGGCGCAATCCGACGGAACGCCAGCAGATCTCGATCGACTGGCTTCGCTCGTCAATGAGATGGACGAGCTCTTCCTCCTCGTCGTTGTCGGTGAGTACAACAGCGGGAAGAGCACGTTCATCAACGCTCTTCTGGGCGACGAAGTGTTCGCCATGGGAGATCTGCCGACAACGAGGGCGATCTCCATCCTGCGTTACGGAGAGGCAGGACCTCCCGAGTCGATCGGCAACCACATGCTGCTTTACCACTATCCGCTCGAGGTATTGCGCGACCTCGACATCGTGGATACGCCGGGAACCAACTCGATCGAGCGCATGGAAGAGGAGATCACGCGCGAATTTGTGCCGCGCGCAGATCTGGTGCTGTTCGTGACGAGCCTGCTCCAACCGCTCACTGCCAGCGAGCTCGACTTCCTCTCTCACATCCGCCAGTGGGGGAAGAAGGTGGTGTTCGTCGTCAACGGAATCGATCGCCGCAATACCGACGAGCAGCTCGATCGGGTGCGTGGGTATCTGACACGCGAGGTCACGGCGCGGCTCGGCGCCGCGGCGCCCTCGCTCTATTTCATTAGTGCCCTGCAGGCTCTCCGCGGCAAAGTGGCTGACGGTCAGCAGCAGGCTCGGCAGGACTCAACGACCACGCGGAATGCCACATCTCCGACGCCCGACCCGCGAAACGAATACTCCGCGCTGGAGAGCTACGTCCTGGAGACGCTACGCGAGAAGGAGAGAGTACGACTCAAGCTGCTCACGCCGCTCGGAGTGCTACGGCATGTCCTGAAGGGTAACGTCGCCGCGCTTGAAGGACGGCTAACGGTCGTTCAGGAGGATGCTCGTGTACTGCGATCCATTCGCGAGCAGCTCACAGCGTACTCGAAGGAGATGCGAACGGATTCCGAGCGCTATCTGATCGAGATGCGCAACGTGCTTTACGAGCTCGAGCGCCGCGGCAGATCCTGGTTCGAGCGCACCATCAGGATCGGGAACGCGTTTTTCCTCCGCAACAAGGATGCGGTCGAGAACCGTTTCCGTGCCGAGGTTGTTCAGGACGCACCGCTGGCGATCGAGGGCGTTTTGCACCGCATGGTCGACTGGACAGTGCAGCGCAACCTGAAGCTCTGGCGCACTGTGTTCGGCGAGCTGGATGCGCACACGGGTCGGCTTCGTGAGTCCGGGGCCCTGGCACCACACGGAGACACCGAGTTTCAGTACAATCGCGAGGAGCTCTTCGCCCGTCTGCGTGAGCCGGTCGAGAGGCGACTCGACGAATTCGACACCGAGGGTGAGGCCCGTGAGATCGTGACGTCGGTGAGGGAAGCCGTCATGAGTGCGTTCGGCGTGAACGTTCTTGCGATTGGGCTGGGTGGAATATTCATCGCCGCCTTCACCACGGCCGCTCTCGATTTCACTGGTGTGCTCACCGCGACCATCTTCGCGATCGCGGGTTGGCTGATCATCCCCGCGCGGCGTCGACACCTCGTGCGCGAATTCGAGACGAAGATCTCGAAGTTGAATGAGGATCTCGCCGCGCTGCTGCGCACGAAGTTCGAGGAGCAGCTCACACGTTACGAGCGTCAGCTCCTCGAAGTTGTCGCGCCTTACGAGAGATTTCTCGAGACGGAGCGTACGAAGCTGGAGACTGCTCTCAAGGCGCTGCGGGAGGCAGAGCAGGAAGTAAGGGCCCTCGAACGCCGCGTGTTCGAGACCTTCCCAGAGGAGCAGTTGGCAGCTCGCTAAGACCGTCTCGTAAAGGAGGTGGTCTTAGCGCGAACCTACGGGTCCACGCGCACGTTTCCGCCTACGATGGCGATACTCGAGGCGTTTGTGAAGTTCGAACAATCCTGATTCGAGCCTGGTGGAAGGAGGAGAATCGAGCTCACGCGATCCGGCGGGTCAGCAGCTCCCTCGCCGTTATCTTCCACCGTGAAGATTGCTCGGCCGCCCGCCGTTCCTCCCGGATTATTGGTCCGGCGGATCGTGGCGCTCATGACCGCTCGATTAGTACCGATAAAGCGCAGACAATTAATGTCTCCATGACTAAAGGTTCCGAGTTGTCTGTTATGGTTCTCGTACTCCCCGTCCACAGTACCGTCAGGCATTACGCGCGCGTGAAAGGAGAAGGTTCGGAGTGCGCCTGACGCCAGTATCACGTTGGCGTGTCCGCTCGCCGATGGACCCGCGGCATTTACGGGAGTCTCAGAGAGCCTGAGTTGTGGGGCTAGAACGTAGTTGGATGTCGGTTCGGCGCTGCAGGCCAGAAGGGTTCCGGCGCAGAGGAGCGTCGCGACGTGACGCGAGGTCGGCATAAGAGCCTCCTTGCCCCATAGGGGCGTTATTCACCTCGGCGCGAACATAGGCTCGAATTGTAAAAGGCGCAACGCCGCTATTCGGCGAGCTCTTTGCCTTTTTGATCGGTGTCCGAGTAATCCGTTAAATCCGCTTCATCCGGATGAAACTTGCGTCTCGGTGGCAAGACTTTCACAAGCAGTTACAAACGTTGAGACCGCCGGTGGCCCGGAGCCACCGTTCTCGTTCTCGTCGTGCTTGAAGAAGACGTACGCCTCCTTCCACGTCTGGCTCGTTACACAATTCGCCCACTCGACGAGCCCCGCTTCGTCGTAATTCAGGCGATGCAGGCGTAAATACCCCCACGAGGCCGTCCTGACAACCGGGCACTTGAAGTCATCCTGCTCGATGATGCACATCGCGATGTCGCGCTCGCGCATTGCGCTGAATATTTCTTCGTCGAACCAGCTCTCGTGGCGAAACTCGAAAACATAGCGACGATCTGACGGCAGAAGACCGAGAAAGCCTCGGAATCGCGCCACATCTTTTTTCAAGTTCGGCGGCAGCTGAAAGAGAATCGGACCGAGTCTGTCGCCGAGCGTCGCGGTGTTTTTCAAAAGAAAATCAACGAGACTCGCCGACTCTTCCTTGAGTCGCGCGTGATGGGTGATGCGCTGGCTCGCCTTGAGAGCGAAGGTGAACGTCGCCGGAACCTGAGCCGACCATTCGCGCAGCACGTTCTCCTTCGGCAGACGGTAGAAGGTGTTGTTGATCTCGACCGCCGGAAACTTGCTGGCGTAGTATCCTAAGAATCCGTCGTCTTTGAGATCAGCCGGGTAGAAATTCCCCTTCCACTCCTTGAACGCGTAACCGCTGGTCCCAGCCAGGATCTTCACGAGACCATGCGCTTGGACTCGGCCTTCTCCTTTTTGCTGGGCTTCTCTTTGGCGAGACTCGCCTTCAGCGCTTCCATCAGGTCCAGCATCTTCGTCTCAGAGCCCGGCGCGACGTCAGCGGTGATGTCCTGTCCGTCGATCTTCCGCTGAATCGTGTCCAGCATGCGCTCGCGCACGGTGTCCTTGTACTTAGTCGGCTCGAATGTCTCGTTCGAGGTCTGATCGATCAACTGCTTCGCCAGCTTGAGCTCCGCCTCTTTCACATCGCCGGGCGGAATCGTGACTTCAGTCGTCGGACGCAGCTCGTCGGCGTAGTGGAGCTGCTCCATCACCAGCACTCCATTGAGTGGACGCAGCAGAACCAGGTGCTGCTGACCGCGTGCCGCGTACTGACCGAGCGCCGCGCGTCCGGTCTCCTTCAGCGCCGCAGCGAGCAGACGATATGCGCGGTCCCCGCCTTTGTCGGGGCCGAGGTAGTACACCTTCTCCAGATACTCGCGATCCACGCCCGAAAGCGGGACGAACTCGACGACGTCGATGGTGCTGGTCGCCTTCTCCTCAAGCGCCTTCAGCTCCTCGGCGCTCAGAATCACGTACTGGTCCTTAGAGAACTCGTAACCCTTCACCGTGTCGTCGCGCGTTACGACCTCGTTGTCCTTGGTGCAGATGTACTGCTGCTTGAGGCGGTTGCCGCACTTCTTATGTAGCATGTTGAACGACACGCTCGTCTTGGATTCAGCCGACGAGTAGATGTTGACGGGGACCGAGACGAGACCGAATGAGATCGTGGCGGTGCCGATTGATCGAGCGGGCATTGGTGGAGGCGTGAGGGGAAGGAGTGAAGGGGGAAGCGGGAAGGGGGAAGCGAAAAAAGCTGGCTTGGGATGGGCCGACGATTTATAGTTGGTGCATCACAAAAATTTCTAACGTGGATAACTTTGGGTACCGTATTCTTATCTATGTCCCCGAAGGACGCAACAGCTAACTCGGCGTCACCGGGTGATAGCCTCGCTAGCTATCGCGCGAAGCGCTCGCCCGACCGGACACCTGAGCCGTTCGGAGGGAGCTCGGGCGGTCCCGGCAATCTTTTCGTCGTCCACAAACACGCCGCAAGGAATCTCCATTTCGATTTGCGGCTGGAGATGGACGGCGTTCTTAGATCGTGGGCGGTTCCCAAGGGACCGTCATACGATCAGACCGAGAAGCGGCTGGCGGTGAAGGTGGAAGATCATCCGCTCGAGTACGGCGACTTCGAGGGAGTGATTCCGGCGGGCAACTACGGCGCCGGCGGGGTGATCGTGTGGGATCGCGGTGAGTGGGTGCCGCTCGAGGATTGGCGCGAAGGTTTGGAGAAAGGGAAGCTCCTCTTCGAGCTCAAGGGCTACAAGCTCCACGGCAAGTGGACGTTGGTAAAGCTCAAAAAATCCGAGAAGGATTGGCTACTAATCAAGGAACGCGACGGCTGGATGAAACCAGCTGGCGAGGCCGATGACTTCGCGGAAGAGTCTGTGCTCTCGGGTCTCACCGTCGAGGAAATAAAATCAGGCGAGAGTCCTGCCCAACAAATTCGTAACGCGCTCGAAAAAGAAGAGAAGGCGGTGCGCACTCGCGTCGATCCTGAAAAAGTCGAAGCGATGCATTGTGAGACTTCGGATAAGGCATTCACCCGCGACGACTGGCTGTTCGAGCTCAAGCTCGATGGATATCGGCTGATCGCCAGCAAATCAAAAGGCGAAGCCCTGCTTCTCACTCGCAACGGCAACGACTACACGAGTGTATTTCCGGAAGTCGCTCGCGCAGTCAAGTCGCTGCCATTCGACGACCTCATCATCGACGGGGAAGTAGTTTGCTTGGATTCCAAAGGAATACCGAGCTTCTCGCGCCTGCAGCAGCGTGGTCGTTTGTCATCCGGAATGGAAATCCGGCGCGCGGTGGTGGAACTGCCGGCGACTTTTTACGCATTCGATCTGCTCGCCTTCGAGGATTTCGATCTCCGTCCGCTGCCACTTGCACGCCGCAAAGAGCTGCTGTCCGAAGCCGTCCCCAAGCTCGGGATTCTGCGCTACCTGGATCACATCGAATCTGAGGGGGAAGCTTTTCTCAAGCACGTCACTGCCCTCGGACTGGAAGGAATCGTCGCCAAAAAGGCGACTTCGAAATATCGGAGCGGCCGCTCCAGTGATTGGCTGAAGATCAAAGCAGAGCGTACTGGCGATTTCGTGATCGTCGGTTTCACCAAACCCAATGGCAGTCGTCCCCACCTCGGCGCGCTCCAGCTCGCCGATTGGGTGGATGGAACGCTCGTCTACGCCGGACGAGTGGGAACCGGATTCAACGAAGCGCTGCTGAAAGAGCTGCACGAATTGCTCGATCCGATCACGCGCCGCGATCCGCTCTGCTCGGGGCCCGTTTATGGCCCGGGACAGCAACCGCTCGAGAGCGAACAGATCCCTGAGACGAGCACCACTAGCTGGGTCGACGCGGTGCACGTGTGCGAGGTGAGATACCGCGAGGTTACGCCCGACGGATTGCTTCGGCACGCGACATTTCTGCGTCTCAGAACCGACAAGCGACCGCACGAGTGTGATCGACAGGCTTGGAGCTTCGCCCGGCGTGACAGTATTCCGGACAGTTCGGCGAGCTACGTCGCGAGTCAGACCTTATCCGCTGGTACCGAGCCAGTGACTGAATCCGACTCCGGCGACGTTGATGCGAAGGGCAGAGTAGTGAGAGAACGCGCGCACGTGGACGCGACTGCAGTACACGAGCCGCCGCCCCCACCCGCGAAAGGGCCAGTCGAGAAGAAAATCAACTTCTCGAACCTGAAGAAGATTTACTGGCCGGCCGAGAAATACACGAAAGGCGATCTCATCGACTACTATCGTGCGGCATCGAAGTGGCTGCTGCCGTACCTCGAGAATCGGCCAATAGTGCTCACGCGCTTCCCCGACGGAATCGATGGCAAGTCATTCTATCAGAAGGATGCGCCGGTGTTCGTCCCCGATTGGATCCGCACGATTCCGATCTGGAGCGAGGATACTCAGCGCGAGATCAAGTTCTTCATCTGCGATTGCGAGGAGGCGCTGCTCTACATCGCCAACATGGGCTCGATTCCGATCCATATGTGGGCGAGTCGGGAAGGTTCGCTGGAGCTTCCGGACTGGTGCGTGATCGATCTCGACCCGAAGGAGGCGCCCTTCTCGGATGTTATCCGCTGCGCACAAGTGCTGCACCGCATCTGTGAGTCCGTTGGACTTCCGAACTACGTGAAGACGACTGGAAAGACAGGACTCCATATCATGCTGCCGCTCGGTCGCCAGTGCACCTACGAACAGTCCCGAATGCTCGGCGAGCTACTCGCGCGTTGTGTGCTGCGCGAGCTCAAAGACATTGGCACCATCACTCGGCATGTCACGAAACGCGGCGACAAGGTCTATCTGGACTACCTGCAGAATCGACACGGTCAAACGATCGTGGCGCCGCTCAGCGCCCGGCCGCTTCCCGGCGCGACGGTTTCGATGCCGTTGCTCTGGGAGGAAGTAAACGCTGAGCTCGATCCGAAAGCATTCACGATCAAAAATGCCATTGAGCGGATGGAAAGACTCGGCTCGGACCCGCTTCTGCCGGTGCTGGAGTCGAAGCCGAATCTCACGGGCGTGCTCGAGCAGCTGGCAGCGCAGATTCAGTAGCCGAGCTTACGACCCTGCCGTTGTGCTTATAAGATGAGCGCGACGTAACTCGGTAGCCGTAATAACCTTGGAGGCGTCCTTGCCGAGATCCATTGCCCGTTCCGCTTGGAATTTCGTGTTCGTGTTTACCGCCGTGGCCGCGCTATCGACGTGCGCGGATGCGCAAGACCTGGAGAAACAAAAACGCTTGCTCGACGCCCTGCAAAACGATTGGCCGAACCTCGGCAAATATCGCGATGCCAATGCAAAGCTCGGCGCTCCTGCGGCGAACGAGAATCGCGTCGTCTTCATGGGTAACTCGATCACGGAGGGCTGGACGCAATATTTCCCGGCGATGTTTCCGGGCAAACCCTACATCAATCGGGGTATCGGGGGCCAGACGACGCCGCAGATGGTGGTGCGCTTCCGTCAGGATGTCATCGCACTGAAGCCCAAGGTCGTGGTGATTCTCGCAGGGATTAACGACATCGCGGGAAATACCGGCCCATCGACGCTGGAGATGATCGAGGACAATCTTCAGGCCATGACCGAGATGGCAAAGGCCAACGGAATTCGCGTCCTACTGTCATCGGTGCTTCCAGCCTACGATTTCCCATGGCGTCCCGGAATGCAGCCGGCCCCGAAAGTCGTCGCGCTCAACGCCTGGATGAAAGGTTACGCCGCGAAAGCGGGCGCCATCTATCTCGACTATCACTCGGCGATGGCCGACTCGCGGCAGGGAATGCGCGAAGGTCTGAGCAGTGATGGTGTGCACCCGACGGAGGCAGGCTATCGTGTGATGGCCCCTCTCGTCGAGAAAGCGATCGCCGAGGCTCTTCGTTGACCGATCTGCGGCAAACGCTCGACCGCGACCTATCTAGTAGCTACACCATCGAGCGGGAGTTGCGCGGCGGTGGGATGAGTCGCGTTTTCGTCGCGCAGGACCTCTCGCTCAAGCGGCTGATCGTCCTCAAAATTCTCTCGCCTGAAATCGCCGCAGAGGTAAGCAATGAGCGATTTCGCCGGGAGATACAGCTCGCCGCAAAGCTGCAACATCCCTACATCGTGCCACTGCTCTCGGCCGGCGACATCGCCGGAACACCGTTCTTCACGATGCCCTACATCGAGGGCGAGTCCCTCGGCACCCGACTGGCGCGCGAAGGAGAGCTACCGATCAACGAGGCGGTGCTCATAATGAAAGAAATTGCCGCGGCGCTATCGTACGCACACAAGCACGGCGTCGTGCACCGCGACATCAAGCCGCACAACGTTATGCTGACCGACGATTTCGCGGTCGTCACGGACTTCGGCGTGGCGAAGGCGCTGACAGCATCAACCGGAGTCGATCAGCCGACCAATGTCACCACGCGAGGCGTCGCGATCGGCACGCCAACTTACATGGCGCCAGAGCAAGCCGCTGGCGATCCCGGAGTCGATCATCGCGCCGACATCTACGCATTCGGGGTGATGGCGTACGAGATGCTTACGGGCTCACCGCCGTTCAGCCGCAACTCGGCCCAGGCGATGTTCGCCGCGCACGCGACCGAGAAGCCGGAAGCGATCGAGAGACGCCGTCACAGCGTTCCGCCCGCGCTCGCTGATCTGGTGAGGAGATGTCTGGAAAAGCGGCCCTCCGATCGCCCTCAAACGGCGTCCGAGATCGTACAGGCACTCGACGCGATTCCAACCTCACGCGGCCTCGCGGCAAGGAAGCGACCGCTCATCGTCGGCGCCGCAGCGCTCGCGGTGCTGCTGGTCGTTGGCGCACTGGTGTACCGCGGAGGATCGGGCGGCTCGTTCGGACGTGGCGCCAGCCTGCGCAATACCGCGGTCAGCTCGATCGCCGTTCTGCCGCTGGTGAACGTGGGCGGAGATTCGCGCGACGAGTATTTCAGTGATGGAATGACCGACGAACTTTCCAACGCGCTCAGCAAGCTGCCGGGACTTCGCGTTGCTTCACGAACATCGACGTTTGCGTTCAAGAGTAAACGAGATCTTTCCCTGGAGGACATCGGCAAAAGGCTGAACGTTCAGGCGGTGCTGGAAGGAACTGTTCGTCGCTCGGGCGAAAGACTGCGTGTGACCGCGCAGCTGACCAACGTCGCCGACGGACTGGCGCTGTGGTCCGACCGGTACGAGCGAAAAACACAGGACATTTTCGATGTGCAGGACGACATCGCCGGCTCGATCGCCAAGGCGCTGCGACTGAAGCTCGCCGGCCAGGCTGCGACTCTATCGTCAGCGGAGCACGGGACCGACAATCTAAAGGCGTACGACCTGTATCTGCGCGGCCGCTATTTCTGGAATGCGCGCGGCGCGGAAAACCTCAGGCGCGCGGTCACATACTTCAACGATGCAATAGCGGCCGATCCGAATTTCGGCCGCGCTTACGCAGCTTTGGCGATGGCATATGGGCTGCTCCCGGAGTACACCGACTCGGCGCCGCCACGCGCGCTGGAGCTCGCGCGTAATGCCGCTCAACGCGCGTTGGCGATCGACAGCACCTTGGCCGAAGCTCACACTGCGCTCGGGATCGCGGCGCGCGACAACTGGGAATGGGACAAGGCTGAAACCGCCTATCGTAAGGCGATAGCACTGGAGCCTCGTTACCCGACCGCGCATCAATGGTATGGAGAGCTACTGTATGAGACCGGACGGATGGATTCGAGTCTCGCGCAGATACGCACGGCTAATGAGCTCGATCCGCTCGCGCCGATTACCTTCGCGGCCCTCGGGTACGCACTCACGCTCGCCCGACGGTACGACGAGGCGATCAGCGAGGTGAGAAAAGGAATTGAGCTTGCGCCGTCGCTTGGGATCCACCGCGCGTTGATAGCGGTCGCATATCTGCAGCACGGTGATGCGCAAAACGCCGTGGAAGAAATGGAGACAGCCGTGCGATTCGATCCAGAACTCGCGCTGCGGCGTAGCCAGCTGGCGTACATTTATGCGGGGACGGGACACCGCGACAAGGCCCAGGCTATCGTCTCTTCGCTCGAGCATCTGCAGCAAAATCAGTACGTCAGTCCCGCGGCTCTCGCGATTGCATACACCGGCCTGGGCGAACGCGACAAAACGCTCGCCGCGCTGGAGCGAGCTGTCGATAATCACGATATCTCGCTCCTGACTGGCGCAACGCCGCTAATGGACCCGATCTTCGATCCGCTTCGAGGCGATCCGAGGTTCACGAAGATCCTCACTCGCATGAATCTCTCGCAGTTCCAGCGCCGGTAAACGACTAAGACGCGGCCGCCTGGTTTTGGCGCCTCCACATCAGGAAAGCCAGCCAGAAGAGAAAGATTCTGTGGGCCAGGGGCCAGTCGGCGGGAAGATCGATGTTCGCGCGTCGTGTGAATAGGCCGATTGGGTATATGCTGCCTATCTGCTTCTCACCCTCGAACAAGCCGAAGCGTCTGCTCCAAAGCGACAGCCTGCGGAGTACCAGGCTATGATTCGGCAGCTCGACTTCGAATTTGTTCTGAAGCGCGCTCGGCTTGGCGGCGCGGGCGACGACGTTGCCGTTTCTCTCCAGCAAAAAATCGCCGCGAAACTTTCCCTCGCGGTACAACTCGTAAGTCCCCTCTTCCAGCTCGAGGCGAGCTTTCTCGCGCCAGACGGAAGTGTCGACTTCACCCAGCAACTTGTTCTGCTGGTGCAGGCGAAAGTTGGTGGCAAAGATGTCGGTCGGGATTGCTTCCAGCATTTGGCCTCTGCGTTAGCGCCAATGTACAAAACGCAATTTGGCGCTCAAGAGATTCAGCTCGGCGGGAAGCGGGAGGCGGGAAGCTGGCGGCGAGATCAAGGAAACTCGGGCCAACCCTCGAGTGCCAGCAGCGTCGGACGGCTGCCGAGCGCATCGACGCGGATCTTGTCGACTTGGTAATCGATTTCCGAGTCGGGCACAGAGTCTCCTCGCGTCGGGCGCAGCTGTTTCATTTGCAGGCCGCGAACTGCCGGGTATTGATCGGAGTTGAGATTGTACGCGCCCCAGTAATGAGTGAATCGTAAGGCGCGGTACAATTGTGTCGGACTGAGTCCGGCGCGATAGCCGACGTACACTCCGGGTACGTAACCTCCGCTGCTCACCGCGGCGTGCCACCGATTGCAGTAGTCGATGACTTTCTGCGCTGGTGTTCCGGGTTTAACGCCTTCGAGATCACACCACACGGTGACGCCCCACGGCACTCCAAGCTTTGCCGCCTCCGACGCGGCGACGGTGCCGTTCGTGGTGCCCTTGATCGCACTGGGAATCCACGCCGCTTCCGATTCCACGTACTGCACCAGCATCAGTCCGATACCAACGTTGAGCAGGGACGTTGCTTCCTTCGCGCTCAGTGCCGAAGCGTGAGGCTTATCTCGGCGGACGTAACGAACGCAGAATCTGTAGCCGGCGCGCCGAAACGCCTTTGCCGCGGCTGGGGTAACTGTCTCGGCGGTGTCGAAGCCTCGTACGCCGTCGGGTGCGGTGAAGACGTGCCCGGGAAGCGTCAGGTGCGAGTACGCGTGACGTTCACAGTTCTGCCGCAGAACGTACCTGTCACTGTCGCTGTGTGAATTGCGGGATCATATGACGAGCTCAGATCCACATCACACGTGCCGGATCCGCCGATGCGCGCCCACTTGAAGCTGCCTTTGTGCGTCGCGGTTTGCAGACCCGACAACGCTCCGTTGACGATGTTGAGCTTTCCATCGAAAGCGATGTTCGGATTGCCGTTGATGGTGAGCACTCCGTGTCTGGTCTCGAACGCGCAATCGGTGTCGGTTCTGGTGGCGACTGTCTCGAGGCTCAGGCTGTGAGTCGTGCGATCACCCGTACCGGTAGTTCGGCCGGCGATCACGACTTGTCCGCCCTGCGGGCATTGCCTGGTGACGGTGAACTGATTGTCGATGGAGATCGGCGTGCTGAGCGACGCCGATGATCCGCTGACATCGAGGATTACCGAGAATGATGGACCGAGCCCAACGTCGCTGGAGCCAAGGGTCGAGTTCGCATCCATGTCGGCCGCGAGCTGGTTTGCATCTTCCTGACTGATTCCATTGGATAATCCGGTGGAATCGCTGCATGCAGCGATCGCCAGGATAAGAC
>WNGI01014238.1_pt1 | contig 13825 bp, 18 predicted proteins | sample 5400621 | NCBI WGS metagenome assembly WNGI01 (sample SAMN13153374, study PRJNA577476) | soil metagenome | isolation source: 20 cm soil or saprolite under Garry oak tree replicate 1 | place: USA:California | collected 2016-06-15
CTTTCTTCTATTGTTACTGTCCGTACGCCCATGCTGCTGGCACGGCAGATTCTGACGATCTACTAGGTACAGCCTCCGACTGCGTCGCTAAGCCGTCCCCGCCTATATAGCCACATTTCCGAATTTCTTACAGCGAAGAACGTTCCAGAACCGACAACTTCAAATATACTAGAAAGAACTCCAAATTCGTCACACGGCGGCTTAACTCCTGTAAAAAGCCCCGTACATGCCAAATCATCAGGCCAATCAGAAGTGCGGAGACTTAACTTGAGCTGAAGTCATTGGGACTGGATTTCATGCGTAAAAGTACTATAACATCTGGTATTTACACAAGCCAGACTCCACGCTCTAAAGCGCTTTCATCGTAGCTAGAGGTGGGGTCGGCTCTTCGTGAGTGTTGCTGCTCCTCTGTTATCACCGGAAGTGTATTATGGTCGATAGAATGCATCCAATTTGATATATTGCAATATGAGGTTCGGCGTCGGTAAGGAGGGACGGACAATCCCCCTCCTGGAGAGTCCGACACTATATCCGAAATGGGTTTGGTTACCCCCGCAGAGGACGGTACGTCTACAAGACCATACAAGCTCAGTGCATAATCGAACTTGGTAAGTTGACTTACCAGAGTATTTGCCCACCCAATTGGACTCTGACGCTACGGGTTCTGATATGTCGCCATCAAAGGATTCAGGTATCTCGACAGGGTAAATTATATCTTCCAATGGCTCGGAAACCTACAAGAAATTGTACATTGTCTAAGGAATGTTAAAAAGGGAAAACTTACCTCAGGAATCCTCCATGTACCGCGAATGTGCAATGCTGACGCTACCCAGTAGGTCAGACATTCCACGATGGTTGGGCTAAAGTACTCATACTCATAGACCCGCGTGACAAACGCCGTCGTCCAGCCTTAGAGATAGAACTTCAGCACATCATTTACATCGCCCGATGAGTTCCGCACCTCTGGAAAATGCTCCAAACACCCAGTGATGATAGGATGTCAATACAAACCAGGGAGTTCGTCTCTCAACGCAGATATCCCATAACTGATATGTTGAGAACCAGTTGACAAGATGAGATTTTAATCTCACCTTAGCCCAAAGCCTATCCTTGCTTTCGAGTGGCGTAGGAAATGCATTTCCGGGTAGTAGGTATGGAGGAAACTGATCAATGTAATGTCATCCTATTGCGGGACTTCTACGCAAAATTAGCATACCGATCGGCAATCCGAAAACTCTTTCAAGTCCTGGTATGACAGTATCCAAGGAGGTTGAAAAGCTAATACCACAGAAAACCTTCCGATGTTTCTCACTACGGTATCATCTACATGCGCTGGAAACCCAGGATCTGCTTGAAGAGTCCACGTGAAGTACTGAAAGATGTCGCGATCCATAGCCGTGACGTCTTGAAATGCCAGACTCCAGTGCCAATGCCGCGACGCGGGGTGAATAAGATGTAGCGTGCGTTGGGTAGTCATCAATGGTAGATTGTCCAGCCATGGGACCATCCTTGTTATGATCAAAGGTCAACTAGCATGGGGTGAAGTAATGAGAAAAGCACCTGACGATATCGGTCGGTCTTCTTTCAACAAAGGCGGGTATGTTGAATAACGGAGGACAAGGTAGCGTCAGGCTCTCCCCCGTGCTGTAGTCAGTGTCGTCACATCCGAGTGACGTGTCCGGGATGTATTTATCGATCCCTATTATGTCGAAAAACGTGATGAGGGTATGTTCTTTCAAGTTAAGTTAGAAACCAACAATCTGTCACCCTTTTATCCATTATTGTGCATTCGAGAAGCTGAACGTTCTCTAACCGACGCCACCGTTCGGGCTTTACTTTCAGATGGTTACGATGACTTTTGTGACCCTTCGGTGGAAGAGTGGGTGCTTTTGGATCGCACACCATTGCTGGAAGGACTGCCTCCCGTAGATAACACCGAAGGTTGTCTGTTGCGCGAAATGACATTTCGTGGTCTGTGGCAGGCTCGAGTTTGAAGATAGAAAGACATAGTTAGACAATGCTGTCCTTTTTACTAGACGCAGAGAACAAGGGCTGCTGTAGTGAAGAAGCTACGAGCACAAGACAAGGACTCGACCGAGAATATTGCCCATATAAGGAAACGCTGGTTACTCTAATATTAGCTAGCACAATTTTACACTAATATATATGTAGCACAGTAGCAGGGAGTAAAATAATGAAGGTGGACTATCATATATGTAACAGGGAGTAAAATAATGGAGGTGGACTATCATACATGTAGCAGGGAGTAAAATAATGCAGGTGGACCATCACTAGCACCAGAGCGGCTATAATGATAACTTGTCGCATGTCGAGACTTCACCTGGAGCCGCCCACGCGTTCCTTGGTTGTGCAATCGCAACAAAATTTTTGACGGGCACTGCCATGAGGCGTATGCACATAGGAGACGAACAACCTAAAGAATATGCACGGAGTGCCAGTTTAAGTCGAGCGAAGACTTACCCGTGGGGTGCACATGTTGTTCACTAAAAAGGCAATTAGGTTGTCGACAGTCATGTTGTCTAGTGTTCATGGCATAAAAGTGACCGCATTCCGTGTGATAGCGACCGTCTATGATCTAGAGGATATGGTAATCGCAATGATTCGCGGCACAAGACTGTAGAGCACACTAACATTATGACACATTTTGTGAGTGAGTGAGTTTGTTGTGGGGAAAGTCCGGCTGTAGTTAGAGTCTGAATTCTGCACCTTTTATTAGCTTTTAGGCGAGTGCTGCGTGCCAGCAGCATTCCTGTTCCGATTGAATGTAATACTGCGAGATTGTCGGGACCTCCCTGGATGGGATGCGTTGTGGCTTGAAACGCACATGAAGTATCATAACTCCTTCTCATGGTATATATGAGAATATGATATTAGCAATGTATTCCGCCGTTTTTAGAAAGTTGATCAGACTCTGTGCTAACTTGTGGTGTTAAGCATCTTGAACATCGTGTCCTATAGTTGTGAGATCGTTCCAGGAGTCTAAAAGGCCACTTGGTCGGCAATTGCTTCAGGAATGTACCTCCTGAACGGTCGACACGAGGTTGCCATGCTTTCGGTAATAGACTGATGACGAGGCGCTTCATTAAGGCAGATGGTAAGACAAGCGAATCATGAAATTATGGACCTGGAATCAACGCTCCCGAACAAGTACAACCAACTTCATTGTTTTTGCCCACCAGGACTTCAATGGGTGCACCAACTATGCGCCTCGCTTACGGATCTTCTGGACAAGTTGGACTTTCATGCGTACCTGGAGGGGTTCAGGGAAATCAATGAAAATGAAATAAGAGTAAGCAAGGCGTACTTCATGCGCAAACCTCTTCCGCCATCTTTCGCTGCTCAATCGCCGGCGTTTTGCCCCCTTTTGCTCGTGTCTTTCACTTTGTAAAGCCTGTGTCCGGACCTTGTTCCGCGATAAGATGGAGTCTAGCCTTTTGAAAGCACCCGCGAGATCTCTTGCAACATGTACACTGCGTCCTACAGACCTTGGAGTTGAAAAATGTATACAGAAGTTGCAAAGTGACATACCAGAATAAGGATCTGGTGGTGCATTCTCCCATCTAGACACTTCTTTTGACATTCGTTCCCATACGATATTTGAATCCATGGCGTTTACTTTGGAATAGTCTGACACAGGGCGTACATGGTTGGTAAGACCGTGAAAAATGCTCGTGCGCGGATGGCCCACAGAGAGGCCCAGGAGACTTCCCAGGAATGGTGTTCGCCCAAAGACATGAGCTGCATGTTTGATTATTCGGGGCGACGCGAAGACGGAGAGCATGACACGAGCAAGGCGGACTTGGTCACAGTCACATCCAGTATTTCCCCTGCAATGTTCGCAGAGGTGCTAAAGGAGGAGATCGAGGTGACCTTCATCAGACAATAAATCCACTGCCAATTAAAATGTACAGGACAGGTCCTCGAGTCAATTTATCCAACAGAATTGTTGAGTTCGTGCCACCGACGTGTAACGGTGCTCACCTGACCTAAGACTCGAGTGAAAAGGACCATCAGATAGAGATATCGAAATAATCGCTGAACCAGATGATCCCTTGGATGGCGCAGAAGAATGTGCGCTTTCTGATACATTCTCTTTTCATCTTTCATCTTCCCTCACGCGCGACGTAGTGAGGGTGACGTTGTGTTTGTATTTCACCGATGCATATCCAGATGAGCTTCCGGAGATGTCCTTGAAAGTGAATCAAGGCTCCATCGATGACACGGATCTCGATGACCTCGTATCACAACTACGAGAAGCGGTATGATGCTGCCATCACAGACCTCTCAGAATACCGAGCATTTCCACTTCTAGGGTGAGGAGAATCTTGGGATGGCGATGACATTTACCCTCGTAACGCTTCTTCGGGAGAAGCTCTCTCAGTTAATCCGCGTCAATGCTGAAAAGCAGAAAACGGAAGAAATGGAAAAAGAACGTCGACTATTAGAGGTGATCTACGATAGCAACTGTACACTATACGCTCTGATGATTATGCAGGAAGAGGAAGCCCGAACCCGTGGAACACCTGTCACTGTGGAATCTTTCAAAGTATGGAAAACAAAATTTGATAAAAAATTGGCTGCGAAGAAAGCTCAAGAGGAAGAGGAGAAGCTTAAAGCAATGACACCAAAGGAACGAGAGGAATATAAGAGATTGACATCTCGTTTGAGCGGTAAGCCATGGCCTTTGCCAGAACTGTTCGGAATGTCAATTGTATTGTTTGGAACAGGCCGGCATTTGTTTGAACGTAACAAGCATTTGGAAGACGAGTCTCTAATGGAAGAAGGAACTGTGTCCGTCGACGTCAGCCAATACGATAGATCCCGAGATCGGGAGGATACAGAGGAGAATATTGTTACATTCAGTGACAGTGAATAACGAGATCTTTATATAAGACATTCCATCTACGACTTGGTATGATATTCCTCCACGTAGTAGGGTCATTACAGTCCTTGTAGTATCCCCACTTCCCCAGTGGTCCAATCAATCAAACCCCCGTCTGTTAATTCCTTGCAACCCAGGCCAGGCCTACTTCTTTCCCTCAAAAAACCGTCGTCGTCCTGAAATATACCGCTCGCTTGATTTGGTCCATGCACCACATCATCACCCATGAGCTTAAACCATTCCAGCACAGGTCTGGTAGTCCACCTTTCTATGGAAAACCGATGCCCTAGCTTGAACCATCCTAAATGTCCACCGCCCGCAGTCAATCCCAGTACAACATGGCCATTTTCGACCGCATTGAGAGGAACATCTTGGACGATTGGATCATCATCAGCATTGATTGCTAAGTAAGGGATCCTGATGTCATCAACGACATTGTGACTGGACGCCCAATGATAATAGTCATTCGCCGTCTCGAACGGAAATGGAGGCATCGAACCACCTGCTTTACATGTGAACGTCTGGTCAAACTGATTCAGAGTAGGGTTCTCGAGCGTCATAGCGACCTCCGCCGCCTTTGCCACGATGTGATTTGGATCTGCTGTCAGTTCCTTGTAGTTTCTCTTCACCAATCTAGCCAAATTAGTCCCCATTGCACGGGAATATATTCGTCTTCCTAAGTAGGTGCTCAAGATTCTACAAATCGAGTGGAATCCGTCAACTGAGCTGTCAAGTGACCCTCACCGCACACTCACCGCACGTTATTCGCAGCCAGATCCCATGGCTAGAACTATTGAATAAGTTCTTCAAACACATAGGAACGACTCACACAAGACAGCGCACAGCCTGACCGAAGCCTACTGTTTTCGCCTTCCTCGGCGATGTACCTCGTCATCACGTTAGCACCCAGGGAGAACCCAATTCCTAGAAGGGGTGCCTCTGGAAACAAATGCGAAATGTATATCAGTGATTGTCGGAGGTCGTCCGTATGACCAGCCGAATACAACTGAGGGCTGGTGATTGGCACTTCAGCGCCTGTAATAATATGTAGGACAATTTGCGAATGGGTGTACTTGGGAACATACATCCTCGGAAGTTGACGACGACTGCGCGGTATCCCAGACCCCCATCGTCAACAGAAGCACAAGCTTTACTGAGGATTGCCCTGACGTATGCTTCGTATGATCCTATACCGTGAATAACCAATTAATAATTAATAAACCTCTGGTCAGTTGAATGCAGCATACCTCCGGTAAGGCCATGCATTACTACTATCATGGGTGTATTTTTGTTATGCCATGGACGATCATAACTCGTGAAATCGAGGCCTCTATGCAACCAGAATCATCAGTGGGCTAAGTAGAATACCGGAATTTCGAACGCTCACAATGTCCCACCATCTACTAGCCGAAGATATTTTCTGTTGTCCCGATCAATCCCCACGTGCAATACATCCGAGACGCACACTACTACCTTTGGTAGATGACATGGTCGATCTTTGAAAAGTCACCTAGGGTACAATATATGGTCTGCAGGTGTCCACTTCGAGGAATCAGTCGTGATATCAAAACAATGCTACTGCGCGGACCAACTTGAAAAGCCACCACACAGGGTTGAAAACACTGAAGAGACTCCGGCATCTTGTCTCTAACAGCTCCCGGAGAGAAAGCTGTTCAGTCAGCTGTTGGTCACCATGTTTCCTAGTCTTTACTTCCAGCAGGACAGGCTTGGGAGCAAAGCGAACAGTAGGCACAGTCCTTCCAGTGGACGCGAAAGAGCTTGCTATGGTGAGAAGTATACTGAGAACACCTAAGCCTACGAGACTCGACATGGCGTCGGCGAAAGTCGGCGGAAGGGCGACGAAGCGAAGAAGACCCAGTGTACTAATTTAAGTAGATCAAATTTGTCCACTAGCAATCATTGCCGTGGACGCAAGAAAAACGATAGCGTCCGATGCATCAGCGAAATCATTCCTCAGTAACACGCTTATTAATGTAAATGTTTGAGAATGGTCGAGGTCCCAGTAGTCAACAGTACTGATAGCACGACGTAAGACGGCTACCATTGCGCCCGGAAGAACGCAATGACGGCTGAATTTGGCCGGTAGTAGCCGGTGCGTCGTTACGGCACGTGACATGTTCAGGCGCGAACAGTGGCACGCTGATGGAGTTGACCCAAGCGATCAGAAGCTGAGCGGGACGAGCATGCTGCAGGCCACGGACTATGATTTGCCCGCCAGTCAGATAGTTTTGCAGCCCCAAGCGCCCTCTAGTGCGCCTTCCAACCCGCCAGACCCTGAACATGAGTTTCAAACGCAGTCACGTCCAGATACTCCAGAGACTGACTTACTTGATGGTAAGCTGTCTTTGTCCCTTTCCGCCTCTTCTTTGAGGACTCATGACATCTACTAGAACCACCATCTACCCTAGCTTCTAGAATAATACGTGCGCAAGACAATCCGTCTCCCCCTCCGAGCGTTTCTCCGACCAACCGTACGACATCATCCAACAAGTATCGTCTTATTGACGTCTCCGAACCAGCAACACCATTCTGTCCTGTTTCGGGTTCTTCCAACCTTACTTTGTCGCTATTATCGCCGACTTGGGGCTCTCCACCCGCCAAAGCTCGATATGCAGAGGAAATAACGCCGTCGCGCGACCTTATTACGTTCGACGTAGGCAACGTACCAGAGACAACGTCTATGTCGCCTTCTAACTCAAAGGAAATTCTGTTAAGCGATTTGATGGTTGCAGGAACTGAAATGTCAGAAGCAGACCTAGACCAGAGAGGAGGTACAAGTCCGGATCGACAGCGCAACCATCAAGCGCCCCTCGGCACTTCCTCCTCTAACTCAAACATGCAGGAAGGACCGAATATTGACCCGTTATCAACACCTGTTCGTTCCAGCAGCCAAATGCATAAATGCGCCACACCCGGTCGATCCTACCTCGGAGCGACTAGCGGTAGTCATTTGGACTCGCCTGCAAATTCGGCATTTCCGACTGTAAATGCTAAGCCGAAGGGTGGACAGCTGCAACTGACAACACCGGAAGAGTTGTCTGGGAAGCAATCCTCGGTCGAGGTAACCCAAGCAGCCGATGCTGCCTTGAAGGAGTCGAGCGAAATATCTAGATCTAGCCCGGATTCTCCGGGTCCCGTGGCCGACTACCACGATCGTGCGCGCTCGCCATCACCGGCTTCTCGCACATCTGATCCTTTGGTTGACACATCACCAGGCAAGAATCCCCACCCCCTGAAGTCATTTGTATCTAATGAATTCATGTCAACATCTCCCACTTTGCCATCATTCAACTTTCCAGGTACACCTACGATGGGATCGACGGATACAGGGAGTCCAGCAAGACTCCACTCAGGTCGTTCATCTAAGCCTTCTTTGGTTACTGATCCACCTCGAACTCCTGCGCGGCGTATGTTGATTGAAGAAGCGCCACGATCCCACACCAAATTTTTCAGTACACTAGCAAAACCGGGAAACTCTGGGACTGGTTCCAACTTTGGTTTTCCACGAACACCTGTATTCCATATTCCTCCTACCGATAGCCCCGCGCGCCGCATCCTGGTTCCGGAGAAGAATAGTTCTCACCGTCTACAACGTCGTGGTCCCGCAGCCCATAATCTAACCCGCCCATATAACCGTAGTCAATCAGCGGAACCTAGTTTTCTAAAGGCACCTCCCTCTCTTGCGAAAGTGAGAAGCAACTCTGTAGAACCGCTACTAGCCACACAGCAAGGTCCGAAGCGTGCATCAACATTCTTTAAACCTCTTGCTGGCGCACCGTCGATAACCAAACTACCGTTTCCGCTCATTGCCGAAGTCATTCCAGAGGAAAACGTTGAAGACCGATCCAGGTCCATTCCTCCTAAACCCCTCGAGTCGTCCTCGACTTCGATTCTTAAGCAAGGCTCCAGTAGAATACCACGGATCGGCAGCAAGCCATACTCTCGACCGACCACGAGAAGAACGGTTACCAATACACTCCCTGGTACCTCAACATTCAGTGGCAAGTCATCTCAGGTGCGAGAAGGGGTTTCCAACACGAAAGTCCGATCTAACTTTACATGGAAAGTCCTCAGAGCTCATCGCCTCAAACAGAAATACAGTCAAACCAACGACAAATCCAAGAGTTAATGAACTTGCTGTTGGCCTAAAGCGCAAGAGAACCCATGATGAGACTTCTACCTCCAGCAAAGCCCCTAGTATAGTGCTCCCCCTCCAGATCTTTAAACCAGTAGCTCCGCAGGTTTCGGGTGTCAATAAAGTGGCATCTAATTCTTTGCATACGTCTTTAGAGAACAGCTCGAAAGTTCCACAGCAGTCGGATATACCATATAATACGGCCAACTCTATATCTTTATCACAACACACACTCGCTGGCGACGATAAACTACATAAGAACAATCAGGAAACCATGGTTGATGTTGGATGTATGTCAGAGCAATCCATACCTCCAACTGGGCGACAGGAAGTTTCGTCCACAAGTGATGGGAGCGGCGCATACGCTTGTCCTCCTGAATCCCGGGTAGAAGGGTACGATGAATCTACTTCCAGCTCCGAGACACGTCGGACAACCAGGACGCGCAAGAAAGTCCAATCGATGGCATCGGTGCCCTCGTCACGGTCGTCGCAGTCGCGAAGGAAGGCAAGCAAAGCACCAACGCCTATCGTAGGCGATGTTTTCAGTGGCATGACTGCTGTGGCACTAAAAACACTGACAAATGCGAATACTGTCAGAAATCAGCAATACATAGCAGCTAAGCTAGAGACGGAGGTGATTAGAAAGTTGGGCTGTCGTCCGACAAGTCCAACTGTCAAGGTTCAGACAGTTCTTCAGCGCGCGCAAGATGATAAAGCTCGTTCGCGACGGAGACGTATGTTCCGACAGCCACCGCAGGGGTGCCGGAGAAGATGAAGACTACAAGACACCAGAACGCCAGCTGAAGAGACTGAAATTAACGGATGATCCAGATCCGGACGAAATGAAAGAAGGGCGTAGGGTCAAATGGGATAGGGGTTTATTCACGGCAGTCTACATTGACGATGTCCGCCTAGGAAGGCGGCCGTTATCCAAGGCTCCAGCCTCGCGAAAAGGTTGTCTAGCTTTCGCATCAAAGGTAAATTATTCCTTATCTGCAACCTTCCATATGTTAAGCAGAGATGAAGGCTGTGGAATTGGATACCATGGGTAATTTACCAAACGCGAACACAGCAGTGGTGGACCTGGTTGAAGAAAACATCACTATCAAGAAATATGTATATGACGACGATGATGAAGAAGTCCCTCCTGTCGCAAAAGCCACGCGGTCAAAATCCAGGAAAAGTAGGAGCTAGTCCATCTCTCATGTTGCGTTATATATATCACTTTAGGATATGTCATCGAAGGATACTTTTTATGGATTGTGGTAAAATCTGACGCCGCAACTCGTCCGATTACTTATTTCGACACAGCTCTATAGTTGATGGTCGCACTGGCTTGGTTGACGGGGAAAATGAGCGTCTCGGCGATGTTGACATGGGGAGGACGGGAAGCTGCCCAAACAATTTCTTCCGCGATGTCCTCGGCGACCACTGGATGGGACATGTCAAGCCGGATGCGAAGTGATTGACGCAGTTACTTACGGGGCTGGAGACCTTCATATACCTTCTTCGCCGCACTCGTATCACCACGGTACCTCACAACGGAGAACTCTGTCTCGACCATGCCTGTATCGAGGAATTACTTATTGGCACCGTGATATTCGGTCTGACACGAACCAGGCTGTATTTCCGTTACCCGAATGGGCGTGTTGACCAACTCTCTCATAAGGGAACCTGTGAAGGCTCTAATAGCATGCTTAGTAGCAGTATATATACTGCCTCCTGCGTATGGTTCTCGGCCAGCGATAGAACCAAGGTTGATAACATGGCCAGCTTGTTTCTTTTTAAATTCTACCAATATCGGTCATGTTCTACTCTTAAACGGGTCAAAATGAATGGTATACCTTTTATCAGCAATTGCGTCACAGACATAAGCCCGAAGACGTTTGTCGCAAACATCCCTTCGATGTCAGCATCAGCAATATCACCAACATGTTCGACGCCTAAGACGTAGCCAGCGTTATTAACTATGTAAGCCTGTTAGAGACGTCCTCTTGCGATGAAGAGGTGAAGTAGCTTACCTAGGATATCGATATCGTGCAATTCCTTGGGGACCTTGTCAAAGAGGTTTGCGACTTGCGACTTGTCAGAGACGTCTAACTGAACGCTCGCGAATCTTCCCCCGTCTTGCAAGCCTGATTGCTTATGGGCTTCCACGCAGGCTTTAGCTACGTCCTGTAGTGCTTCTACGCGTCGGGCCACCAAAATAACGTTTGCTCCGCCCTAAGAGAATTGTAATGATGGCTACAATGTCGTGAGACGAATTTCCTACCTTGGCAAAGAGTACAGCGGTGGCCTACGCTTTGTTAGAAGAGAATCACAGTCCATAGTTGACCACTTACTGCACCAATCCCGCCACTCGCACCTGTGATAAGGACAGTCTTATTCAGGAGACGCGATGCATTGAAAACGGACATTGTGATGATCAAGAGATAAGGGAGATCAGTACGGAATCTGGCCAAAAATATGTTCCCCGGCCCTCTGCACCCGCAATGGAACAATCTCATACAATGGCTCGGGTCTCATGGCATGTCTTTGAACGAATTGTCTGTGCAGGCACGACTACGACAAGGTGAGCTCGAGATCAGACCATTGCTAGCCTCCGTGTTCATTGAACCTGCTAGGAGTGGGCTATGGCCTCTATGCGACGCGCTCGATACAGTCCTCTACCCCGCTTTTTACCATCCCAGCTAGTGCATTACCCAACGTTCTCACATTGGGATCGTACTATCCCGGTTCGGACCATGCCTTGACCGCAGTCCAGCTCATATCGCTGCATCTTGCTTTGCACCAAAACTCTCCAGATCCTATTTTCGGGCCGTACATATCAGTCTTACCCAGGGATTTTGTATTTCATCCTTTGACGTGGTTACACAAGCGGAATCATGGGGTACTATCACGCGACTGTGAAGAAAGATTGCTGGACGCGCTGCCCCTAAGCGTCATGAAAAAGCTGAAGGATGCTTTTGCGAAGTTCGAAACGGATTGGAAACGAGTATCCGACTACCTGGTCTGTCTGCATTATTCAACGGCTAGAGACCTCGGTAACACCCACTCAAGCAAGATAACCCCAGTTTGTACGACCGCTTTCGTAGAGATTCCCTGGACGACGCCGAGCATGAGACGCGGTTCTTGTGGGCTTGGTTGAACGGTATGTATTACCAAGATTATGTGAAGGGATTATGAATATGCATCATTTCTGAACAGTTAATACGCGATGCGTGTATCATCGCGTACGTGCTTCCTCAACAGATCCGGACAACATAAGCCTTTGTCCTGTGTTGGATTTCGCCAACCACACCGCAAGCGGGCCTCACATGAAACCCACATCTGGTAATGGCGTTCCGAGACCACGTCCACTCAAAGCAGGAGATATAATGCTGATGTCCCCTGCTGATCTGAGTGTCGAAGAGGACCAGGAGATGTACCTGATTTACGGGAGTCACTCCAACAAAAGGCTATTTGTGGAATATGGATTTATTGTTCGCTTCTCCGCGGAAGCTTTGTGTAGTGGTCGGTTTAATGGGGAGGTGGATGTGCAGGATTTGGTGGAAAATCTCTTTCAGCAGCGGGGTGAGATCGGAGAGTGGATGAAAAGTACGCTGGTGAAGGAGGGGTATTGGGGGTAATGTTTCTTCTTATTCGTCCCGGTGCCTCTTACAAACTAATCTGACAGGGACTGGACAATGCAAAGCGCTCCTGCGCCTGCCCATCCGTCGTTCCGCCTCATCACGGCCTTACGTCTCTACCACGCCTGCGAGGCAACGGCGATTGAGGAATCTTCTGAGGACGATGTACACCCATGGTTTGAAACAATACTAGGCGTGCGCGAGTATATTTCGAAAGAGAACGAAGAGCGTTGGAGAGGGACGTTGGTGGAAATTTGTGAAAAAGTAGAAGTTGAGACTAAAAGGGGTTTGCTGGAGATACAACCTGAAATTCCGGGAGAATGGACGAAAGATATGCAGGAGAATATTGCGCAGCTGTGGGAAGAGGAGCTTTGGGTTGCTAGAAGCGTGAAGACGAGTATTGAGCGAGGCATAGCATTCTAAGGCTGTTGATGACTTCCAAAATAGGCAAATCACTGATCAGTGTTTTGACCGCCGCTTATTCCAACAGCCCCTTCATCGCTACCCTCATGGCCGTTGAACCCTTTCTGGGCTCCAGGGCCCAGCGTGCCTTCGTTGGCACAAGTACGTCCATTTATTTGTTACTCGCTTCTTTTGCTTACCTCTACCGCATGTAGTTGTCGTCCGTCAGTCCACTTACATGAAATTCGTTCGGCTGCTGCTTACACTGCTACAGAGGCTTTGGTCGTGCTTGTTATGGTAGCTATCACCTTCAGATTGGTTTGTAGTATATCTCTTTCAAACTCCGTCGCTTAACCCGAATCTTAGGTTGAAGACAAAGTAGGATTCCAGGGCGCTTACAAGGTCAGTCGACTAGATGACTGACAGTTGACGTAAATAACTCTGCGCAGACGTTGCCATGTTACCTGGCCCTCTTTGCCCTAGCAGAGTTAGTTGATTATTTGATTATCCAACAAGTGACAAGTGATTGATGATTTTTGCAGGATTTTCGAATTGTATATAACATTGGATGCTCTGCGTCTCAGGAATGTTATTGAATTATTTGGAATACTAGGTACGTCTTGCATGCAGGATTGCTTTATTTTGGTAACTTCGTTTACAGCTTTTCACCTTGGCATGCTGGTCACTGCGGCTCTGCAAGTGCACGAAACCAGGACTGCTCTTGTCCAACAAACC
>WNGI01010009.1_pt1 | contig 13821 bp, 15 predicted proteins | sample 5400621 | NCBI WGS metagenome assembly WNGI01 (sample SAMN13153374, study PRJNA577476) | soil metagenome | isolation source: 20 cm soil or saprolite under Garry oak tree replicate 1 | place: USA:California | collected 2016-06-15
TGGCTCGATGCGCCCCAGCTCCATAGCGGAGGCTGGTACCGGCTCGTCACGACGATGTTCCTGCACGCCTCCGTGCTCCACATCGCGTTCAACATGTTCGCGCTCTGGGCGATCGGGAGGCCCGTCGAGCAGTACCTCGGGACCGCACGCTACATCGGTCTCTATTTCGTTTCCGGACTTGCCGGATCGGCGGGAGCGCTGGTTCAGACGCCCGGCGTTACCGTCGGCGCATCCGGAGCGATCTTCGGGATCCTGGGCGCGATGCTCATCATCGAGTGGCAGATCACGGGGCGGCTCGCCGGCACTGCGATGACCTTGATCGTGATCAACCTCGTCTTCTCGTTCGCGGTTCCAGGCATCTCGTGGGGTGGCCACGTGGGCGGTCTGATCGGCGGGATCCTGGTCATGCTCGCCTATGCGCACTGGGGAGACCGAGGACGCGCGCAGTACGGGCAACTCGGGCTCGGCGGCGCGCTCGGGCTGGTCGCCGTCGCGGCGGGCAGCATCGCGGTCGCGTACTTCCGCGTCCGCGGCTACGCCTAGAGGAACGAGTCGCGGTCGAGCAGGCGCCCGCCTGTGAGCCACGCCCAAGAGCTCAGCTCGCGCACCTGGACGTGGGCCGCGTCCGGGTCGTCCTGCGCGTGCTCGGCACGGTAGTCCCGCAGCCATGCGCGCACATCGTCCGCGGAGTCCACCCGGCTCTGCCGTTCTCCATCGACGAGGAGCTCGTACTTGGCCATGGCTATCCGCCTGCCTGGACGTACTCGGCGCGGTGCGCCTCCTTCAGCGCCGCCTGCGCCGCCGCGAGGCGCGCCAGCGGGACGCGGTAGGGCGAGCAGCTCACATAGTCGAGCCCGATCCGGTGGCAGAACTCGACCGACGAAGGCTCGCCGCCGTGCTCGCCGCAGATGCCGAGCTTGATGTCCGGCTTCGTCTCCCTCCCCCGCTCCACCGCGATCCGCATCAGGTCGCCGACGCCTTCGGAGTCGAGCACCTCGAACGGGTTGCGCTGGAGCACGCCCTCCTCGAGGTAGAAGGTGAGGAACTTCCCCTCCGCGTCGTCGCGCGACATGCCGAGAGTCGTCTGCGTGAGGTCGTTCGTGCCGAAGGAGAAGAAGTCGGCGACCTCGGCGATTTCGTCCGCTCGGAGCGCGGCGCGCGGCAGCTCGATCATCGTCCCGCAGAGGTACTCGAGCCCCGGCGCCTCCTCCTCCATTACGCGCTCGGTGAGCTCGCGCAGCCGGCGCAGCTCCTCGCGGAAGCCGACGAGCGGATGCATGATCTCGACGAGCGGCGCCTCGCCGGCGCGCTCCTGCACCGCCTTCGCCGCGCGCGCGATCGCCCGCACCTGCATCTCGTAGATCTCCGGCCACTCGATGCCGACCCGGCAGCCGCGCGTGCCGAGCATCGGGTTCGACTCTGTGAGCGCCTTGATCCGCTGGCGCATGCGCGCGTCGCGCGCCTCCTCGAGCGGCGGCAGGAACTCGTGGAGCGGCGGGTCGAGCAGCCGGATCGTCACCGGCAGGCCGGCCATTGCCTCGAAGATCGCCTCGAAGTCGGACTGCTGGAACGGCAGGAGCCGGTCGAGCGCGTCGCGGCGCCCCGGCTCGTCGCGCGCGAGGATCATCTCCTGCACGACGGGCAGCCGCTCCTCGCCGAAGAACATGTGCTCGGTGCGGCAGAGGCCGATGCCCTGGGCGCCGAACTCGCGTGCCTTCGCGGTGTCCTCGGCGTTGTCGGCGTTCGCGCGCACCCTGAGGCGCCGCATGCCGTCGGCCCACTCGAGGATCGTCTCGAAATCCTCGTTGATCGCGGGCGGCACGAGCGGAACCTCGCCGACGATGACGCGGCCAGTGCCGCCGTCGATCGTGATCACGTCGCCCTCGCTCAGCTGGTGCCCGCCAATGCGGAGCGTCTTGGCGCCGGTGTCGATGTCGAGGCCGTCGCAGCCGGCGACGCACGGCTTGCCCATCCCGCGAGCGACGACCGCCGCATGCGACGTCATCCCACCGTGGGCCGTGAGCACGCCTGCCGCCTGGATGAGGCCGTGGATGTCGTCGGGCGTCGTCTCCCAGCGGACGAGAATCACCGCCTCGCCGGCCTTGCCGCGCTCCTCGGCGCTGTCGGCGTCGAGCACGATCTTCCCGCAGGCAGCGCCGGGCGAGGCGTTGAGGCCCTGCGCGGCGACCTCGAACTCGGCATCCGGGTCGAGGCGGGGATGGAGCAGCTGGTCGAGCTCGGCCGGATCGATCCGCGCCACGGCCTCTTCCCGCTCGATCAACCCCTCCGCGGTCATGTCGACCGCGCACTTGATCGCGGCCGCGGCCGTCCGCTTCGCGGTGCGCGTCTGCAGGAGGTAGAGGTGCCCCTGCTCGACGGTGAACTCGATGTCCTGCATGTCGCGGTAGTGGTGCTCGAGCGAGCCCATCGTCTCGAGGAGCTGGTCGTACGCCCCGGGCATGCGCTCGCGCAGCTCGGCGAGCGGCTGCGGCGTGCGGGTCCCGGCGACGACGTCCTCGCCCTGCGCGTTGACGAGGTACTCCCCGTAGACGCCTTGCTCGCCGGTCGAGGGGTTGCGGGTGAAGCAGACGCCGGTCGCCGAGTCCTCGCCCTTGTTGCCGAACACCATCTGGACGACGTTGACCGCCGTGCCGAGATCGTCGGGGATGCCGTACATGTTGCGGTAGACCTGCGCGCGCGACGAGTTCCAGGAGTCGAAGACAGCCGTGATCGCGCGGCGCAGCTGCTCGCGCGCGTCCTGCGGGAAACCCTGCCCGGTGTCGCGCTCGTAGATCTCCCGGGCCTGCTCGACGGAGTCCTCGACGCTGAAGCTCTCGTGCGAGATGTCGTCGACGGTCTCGCCGAACATCTGGATCAGCCGGCGATAGCAGTCGCGTGCGAACTCCTCGTTTCCGGTCGAGCGCGCGAGACCCTCGACGGACTCGTCGTTGAGCCCGACGTTGAGGATCGTGTCCATCATCCCCGGCATCGAGACCGCCGCCCCCGAGCGGACGGAGACGAGCAGCGGATCCTCGGGGTCGCCGAACCGCTTTCCGGTCTGCTGCTCGAGCCGCGCGATGTGCTCCGCGACCTCCTCGTCCAACCCCTGGACCTCGCCGCCGGAGGCCATGAAGGCGCGGGACGCGTCGGTCGTGATCGTGAAGCCGGCGGGCACCCGGATCCCGAGCTGGGTCATCTCCGCGAGCCCGACTCCCTTGCCGCCGAGAAGGTCCCGGCCGCCCTCGGAGGGCTCATCGAAGTCGTAGACGTAGCGGGTCATAGGGGCGCAGATGTTGTCATATGCAGGCAGCTTCTCCGTCAGCGACGCCTTGCACGGAACTCCGCCACCCACGCGAGCGCCCGCAGCCCGATCCACACGGGCGTGAGCAACACGTAGAAGAGGAAGTCCCCGAGCAGGAGGGCGACCCACCAGACTCCCCAGCGCCAGAGCGGGATGCGTGGTTTCGCGGTCACCGCGCAGCCTGCGCCTTCGTCTCGCCGGCGCGCTCCTCGACGACGCGGAGGATGCGGTGTGCCGTCTCCTCGATCGACAGCTCGGAGATGTCGATGACGGGGCAGCGGAGCCGGCGGTGGAGCTTCTTGGCCTGCTCGAGCTCCTCGTAGATCTCGGCGAGCTCGGCGTACTGTCGGTTGCGGCCTGGCGCGCCCATCGCCCGCACGCGCGCGCGGCGGATCTCGGCGAGCCGGTCCGGGTCGATCGTCAGCCCGACGACCTTGGCCTGGTCGACCTCGAACAGCTCGGGCGGCGGCGCGATCCCTTTGACGACCGGGACGTTCGCGGCCTTGTGGCCGAGGTAGCCGAGGTAGATCGAGAGCGGGGTCTTCGAGGTGCGGGAGACGCCGACGAGGACGACGTCCGCGTCGTGGAGGCCGTGCGCGACGCCGTCGTCGTAGCGGACGGCGAACTCGATCGCCTCCATCCGCTTGAAGTAGGCGGAGTTGAGCGGCGGCCGCGAGCCCGGGGTCATGGTGGCCGCCTGGCCCGAGACGCGGGCGACGGCGTCGATCGGCTGGCCGAGCAGGTCGCAGTAGTGGAGGCGCGCCCGGCGGCAGAGCGTGCGCATGGCCTCGCGGAGCTGCGGCTGGACAAGCGTGTAGACCACGACCGCCGGACGGCCGCGCATCCGGTTGACCGCGAGCTGGAGGTCGTCCTGAGACTCGACGCGCGGGTGGCGGATCTCGACGAAGTCCTGCTCCGGGAACTGGGCCTCGAGCGCCTGGACGAGCCGCGCCGCGGTCTCGCCGGTGGCGTCGGAGACGACGTGCAGCTCGACCGGCGCGTTCGGCATCGGCGGTCAGCGTAACGGGGGCGGCGTCCTGGTCCCATCCCAAACCCCCACCCACCCCGGGGTCGAGAGCGTACGTGGACAGATGACGCGATCCGGTGGCAAGTTCGTGCCGAAAGGCGGGAGAACACCGCCCGGGTAACCTCCGCCCATGGCGGAGACGGCGCAACCGGTGACGATGGACACGATCGTCTCTCTCTGCCGCCGCCGCGGCTTCGTCTTCCCCTCCTCTGAGATCTACGGCGGCCTCGGCTCGACGTACGACTACGGCCACTACGGCGTCCTCACGAAGAACAACATCCGCTCGCTCTGGTTCCGCGCGATGGTGCAGGAGCGCGACGACATCGTCGCCCTCGACTCCGCGATCATCCTCAACCCCTCCGTCTGGGAGGCATCGGGCCACGTCGCCGGCTTCAACGATCCCCTCGTCGACTGCCGCACGTGCAAGCTCCGCTTCCGCGCCGACCAGCTGGAGTTCGCGAGCTGCGGCCGGAGGCCGAGCAAGCGGCCCGGCGAGACACCGGACTGCGACCTCACCGAGCCGCGCCAGTTCAACCTCATGTTCGAGACGCACGTCGGCGCGCTCCAGGACGAGAGCTCAGCGGCGTACCTCCGCCCGGAGACCGCCCAGGGCATCTTCATCAACTTCAAGAACGTCGCCCAGCTCGCGCGGCGCAAGCCGCCGTTCGGCATCGCACAAGTTGGCAAGTCGTTTCGGAACGAGATCACGCCGGGCAACTTCCTCTTCCGGGTCCGCGAGTTCGAGCAGATGGAGATGGAATTCTTCGTGCCGCCCGCGGACGCGACGCAGTGGTTCGAGTACTGGCTCGACCAGCGGCTCACCTGGCACCGCAGCCTCGGCCTCCGGGAGGAGAACCTCCGTCTACGGGAGCACGACGAGACGGAGCGCTCGCATTACTAGCGACATCGAGTACCTCTACCCGATCGGCTGGCAGGAGCTCGAGGGAGTCGCCAATCGCGGCGCGTTCGACCTCACGCAGCACACGCAGCACTCCGGCACGAAGCTCGAGTGGATCGACCCCGACGGCAACCGCTACACGCCGCACGTCATCGAGCCTGCCGTGAGCATCGAGCGCATCTTCGTCGCGCTCCTCTGCGACGCCTACCACGAGGAGGTCGTCGGCGACCGCGAGCGCGTCGTCCTCCGCCTCCACCCGCAGGTCGCGCCCGTCAAGGCGGCAATCCTCCCGCTCGTCCCGCGTGACGAGGGCATGGCCACCCGGGCACGCGCGCTCTACGAGGAGCTGCGCCGGTATCAGGTCGTCGAGCACGACGACAGCGGCCAGATCGGGAGGCGTTATCGTCGGCAAGACGAAATAGGGACGCCATGGGCCTTCACCGTCGACGAACAGACGCTCGAGGACGAGACCGTCACCGTGCGGGACCGGGACTCGCTCGCGCAGGAGCGACTCCCGATCAGTGGCGTCCGCGCGTGGCTGGACGACGCGCTGGAGCGGGACTGGTCATCACCGCAGTCGGGTTGACCGCCGCCGGCTGCCTCGGCAGCGCCACGAAGACCGTCACCGTCACGCACACGCAGACGATCACCTCCACCCAGACGGTGACGACGACGGGATCGGTGAAGTCCGCCAAGCCCTGCCTGGGAACCGACCTCGCGGCCACGTTCGCCGTGATCCCGAACAGCGCGGGGGCCGGCCAGATCGCATACGCGCTCACCGTCAAGAACACCTCTGCGAGCGCGTGCACCGTCCGAGGGATCCCGAAGGGGACGCTCCTCGGTGCCAACGGCACGGCACTTCCCACCCATGTCAAGGCTTCGGGAGGCGCTGGGAAGCCGGTCGTGCTTCCGCTCGGCGCTTCCGCCACCGCTCAGGCACGGTTCTCTCCCGACATCGCGGGCGAGGGAGACTCGCAGTCGGGCGCTTGCCAACCTCAGGCGCACACGTTCGAGGTGACTGCGGAGGGAGGCGGCGTGACGGAGGCGGCGATCAAGCCGCCGACGAGCGTCTGCGTGCAGGGCACACTGAACTTCGAGCCCTTCGACTACGCCGGTTAGGCGCTGGTCCGTTAGGCGCTCAGCGTCCGCAGCCGGAAGCCGCCGTGGTACTCGTACGAGGCGGTGATCACGCGTAGGGCGTCGCGCTGCGCCCGTTCCGAGAGACCAAGGCCCGAGGCGTCGGCCAGCGGCCGCGCGAGGAGCGCCTCGATCCCGGCGACTCCGTCGGGCGCCAGCGCGAGCGCCTCGGTCACAGGCGCGCAGCGCTCGCAGACGGCGCCTCCGGCGCGCGGGGAGTAGCCGACGAGCGGTTCCCGCTCGGCGCCGCACTCGGCGCAGGCGGTCACGTGCGGCAGGTAGCCGGCCAGCCAGAGCAGCTTGAGCTGGAACGCGAGCCCGAGCGGGTCGAGCGTGGGTCGGTCGGCCGCGTGCGGCGTGTCATCGAGAAGATCGAGAAAGCGTGTCAGTGCGGTGAATGCCCGCTCGTTCGCCTCCTCCTCGCTGAACAGCCGCAGCATCGCCTCGGCGCCGACCATCCCGACCGAGAACCGGTAGTAGTCCTCGCGCGCGTCGCGGTGCGACCGGACGAGCTGCGCCGCGGTCACCGTCTGGAGCTCGCTGCGCCCCCGGTGGAGGACGAGCTCGACGTACGACAGCGGCTCGAGCCGCGCGCCGAAGCGCGACATCGTCTTTCGCACGCCCTTCGCCACCGCGCCGACCCGGCCGTGCGCCTCGGTGTAGAGGTGAAGCACCCGGTCGGCCTCTCCGAGCCGGATCGACCGGAGCACAACGGCCTCCGTGCTGTACGCCCGTCCGGCCATGCCTCTTGCAGTCTAGGGACGGCACCGGGCAGGAACACCTCGCGCGGCTTATGCGTTGTAAGAGGGAATGCCCAGGATCCAGATCTATACGACGCACTGGTGCGGCTTCTGCGTGCGCGCGAAGACGCTCCTCGACTCCCGCAGGCTCCCGTACGAGGAGATCTCGCTCGACGACGACCCCGCCTTCCGGCAAACGGTGTTCGACGCCACGGGCGGCTGGACGGTCCCCCAGATCCTCGTCGACGGGCAGCCGATCGGCGGCTACACCGAGCTCTGGCGGCTCGACCGGGAAGGTCGACTCGACGAGCTCCTCGCCGCCTGAGCCGGCTGGCACGTCGGACAGAACCAGGTCGTACGGCCGGCGACCTGCGTGCGGGCGATCAGCGTCCCGCAACGGTCGCACGGTTCGTCGCGGCGCCCGTAGACGCGGAACTCGTTCTGCATCGAGCCTCCGCTGCCGTCGGGCAGCCGGTAGTCGCGGAGCGTCGATCCCTGACGGGCGAGGCCGTGCTCGAGCGCTGCGCGGATGCCCCGGTGGAGCCGCCGCAGCTCGTTCCGGTCGAGCCCGGATGCCGGCCGGAGCGGATTGAGCCGCGCACGCCACAGCGCCTCGTCGACGTAGATGTTCCCCATCCCCGCGAGCGTGCGTTGGTCGAGGAGCGCCGCCTTGAGCGAGGTGCGGCGGCCTGCGAGACGCTCGCCGAGCCGCGCGGCCGTGAAGAGCGCGTCGAGCGGCTCATCCCCCACCCGTGCGGCGAGATACGGCTCCGCCTCCCCGGGCTCGAGCAGAAGCCAGGTGCCGAAGCGGCGCACGTCGCGGTATGCGACGTCCGAGCCGTCGTCTAATCTGACAACAGCGCGGCGATGCGGGTCGTCCGGGAGCGATCTGTTCGGCGCGCGCAGGAGGCTTCCCGTCATACGGAGGTGGATCAGGAGAACACGACCGCTCTCGAACCGAACAACCAGATACTTGCCGCGGCGCTCGACCGCCGCGACGTGTTCCCCTTCGAGCTCGGCCGCCACCTCGGCGGGCTCGTACGGTCGCACGAGGCGCGGGTCGTCGATGCTCACCCGCTCGAAGCTCCGGCCGACGAGCGCAGGCTCGAGCTGTCTGCGAACGCTCTCGACCTCCGGCAGCTCCGGCATACGGCCAGCGTAATCGTGTCGCGGAGCGCTGCCGAGCGCCCTACGCCGCCACGATGGGCTGCCCGGGAATCCCGCGCGACGGCGCCTTGCCGCCGAGCCAGGCGTTCACGGTTGCGCCGACGTCCGCGAACTCGCCTTCGTGGATCTGTCCGGCTGCGTTTCGCCCCTCGACATAGGCGAGCAGGAGCGCGTACTCGCGGGAGTGATCCGTCGACGGCGTCGTCGGGTCGCAGCCGTGGTCCGAGGTGAGCACGAGCAGGTCGCCCGAACGGAGCGCGTCGAGCAGGTCGGGGAGTCGGTAGTCGAAGTCCTGGAGGCAGCGGTGGAAGTTGACCGGGTCGTTGCGATGGCCCCAGAGCATGTCCGTCTCCACGAGGTTGACGAATACGAAGCCCTCGTCGATCTCCTGGAGGAGCTTCTCCGTCACCTGGATGCCCTCGATGTTCGACTTCGTCGGGTGCGACTCGTCGATGTCCTGCCCCGCGAAGATGTCGCCGATCTTGCCGACGCCGTACACCTTGTGTCCGGCCTCGCGCATGAGCGTCAGGTAGTTCGGGCGGCGCGGCTCGAGCGAGAAGTCGTGGCGGTTCGAGGTCCGGACGTAGTTGCCCGGCTCGCCCGTGAACGGCCTCGCGATGACGCGCCCGACCGCGTGCTTGCCGCTGAGGATCTCGCGGGCGGCGCGGCAACCGTCGTAGAGCTCCTCGAGCGGGATGGTGTCCTCGTGGGCGGCGATCTGGAAGACGGAATCCGCCGACGTGTAGACGATCCACTTGCCGGTCCGCTGGTGCTCCTCTCCCAGCTCCTGGATGATCTCCGTCCCGGACGCGGCCTTGTTCCCGAGCACGCCGCGCGCGGTGCGGTGCATGAAGGGGTCGATCACGTCGTGCGGGAAGCCGTGCGCGTAGGTGGGAAACGCCTGCGCGGTGACGATTCCCATGTGCTCCCAGTGGCCCGTTGTCGTGTCCTTGCCCTTCGACCGCTCGAAGAGCCTTCCGGCCACCGCCGGCGCCCCGGGCTGCGGCGGGCAACCTTCGAGCGGTTCCACGTTGCCGAGGCCGAGCGCCTCGAGGCTCGGCAGGTCGAGTCCGCCGACGGCTCGCGCGATATTGCCGAGTGTGTCCGAGCCCTCGTCTCCGTACTGGGCGGCGTCCGGCAGCTCGCCGGCGCCGACGGCATCGAGCACGATGACGCACGCCCTGGGCACCGGGCTATTCTAGGTAGCCATGGCGAACGTTCTCGGCCTCCTCGCTTTCGTTGCCTACGTTGCTCTGATCGTGGGCTTCGCCGCAGCCGTGACCTGGCTGGTCGTCAGGCTGACCCCGCCGCAGAGGAAGCCAAAGCCCGGCGGCCCCCCGAGCAGCTAGCGAGCAGTTACACAGGCGCGAGCGGCAGCAGGTCGGCGAGCGGCGTGTAGTCGAGGCCGTGCGCCTCCGCCACGGCCTCGTACGTGATCCTGCCGTCGAGGACGTTCACGCCACGCCCCAGTGACGGATCGTTCACCACCGCCTCGGCGAGCCCGTGGTCGGCGATCGCCTCGACGAACGGCAGCGTCGCGTTCGTTAGCGCCTTCGTGGAGGTGACGGGCACGCCGCCCGGCATGTTCGCGACGCAGTAGTGGACGATCCCGTCGACTTCGTAGACCGGATCGGAGTGCGTCGTCGGGTGCGCCGTCTCGATGCAACCGCCCTGGTCGATGGCGACGTCGACGATGACGGCGCCGGGCTGCATGTCAGAGAGCATCTCGCGGCTGATCAGCTTCGGGGCACGCGCGCCAGGGATGAGGACGGCGCCGATGACGACGTCGGCGTGCGCGATCGTCTGCTCGATCTCGAGGCTCGACGACATGAGCAGGCTGACGCGTCCGGAGAGGATCTCGTCGAGGTGCCGCATCCGGTCGATCGACCGCTCGAGGACCGTGACGCGGGCGCCAAGGCCGAGGGCGATGATCGCCGCGTTGTAGCCGACGATCCCACCTCCGAGAACGACGACGTGGCCGGGCTGGACACCCGGCGTCCCCGCGAGAAGTACGCCCCGCCCGCCGAGCGGCTTCTCGAGGAAGTGCGCGGCGGCCTGCGGCGCGAGCCTGCCCGCGATCTCGCTCATCGGGGCGAGCAGCGGCAAGCGGCGGTCGTCCGTCTCGACCGTCTCGTATGCGACTGCCGCGATGCCACTGTCCGCCAGAGCCCGCGTTAGCGGCTCGTCGGCGGCGATGTGGAGGTACGTTAAGAGCACGAGCCCTTCGCGCAGCCGCGAATACTCGGGCTCGATCGGCTCCTTGACCTTGAGCAGCAGGTCGGCCTGGCCCCAGGCGTCCTCCACCGAGACGACGCGCGCACCAGCTCGCTCGTACTGCTCGTCGGGGAATGCGCTTCCCTCCCCCGCCGTCGTCTCGACGAGGACCTCGTGCCCGCGCTGGATCAGCTCGCGCGCGCCGGCCGGGGTCAGCGCAACGCGGTACTCGTCGGTCTTGATCTCCTTCGGAACGCCGATACGCAAGGCCCGGAGACACTATCTCGCCGGCGCCGCGCGACGAAGCCACGAGGCCCTTGGAGGCGATTCGCGATCCACCATCACCGTCTCGGCACGGTTCGGCCGGTAGCGTGGCTGGCGAGGGCGGAGGGAGAGACTCCCCACCCTTGGGTGGGGGCGCGCGGAGAGCCTCCCTAGCCCGCGGAGCTAGCGCGTGGAGGCGTCCTGAGGTAGAGCAACAACCCGGCGAGCGTCTTCGCGTCCTCGATCTCGTGCAGCCGCTCCCCGACTTCGGCGACCGGCCAGCGGACGAGCTCGAGGTCCTCGTCGGCCGCCGGAGACGCCTCCCCACGCTCGACGCCGTCGGCGGCGAACATGTGCATCCGCTCGCGGCAGAAGCCCGGCGTCGTCCAGAAGGCCGCCAGCTCGCGCCACTCGCCGCCGGTCAGGCCGCACTCCTCCTGCAGCTCGCGTCGCGCCGTCTCGATCGGCTGCTCGCCCTCCTCGGCCGTCCCGGCCGGGAGCTCGAGCAAGTGCTTCCGCGTCGCCTCACGCAGCTGCCGCACGAGCGCCACGTACCCCTCGTCATCGACCGCAACGATCGCAACCGCGCCCGGATGCTCGACGATCTCGCGCTCGGTGTCGCCCCACCGCTCGACCGTCAGGCCGAGCAGCGAGCCCTCGTACACGCGCCGCGCGGAGTCCGGCTCCAGGCTCATGCGCGCGCCGCTTCGACGAGCGCGACCGTCACGTCCACCATCGTCTCGAGATCCGCCACGGAGACGTGCTCGTCCGGCGTGTGGAAGCCGAACACGCCGTGGGAGAGGTTCACGCAGCGGCGCCCGCGCCCGTTGAAGACGTTCGCGTCGGCGCCGCCGCCCGACAGCCCGTAGCGCGGCTCGAAGCCGCAACGCGCGAACGCGGCCGCCGCGAGCGCGACGGCCGGCTCGTCCCGCTTCAGCCGGTAGCCGTCGTAGCTCTTGCGCATCGTCGTCTCGACGTCGCACTCCGTCTCGGTCGCGGCGAAGGAGAACGCGTCGAGCATCTCCTGCACGACCTCCCCGAGCGTCGCCTCGTCGTGAGAGCGCGCCTCGGCGCTGAATGTGCACCACTCCGGCACGACGTTGCCGGCCGTGCCGCCGGTGATCGTCCCGACGTTCGCCGTCGTCAACTCGTCCACCCGCCCGAGTCGAAGGTCGGCGATCGCCTTCGCGGCCGCCTGGATCGCAGAGCGTCCCTCCTCCGGCGCCATGCCCGCGTGCGCCGAACGGCCATGGAAGCGAACCTCGAGCGCCCGCGACCATGGCGCGCCGAGGACGACCTCGCCCATCGGCCCCTCCTGGTCGTAGACGTAGCCCACATGCGCATCGAGCCGCTCGTGGTCGAACGCGCCCACGCCGATCAGGCCGACCTCCTCCATCGGCGTGAACACGAGCTCGATCCCGGCGTGCGGGACGTTCTCGGCCAGCACGCGCCGGACGCCCTCCAGCATCGCCGTGATCGCCGCCTTGTTGTCGCAGCCGAGGATCGTGCCGCCTGCGTTCCGGGCGATGCCGTCCTCGACGACCGGCTCGAGCTTCCCGTCCGGCGGAACCGTGTCCATGTGCGCGCAGAGGAAGAGCGGCGTTCCCTCGGAGGTCGGCTCGAGCTTCGCGTAGACGTTGCCGGCGGTCGAGCCGATCCGCGGCCCGCAGTCGTCTTCGTCCGGCTCGAGCCCGAGACCACGGAGATAGCGCAGGACGACGTCGGCGACGCCGCGCTCCTCACCCGGCGGGCTCGGGATCGCGGCAAGCTCGAAGAGGAGGTCGACCGCCTCGGACACGCGCCGATCCTACGGGCGAGGCGTCAGGCAGCGACGTGCTCGCCCGCCCGCGCCCGTGCGCGGTCGAGAGCCGCGCCGACGAAGCCGCGGAAGAGAGGAGCCGCACGCGTCGGCCGAGACTTGAACTCCGGGTGGAACTGGCTCGCGACGAACCAGGGATGGTCCGGGAGCTCGACGATCTCCACCAGCCGGCCCTCCTGGAACGTCCCGCTCACGACGAGCCCGGCCTCGACGAGCCGGTCGCGGAACGTGTTGTTGACCTCGTAGCGGTGCCGGTGCCGCTCGTGGATCGTGTCGTCGCCGTAGAGCTCGCGGGTGCGCGTGCCCTCAGCGACCTCGACCGCCTGTGCGCCGAGCCGCATCGTGCCGCCGAGATCCTCGATGCCCTTCTGCTCCGGCAGGAGGTCGATCACGGGATAGGGCGTCTCGGGATCCATCTCGGTCGAGTTCGCGCCTTCGAGCCCCACGACGTGCCGCGCGAACTCGGACACGGCCACGTGCATCCCGAGGCAGATGCCGAGGTACGGGATGCGCCGCTCGCGCGCGACCTGGCAGGCGAGGATCTTGCCCTCCCACCCGCGCGAGCCGAAACCGCCGGGCACGAGCACGCCGTCGACGCTCTCGAGCAGCTCGGCCGCCTCGTCGTAGGACATGTCCTCGGCGTCCACCCAGCGCACGCGGACGGCGCAGCCGTGCTCGAGCCCGGCGTGCTTGAGCGCCTCGTGGACCGAGAGATACGCGTCCTGGAGCTTCACGTATTTGCCCACCAGTGCGATCTCGACGACCTCGCGGCGGCTGTGCACCCGCTCGAGCAGCTCATCCCAGTCGGACAGGTCCGGCTCGCCGAGCTCGAGGCCGAGCCGCTCGCCCACGAGCCGGTCGAGCCCCTCGCGCTCGAGCACGCGCGGCACCTCGTACACGTCCGGGACGTCCGGGCTCGCCACGACCGCGCCCGGGTCGACATCGGCGAAGAGCGCGATCTTGTCCCGGATCTCACGGGAGAGCTCCTCGTGCGAGCGGCAGACGACCACGTCGGGATGGAGGCCGATCCGGCGTAGCTCGTTCACGGAGTGCTGCGTCGGCTTCGTCTTCAGCTCGCCGGCGGCCTCGATGAACGGGACGAGCGTGACGTGGACGTAGACGACGTTCTCGGGGCCGACCTCCCGCCGGAACTGGCGAATCGCCTCGAGGAACGGCAGCGACTCGATGTCGCCCACCGTGCCGCCGATCTCCGAGATGACGACGTCGGCAGGGCTCGCCTCGGCGCCGCGGCGG
>WNGI01003522.1_pt1 | contig 13820 bp, 12 predicted proteins | sample 5400621 | NCBI WGS metagenome assembly WNGI01 (sample SAMN13153374, study PRJNA577476) | soil metagenome | isolation source: 20 cm soil or saprolite under Garry oak tree replicate 1 | place: USA:California | collected 2016-06-15
ATGAACTCGATGACCAGAAGGTGCGGCCAGACCATCGCGGTGTCCTCGACGCGCTTGTCCACCCGGACGATCGAGTCCTGCCTTACAAACGCGAGCAATCGGAGCCGCTTCTCCTGTCCCGCGAACGGTTGCGGTCCTCGGGGAGTCGTCATCCGACACCGACGAGCGGCGAATGCGGAGAGGGGCGGGGCGGGCGGCGGCAGGCAATCCTCTCCTCGTATCCTCGCAACGCCGGCCCGCTATGCACCATGCGCGTAAGCGTGGGCCGGCTGGGCTCAGGCACTCGTCGAGGACTGCCTGCCCCCGCCCGCCGAACTCGGATACGCCCCCGTTTCTCGATAAGCATCACAGCGGTCCGGTGATGCCGCCATCCTTGCGGATCCGCCAGAAGTGGATGGCGATCAGGAAGCCGACGGTAAGCGGCAGGCCGACCACGTGGAGCACGTAGAACCTCAAAAGAGCATTCGGACCTAGCTGGAAGCCGCCGAAGAAGATGAAGGCGAACTCGTCACCGATGGCCGGAGTGGCGCGTGCGATCTCGTACCCCACGGTGACGGCCCAGAACGAGAGCTGGTCCCAGGGGAGGAGGTACCCCGTGTACGAGAGCAGGATCGTGAAGAAGAAGAGCAGCGTTCCGATGACCCAGTTGAATTCGCGCGGCGGCTTGTACGAACCCGTGTAGAACACGCGGATCATGTGGAGGAATACGGTGATGACCATGCCGTGAGCGGCCCAGCGGTGCATGTTCCGCAGGAGCTGGCCGAACACGACGACCGTCTCGAGGTCCTTGATGTCGCCGTAGGCGTTGTACACGCCATCCACCGACGGGTGGTAATAGAACATGAGCAGCGTCCCGGTGAGCGTGAGGATGAGGAAGAGGAAGAATGAGAGTCCGCCCATGCACCACGTGTAGGGGATCGCCAGGGCGTGGCGGCGCACTTTGACGGGATGCAGGTGCAAGAACACATTCGTGAAGACCGCGAGCGACTGGTTTTTGCGGGAGTCGGGGTAGCCGTGACGGAAGAGCGATCTCCAGATGTAGCTCGTCTTGGTCTTCTGCCAGATCTGGGACGGTATCTCGAGCACTAGTGCTTAACGAGCTCCTTCTCATTGACGTCCGGACTGTGCGCGTGTTTGAAATCGCCGTTGGTGTGTCCGTTCTGGACCGGCTTGTACCCAGGGGCGAGGTGGGGATCGTATTGCGGTAGCGGGCGCACCGCTTTCTTCGCCGCGACGGTCAGGTCGAGGTGGATCTCGTCGTCGATGGACTCCTTCGGCAGCACGTTTCCGACCGCGGGCATCACCGTGCCGTAACGGTTCATCGTGATCGCGTCGGTCGGGCAGCGGATCACACAGAGCGCGCAGCGGATGCACGCCGTCTCGTCGAGGAAGAAGGCCACGCCGTTCTGCCACTTCTTGGCCGTTCCGACCGCCGGGATCGAGCCGTCGTCGACGATGTCGCTCATGTCGACCATGTGGATGACGTCCATCGGGCACACGTCGACGCAGCCGCCGCAGATGATGCAGAGCTCGCCGATGATCTCGATGTTGAAGTTGCACTTGAGGCAACGGTCCGACTCCGCGATCGCCTGAGCCTCGCTGTACCCCTGGTTGATCTCGAGGAAGAGTCCTCGGCGATCGTTCTTGGAGAGCTTCGGCATCTCCTGTCGGGGGATCCGGTCGTAATCGACGGACATGTTGTGGTACACGCGCGCGAGCTCGCCCTCGAGCGAGATCATCCCGATGTTGTCGGGTGTCGACGAGCGTCGCAGCGTCACCACCTCGTGGTACTCGGGCACATTCACCGAGACGGCGTTCACATCAAGGAACCGCGCGATCTGCTGCGCCGCGGAGCGTCCGTCGGCGACGGCCTCGATGATCGTCGTCGGTGCGGTCCGGTAGTCACCGCCGATGAAGATCTTCGGCACGACCGTCTGATACGTCTCGGGGTCGACCTTGATGTCGCGCCACCGCTTCACGCGGAATTCGGGGAACTCTTTCGAGAGCCAGCTCGTCTCTGGCGCCTGACCGAGCGCGAGCAGGACGGTGTCGCAGGGGATTTCGAACTCGGTGCCGGGAATCGCGACGGGGCTGCGCCGTCCCTTCTCGTCCGGGTCGCCGAGCTTATTGCGGACGAAGACCACACCGCGCACACGGCCGTTCGCATCAGCGAGAACCTCGGTCGGCGAGGCGAGGTAGACGAACTCGATCCCTTCGCGCTCGGTCTCGCCGAGCTCCTCCTCGTCGACGACCATCTCCTCGCGGCTCCGGCGGACGATGACGTACATGTGCTCGGCACCGAGACGCCACGAGGTGGAGGCGCAGTCCATCGCGGTGTAGCCCGAGCCGAGGATGATCACGCGCTTGCCCACCTCGACGGGGCGGCCGCGGTAGGCGCGCTCAAGGAAGACGATGCCGGCCATCACCCCCTCGGACTCTTCGCCGGGGATGCCGATGTAGTTCGGCTCGAAGCAGCCTGCCGCGATCAGCACCGCATCGTTCTTGTCGTGCAGCTCGCGGAGCGAGACGTCGCGGCCCACGTAGGTCGAAAGGCGGAGGTCCACGTTCTCGTTGACGATGCCGGCGATATCGCGATCGATGACCTCGCGCGGCAGACGGAACGGCGGTACGCCCGCGAGGGTGGTGCCGCCCGCCTGGTCGAGCGCGTCGTAGACGGTCACCCCGAAGCCGAGCTTCGAGAGGTCGCTCGCGGCGGAGAGGCCGGCGCAGCCCGCGCCCACCACCGCGACCGTGCCGCGCGGGGGGCCGAAGACCGGCGCCGGCGGCTGGGTGTACGCGCGCCCGTCGACCGTGACGTTCTGATGCGTCCAGTCGGAGAGGAACTTTTTTACGTAGCGGATCGAGAGCGGCTTATCGACCTCTTTGCGCCGGCACGCCGTCTCGCACGGCGCAGCGCAAACGGATCCGCAGATCGACGCCATAGGGTTCGGGTCGAGCGCGAGCTCCCAACCCTTTTCGAACTCGCCTGCCGCCGCGAGGTTCAGATAACCGCGGCAGTTCGTCTTCACGGGGCAAGCTTCCTGGCAGGGGATGTTCTCCTGGTACCAGGCGGGACCGACCTCTACGACCTGGTAGAGCTCTCTCACTCAATCTCCGGCTTCGCCGGGAGACGCGCCCCAGCGGTAAGTACTCGCTCGTCACGGCAAAGCCGCGCCTCGCTCGTGTTCAACTTCATGTGGGCGATTTGTCATGCTACCGGCGCGTAGTGGGCAGTCAAACGCGAACGGGCCGAGAATGGCATTGATGGCGACGGACGTAATCCTCCGCCTGGACGGCCTGACCTGAAGCGTAGCGCCGGGCCTCGGCTGAGGCTCACGACTTGCGCCCGTGTTGGCGCGTTTGGAGGCAGAAGCCGGTGTTCGTCGGGCAGAAGTTGATCGTCACGGAACGTTGCTGCGTGTCGATCTTGTCGATCCTTCGACGACCGCCACTGTGATTGCCCGACTCCAAGACCTTGGCTTCATCGGACAGGTCATTGAGAACGACCCCTCAGTAGGACGCTGGTATGGCCGCGATGCCGTTGGAGAATTGTCCGGGGAAGAAGCAGAAGTCATTGCGCGACGTGTCGTCCCCAAGTTCAGCCGGGAGCACCGTCTGACTGACCCCGATTCCATCATCAGCGTGGTGACTGCGGCTCTCCATCAGTGCTTCGTGACGAACGTGCTCGATATCGCGACACCGACACACGTGCTCGATGCCTCTTGCGGTCGGGCGGTGCACGCCGCGACTCGCGCCCAGTTAGGCGATGAACTCGCATCCTCGCTCGGCAGGGAGATCGAAGCGGACCTCGCGGGACACCGGGCTCCACGTGAAGGCGTTTGACTTCACCTGAGCGGCTCGCGATGGGCAGTCAAACGCGTGCGACGATCACGGAGCGCAAGACCCGACTCGATGGATCGGTCGTGGAGTACGCGTGCGAGGCGCTTGTGGTGGAGCCGGGGCGCCGCGCGATCGTGCGTTACGTCGCCGACCAAGACCGGCCGCTCACGGGCACAGACCTCGTGCTGCGCAAGGGGACCGTGACGGTCGGTCATTTCTGGAGCGATCGGCCGTACAACGTGTACCACTGGCTTGAGCGGGGCCGCACCGTCGCGGTCTACGTGAGCATCGCGACCGATACCACGATCGAACCCGAGACGATCGCGTACCGTGACCTGGTCGTCGACGTCCTCATCCGCACCTCGGGCGCGATCGAGATACTCGACGAGGACGAGCTCCCACCTTCGATCGACCCGCGCGACCGACTCGCGATCGCGAAGGCGCTCGAGACCTGCGTCACCGAGGCGCGCCGGCTGACTGCGGAGATCGAGCGGGAGACGCGAGCCGTCCTGGCCACGTGATCCTCGCGCTCAAGCTCGTGCTGACCCCGGGGCTCATCGCGATCGCGACGATCGCGGGTCGCCGGTTCGGACCGTCGATCAGCGGCTGGCTCGTCGGACTTCCCTTGACGTCAGGTCCGGTCTCGTTGTTCCTCGCGCTCGAGCAAGGAACGAGCTTCGCCGCGGCGGCCGCGGCCGGATCGATCGGGGGAGTCGCGGCGTCGGCGGTCTTCGCCGTCGCGTACGCCGCGATGGCGCGGCGCTTCCGCTGGCCGGCATCGCTCGCGGTCGCGAGCCTCGCGTTCGCCGCGGCCGTGGTCGCACTTCGGGCGCTGCCGCTGGAGAGCGGTCTTCCGCTGCCGCTCCTGGCGCTCTATGGCGGCGGCGTCGCCGCGGCGCTCCTCGGCATCCGGCTCATCCCGCCGCCCGGCGTGCTGGACGAGGCGCCAGAGGCGCCTCGATGGGACCTGCCCGTGCGCATGGTCGTCGCGACCGGTCTGGTCATCGTCATAACGAGCGCCGCACCGCTCCTCGGGCCGCAGCTCAGCGGCCTGCTCACGACGTACCCGGTATACGCGGGGGTGCTCGCGGTCTTCGCGCACGCGCAGCGCGGCGGCGCCGCGGCCACGCAGGTGGTGCGCGGCCTCTGCTACGGGATCATCGCGTTCGCGACGTTCTTTCTCGCGATCGGTGCGCTCGTCGATCGCGCCGCCATCGTCCCGGCGTTCGCCGTGGCGGCCGGCGGGGCCCTACTCGTTCAGTCGCTGACGCTGACGCGGATCAGGAGAGGTTCGCCTTCACCGACAACCTGACGTTGCCCTTGAGCGCGCGCGAGACCGGGCAATTGTCTTTGGCATCCTCGGCGGCTTTGGTGAACTTCGCGGCATCCGCGCCCGGGACATCGCCCTTGACCTCGAGTTCGCTCGAGACCACGGTCCAGTTGTCGCCGACCTTGTCGAAGGTGACCTTCGAACGGACCTCGAGCCGGTTCGGCGGCGAACCCGCGCGGGCGAGTCCGGCGGAGAGGGCCATCGCGAAGCACGACGCGTGCGCAGCGGCGAGCAGCTCCTCCGGGCTCGACCGTCCGCCCGGCTCGGCGGTGCGGGCCGACCATGACACCGGCACGTCGCTGAACTTTCCACTCGATGCGCCGCTGACCGTACCGCTCCCGCTCATCAGATCGCCGTTCCATACGGCGCGTGCTTCCCTCGTCGCCGCCATGTCACACCTCCCGATGGGTCAGTAGGGTACGGATGTGGCGGCGCTCGCGTCGCGAGATGTAGGCGTCAGGCCGCGGCGGAATTGGATGGGGTGGTGCGGGGCGTCGTCTGGAGCGAGGTGATGACCGCTCGTCGTGCCACGTCGTCGCCGTGGGTGGCCGCAATGCGTGCACGAACGTCCGCAACGGACTCTCCACGCATGTGATGCACGAGGTTGTCGTCGGTGCGCCAGAAGTAAGCGTTCATGTCCCGCACAACAGCGGGCCAGCGCTCGAGATTCCTTAGCGAACGCCGGATGTATCGCAGTTATCGAGATCGCCCGTCTGATAGCCGGTGCGGAACCACTGCTGACGCTGCGCGGCCGAGCCATGCGTCCACTGCTCCGGTTGGACCCGGCCCTGCGTCTCTCGCTGGATGCGATCGTCGCCCACTGCCGCGGCGGCATCGAGCGCCTGTGCGATCTCGGCGTCGGTCGGGGCCTCGAGGTACCCGGTGTCGGCCGCGTGCCGCGCCCACACGCCGGCGAGGCAGTCGGCCTGGAGCTCGACCCGGATGGATTGCGCGTTCGATCCGGTCTGCGTGAGCAAGCCGAGCTGGTTCTGCACGTGGTGGCCGTACTCGTGGGCGACGACGTACCCCTCGGCGAACGGCCCGCCCTTCGCGCCGAAGCGCTGCGTCAATTCCTGAAAGAAGCTCAGGTCGAGGTAGACCTTCTCGTCCTCCGGGCAATAGAACGGGCCCATAGCGGCCTGGGCGAATCCGCACGCACCCTGCGTCGCGTCGGTGTAGAGGACGGTCTTCGCCGGTAGATAGGTGTCGCCGCGGCGCGCGAACTCGTCGCCCCAATACTTCTGGATGCTGTCGACGAAGCCGACGATGCGGCAGTCGTCACGCTTATTGGCGTCGGCGCCCGTCTGGCAGTCCTGGACCGACGGCGCGCCGTCGACCGAGGGACCCGTCGACGTGTAGTCGGAGAGCGGATTCACACCGAGCAGGAGCGCCACGATGAGGATGACAAGCCCGATGCCTCCCCCACCGACGATGACCGGTCCGCCGACCCCACCACCGAATCCGCCGCGACCGCGCTGATCTTCGACCTGCGATGGGTCGAGAGGCGCACCGCCGCGAAATGTCATGTTCGTATTGACCGCAATTCGGTGGCCAGCGGGCGTAGGCTCCTGCGCGTGGCGAAAACGGCCGAACCGACCGAGGGAGTGTGGGAGATCCACCGCGGAAAGCCTCGACAAAAGAAAGCGCGACCGAGGATCCGCGCTGTGGAGGACCTCCACTACAACAATCCCTACGGGTACAAGATCGAGCGCGTGTGGTTCGACGGGCACGTGGTGTTCGCGACCGAGCAGGGCGATCTCGAGGTCGATCCGAAGAAGATCAAGGTCGCGCAGGAATATCAGATCGTGTATTCCGCGCGACTCGACCGGCGGCGCAAGCTCATGAGCGCCGAACGGGTCCGCGGGCAGTTGAACATTTACGACTCGATCCCCGGCATGAAGAAGTACAGCCCGATCTGGCAGTTCAACTATGTCATCGCGCCGCGGGACTATGTGGCGAACACCCTCCGCTCGGAGCGGGACTGCCTACGGAGCGGCTACGAGATCCGCAAGAGCCTCGACTTCGAAAACTGACCGGTGCTCTAGCGGCCTGCGGTCGCAGGCCCGTGCACCGCGGAGAGCCAAACCTTCGCGTTGCTGTCGCTGCGGAAACGATGCACGACGAGATGCGCGCACTCCGGGCGCGCGAGGACTTGCGGGAGCACGCGCCGGCGGCGGCTATGCGTCTTGATCGCCCACCAGAACAGCGTGTCGCGCGAAAGGAACTGATTCCGGAAGGTTTCGCGATTTCCGGTCCCGGGCCAAAGCTCCTCGCCGCTTCGGATTCGACGCAGCGCGCGTAGGAAGAGGCGCGCGAAGATCACTCTGAGGGGCGGGTCGAGCCAGATCAGCGTGTCGGCGCGCGGCAACACCAAACCTTGCGCGCCGCGTCCGCCGTAGTTGCCGTCGATGACCCAGGTCTCGGCTTCGACCGCACGAGCGACGCGTTCCTGGAAGACCTCGACCGGCACGAGCGTCCAGTTCGGACCCCACGCGAGCGCGTCGAGCTCGACGTGAGGCACGCCAAGCCGACGCGCTAGTTCACGCGCGAATGTCGTCTTCCCCGATCCGGTCGAGCCGACGACAGAGACGCGCTTCAGGGCTACCTGGGTCTTGTCGGCGGAGTGCCTGAGTTTGGTCCCTTCGGTTTTTCCGCCGCCTGGATCTCATCGCGCGCGATCTGCGCGATGAGGTTGAAGCCAGCGTTCACCGAGTTCACCCTGCCCTCCTTCAGGATCAGTCCGTCACCGAGCTTCCTCTCTGTGTTCAAAAAGGCCTCGACCAAGGCGACAACGCGATGCGGATCCGGAACCTTCGTCCCGGCCCTGTTCCAGACGTTCTTACCGGAGATTCCTACCACGTCGATTCCGAGCGTCACTTCCACGATGAGATCACGGTGCCCAGGCATTGTTCCCCTCCCTCGTTCTCCCAAGGCGCGCCGCAAGGAATAGTGCGCACCACGTCAAGTCCGCATACAGCCCGCTCCTAGACTCCGGTCGTGCCGCAGGAGCGGAAGGTCGTGACGGTCCTGTTCGCGGACATCGTCGATTCGAGCACCAGCACGCGCTCGTACGACGCCGAGGTCCTCCGCGCCGCACTGGCGCGCACGTTCTCCCGGACGCGCGAGATCCTCCAGGCCCACGGCGCCACGGTCGAGAAGTTCATCGGGGATGCCGTCATGGCCGTGTTCGGCGTTCCCGCCGCGCACGAGGATGACGCTGACCGCGCCGTCCGCGCGGCACTCGCCCTCCGAGACGAGGTCGCGTCCCCGCGCCCGGACGGCCGCCCAGGTTTCACGCTTCGTATCGGGATCAATACCGGCGAAGTAGTAACGGGTGATCTCGAGGGGGCGGAGTCCCTCGTCACCGGAGGCCCCGTCATAGTCGCTGCCCGTCTCGAAGAGAACGCGCAGCACGGCGAGATCCTCGCCGGGCCGCTCACCCGCGAGCTGACGCGCGCCAGGATCCGGTACGGTCCGCCGAGAACGATCGACGCGAAGGGCATGGGGCGCATCGAGGTCGCGCCGGTCGAAGGCGTGCTCGGCGCGTGGAAGGATCGGTCGGCGCTGCCGACGAGCCCGTTCGTCGGCCGCGATGCGGAGCTTCGCCTCCTCGGCGAGATGCAGAGGCGCGTCGCGACCACCGGACGGCCGCACCTCGTGACGGTGTTCGCCGATGCCGGCCTGGGCAAGTCACGGCTCGCCGGGGAATTCCTCGCCACCCTCGGCGCCGAGCCGGCGGCAAGGGTGACGTGCCTCCCATACGGCCGCGCGATCACGTACTGGCCACTGCAGGAGCTCATCCGCGGCGAAGCCGGGATATCGCCGACCGATCCACTCGACGACGCGCGAGCAAAGATCGAGAAGAGAGTCTCGGAGCTGGCCGGCTTCGACGAGCAGGAGCGGCGCGCTGTCGTGCGGGAGCTCACGGCGCTCGCGCTCGCGGGTCCGGAGGGTGAGCCGTCAGACCTCACGTCGGAGCTTCGCCGCCGCGAGCTCGCGCTCGGGATGACGCGTTACCTGGAGGCGCGCCTCGGCACGACGCCCGGGACGATCGTGTTGGAGGATCTGCACTGGGCCGAGGAGCCATTGCTCGCGCTCCTCGAGGAGCTGCTGGAGCATCTGCGCGCCCCACTCCTTCTCGTTTGTCTCGCGCGGACGGACCTTCTCGTGCGGCGGCCGAACTGGGGATCAGGCCGCACCAACGCCATCGCGATCACGCTCGAGCCACTCGACCGCGAGGAGACCGAGCGCCTCGCACGAAAGCTTCTCGGTGACCGCGCCGACGAGCGCGTCCGCGAAATCGTGACCCGCACCGAGGGAAATCCGCTGTTCGTCGAGGAATACGTGCGCATGCTTGAAGATCAGGGCTCGGGCGCCATCGTTCCGCCGACGCTCCACGGCGTGATCGCGGCGCGCCTCGACGCACTGAGACCCGCGGTCAAGCGCCTGCTGCAAGAAGCGAGCGTCGTCGGCCGCGAGTTCTGGCTCGACGCTCTGCCGAACGAGCTCACAAGCGCGGATGCCGACGCGGACGAAGCGGAGCGCAGAGGTCTCATTGCGCGGACGGCCATGCGCGGGCCCACGGGCACGCACACCTATTCATTCCGTCACGGCCTCATTCGTGACGTCGCCTATGCGTCGCTGTCGAAGGCCGAGCGCACGCAGGTACACGATCGCTACTCGAAGTGGCTCGAGCGTGCAGCCGGCGAACGCGCGTCGGAATACGCGGAGATCGTCGCGTACCACGCAGAGCGCGCCTTCCACTTTGCGCAGGAGCTCGATCCATCGGCGGGATCCGACCTTGGCCATCGCGCCTTCACGCTGCTCAGCCGGACCGCATCGGCCGCGTCGGCGCGCGGCGAGTTCCGTACGGCACGCGAGCTCATCGATCGGGCCTTCGCCGTCGCGGATGCTGGCGGCGTCGCCGCGGCCGAGCGCGCGTCGGCACATGCACTTTCGGCGATCGTCAAGCTGCGTCTCGACTCCGACTCCGCGGCGGTCGGCGAGCTCGACGACGCGATCGCGAGCGCGCGCGCTGCCGGACCGAGCGACGACCTGGTGCGGCTTCTGATCTGGCGGGCGTCGTCCGTGACGATCTTCGACGACGTCGCCGCGGCCCGTGAGCTCTTCGCGGAAGCGGTGGCCGTAGCAAAAGCGACCGGCGACCGAGGAATGGTCGCCTACGCGGTCTGGGCCTCGAGCGAGCCCGTGGGTATCACGGGTCAACTCGATGAGCAGGCGCGCCTTCTGAGCGACGCTCTCGCCCAGATGCGCGACGCCGGCATCACGCCATGGGAGGTGTCGTGCCTCACCGAGATCGCGCTGAATGCGATCGAGCGCGGCGACGTAACGCTCGCTCGCTCACGAGCTAGCGAGGCCGTCGCGCTCGCGAGTCGCGGCGGTCGGCGCATCGACGGATTCAAGGCCGCCGACGCCTGGGCGCGGGCCCTTCTTGCGAGCGGAGACCCTGATGCAAGCGCCGCCGCGGTGGCGCTCATCTCGCTAGCGCGCACGGTAGGCGGTCACTGGGCGATGGCTCGGGCCGCCGAGGTCGCGAGCCTCGCGCGCGAGCTCGCTGGCGATGTCGATGGTGCATCGCTCGTGCTCGCCGACACCCTTGCGCAGTTCGACAGCACACGCATGCCGACGCAGCGTGAGGCGATCGCGCGGCTCGAGGCGATGCGCAGCCGTCTCGCTCTCGCATCCGGTGACATCGCCACCGCACGATCCTCGGCCGAAGCGGCACTGCGGGCCGCTCCACTGACGCACGTTGCGGCTCGCGCGTCAGCTAGCCTCGCGGCGGCCGCGGTCGCGCACGCGGACGGCGATGACAAGGAAGCGCGCCGATTGATCGACGAAGCGCGGGCGGTTCTGGCGCCGACGCAGTACGGCGGGCTGCGCGAGCGCGCCGAGCACATGGCCCGCGAGATCCTGCAGCCGAGCGGGATCCGGAGGTCGTCAGCGCGCTGACCGTCGCCGGTGCTATGTTCGGCCGGCTCAGTGAAGGTCCACGAATACCAGGCGAAGCAGATCCTCGCGCGCGCGGGCATCCCCATTCCGGACGGTCGTCTCGCCACGTCGTCAGAAGAGGCGGAGGCCGCAGCGAAGGCCATCGCCGCGCCAGTCGCCGTGAAGGCGCAGGTGCACGCGGGCGGACGCGGCAAGGCCGGCGGCATCAAAGTGGCGAAATCGCCCGCGGAAGCGAAGAGCGCTGCGGCGGCGATCCTCGGCATGGACATAAAAGGACTGCGCGTCGAAAAGGTGTACGTGGAGCGAGCCGCCGACGTCGCGAGCGAGCTCTACCTCGGGATCACACTCGACCGCGATCGGCGCCGACCGGTGGTGATGCTCTCCACGGTGGGTGGCATGGACATAGAAGAGGTGGCGGCGTCTCGTCCCGACGCCATCGCGCGCGGCTGGCCGAGCCCGCTCCTCGGCCTCCTGCCCTTCGAAGCGCGCGCCCTCGTGTTCGCGGCCGGCGTCGCACCGGCGCAGCGCGACGCCGTGGCCGATATCGCGCGCCGCCTCTATCGCGTCTACGGCGAGACGGACGCGACACTCGTTGAGATCAACCCGCTATTCGTCCAGAAGAACGGCTCGGTGCTGGCCGGCGACGCGAAGCTCGACGTCGACGACAACGCGCTCTTTCGCCAAACGGAGCTCGCGAAGCTCAAGGAGGTCTCGCCGAATGAGGAAGCCGAGGAGAAGGCGCGCGCGCTCGGGTTCAGCTTCGTGCAGCTCGACGGCGAGGTCGGGATCATCGGCAACGGCGCCGGTCTGGTGATGGCGACGCTCGATGCGGTGCGCAACGCGGGCGGCCACGCAGCGAACTTCCTCGACGTCGGCGGCGGAGCCAAGGAAGCTGTCGTGAAGGCGGCGCTCGAGATCGTCCTGTCGAATCCTCGCGTGCGCAGCGTGATGATCAACATCTTCGGCGGCATAACGCGCGGCGACGAGGTCGCGAGGGGAATCCTCGACGTGATCCAGGCGCATCCGCCGCGCGTGCCGCTCGTGGTTCGACTTTCCGGGACGGAGGCAGAGGCCGGCCGGAAGCTCCTCGAGAAGGCACCGCTCGAATCGCGCGCGACGATGGATGAGGCCGCGGCCGAGGCCGTGCGCCTCGCGAAGGAACCAGCGCGCACATGAGCGTCCTTCTCGGCAAGGACACCCGCGTAATCGTGCAGGGACTCGGGCGCGAGGGTCGCTTCCACGCCGGACGAATGAAGGAGTACGGCACGAGAGTGGTCGGCGGCACAAAGCCGGGTGCCGGCGGCACATCGGTCGACGGCATCCCGCTGTTCGACACCGTCGCGCAGGCAGTCGACGAGACCGGAGCGAACGCCTCCATCGTGTTTGTCCCGGCGCCGGCCGCGATGGACGCGCTCCTCGAGGCGATCGACGCGCAGATCGATCTCGTGATCGCGATTACCGAGGGAATTCCGATCGCCGACATGCTCAAGGTCGCGGCCCTCCTCGAGACCGCGGCGACGACCCTCGTCGGACCGAACGGGCCGGGCGCGATCACACCGGGGCAGAGCAAGATCGGGATCATGCCGGCGGAGAACTTCTCGCCCGGCGGGGTCGGGTTCGTGTCGCGGAGCGGCACGCTGACCTACGAGATCGCCGACCTCCTCACGCGCGCAGGGCTCGGGCAGTCCACGTGCATCGGCGTCGGCGGCGATCCAGTCGTCGGCCTGCCCACGCCGGACGCGGTCCGCCTGCTCAATGAGGATCCCGAGACCGAGGCGATCGTCATCGTCGGCGAGATCGGCGGCGCAGCCGAGGAGCGCGCGGCCGAGTACATGCGCTCCGAAGGGAAGAAGCCGGCGGTCGCGTTCATCGCGGGCCGGTCCGCGCCGCCCGGCAAGCGCATGGGCCACGCGGGGGCGATCGTCTCAGGGAACCAGGGCACGGCCGAATCAAAGGTGCGCGCGTTCGAGGAGGCAGGGATCCCCGTCGCCAACGCCCCGAGCGAGATCCCGGGACTCGTGAAGAAGGCGCTTCGCCGGTAGCTACGCCGCGGTTCGGATGAGAGGGAGGCTCTCCTTCGATCCGCCGTGTGACTCGATCGCGTCACCGGAGCTGTCAATGACGAGAAGAAGCCGTTCGAAGATCCTCGGCGAGGCGGACGGAGCCCCTGGCATCGGTGGTGGAATCGGTCCGCGGAAGACGAACGTCCCGTCGTAATAGCAGGACGCGATGCTCTCGTCTGGTGAATGTTTGCGGAGAGGCGACATTCCCTTCCCGGCGCGCGCGTGGCCCGGCATGAGGCCGCTCTCGTGCCATGCAGCGACCTCGAGCGCCGTCGACTCAAAGACCGCGACAAGGCGTGGGTGGTCGCTGATCGGCATCTGCGCGAGTGCGGCGTCACACCTTGCCTGCGGCGTCGGTGGTTGTGCCGCTGCGATATCCGGCGGCAGGTCGGCCACGCTGCCACACGTCGCCAGCACAAGGGTGGGCCCGATCAGCGCGACCGCTTTCAAATTCATTTCGCCCAGTCTGCGCGACGAGAGCAACCCACCAAAAAGCCCCACCGTTACAGAACGGTCTAGCGAGCGTTCCTAGTTCCGAGTGAAGGGTCGGCAAGAGGGGCGTCGTCCGGTAGAGTGCTCGCGGATGAAGTTCCGCCGCGTCGCGACGTTCCTTCTTA
>WNGI01003524.1_pt1 | contig 13818 bp, 8 predicted proteins | sample 5400621 | NCBI WGS metagenome assembly WNGI01 (sample SAMN13153374, study PRJNA577476) | soil metagenome | isolation source: 20 cm soil or saprolite under Garry oak tree replicate 1 | place: USA:California | collected 2016-06-15
CGCCGCCGTCGCCCGCGCCGATCTCCTTCGTGTTGCGCTGCGCGACGAGCTTCGCGCGGCGCGCGGCGCGTGCGAAGAGCGGCGTGCGCTCCGGTACGCGTTTCGCCTGCTCGCCGAGCGCGCGCGCGACGTGGATGTGCGCCAGCGACTCGGTGATGCGCTCGGCGTTCAACATGAACGGCTCCAGCTCCTCGTCGCTCGGCTGACGGCCGCCGCGCAGCAGCGACACGCCGCCCTTCCGCGCGAGACCGGTGGTGAGGCTGCGCAGCGTCCACACCAGCGACGACCGGGCCGACGCGAAGTCGCGGCCGCCTTCGCCGTCAAACTTCGCGCCCGCCAGCGTCGCGCTCGGCCCGCCCGACAGCAGGCTCTGCGGCTTCCGCAGCAGCGAGCGCATCAGGTCGCGCACCGCCATGAGCGACTGGATCTGCGAGGTGCCCTCGTAGATCGGCGTGATGAGCGCGTCGCGCATGTGGCGCTCGACGTCGTACTCCGTCACGACGCCGTAGCCGCCGAAGATCTGCAGCGCGCGGCGGCAGGTGTGCACCGCCTCCTCCGAGCCGTACCACTTCACCAGCGGCGTGAGCTCGCGCAGCCGCCACGCGACGCTTTCGTCGGCGCCGTGCGTGACCGCGTCCTGCAGCGCCGCGGCCTCGACCACCAGCGCGCGGCAACCGGCGACCGTCGTCTCCATCTCCATGAGCATCTCGGCGATCATCGGGTGCTCGCGGATCGGCCGGTCCATCTGCACGCGTCGCGCGGCGTAGTCCTGCGCGGCGGCGAGCGCGGCCTGAGCGATGCCGAGACCCTGGATGCCGACGCCGATGCGCGACTCGTTCATGAAGCGCGTGATGCCGCGCCAACCCTCGCCGATCTTGCCCAGCGGCACGGCGCGCGTTCCCTCGAACACCAGCGAGCAGGTGGGGGAGCCGCGGATGGTGAACTTGTGCTCCGCGCGCTCGACCTTGTAGTTCTCGCGCGCGCCGGCGGTCTCGCGCGCGGGCCGTGACGGGTCCGCGGTGTCGTCGGTCCAGTGATCGGCGACGAAGAGCGCCAGTCCCTCGAGTGCTTTCGACCCGGGGAGCGCGCGCGCGAGCACGACGACGAAGTCGCCGTTGCCGGCGCTGATGAACTGCTTGCGTCCATCGAGGAACCAGCAGCCGTCGCGGAACGTCGCGGTGGTCGAAAGGTTGCCGACGTCCGAGCCGGCCTCGGGCTCGGTCATCGCGACCGCGCCGCTGATCTCGCCGCGCGCGAGCGCGGGAAGGTAGCGCTCCTTCTGCTCTTCGCTGCCGTCGCGGTAGATCATCGCCGCCGGCGCCGTGTACGCGATGCCGTTCTGGATCATCGTGCTCGCGCACGCGCGCGCGAGCATCTCGATCACGAACGCGGTGACGGTGAAGGGCAGCCCGCTGCCGCCGTACTCCTTCGGGAACGAGAGTCCGACCAGCCCGAGCTCGGCGAGCCCCTTGAGGTTCTGCTGGAGCGGAGCGCTGAGCGATATCTTGCCGTTGTCGCGGATCACGCCGAGCTCGTCGACCTGACGGGCGCGCTTCGCGACCTCGCTGCCGATGTACTCACCGGCGACGGATAGGACCTCGCGCCAGGTGGAGACCGTGTCGGCGACGTTCGCGTCCGGACCTTCGCTGAGCGGGACGATCTCGTCCCAGCGCACGACGCGATCGAAGGTCGTGACGAGATCCTCGTTCTCGAGGAAGTAGTTAGGCATAGAAGCGCCTCCCCTTCGCGAGCGACTCCGCGGGCATGTAGCGATCGCCGTGGCGTTCGGCGAGGCGTCTCAGGTCATCTCGGAGCAGGGCGCCCTCGGTGTCGGCCCAGCGGAACGGACCGCCGAGGAACGGCGGGAAGCCGACGCCCAGCACCGCGCCGAGGTCGCCCTCGGCCGGCGAGCGCAGCACGCCCTCGTCGAGGCAGCGGGCCGCCTCGTTCACGAACAGCAGCGTGAGCCGCCGCGCGGACTCCGCGCCGTGCCACTGCGCCCCGGGCGTCATCCCGATGAGCGCGTACACGTCGGCGTTCGGCGTGCGCTTCTTGCCTTCGTAGCGGTAGAAGCCGCGCCCGTTGCGCTTGCCCTGCATGCCGGCGTCGGTGAGGCGCTGCACCGCGCTCGGGCCGGCCGCGATGCCGCGCGCCGCGGCCACGGTCTCGCCGACATGCCGCGCGACGACCAGTCCGACCTCGTCCGTGAGCGCGAGTGGCCCGATCGGCCAGCCGTACGCGACCATCGCGCGGTCGATGTCCTCGATGCGCGCGCCCTCCTCGAGCATCGCCATGGCCTCCGCCAGCATGAAGCCGAGGACGCGCGTGGTGTAGAAGCCGGGCGTGTCGCGCACGACGATCGCGGTCTTCCCCATGGCCTGCGCCTCGGCGACGACGCGGGCGAGCGCCCGAGGATCGGCCTGCTCGGGCCGCACGACCTCGACCAGTGGCATGCGGTGCACCGGCGAGAAGAAATGCATGCCGACGATGCGCTCGGGGTGCATCGCGTTGCGCGCGATCTCGGCGATCGGCAGCGCGGAGGTGTTCGTCGCGATGACCGCGTCCTCGCGCACAGCGTCCTCGAGCTCCTTGATCACGTTGCGCTTCACCGCGATGTCCTCGAAGACCGCCTCGATGACGAGGTCGGCGCGGCGGAAGCCGGAGTAGTCGGTCGTCCCGCTGACGCGCGAGATCACGCGCGTGCTCTCGCGGCGCTCGATGACGCGCTTACGTGCCGCGTCGGTCGTCAGCTTCCGCACCGCCTCGAGCCCGCGCGAGACGGCGGCGGTGTCCACGTCGCGCAGGCGGACCGTCGCGCCGCCCATCGCGGCGGACTGCGCGATGCCCGAGCCCATGAGGCCCGCCCCGACGATCGCGATGTCGCTCGGCGCTTCGCCGCGCGGCAGGCCCTCGTACGCGGCGCGCCGCTGCGCGAGCCCCAGGAGGAACAGCGCGATGAGATTGCGCGACACGTCGCTGGTGGCGAGCTCACCGAAGAGACGCGCCTCGGCCACGAGGCCCGCGTCCATCCCGTCGGCGAGTCCGATCGCGATCGCCTCGAGCGCCTTCAGCGGCGCGGGGTAATGGCCCTTCGTCTCCGCCAGCACGCCCGCGCGCGCCTGCCGCAGCGCGAACGCGCGCGCGGGCGCGAGCCACGTCGCGGCGCGGTCCACCAGCGACGCGCCGCCCTGCACCTTCCGCTTCTCGCCTTTCCTCGCGCGATCGAGCGCGGCGCGCTCCAGCGCCGCGGGATGCACGACCTCGTCGACCAGACCGGCGCGCAGCGCGCGGCGCGCGTTGCTGCGGCGCGCGTTCAGGATCTGATCGAGCGCGCGCGGCAGACCGACCAGGCGCGGCAGGCGCTGCGTGCCACCCGCGCCAGGAAGAAGACCGAGAGAGACCTCCGGCAGACCGACGCGCACGCTCGGCGCGTCGGCGGCGATGCGCCAGTCGCAGGCGAGCGCGAGCTCGTAACCGCCACCGAGCGCGCTCCCGTTGATCGCCGCGACGGTGGGGAAGGGGAGCGCCGCGAGGTCATTGAAGATGCGCTGGATCTCGCGGCTCCCCTGGCTGAGCTGGGCGGCGGACGGCCGGTTCGCCAGCATCGTGAGGTCCGCGCCGGCGACGAACTGGTCCGGCTTCGCGCTGACGATGACGAGACCGCGGGGCCGCGCCTCGCGCGCGTCGGCGACCGCGCGCCCCAGCGCGGCGATGAGCGGTGGGTCGATCGCGTTCACGTGGTCGGTCGGGCGGTCAACGACGATGCGCGCGATCTCACCGTCCTCGAAACGCGCGCCGGCGGGCGCGATGGACGCGATGTCTACGTCGAGCGGCGGGATGCGCGTCGTTACGTCTGCCGCGCTGGTCACGCGAGGAGCTCGAGCACGATCGCGGCGCCGTTGCCGCCCGCCGCGCACGCGCTCGCGAGACCGAACTGCACTCCGCGACGGCGCATCTCGTTCGCGAGCGTCGTGACGAGCCGCGCGCCGGTCGCCCCGAAGGGATGCCCGAGCGCTATCGAGCCGCCCATGACGTTCACGACGTCCTCGTCCACGCGGCCCGCGCCGTTCTGCTCGAGCACGTGGAAGGTCGAGAGGACCTGCGCGGCGAACGCCTCGTGCATCTCGATGAGGCTGATATCGGAGAGCGTGAGCCCGGCGCGCTTCAGCGCAATGGGGATCGCGTACGCCGGCGCGATGAGCAGCTGGTCGGCGGGGTCGACCGCGGCGTACGCGTACGAGCGGATCGCGACGAGACCGGTGCGACCCTCGGCGCGCGCGCGCTCCTCGGACATGAGGAGCACGGTCGCGGCGCCGTCGGTCAGCGGGCTCGCGTTACCCGCGGTGATCGTCCCGTGCGCGCGGTCGAACACCGGTCGCAGCGTGGCGAGCTTCTCGAGCGTCGTGTCGCGCCGGATGTGCCCGTCCTGCGTCACCGAATGACCGTTGCGGTAGACCGGCGCGACCTCCAGACCCAGGCGGCCGTCCTCCCAACCGCGCGCGGCGTTCGCGTGACTGCGCATCGCCCAGCGGTCCTGCGCGTCGCGCGGGATGGCGTTGATCGCGGCCATCGACTCGGCGGACTGGCCCATCGTGAGACCGGTGCTCGTCTCCTTGATGCCCGGCGCGACCGGCGCGAGGTCGGCGAGGCGCACCTCGGCGAAGCTCTGCGCCTTCTGCGGCAGCGTTTTCGCCTGCGACGCGCGCACCAGCGCGCGAGCGAGCTTCGGCGTGTAGGTGATCGGGACGTTCGACAGGCTCTCCGCACCACCCGCGAGCACGGAGGTCGCGGTGCCGACCGCGATGTGATCGGCCGCGGTCGTGATCGCGACGCACGCGGATGCGCACGCCATGCCCACGCTCGCGGCGTAGATGTTCGTCGGGAGGCCGAGCGCGAGCACGATCTCGCGCGCGAGGTTGTGATACGCGACCGGACGCGAAACGTTCCCGTACACGACCTCGTCGACGTCCCGCGCCGCCGTTTCCGTACGAGCGAGTGTCTCTGCGGTCGCAACTTTCGCGAGGTCGAGAACGTCGAGATCGGCGAAGTCGGTGCCCGCTTTCACGAATGGAGTTCGCCAACCGCCGACCACCACCGCCCGCTGCATGCTCGCCGTCCGGCTCGTGGAACTGGCCATCCGGGTCATGGTACCCGCCCAAACGAACGTTTGGTAGGGACTTTTCCACGTACTGTGCTCGCTTGACGGTGCGTTACACGGGCATGCGTGGGGAGGCCGTTTTCGCGCTCGAGACCGAGCGGGCAGCCCTGCGCCTCCGGCTCGCCGCCGCGGCGCTCGCCACCACCCTCCTGTTGCTCGCGGGAGAGCGCGCGACCGCCCTCGCCGCCGCGACCATCCCGGTCTACCTCGCCGGCGCGGTCGTCCTCCGCTACGGGCGGCTGGGCCGCCTGCCGGTGGCCCGCGCCCTGGCCGGCAGCGCCCTCGACCTCGTCATGGCGACCGCGGTCGTCTTCTCGCTCCCGCTCGACTCGCCGACCTGGATCCTGTACGGCTTCGCCATCGCGAACACGGCCCTGTGGCGCGGGCCGCTCGGCGTGTTCGGCGCGACGGCCGCCTCGATCCTCGCCTACGACCTCACCCTCGGCCTGCGGACCGGCGAGGCGCCCGTCTCGGCGCTCTGGGTCGTGCAGGCGCTCATCGCGGTCGGTCTCATCAGCGCCGAGCTCGTGTACAGCGCGGTGCGCGCGACCGCCGACCGCGAGCGGATGCGCCGCCACGGTCACGCGCTCCGGGCGTTCGCCGAGGCCAAGGGCACTCAGGCACTCCTCGACACGCTGCGCGCGCAGATCCTCGCGCTGGGCGCGGTCCACGTGCGGGTGGGCACCGACCAGGCGGCGCTGCAGGAGTCGCTCGCCGGCCGGGCGGGGTTCGTCGAGCGCCTGCCCACGGGCCAAGCGCGCTTCGTGGCCGTGGTCCTGCCGCCGGGCATCACCAACGCGCCGGAGCTCGAGACGAGCGCGCGGGACCTGATCCTCGACGTCGCGCCGCTCGTCGCGTCGAGCGAGCGCGCCGACCATGCGGAACGCCTGCGCGACGCGGCCGCGCACGCCCTCGACGCGCTGGCGGAGACCCCGCGCGAGGCGACCGAGGCCGGAACGCTCGCGTCGCTCACCGTCGCGGCGGCGGCGGTCGCCGGGCGCGCCGCCATCGTCCGTCTGGCGGACGGTGTCGTCATGACCGGCGATCTTCCGAACGACGCGGCGGTCGAGCTCGCGCGCGGCGGCGGCGCCGCGGCGCTGCTGGTCGGCAGCGGCTCGCACTGGTCGCGCCCGGTCCTTGCGAAGCTCGATGCCAGGTCCGCGATCGTCGTCACCGCGGGCCAGGGTCGCGGCCTCATCGCGCTCTCGAGCGACCGCGTCCTCTCGGAGCAGGAGTTCGCGCTCGTCCAACGTCTCGCTCACGTCGCCGGCGCCATCGCCGACCTGGTGCGTGACCGCGATCGGCAGCGCGGCGACGCGCAGCAGCTGCGCGCCGAGTCCGACCGCCTCGGGGTCATGCTGCAGGCACGCGAGGACTCCGTCGCGATGGCGGCGCACGAGCTGCGCAACCCACTCACCTCCGTGCACGGCTACGCGACCCTCATCTCGCGGAACCTCGGCGCGGTGCAGGATCAGCTCACGCGCCTCGATCGCATCATCTCCGACCTCCTCGGCCGCACCGCGCTCGAGAAGGACGTCGCCGACGTCGTGAAGGTCGGGACCGAGGCCGTCGGCCGGCTGCGCGCGCTCACCGGCCGCGACGCGTGGCTCATCAAGCCGGACCAGCCCGCGCTCGCGCGCATCGACCCGCTGCGCCTCGCGCAGGTGCTGGATAACCTGCTGCGCAACGCCGCGAAGTATTCACCGGAGACCGGCGCCATCACCCTGCAGATCATCCCCGGCGACGACGAGGTGCGGTTCGTCGTGCAGGACGAGGGCTCGGGCATCGCGCCCGACGAGATCGAGCACCTCTTCGATCATGGGTTCCGCTCGCCGCGTCTGGCCGACACGACGCAGGGCGAGGGCCTCGGTCTCGCGGTGTGCCGTCAGATCGTCGAGGGGCAGGGCGGCCGCATCACCGTGGAGAGCCCAGGCGTCGACCGCGGCAGCAGCTTCACCGTCGCATTGCCGTCGGTGCGCATCGCGATCCCGAGCGGCGGCGAGGAAACGACCGGCTAGGGCAGATCGACGAGGCCGAGCTCGCGGCTGAGCTCGTGCGACTCGCGGTCGTCATCAGCAGCCTGGGCGGCGCGGCCCAGTGCGCGTCGCGCGTTCGCGCGATCGGCGAGCGCACGCGCGAGTGCCGGCCGGGCCTCCATCGCGCGGAAGAGTCCGACCGCCGTGTCGAGATCGGCGAGTATGGCCGTCCAGTCGGGCGCCGGCTCGCGCTGATAGGTGCGCGCGCGGCCCCAGAACGTGTACGCCTCGCCGAAGCGGTCGCTCATCGCGCGCGCGTCGGCCAGCGCGCCCTTCCAGCCCGCGACGCCGGCGGGCATGTCACCGAGGCGCGCGCGGACCGATCCGAGAAGGCTCTGGATCGCGGTGCGCATCGGCGCCATGCTCGTCACGAGCGAGAGCTCGTTCGCGCGTTCCAGTGGCGCCTCGGCCGTACGCGCGTCATCGGTCGCGAGCCGAGCGGTGCCGTACAGCGCGGTCGCGCCGACGACGCAGGCGTTCGCGCCAAGCGCGTCCGCCCTCGTGGCGCACTCGAGCGAGAGCGCCGAGGCCGCGTCGAAATCACCGCGCTCGAGCTGGATCGCGGCTTTGGCGATCAGCACGTCGACGCGCGAGATCGCGTCACCGCCCAGATCGGACAGCCGTTCGGAGCGCGCGAGTGCCTCCGCCGCCTTCGCGAACTCGCCGAGTCGTGCGTACGTGATGGTGAGGAAACCACACACCATCGCCGTGGACAGCGGGTCGGCCTTCGCCTCGATAGCGTCGAGCGCCTCGCTCATCTCGCGGGCTCCCTCGCGCAGGTGTCCGGTGAAGGCGAGGTACGAGCCCATGAATGCTCTGGGAAGCGCGCCCGCGTTCGTGTCTCCGAGCGCGGCGCCGATCTCCGCGACGTGCGCTTCCGCTTCCTTGAGCGCCGCACTCGACTCCGGCACCTCGCCGCGCTGGCGGCGCAGGAAGGAGATCCAGAAGTACGCTTCGACCAGGAGCTGGCGATCCGTCTTGTCGGCCCCGGCGAGCGAACGCTCGATCCGCTCGATGTCGGCGCCCGGCTCGTTGTAGGTCCAGCCGGCCTTCGCGCCGCCGATCGCCGCGCGCAGCCGCAGCTCGGACTGCGTGTCGTCCGCGAGGGCGGAGGCGCGATTGAAGAACGCCACGGCCTCGCGGTGCGCGAAGCGCTCCAGCGTGTGCTCGCCCGCGAGAACGAGATGTTCGGCCGCGCGAGTCGCCTCTCCGGCCTGCTCGAAATGCATCGCGACGACCGCGGCGAGCTCGCTCTTTCGCTCCGGATAGAGCGCGAGCAGCGTCTCCGCGGCGGCGCGATGCAGCGTGCGGCGATCCTGCTTCAAGAGCGAGCCGTACGCCGCGTCCTGCACCAACGCGTGGCGGAAGAGGTACTCGAGCTCGGGCTGCAGCGCCGCGATCTCGACGAGCCCGCTGGCTTCGAGCGTGCCGAGCTCGGCTTGCACGCTCACGAGGTCTTCGCCTCGAGTATCCGTTCCAGGATCGTCACGCCGAATTGTCGGCCGATCACCGATGCGACGCGGAGAGTGCGCTTGCTCTCCTGCGGCAGCCGGTCGATGCGGGCCAGGAGCAGACCCTGGAGCGTGTCGGGGATGTCGATGCTGGCGACGCGCTCCGTCGCGATCCAGCGGTCGCCTTCGCGCACGATGGCGCCCCGGTCGATGAGCATCCGGATCACCTCTTCGACGAAGAACGGGTTTCCCTCGGCCTTCGCGAGGATGAGATCCCGGGTGTCGGCGCGCAGCGACTCGATCCGCAGCAGGTTCGACACGAGCGAGCGACTGTCCTCGAGCGAGAGCGGATCGAGGCGGATCTCGGTGAGCGCATCGCCGACGAGATCGCGAGCACCGGCGATGAGCCGCCAGCCCGCGGCCTTGCGTTCGACGCGCGAGCTGAGGATGCACAGCACCGGAAGACCTGCGAGCGACGGGAGGAGCTGCAGCAGCGTGTCGACCGAGGCGGCGTCGGCCCAATGGAGGTCGTCGCAGACCAGGACCACGGGACCGCGGGCGCTGACGGCGCGGAGCACCAGGATGAGCGACGCCACGTAGCGCTTGATCGCCTCGGTCTCGAGGACCGAGAGCCGCGCCTGCTGCTCGGGTGTCAGCCGCAGCGAGAGGAGGTGGCCGAGGTACGCGGACGTCTCGAGCCAGCCGTCACCGAGAAGATCGCGCAGGACGCTCTGCAGCGCATCCGCGACCTGCGACTCGTCCGACGACCCGCTCACGCCGATCAGCGACCGCACCAGGTCGAGCACCAGGTGATAGGGGAGCGTCTCGCCGTAGGAGAGGCAGCGCCCCTCGATCCAGCGGACCGAACCGTCGGTGCGCTCGATGTCCGCGCGCAGCTCCGACAGCAGCCGGGTCTTTCCCATGCCCGGCTCACCTATGACGCAGGCGACCCGTGCCTGTCCAGCCCGCACCACGCGGAATACGTCGCGCAACCGCGTGAGCTGCGCATCGCGGCCGACCATCGGGGCCCGCAGTCCGACGAGACCGCGCGCGGCCTTCGCTCCGGCCTTGAGGCCGGTGATCTCGTAGGCCTGGACCGCGTCCGTCTTTCCTTTCAGCTCGAGCAGACCCACGTCGACGGCGTCGACGAGCGGCGAGATGAAGCGATAGGTGGCAGCCGCGACCAGGACGCTGCCGGCCCGCGCCGTCACTTGCATCCTGGCCGCGACGTTCACCGCATCGCCCATCGCGGTGTACTCGTTCGCCGTCTCGCTGCCGACGATGCCAACGACCACCGGGCCGGTGTTGATGCCGACGCGAACGCGAAGATCGCTGGCGCCCGTCGCGCGCTGCGCCGCGCCGAGCTCGTCGATCGCGCGGGCCATGTCCAACCCGCAGCGCACCGCGCGCTCGGGATCGTCCTCGTGCGCCACCGGCGCGCCGAAGAACGCGAGGACGCCGTCGCCCATGAGGCGCGCGATCGTCCCGTCGTAGCGCTCGATCGTGCTGGTCATGCGCTTGAAGGCCTCGCCGACGAGCGCCGTCCAGTCCTCGGGATCCATGCGCTCGGCGATCGCCGTGGAGCCGGCGATGTCGGCGAACAGGACCGTGATCGAACGGCGTTCGCTCGACGCGGTCGGGCGCGCGGGCATCGCCTCTCTTGTGCTCATCGCAAGACAAATGTAGTCGTCGCTCGGGCGCGGGGCTGTTCGGCGCGGAATTGCGTCCTAGCGGGCGAGGACGTCGAACGCGCGGGCGATCACCTCGAGGATCTGTGCGCTGGTGCTGTTGGTGAGGTGATAGCGGACGACGTTGCCGCTGCGGGTCGATTCGATCACGCCTGCATCGCGCAGCACGCGGATGTGCTGGCTCGTCGCGGGCGCGGTGCGATCCACGACGCGCGCGAGATCGCCGGCCGCGAGCGGCGTCTCAGCGAGGGCGCGGATGATCTTGATCCGCGTCACGTTGGAGATGCTCTCGATGAGGTCGCGCGCTGCCCGCTCCTGCCGCGCCGTGATCAGCTTCGGCCGCGCGGCCTCGACCGCTTGGGCATCGATCGGTGCGGCCCGTCCGCGCGGGTGCCAACCGCTGGCTCGACTCCCTATCACTCGACCCTGTTGTCGCACTCGCCAGCCACACGCGCAACCGCTTTAGGGCCAACGAACTTGCGCCGTCGCGCAAGTTCAACCGAACACCGCACTCGCGGCCATGCGCAGCGCGGCGATGATGACGACGGCCGCGAGGATCCTCATGAGGAGCTGCGGGTGAGTTCGGACCGAGACCCACGCGCCGATCGGCGAGGCGACGAGCGCGACGAGCGCGACGATCGCCGCGAGCGGAGGATCGATCTGCGCGGTGGCGGCCTTGCCGATCAGCGCCGCGGCGGCGGCGAACATGCCGATGCCGAGCGACGAGCCGATCGCGATGCGCGGTGGGACGCGCAGCAGATACACGAGGGCGCCGATGATCGTCGCGATCGCGCCGATGCCGACCATCCCACCGAGGAACCCGAGGACGATCGAGATGCCCACGGCGAGCGGAACGTTGAGACGCAGCTCGTCGGTGCCGATCTGCTGCGGCTCGGCCGGAAGCAGGAGCAACACCGCGGTCGCGAGCGCGAGCAACGCGAAGATACCGAGCAACACGCGATCGTCCACGTCGCGTGAGATGAGCGCGCCAACGAGCGAGGCCGCCGCCCCGGTCGGCCCCATCGTGAAGACGAGACGCGCGGACACATTGCCGTAGGCGCGGTGACGGAACGAGCCGAGCACGCTGCCGGAGATGGCCTGCACGATCGTGAGACCGGTGATGATCTTCACCGGAAGAGCGCCAATGCCGATCGCCGGCGGGAGATAGAGGAGCAGCGGTGTGAGCACGACACCGCCACCGATGCCGAGCAGCCCCGACAGGAACGAGGCGACGAGTGCAGACAGCGCCGTGACGAACTCGCTTCCGTACGCCGTCGGCATGCGCTCTCCTTTATATAGGTGCTGCTGCGGCTCGTGCTGGTCGCGCCTGCCCGACCTTCCGACGCCGCGACACGGTATCGGTGTGGTCGCGGTCGGAGGCACGGTGTACGTGATGAGCGGCGGTCCAACGCCGGGTGGCAGCCAAACCCCCGTATCCGAGGCACTCGACCTCCCGGCGCAGTGATCCGCCGAACTCGCGTCGTGTCGACTCGCGCATTTACCGGCGCGCCGCACACGGGCAAAATCAGCGGGTGGGGAAGGGCTGGGGCCGTCGTCGTGTCCTGATCGCCGCTGTGATCGCGGCGCTCGTCGTCGTGCCGGCGGCGCTGGTGATCTCACAACAGCGGGCGTCGAGCGCGTCCACGATCCTCTCGATCCTCGACGGGACCGCATCGGTCGCGCGCGGCGCCGCGGCGTTCGTGTCCGCGTCGGACGGCGACATCGTGAGCACCGGCGACCGCGTGCAGACCGCGGACCGGAGCCACGCGATGGTCTCCTTCTTCGATGGATCGACGCTCGAGATCGAGCCCGCGACAACGGTGCAGATCGAGGAGGCGCAGGGCGCGTCGAGCGGCGCGATCGCCATCCGCATCGCTCAGACGCTCGGGCGGACCTGGGCCAGCGTGCAGAAGCTCACGCGCGTCGATTCGAAGTTCGAGATCCGAACGCCCACCTTGACGGCGGCCGTGCGCGGTACCGGTTTCATCACCGAGGTGCTCGCGGACGGGACGTCGTCGGTGCAGACCACCGACGGCACGGTGCAGGTCACCGCGCAGGGTCAGACCGTCAGCGTTGGCGCGGGGCAGACGACGATCGCGCCACCGAACGGACCGCCGTCGGCGCCGGCGTCGAGCCCCGCGTCGCCGAACCTGCTGCGCTTCGGCATGCATTCGCCGGCATATCTCGCTGTCGTCGACCCGTTCGGACGCGCGTGCGGCGTCGTGCTCCCGGGCCCGACCGTGGTACGTCAGATCCCGGGCTGCCTCGCGAGCGATCCGGGCACGGAGCCCCAGCTCGTCGATCTGCCGAGCGCGATGGCGGGGACGTACCAGGTCGTCGTCGCCGCGATCGCACCCGGCGGTGCGTTCACCGCGACAGCGTCGGCCGTCGACGGTCTCGGGAACCTCTCGTTCAACTACCTCGCGAGCGGCAGCGGTGAGGCCGGCGCCAAGTACACGGCTCGGATCGACATCGCCGCGGCATCGCACGGTGCCCTGACCACCAGCGGCTTCGGTCCGCTGACGGTCCTTGGGCAAACGCCGGTGAAGTTCAGCGCCACGACGCCGAAACAGCTGAGCCCGACGGACGCGCCGCGTGCCCCGCAGTTCTCACCATTGCCGGTGATCGGATTCGCGGCCGGCAACAACTCGCCGCTGCCGGCGCTGCCGACGACAGCGCCTTCCGTTACGAGCGCGCCGAGCGTGACAACGAGCGCCTTGCCAACGCTCGCACTCCCGACCGCGACGACGGTCATCCCGACGTTCGTGCCGACGGCCCTGCCAACGGTGCTACCGACCGTCGCGCCGACACCGACGCCAACGCTTCCGCCGACGCCCACGCTTGCGCCGACGCCCACACCGACGCCGCAGCCCACACCGACACCGCTGCCACCGACGCTCAGCGGCGGCACCGCCGCACAGGGCGCGACGCTACCGGTGCTCGGCACCAACTGGCCGGTGGGCGCGGCGGTCACGATCGCGTGGCCGGACGGATCGCAGGTCGGCGGCGCCGACGTACAGCCCGATGGTCGCTTCGCGACGCTCGTACGCGTGCCGCAGACGGCGATACCGGGTCAGACGTACAAGATCACCGCGACGGGCGGCGGACTCACCGCCACCGCGGACGTCGTCGTCGCGGTCGTGTACACGCCGACGTTCACGCTGCTCAACACCTTCGCGCCGCGACAGACCACCGCGGTCCCTTTCACCGGCAGCGGTTGGCCGCCGAGCCGCGACTACTCGCTGCTGTTCGATGGTCGACCGATCGCCGGCGGTGGTGTCACCTCGACCACCGGCACGTTCCAGGGCTCGTTCGTGATCCCCGCGAACACGACGGCGGGTCCGCACACGGTGACGGCGACGTCAGCCGGCTACAGCGTGAACGCGTCGCTCACGACGCAGTAGCCCCCGACTCAAGCCTCAGCAGTCGAATACCGACCAGCAGATGTCGTTCCGCAACCGCTGGTCGTCGAGTACGACCTCGCG
>WNGI01006078.1_pt1 | contig 13818 bp, 15 predicted proteins | sample 5400621 | NCBI WGS metagenome assembly WNGI01 (sample SAMN13153374, study PRJNA577476) | soil metagenome | isolation source: 20 cm soil or saprolite under Garry oak tree replicate 1 | place: USA:California | collected 2016-06-15
CGGCGTGCGACTCGCTTCACGGCCGCGCGCCGTCGGATGCGCCGCGCGCCGGTGCGGCGTCGGCAGCGGCGCGACGACCTCCGGCGATGTCGCCGCCGCTACGGGTTCCGGTGCCACAGCGGGCTCGGGTGCCGCCGCCGCGCCACCGCCGTCACCGCCAGTTCCCGCGATGAGCGACACCGAGAACGCGACCAGCGCCGGCGGGAGGGGCGCCGAGCCGAGCCGCACGGCAAGAAGGATCGCGACGCCGTGGATCACCGCCGAGGCGGCGAGCGCCGTCCGCAGGCGAACGCCCGTTACTTCCTGCGCGGCGTCAGATCGAGATCCGGCGGCGGCGACTCCGGCAGCTTCCATCGGATGTAGGGCTTGTCGCGGAGCTCGTGATACGCGTTGGCAGCTTCGATCGCCTCGTGGAAGAGCGTGTCGAACGCGCGGAAGTCCTCGCGGGCGAGCGCGTCCTCGAGCGGCTTCCACTTCTCGGCGAGAAACTGGTTCAGGTTCTCCTCGTACTTCGGTCGGGTGAACGCGGCGAGCTCCATCAGGCCGCGGATCTCCTTCAGCTGGAACTTCGCGAGCGGCCAGTTGGCCGCCTTGGCGGCGTAGTAGAGCTTCCACGTGCGCGCGCCGATCTCCGGCATGAGGCGCCCGAGGCCCGGCTGGATGACCGCGACGTCCTCGAGCGACATCTCGCGGTGACCGGACCAGACCGTGACATCCTTCAGGCTCTTCTCGTCGGGCATGCGCGCGCGTCCTCCGCGGCGATGCCATAGTCGAAACGCGCCGGCGCGCGCAAGCCGAGCGCCGCAACGACGAGCAGCAACGCCGCGGCCTGCGGCAGCGTGAGCCATCCGTCGACCAGCATATCGGTGGCCGTGGGGTCCCGTAAGAACTCGAGCGCGAAGCGGACGGCACCGAATCCGACGCAGGACCGCCGTGCGACAGCACCCGCCGCGGCCCGCCGCGAGAGGAGCAGCACGAGACCGAGGTCGCACGCCGCCGAGTAGAGCTGGAGTGGATGGCGGGCCGGCGGGCCGAGCTCGGGAAAGACGACGGCCCACGGCAATTCGCTCGGCCGCCCGTAGCAGCAGCCCGCGAGAAAGCAGCCGAGGCGCCCGATGGCGAGCGCGAGAATGCCGGCGGGTGCGAGCGCGTCGAGCAGCTCCGCGAGCGGCCGGCGCGCGACCCAGGCCGTCACCCACGCCGCAATCACGCCCGCCGCGACCCCGCCCGTCGACGCGAGACCACCGTTCCAGAATCGTTCGTCGCCGCCGTGCATCGCGCGAAAGAGCCCGTGCGCGCCGGCGAGCGCCGCGACGGTCATCGCGGCCGCGGCGACGAGCACGACGGCGGGGTCGCGAGCGCGCCGGAGCGCCAGCACGAAGCCGGCCGCCACACCGGCGGCAACGGCCAGCGCGTGGCTCGAGACGGCAACGTGAAGCTGGCCGACCGTGAACGCCACCTCGGGGTGCACGTGCCGCAGGGGAGCAATCGCCTTGCCAGGCGCGCAGAACCCATCTTCCCGTGATCGCCGCTCCGCGCCGGAGACGCGGCGAAACTAGGTGTTTCGTCCACATTGACGTGCGCGCTCATCCGGACGTAGAGCTCGCGGCGATGGGGGGCGTCGCACTAGCGATCGTCGCCGTCGTTTTTCTTGCCAGCGATCCAGGCCGCGCGGCAACGGAGATCCTGGTGATGACCGGCGACGCCGCGGTCGACGGCACGCGGCTCGACTCGATCTCGGCGCCCAGCGCCGGCGGCGACAGCGCGATCTTCCTCGGCGGGACGAGCGCGGTGCTGACGGTGAGCGGCGGCGTGACGACGCTCGTCGCCCGGACCGGCGACCCGTTGCCCGCGCCTCTCGACGGCACCTTCAACCGTCTCGCGAGCCGCTTGGCGATCAACGACGACGGTGTAGTGGCCTTCACCGCCAGCTTGAACTCCCGGCGCGCGACCGACGGCGTCTTCCTGCTCGAGCGGGACGGCCTCGTGCCGGTCTTCGACGGTGCGACGCTGGTGAGCGCGGACATCGCGGACCTGAATTCGCGGGGCGACCTGCTCTACGTGGTCGGCCGCGCCCTCTGGCTCCGGAGCCACGCGACGCGGAAGACGGTGCGGCTCGTCGGTCGAGGTGATGCCGCGCCCGGCGGCGGAAGCTTCGAGTTCCTCGGGCCGCGTCCCGTCCTCAATGACGCCGGCCTCGTGGCGTTCCCCGCCATCGTGAGTCGTTTCCCGGGACGCCGCAGGAACGACGAGGCGGCCGGCGTTTTCACGGTCGACGCCGCCGGGGTCGTGTCCGCGGTCCTGCCGTCTCAGCCGATGAGCCGTGGGAACGCGCGGCGCTTCCTGCGCGGCGCGGTGGCGATCAACGCCGCGGGCGCGGTCGCGTTGGCGGCTGCCGCCGGCTCCGTCGAGGGCGCATTCCTCTTCGTCCCCGGCCAGCCGCCCAGCCGGGTCAGCGACGTAGGAGCGGTCGACGGGCGCCCCCTCAGGCGCATCGACCGGGAATACGTGGGCATCGACTCGAACGGTCGCGTCGCCTTCGAGGGCGTCTTCGACGACGGCCCGCGGCTGGTCGTTGCGAGCGGGGGCTCGCTCGCAACGCTCACCGACCCCCTGCCCGGCGCCGCCGACTTCGCGCCCCGGCTCACCGACAGCGGCCGCATCGTGTGGGTCCGCGAGGGACGCATCGAGACCTACGACGGCACGAGCGCCCGGGCGGTCCTTAGCCCCGACGCCACGCCCGTCGGCCCGAGCGTCGCCGTGTCGTCGCCGCGCATCAATGACGGCGGCGTGGTCGCGTTCGCCGCCCGACAGGACGGCCTCTACGCGTGGAGCCGCGGCGGAGTCACGCGGGTGGCGGCCGTCGGCGACGCGATCGGCGGCATTCCGCTCGCCTCGCTCGACGACGTGCACGTGGTGCGTGGCGACACGACGGCCTTCTTCGCGAGGAACCCGGCGGACGACGCGCTGCTGGTGGTCCGGCGCGGCGGCGCCGCCACGAAGGTCGTCGCACGGGGTGACGCCACCCCGCTCGGCGGGACGTTCGACCTCCAGCCCGGGAGCCTCGACGCCCGCGGCGGACACGTTTTCTTCGTCTCGTCCGTGACCGGAGGCACCGCAGAGGAGGCGCTGTTCGAGGCCGACGTCGCCCGTCACACCACGCGCGCGCTCGTGAAGCGGGGCGACGTGGTGCGCGGCAAAGGCCGCATCGCATCGTTCGGCCCCGTCTCGGTCACCCGCCGGGGCCCGGTGTTCGTCGGCAGTCTGGATACCCAGGCGTCCGGCATTTTCCTCGCGACGCGCGGCGGTGCCGTACCGGCCGTCCTCACCGGCGATCTCGTGCGCGGCACGGGACGCCGCACCTTGGCCGCGGTGGACGATCTCCTCACGCGCGGCGATGCGTTCCTCCTCCGCGGCGCGCTGACGACGGTCGACGGCCCGGGTGGTGTGTTCCTCTCGAGGGGGCGCCGGCTCTCGAAGGTCTTCCTCGACGGGGAGGTGGTGGCGGGCTCCGGACCGATCCTCGCCGCGGACCCCATCAGCCTCGGACCGCGCGGCGTCCTCTTCGCGGGCTCTTTCAGCACCACTGATATGGAAGGAACGGCGCTCTTCCAGCGAAGCCGTCGCACGACGCGCCGCCTCCTCGCCGTCGGCGACGCGATGCTCGGCGGGAGGGTCACCGATATCGCCCCGTCGGCGGGACCGCGTGGCACTGCCATCGCGGCGGTCGGGCTCGGCGACGGCGCCGAGGCGCGCGCCGCCCTTCTCCGCGTGGGCCGGTAGGGCGCGCTACTTCTTCGCCGCCGCGGCCTGCGCCTGCTTCATCGCCGCGGTCTGCGGGATGCCCGGCACCGAGAGGTGCTCCGCGAAGGCAGCGTCGAAGTTGCGCGCGACGTCCTCCGCCGTCATGCCGCCCTCCTTGTACAGGGCGGCGAGCGGCTTCGGCGTCTGGAAGAGCGTGTAGGCGTAGCCGCGCCGGCCGAACACCTGGCCGTTCACGTGCGCCGCCCGGTCGGACGCGAGGAAAGCGACGATCGGACCGTTCAGGTCCGGGTTCATCTCGGGCGGCACCGGGCGCCCTTCCATGCCGGGGATCGTGCCGACCATGCGGGTCATGCCGGCGGGCGCGAGCGCGTTGGCGGTGATGCTGTACTTGCCCTCGGCGTTCCCCTTCATGAACTCGACGGCGATGACGAACGTGAGGCCCATGAGTCCGGCCTTGGCGGCGCCGTAGTTCGACTGGCCGAAGTTGCCGCGCAGCCCGGCGCTCGAGACGATGTTGATGATGCGCCCGAACTTCTGCTCCTTCATCACCGGCAGCGCGTGGCGGCAGCAGTTCCAGCCGCCCTTCAGATGCACGGCAATGACGGCGTCGAACTCCTCCTCGCTCATGTTGACGATCGCCCGGTCGCGGATGATGCCGGCGTTGTTCACGAGGATGTCGCACCGGCCCCACGTGTCGAGCGCGGTCTTGATGATCTTGCCGGCGGCCGCGAAGTCGGCGACGGAGTCGTAGCTCGGCACGGCCTCGGTGCCGAGCGCGGCGATCTCCTTGCACACCGCCGCAGCCGGGTCGGCGTCCGTCCCGCGGCCGCCGAGGTCGCAGCCGACGTCGTTGACGACGACCTTCGCGCCCTCGCGCGCGAGCGCCAGCGCGATGCCGCGGCCGATACCCCGCCCGGAGCCGGTGACCACCGCGACCTTGCCCGCGAGCAGCGTACCCATCGTCGGCGGGCGCTAACACGGCCCGCGCGAGAGTGTCAATTCGTTTCCGCCCTGTGGAGCCGTCTGGTAAAAATGGTGGGGGTGGGGTGGCGATGACGCAGGACCGCCTGATCTTCCTGATCGGTGCGCCGCGTTCAGGGACAACGCTGCTCGCCCGGATGCTCGGCGCCCACTCCGCGATCTACGGCCGCGCCGAGCCGCACCTGATCACGCCGATCGCGCACCTCGGCTACTACGCCAGCGTGCAGAAGGCGCCCTACGACCCGTTCAACGTCGAGCAGGCGGTGCACGAGTTCGTCACCGACCTGCCGCGCGGCGAAGCGGACTACCTGGACGCGCTGCGCGCCTACACCGACACGATGTACGAGCGCATGCTGTCGACGGCCCCCGGCAAGCGCTTCTTCCTCGACAAGACGCCCGCGTACGCGCTCGTGCTCCCCTTCCTCGTGAAGCTCTACCCCGGCGCCAAGTACATCGTGCTCGCCCGCCACCCGCTCGCCGTTCTCAGCTCGTGGGTGGAGTCGTTCTTCGACGGCGACTACGAGGTGGCGCTGAGCCACAACCCGCTGCTCGCGCGCTACGTCCCCGCGATGGCGCGCATGCTGCGCGAGCGCCCGGTTCCGCTGATCGCGGTGCGGTACGAGGAGCTGGTGCGCGACCCCGAGGCGAACTTCCGTCGCATCTGCGCGTACCTCGACGTGCCGTTCGAGGCGGCCGCCATCGAGTACGGCGAGCACGGCGACGGCCCGAAGGGGCTCGGCGACCCGACCGGCGTCGCGCAGCACTCGCGGCCCGTGACGTCGTCGATCAGCAAATGGGCGGCGGAGATCGCGGCGCGTCCCGAACGCCTCGCGCTGGTGAGCCGTCTCGTCGACGACCTCGACCCCGCTGATCTCGAGACGCTCGGCTATCCGCGCGAGAAGATCGTCGCGCAGCTCGAGGCAGCGCGCGGCGCGCCCGTGCCGATCAAGCGCGAGGCGCCGACGCGCTACGCGCTCGAGCGGAAGCTCCTGGTCGCGCTCCGGCGGAACATCCACCAGAACACGCTCGGCCGCGTGCTGAAGCGCGTCCGGTTCGCGCTCGACGTAGTTCTGCGGGAGTAGTAGTCGTCCGGGACATGGCGCGACTCGACCCCGTCCCGGATTCCTCGCTCACGCGCAGCACCCGGTTCTGGTTCTGGGTGATCCGCCGCGTCTTCGGTCGCGTCCTGACGCCGTATCGCATCCTCGCGCACGCGCCGCGCCTCGTCGGCGCGTCCACGCTGGCCAACGCGGTATTCGGCACCGGCCGCTGGGAGATCGGCTCGCAGCTCCGCACCCTCATCCATCTCCGGGTCGCGTCCCTCGTCGGCTGCGTCTTCTGAAACGACATCAATACTGCCGTCGGCAGGAAACGGGGCATCAGCGAGGACAAGCTCCAGTCAGTGGCCGACTACGCCACCCACCCGGCCTTCACCGAGCGCGAGCGCGCGGCGCTCGCCTACGCGGAGATGGTGACGATCTCGCCGAACGACATCAGCGACGAGCAGTTCGCCGAGCTTCGCCGCCATTTCACGCCGCGCCAGATCGTCGAGATCACGGCGCAGGCGGCCTTCGAGAACTACCGGGCGCGTCTCAACCGCTCGCTGCGCATCGAGGACGACGGGTTCGCGGCGATGCCCGTCGCGCAGCTGCCGAAAGCGCTCTGATGCTTCCCTTCATGCATTGACCACCGTCGGATCCCGCTTTACCCTGCTTTCATGGCGAGGCCCGCCCCCATCGACATCGACGAGGAGACGATCCCGGTCCCCGGATCGGTTCGCTTTCCCGTCGAGTTGACGCCACCGGACGGCTTCGACCCCGCGCGCCTCGAGACCTGGCCGCGAGTCGAGGGCCGGCTCGAGTGGGTGGGGGGGAGGCTGCTCTACATGCCGCCGTGTGGGGACCGACAGCAGGACACCGTCGCGGACGTCGTCGTCACGCTCGGCAACTGGGTACGCGCGCACCGCGAATTCGTCGTCGGCACGAACGAGGCCGGCATGCGACTCGGGGAGGACTCGCGCGGTGCCGACGCGGCGGTCTTCCGGCGTGCCGACGTCGGCGCGTACGAGGGCGGCTTCCGGTGCGTACCTCCGGTGCTCGCGGTCGAGGTCGCGGGGCGATACGAGGGCGAGCCCGAGCTGCGTGAGAAGGCGCGATGGTACCTCGCGGCCGGCGTACGCGTCGTCTGGATCGTGTTGCCGCGGTCGCGCGAGGTCATCGTCGTCACTGCCGCGGGCGATCGCCGCTGTGCGCCGGGTGAACGCCTCCCCGCTCGTTCGGACCTTCCCGATCTCGCCCCGCTGGTGGACGAGCTCTTCGTCCAGATCTCGCAACCGTGAACGTGGCACAGCCCGCCCCCATCGACGTCGACGAGGAAACGATTCCCGTTCCCGGAACGGTCCGTTTCCCCGTCGAGCTGACCCCACCCGAGGGCTTCGACCCCGCGCGCCTCGAGACCTGGCCGCGTGTAGCGGGCCGACTCGAGTGGGTGCGGGGGAGGCTGCTCTACATGCCGCCGTGTGGCGACCGACAGCAGTACACCGTGGCGGACGTCGTGGCCACGCTCATCATATGGGTCCGTGCTCACCCGGAGTTCGCCGTGGGCACGAACGAGGCCGGTATGCACCTCGGCGGCGACTCGCGGGCCGCGGACGCAGCGATCTGGCGCCGCACGCGAGCGGACGTCTATGAAGGCGGCTTCCAGGTACGGCCTCCCCTGCTGGCCGTCGAGGTGGGCGGACGCGACGAGCGGAAGCCGCAGCTCCGTGAGAAGGCGCAGTGGTATCTCGGCGCCGGCACGCCTATCGTATGGCTCGTGCTTCCCGCGGAGCGCGAGGTCCTCGTCATCACGAGCGACGGCGAGCGCCGCTTCGGACCTGGCGAGCAGCTCCCCGCGGATCCGCGTCTCCCCGGTCTTGCGCCGGTGACGGACGAGCTCTTCGTCCAGATCTCGCTGCCGCCGCCGGGCTGACGCGCCAGGCCTGTTGGCTCGCCCCGGCGCGCGTGCTTCTATCGCCGCCCGGGAGGGACGCCCATGCTGGAGACGAGCCGTGCCGTCCGAGAGCTCTCGCCGCTCTCGATGCCGCTCGAACAGGCGATGCGCACGCAGCGCGCGGTCCGCCGGTTGAAGCCCGATCCCGTCGACGACGAGCTCGTGCTTCGGCTCATCGAGCTCGCCACCAAGGCGCCGAGCGGCAGCAACCAGCAGAACTGGGAATTCGTCGTCGTCCGTGACCGCGCCGTGAAGGCGCGGCTCGGCCGATTCAACCGGATGGCGTTCTCGCTCTACTCGCGCATCGCGCGCCGGACAGCGGACGCCAAGATGCTGCGCATCATCGATGCGGTCCAGTGGCAGGCGGACCATTTCGAGGAGATCCCCGTGATCGTCGTCGCCTGCTTGCGCGGCGTCCGCCCGTTCTTCCCGCCGATCGCGGCAACGAGCTTCTACGGATCGATCTATCCCGCCGTGCAGAACTTGCTGCTCGCGGCGCGCGCGGCGGGACTCGGCGCGGCGCTCATCACGCTGCCGCTGTGGAGCAGCCTGCTGGCGCGACGGACCCTCGGCCTCCCGTGGAACGTCGCGCCGTGCGCCGTGATTCCCCTCGGCTGGCCGCGGGGGCGCTACGGGCCCACCACGCGCCGCCCGATCGGCGACGTCGTGCACGTCGACCGTTACGGCAACCAGCCTTTTCGCGGCCGCTAGCGTTTGAACCGTTCGGCGACGGCTCTCGTACTACCGGTGTGACGGCCACACCGACGGCAACCGTGCCAGGCGCCCCGCCGCGCGTGTGCGTGATCGGGGCCGGAATATCCGGGCTGGTTGCGGCCAAAGTGCTCGGCGGCGACGGCTTCGACGTCGTGGTGTTCGAGAAGGAGCCGACGCTCGGGGGCGTGTGGGCTGCGTCGCGCACGTACCCGGGACTGCGCACGAACAATCCGCGGGACACCTACGCCTTCTCCGATCACCCGTTCCCACCGACCGTCGCCGACTTCCCCTCGGCGGCGGAGATGCGCGCCTACCTGGAGTCCTATGCAGAGCGGTTCGGTCTCCTCGCCCGCATCCGAGTCGGCACCGAGGTGGTGAAGGTGGCGCAGAGCGGCGCACGCTGGTGCGTGACGGTGCGCGCCACCGGAAGCGAGGAGGTCCTCGATTTCGACTTCGTGGTCGTCTGCAACGGCGTCTTCTCGACGCCGCGCATTCCCGCCGTCGACGGTATGGAGCGCTTCGCCGGTCGCATCGCGCACTCGACGAGCCTCACCGATCCCGACCTGGTGAAGGACAAGCGCGTGCTGGTGGTGGGCGGCGGAAAGTCGGCGCTCGACTGCGCCGCGTGGGCGGCGTCCGCAGGACGGTCGTGCACGCTCCTCTTTCGCCGGGCGTACTGGATGTGGCCGCGGTATCTGGGCGGCGTCGTCAACGTTCAGTGGCTCATGTTCTCGCGTCTGACGGCGAAGGCGCTCCGCTATCATCGGCTCGGTCGCACCGACGCGTGGTTGCACGGCGCCGGCGCGCCGCTCGTGCAGCTCGCATGGGCCGCTGTCACCCGCCTCTTGCGCGCGACGGCCGGCATCAGCGGCCCGCTGGTCCCGGAAGCGCCCCTGCCGCGCAATATCGAGAGCATCGGGATCGGGACGGAGGCCTACGCGCTCGTTCGGAGCGGGCGGATCCGGATCAAGAAGTCGGTCATTCGGCGCTTCCGCGGCGGAAACGCGATCGAGCTCGCCGACGGGGAGACGGTCGACGCCGACGTCGTCATCTTTGCCACCGGCTTCACGCAGGCGGTGCCGTTTCTGGAGGACTCCGTCCGTCGCGAGGTCGAGCGCGAGGACGGCTTTCAGCTCTATCGCTTCATTCTGCCACCGGCCGTCCCGCGCCTCGGCTTCATCGGCTACAACTCGTCGACCGCCTGCCAGCTGACGTCGGAGGTGGCCGCGCATTGGCTGTCCGACCGGTTCCTCGGCAGGCTCCGGCTGCCGGACGTCGATGAGATGGATCGAGAGATCGACCGAGTTCGGCACTGGGCGGCCGACGTCATGCCGACGAGGAGCCGAGGGTTCTTCGTCGGTCCCTGGGTGATCCCGCACCTCGACGAGCTCATGCGTGACATGGGGCTCCCGGTCGTCCGTCGCGGCAACTTCCTCGCGGAGAACCTTCTCCCGGTGTGGCCGACGCGTTACCGGACGCTCGCGGAGGACCGGCGGCGGGCACGCGAGGCGCCGAAACGGCGGGCAAACTTCTACCTGAGCGCACCACGGGCTGCCGCGGCGGTCCTGATTCTAGCGCTCGTCTTGTGGACTTTGCGCTGACGGCGTCCGGTTTTGCGGGTCAGCGTGCGTCGCGTTTTTTCTCTGTGCGCGTGCTGTGTGGTGTGTTAGGGGACGACCCCATGCGAAGATTGCTGGTCATCCTGGCGCTCGTCACGGCGCTCACGTCGCTCGCCCGCGCCGCCTTCCCGCCAGGGTTCCTGTGGGGCACGGCCATCTCCGGCTTCCAGACGGAGATGGGCGGGAAGCCGGGCCATAACGATCCCAGCAGCGACTGGTGGGTGTGGGTGCACGACGCGGACAACCGGTCGCAGAACCGCGTGAGCGCCGACGTTCCCGAGACCGGCCCGGCGTTCTACGACAAGTTCCGCGCGCAGTCGCGCAAGGCGCGGTCCGGCCTCCGCTCGAACACGCTCCGGCTCTCGATCGAGTGGAGCCGCATCTTCCCCACGTCGACGGCCGGGGTCGACATCAGCGGCGGCATCGACCTGCACGTCCTCCAGCAGCTCGACGCCCTCGCCAACCAGGGGGAGGTGGCGCATTACCGGGAGGTGTTCCGCGCGCTCCGCCGGGCGCACCTGAAGCCCTTCGTCACGCTCAACCACTTCAGCCTCCCGCTCTGGATCCACGACCCGATCAAGGCCCGCGACGCCTTCATGGGCACCGATCCGAACGGGCCGCCGCCGAGCGGCTTCGGTCCCGCGGGCTGGGTCGATGCCGTGACCGCGACGGAGTTCGCGAAGTACGCCGCGTACCTCGGCTGGAAGTTCGGCGACCAGGTGGACCTCTGGGCGCCGCTCAACGAGCCGGAGGTGGTCGCCGTCAGCGGCTACGTGAACATCCCGGGCCTGTTCGCGGCCAACTTCCCGCCCGGCGCGTTCTCGTTCACGGCGGCGATCCAGGTGATGGTGAACGAGATCACCGCCAACGCCGCCGAAGAACCCGCTGAGCCCTGCCGACGTCCAGGGCACCCAGCACGCGGACTACCTGTTCAACCTGCTCTTCCTGAACGGCGCCATCCATGGCGACGTCGACGCGAACGCCAACGGCACGATCGACTCGGGCGAGCACCACCCCGAGCTCGTCGGCAAGGCGGATTTCGTCGGCGTCAACTATTACTTCCGCGCCGTCGTGCAGGGCGTCGGCGTGCCGCTGACGCCGGCGATCCCGATCCTCGATTTCATCCCGACGACGAGCTACCAGACGCCCCACAACCCGACGGGGATGCCCTGCCCGTCCACCTGCTCGGACTTCGGCTGGGAGATCTACCCGATCGGGCTCCGCGAGATGCTGACCGAGGTCGCAACCTACGGCCTGCCCGTCTACATCACGGAGAACGGCATCGCCGACGCCGACGACAACCAGCGTCCTGCCTATCTCGTCCACCACCTCGAGGTCCTCGATCAGGCGATCGCCGATGCCGTGGCCGACGTGCGCGGGTACTACCACTGGGCGCTGATGGACAACTTCGAGTGGGCGAGCGGCTACTGGCCGCAGTTCGGCTTGTACGGCGTCGACACGAAAAAGCGGCTCGTGACGCGCCAGAGCGGCCGCGACTACAAGCGGATCGCCAAGGGCAACGGCGTCCCGGCCGACCTCGTGACGCTCTTCGGTCCGCCCTAGGCCGCGCGGCGCAGCGGGCGGAAGAAGGCGCGGACGTCGTCGACGAGCAACTCGGGCTCCTCCATCGCCGCGAAGTGCCCGCCCCGCGGCATGCGCGTCCAGCGCCGGACGTCGTAGAGACGCTCCACCCACGCCCGCGGCGGCTTCAGGATCTCGCGCGGGAAGATCGCGCAGCCGGTGGGCACCTCGACCCGCACGTCGCGCGGCGGGAATTTGTCGGCGTGGATCATCTCGTAGTAGAGGCGCATCGACGACGTGATCGTCTCCGTCACCCAGTAGAGCGTGACGTTGGTCAGCAGGTCGTCCTTGGTGAAGCGCCGCTCGACGTCGCCGTCGCAGTCGCTCCACGTCCGGAACTTCTCGACGATCCAGGCCGCGAGGCCAGCGGGTGAGTCGGTGAGCGCGTAGCCGAGCGTCTGTGGCTTGGTGCCCTGGATCCGCTGGTAGCCGGTCTCCTCCTTGAGGAATTCCTGCGCCGGGAGAAGATCGATGACCTCCTCCTGCGTGAGACCATCGACGGGGTTGGCCGGGTCCGGGGGAAACGCGATCAGCATGTTCAGGTGGATGCCGGCGACGACGGCGGCATGCCGCGCGCCGAGGTAGGTGCTGACCATCGCGCCCCAGTCGCCACCCTGGGCACCGAAGCGTGCGTAGCCGAGCCCGCGCATGAGCGTCGCCCAGAGACCCGCGATGCGCTCGGCGTCCATTCCGGGCGTGAGCGGGCGATCCGAGAATCCGTACCCCGGCATCGACGGCGCGACGACGTCGAAGGCGTCCGCGGGATCGCCGCCGTGGCGGCCCGGGTCGGTGAGCGGCCCGATGATCTTCACGAACTCCGCGACCGAGCCCGGCCACCCGTGCGTGATCACCAGCGGGAACGCCGCCGGGCCGACCCCGCGCACGTGGATGAAGTGCACGCCGAGCCCGTCGACGTCGGCCCGAAACTGCGGGAAGGCGTTCAGCCGCGCCTCCGCCGCGCGCCAGTCGAAGCGATCGCGCCAGTAGGCGACGAGATCACGGAGGTACCCGAGGTTCGTGCCGTAGGTCCACGCGGCACCTTCGATCTCGTCGGGGAAGCGGGTGCGGGCGAGCCGCTCGCGGAGATCGCTGAGCGTGGTGTCCGGGACGTGGATGCGAAAGGGCTCGACGTGCATGCGCGGGGTTCTAGGCCACGTCGCGGTCGACGAGCAACGGGTGGTTCGCGCTGGCCGAGGCCTCGTCGTCGCAGCGCTGCGTCGAAGAGGCGCAACGATTGCCTCGACCGCGGGGAAGGTCGAGCTGAACTCACGAGTTGCCCGGGAGCCCGTCTGGAATCGACGTCGAAGATGAGCTGCCGCACCGCCTGCTGGGGAGGTCGACGACTCGCCCCCAGGCCGCTCGCACGCGAGAAATTCAGAGCGCGTCCGGGTGGCCCTGCGCCGTCGCCGTTGTACTTGACTTCCCTGGCTAACTAAGTTAAAAGGGTGCCGAATCAAGATCGCCGATGATTCGACGTCCGACGCAGCTCTCGCTCCCGGTCCCGCCCTCCTGGGGTGGGCGCCGCCGGGGTGCGGGGCGGAAGTTGACCCCTGGCCGGCGGCCCGGCGTGTCCCATCATTCCCGGGCTCCGCATAAGGCCGCGCACCCTGTCCACGTCACTCTACGGACCACGCCAGCCGTGCGCTGTCTCCGAGCGGATCGCGTTTTTCCGGCGGTCCGCGGCTCGATCGCCGCCGCCTCGCACGAGCGGTTCCGGATCATCGCGTTTTCCACACAAGACGATCATCTTCATCTCGTCGTCGAAGCGGCGGACCGGCAGCACCTGTCCCGCGGAGTCGGCGGCCTTGCGACACGTGTCGCCCGCGCCGTGAACCGCGCGCTCGGACGGCGCGGGCGGGTCTGGGATGACAGGTACCACGCCCGGGCGCTCACGACCCCGAGGGCGACGCGTCTTTGCCTGATCTACGTGCTGATGAATCGCCGGAAACACTGCACGAGACAACGCGGCCTGGACCCGTGTTCGTCGGCTCCTTGGTTCGAAGGCTGGCGGGACCCAATCGCGATACCGCATGGGCGACCGCCGGTCGTCCGCGCGCGCACCTGGCTTGCCGTCGTCGGCTGGCGCCGCCACGGTCTCATCGGACTCGACGAGCAACCACGAAGCTAAGTCACTTGTCGCCCTCGGGTTGAAGCCGAGGCCGAGCGA
>WNGI01003525.1_pt1 | contig 13815 bp, 10 predicted proteins | sample 5400621 | NCBI WGS metagenome assembly WNGI01 (sample SAMN13153374, study PRJNA577476) | soil metagenome | isolation source: 20 cm soil or saprolite under Garry oak tree replicate 1 | place: USA:California | collected 2016-06-15
GGTCGCGAACCCCACGGCGATCGCCGCAATCGAGGCCGGATTGATGACCACCCCGCTGGCCCAGCCGTACAGGTATCCCCAGACCGGCCCGTAGGCCTCGGTCAGATACACGTACTGTCCGCCCGCCTGGGGCATCGCGGCCCCGAGCTCCGCCACCGAGAGCGCGCCGAGCAGCGACACGAGGCCGCCGGCGATCCATACGAGAATCGTCGGTAGGGAGGCGTGCAGCTGGAGCGCGATGGCGCTCGGCACGATGAAGATCGCGGACGCGATGATCGTCCCGACGTTGATCATCGTGGCGTCGAGCAGGCCGAGCTGGCGTTTCAGGTCGGCCATTCGCGCGTCAGCGGGCGAGCCGGTTGTACTTGCGCAGAATGTCGCGCAGCCGGTCGTGCGGCAGCGCCGTTACCCGGAGGTCGTCCGCGCCGGTCATCGTGTCGGCCGCGAGCAGCGCGTTGACGATCGACTCTTCCGTGGCTTGGACGGTGGCCTCGAACAGCGGATTGATGCGCTCGTTGGGCAGCTGGGTGATCGTGGCGAGCCCCGTATCGACCGCCGCCCGCGGGTTGGCGGTGGAGAATGCGATGAAAATGTCCCCTGAGGAGTTCCCACCCACCCCGCCCATCTTCCCCACGCCGAGCGCCGCGCGCTTCGCGATGCGCTTGAGCTGGTGCGACAGCAGCGGGGCGTCGGTCGCGACGATGATGATGATCGAGCCGGCGTCGTCCCCGGGTCCCCCGGGTGAGCGATCGCGCCCGCCGCCGCACGGCTCCCGGCACGGCAGCAGGTCGGGGATCTCCCGGCCGATGGGGACGCCCGCGATCGCGAGAGCCGCGCGGGCCCCGTAGTTGCACTGCACCAGCACGCCGAGCGTGTAGCCGCCGTCCCGGGGCTCGAGCCGGCGCGACGCCGTGCCGATCCCACCCTTGAAGCGGTGGCAGATCATCCCCGTTCCGCCGCCCACGTTTCCTTCCACCACGGGGCCACTCTGGGCGCCGTCCAGCGCCGCGAACACGTGCTCCGGCTTCACATGAAAGCCGTTGATGTCGTTGAGCGCCCCGTCCCACGTTTCCGCCACGACCGGGAGCGACCAGTCATACGTTCCGAAATCGCGGCCCTTACGCACCAGCCACTCGATCACGGCGTCCCGCACCACGCCTACCGAGTGGGTGTTCGTGATCATGACGGGGCCCCACAGAAAGCCCGACTCCTCGACCCAGGTCGTCCCCGTCATTTCGCCGTTGCCGTTCAGGGTGAACCAGCCCGCGAACACCGGGTCGCCCGAGTTCTTGCCGCGCGGCAGCACGGCCGTCACGCCGGTGCGGACGGGTCCCCGCCCCACGACCAGTTTGCCGCTCCCCGCGATGAGCGTCGTGTGCCCCACCTCGACGCCGGCGACGTCGGTGATGGCGTCGAGCGGGCCGGGCTGGCCGTCGAGCGGGATCCCCACGTCCCGCGCGCGCTCCTTCCTTTGTCCGTGCGCGCGGGCGGAGCCCAGCATCAGGACCGCGGCGAGGAGCGGGAGAACCTTCATGGGGCGACCGTCCGTACTGGGTGGGCAGGGTGGGCTACGATAGGCGGCACCGCACAGCCCCGCAAGGATAGATTCTTGACCCTATGACCGGTCCCCGGTTTGCGTCGTTCACGGCTCCGAGCTCTTACTGGCAGGCGAGCCGCGCCCCCCGCTACAGCCTGCTGTTCGCGTTGCCGCTGCTCGTGTTCTATCAGGTCCTCGCCGTGAGGCTCGCCGCCGGTCCGCGCTCGGTCCGCAACGGGGCCGACGTGATCTTGCAGAGTGTGTTCACCGCGGTGGCCGGGCGTTGGGGCCCGCTGCTGTTCATGACCTGCCTCATCGGCGGCGGCCTGTGGCTCGTGGCGCGCGACGCGCGCGGCCATGGCTCGCGCCTCAAGCGCTGGGTGTTCCTGGGCATGCTCGGCGAGTCGCTGCTGCTCGCGCTGGCGTTCGGGATCGTCGTAGGGGGCGTCACGTCCGGCGTGCTCGGGCTGCTGCAGACGCTGGCCCTCGCGCCGGCCGCCGGCCTCGATTGGTGGACCCGCTTGATGGTCTCGCTCGGCGCCGGGATCTACGAGGAGCTGCTGTTCCGCGTGCTCCTCGTCACCGCCCTCGCGGCCGCGGCCCGGACGTTGTTCGGCTGGAGCCCGCTGGCGGCGGGCAGCGCCGCGACGCTGCTCGGCGCCGCCATCTTCTCGGCCTTTCATTATATCGGGCCCTACGGCGACCGCTTGCAGCTCTATTCGTTCCTGTTCCGCCTGATCGCCGGGCTGTTCTTCTCCGCGCTGTACCTGCTGCGCGGGTTCGGGATCACCGCGTGGACGCACGCGCTGTACGACGTGTCGCTCCTCCTGCTGGCGTGAACAGGAAACAGACGGAGCAGACGGACAGGAAAGGCAACGGCTAGACGCACAGACGCGCAGCGGTGAACAGGTGTCAGAGAGCCGGAGGTCTTTCTCCTGTTCTCCATTCGCTGCTCACCGCTGCGCGTCTGTGCGTCTAGTTTTTGCCCTTCCTGTTCGTCTGTGCGCCTATTTCCCGTAGCCTAAACCGTTGGATCTTTCCCGTCGCCGTCTTCGGCAGCTCGTTCACGAACACGATCCAGCGCGGGTACTTATAGGCGGCAAGCCGCTGCTTCACGAAGCCCTGCAGTTCCTCCTCCAAGGCCGGCGACGCCACGTGGCCCGCAGCCAGCACGACGAACGCCAGCGGTTTCACCAGGTCGTCCGCATCCGCGGCGCCTACCACGCCCGCCTCCACCACCGCCGGGTGTTCCGCCAGCGCGCTCTCGACCTCGGCCGGCGATACCCACATGCCGCCCGCCTTGATCATGTCGTCGGAGCGGCCGGCGTACCAGAAATGGCCCGCCGCATCCTGCCGGTACTTGTCCCCGGTGCGGACCCACTCGCCCACGAACGTCTGCTGCGAGCGCTCGTGCTGGTTCCAGTAGCCGGCGCACGCGCTGTCGCCCTTGACGAGCAGGTTGCCGATCTCGCCCGGTGGGACCGCGCGGCCGGCGTCGTCCACGACCATCGCCTCGTACCCGGGCACCAGCGTACCGCTCGAGCCGGGGCACACCGTGCCGCGCCGGTTTGCGATGAACGTATGGCACATCTCGGTCGACCCGATCCCGTCGAGGATCTCGAGCCCGAACCGCTCGCGCCACCGCTCGTAGATCGGCTTCGGCAGCGGCTCGCCGGCGGAGAGGCAGAGGCGCACCGACCGCAGATCGTACAGGCGTTCGGCGTCCACGACCTGGAGCATCGCGGCGAAGGCGGTCGGCACCGCGAAGAACAACGTCGGCCGCTCCCGCGTGAGGATCTCGAACACCTTCACCGGCTCGGGGCGACGGGGGTCGAGCACCGTCGCGGCGCCCACGTGGAACGGGAAGTACAATGCGTTGCCGAGCCCGTAGGCGAAGAACAGCCGGGCCACGGAGAAGCAGCGGTCCTCCGGGCCGATCTCCAGCACGTGCCGCCCGAACGCCTCGCAGCACACCACCATGTCGTGGTGCAGGTGCACGGCGGCTTTGGGCGTGCCCGTCGTGCCGGACGTGTACAGCCAGAAGGCCACGTCGTCCTTGGTGGTGGCCGCCGGGTCGAGCTCGCCCGACTCCGCGGTGACGAGCTCGCTCAACCCCATCTGTCCCGGCCCGGCACGGCCCGCCACGACCAAGTGGCGCAAGCACGGGAGGCGCGGCCGGACCGCTTCGATCGCCGGCGCGAGCTCCTCGCCCGCGATGGCGACCTGGGCGCGACTGTCGTTCAGGATGTATTCGTAGTCGCGCGGCTTGAGCAGCGTGTTCGTGGGAATCGGCACGGCGCCGATCTTCAGCGCGCCCCAGAACGCGTACACGAACTCGGGGCCGTCGGGCAGCAGCAGCACCACCCGCTGCTCCATCCCGACGCCGAGCCGTCGCAGCGCGTTGCCGCAACGGTTGGCGCCGGCCCGCACGTCGCCGTAGGTGATGTCGCTGCCGCCGTAACGGACGGCGAGCCGGCTGGCGCGGCCTTCGGCGACGTGGCGGTCGACGAACCAGGTGGCGGCATTGAAGGCGCGGGGGATGTCCATGGCTCCCGCTAACGCGGCGCAGCGAGCCAGCGCTCGATCTTGTCGCGCAACAGCGGCAGCGGCACCGCGCCGTCCTCGAGCACCCGGTCGTGAAACGTCTTGATGTCGAATTTCGCGCCCAAGGTCTGCTCCGCCAGCGCGCGCAATCGCCGGATCTCGAGGCGACCCAGGGCATACGACAGGCCCTGCGCCGGCCACACCGGATAGCGGTCCACCGGCACTTCGGCGCGAATCTGCGGCACGCGGGTGTGCGCCTCGAGAAACTGGATCCCGTCGTCACGCGTCCAGCCGAATGCGTTGATCCCCGTATCGACGACGAGCAACGCCGCGGAGAGGGTGAGGTCGGCGAGCGCGCCGAGGCGGGCGGTGTCCGACGAGTAGACCCCCATTTCGTCCGCGAACCGCTCGGCGTACTCGGCCCACCCCTCGCCGAACCCCGGCGACCAGAAGTACCGCGCGATCGCCGGAATCGCCGCACCCCGCTCCAGCGCGATCGACCCCTGGAGGTGGTGTCCTGGGATCGTCTCGTGAAACGTGAGCGCCTCGACGTCGGCCCGGGACTTGTGCTTGGGGTCGTAGGTGCTCAGGTAGAAGACGGCGGGCCGGCTGCCGTCCTCGGCCGGCGGGTCCCATTCGCCGACGCTCTCCCGCTCGCGGAACGCCGGATAGGAGCGGATGACGATGCCGGCCCGCGGCAGGAGGCCGAACCAGCGCGGCATGGCGGTCGCGGCGCGCTCCAGCGCCGCCTGCGCGTACGCCAGCATCGCCTCCCGCGTGCGGAAGCTGAACTTGGAGTCGCCGCGCAGCCGCTTCAGCACCGGCGTGACGTCCCGCGACCCGAAGCTCCGCTCGGTGATGCCGCGCATCTCCCCTTCCAGCTCGGAGACCGTCGCGCGACCGAGCCGGTGGATCGAGTCGGGCGACAGCGTGAGCCCCGTCGTTGCGAGAATCGCCCCCTTGTAGCACGCCGCGCCGTTGGGATTGGCCGAGACGCCGATCACCTTGCGCGCGCGCGGCAGGTACTCCTTGTCGAGGAATTGCCGATACTGGCGTATCGTCGGGAGGATGGCGTTCTCGATGAAGCGGCGCAGCTCGTCGCGAAACGCCGGCGTGGAATCGCGCAGCGCCGGCTCGTACAGCGGCGAGCGATCGAGCCGCTGGTCCAGCACCTGGTCCAGCTGCTTGATCACGATCCGCACGTTGCTCTGTGGCGCCGAATAGCCCAGCCGCAGCCCCTCGCGCTGATTCGCCATCTCGCTCGCGATGTAGAGGGGAATCGCCTGCCAGCGGGCGAGGGCTTGGGCGCGCGACTCGTCCGAGCCGACGGGCTGAACGGCCGCGAGCGACGTGACGATGGGCAGCCAGCCCAGGTTCACGTGACTCACGTTCCACAGCTCGTAGTGGCACGGCCGGATCGCGACCCTTCCCTCGAGCGATGCGCGCATCACACCGTACGCCGTCCATTCGGGCCGCCCGGCGAGCGGCGCGGGATCGATGCGTCGCAGCTCCGCGAGCCACCGGTCCTCACGCGCCTGCCAGCGCCCTCGCGTGATCGGCGAGTTGTCGGGGAGGCGGTCGTGCCGCACCCCGGCCACGCCGTCGAGCGTGGCCTCGTCCGGATGGCGCTCGAAGTAGCCGGCGACATAGGCGTCGGCGAGCCGGTGAACCCGCGCGGCGAGGGAGTCGGCGTCGCCCTGCGCGGCCACGCTCCGGCCGGCGGCGACGATCAGGACCGCGACCGCTGCGGCGCGCCTCATCCTTTGAGGTACAACCGCTCGGGGTCGAGCACGTCCCGGAGCAGTCGCAGCTCCGTCGCGTCCGGCGGCGCGACCCGTCCCAGCCGGGGGCGGCACTCGAGCGGCCATCCCACGCGGGCCTGCACATCGGCCGCCTCCACACCGGGATAGAGCGCGGCCAGCACGAGCTCCCCGGTCGCCTCGTCCACCTCGAGCACCGCTTGGTCCGTGATCACCTTGACCGGCCCCGCGCCCGGCATGCCGCGCTGCCGGCGGGAAGCGCCCCCCCCGGCGCCATGTCCCGGGCTCGTGATGAAGTCGACACGCTCCGGAAACGCGCGCGGCGACAGCTGCGCGACGACGAGCGTGCGGCCCGCGTGAATCGCGATTTCCGCCGCCCCGCCGCTGCCCGGCAGCCGGACCGCCGGTCGCTCATAGGGACCGATCACCGTCGTGTTGATATTCCCGTAGCGGTCGATCTGCGCGCCCCCCAGGAAACCGACGGCGATCCGGCCGTTTTGCAACATGAGCTGGAACACGTCCGCCATGCCGCACACCATGAGGGACCCCGTCACCAGCGCCGGGTCGCCGATGGACACGGGCAATCGAGCAGGCTGAGCGCCCACGGCCCCCGATTCGTAAATCAGCACGAGGTGCGGCGCATGGGTGGCGCGAGCCAGATTGCACGCCAGGTTGGGGAGGCCGATCCCCACGAATACGACCTCCCCGTCGACCAGCTCGCGCGCCGCGACGCTCGCCATCATCTCGTCGGGAGTGCAGGCGCCCTCAGAACCCGTAATTCACCCCGGCACAGTATCGGGCTTTCGCCGTGAGCCTTGCGACCAGCTCCGGACGTTTTTCCAGGTACCCCGCCCGATCCGACACGCCGCGTACGAAGTCGTCGAGGTAGCGCTCGAGCGCGTCGCGATCGCGCGAGATCCCTTCCCACGCAACGTAGAAATCGTTGTCGCGGTCGTAGTACCCTTGTGCGTACGACGGGTGCGCGCCCCACGGCTCGACCACCACCGCATCCACGATCATGGCGGGGATGACCGTGCGGTTGGGATCGGCGCGGATCACCGCTTCGTCCACCAGCTCCTCGACCACCACGATCACGTGCCCCGACGCGAAGGCCGCCTCCTTTTGCACGCCGAGCAGGCCCCAGATCTGGGTGTTGCCCCGGGCGTCGGCGCGCTGCGCGTGGATTATGCTCACGTCGGGGTTCAGCGCCGGGACGGTGGCGAGCATCTCGCCCGTGTAGGGACAGGTCACGTGTCGGATGCGCGGATTCACGCGCGGCAGGTCGGTCCCCATGTAGTTGCGCAGCGGCCAGAAGGGTAGCCGGGCGGCGCCCGCTGCGAAGCGCGCGACCATGCCGAAGTGCGAGTACTCCTCGATCTCGAGCGGCGGCGCGCCCTTCCCCTCCACGGCCCGGCGGAACGCATGCAGCGAGCCCACACCCGGGTTGCCGGCCCAGGAGAACACCAGCTTGCGCGCGCACCCCGCAGCGATCATCTGGTCATAGATCAGATCGGGTGTCAGGCGGCACAGCGTCAGGTCGCGCCGGCCCTGGCGGATGATCTCGTGGCCCGCGGCGAAGCAGATGAGGTGGGTGAACCCTTCGATGACGACGGTGTCGCCGTCGTGCACGAACCGGGCGACGGCGTCGCGCATCGACGTCACCTTGCTCAATCGATCATCTCGGCCAGGCACTGATCGATGATCGCCAGCGCCGTGTCCACGTCCTGCTCGTCCACCACGAGCGGCGGCGCGAGACGCAACGTGCTCTTCCCCGCCCCGAGCAGCAGCAGCCCCTTGCGGAACGCCCGCGCCGTCAGGTCGTGCGGGATCTCCGGCGCCGGCTCGCGCGTAGCGCGGTCCTTCACGAACTCCACTCCGACCATCAACCCGCGCCCCCGCACCTCGCCGATCGCGGCGTGTTTTGCTTCGAGGCGACGCGCCCCCGCGAGCAGCCGCTCGCCCAGCTTCGGGACCCTGGGCAGCAGCTCGTGCTCCACCACGTCGAGCGTCGCGAGCGCGGCGGCGCAGCACACCGGGTTGCCACCGAACGTCGAGCCGTGCGCGCCGGGACGCCACTTCATGATCGACTCCTTGGCGATGATCGCCCCGATCGGCATGCCGCTGCCCAGGCCTTTGGCCGATAGCAGGATGTCGGGCTCGACCCCTTCGTGCTCGCAGGCGAACATCTTCCCGGTGCGCCCGACCCCGCTCTGCACCTCGTCGCAGACCAGCAGGATGCCGTGCCGGTCGCACAGCTCCCGCAGCGCGGTCAAGTAGCCCGGCGGCGGAACCACGTAGCCCCCTTCGCCCTGAATCGGCTCTACGAAGATCGCCGCGACGCTCTGGGGATCGACCTTCTTGGCGAACAGCTCGTCCTCGATGACGCTCACGCAGCGCATCGTACACGCCGGCTCGCCCCGACAGTAGTCGCAGCGATACCGGTAGCCGTATGGGACGTGGTGTACCTCCGGCAGGAACGGGGCGAACCCGGCGCGGTGGATCACCTTGCTCGCGGTGAGGCTCAAACCGCCGTAGCTGCGCCCGTGGAACGCGCCCAGGAAGGCGATCACCGCCGGCCGTCCGGTCGAGTGGCGCGCCAGCTTGATCGCGCCCTCGACGGCTTCGGTCCCCGAGTTCGACAGGAACACGCGTTTCTTGCTCGATCCCGGCGCCAGCGTGGCAAGCCGCTCGCACAGGGCCGCGAAGCTCTCGAAGTAGAAGTCGCTGCCGCAGATGTGGAGGAACTTCGCGGCCGCGTCCTGAATGGCGCGGATCACCTTGGGGTGGCCGTAGCCGGTCGACGCGACCGCGATGCCGGCCATGAAGTCGAGGTAGCGGTTCCCGTCCACGTCCTCGACCATGGCCCCCTCGCCCCGCGCAATCACGAGGGGATATTCCTTGGGGTACGAGGTGGACGCCCAGCGATCCTGGCGCGCGACGATCTGCCGCGCCTTCGGCCCGGGAGGCGCGACCACGATCCGCGGATAGTCCCTCACGCCTCGATCACCGTGCGGCTCGCCGATGGCTGACGGCGCTGCAGCGTCATTTCCAGTGCTTCCGCCAATCGGCGCACGATCTCGTCGATCTCCGGCTCCGTCACGACGAACGGCGGCGCGATCATCACGAGGTCGCCGTTCGTCCCGTCGGCGTGCCCGACGTTGGGCCACACGACGAGCCCCGCCTGCTGCGCGGCTTCGGTGAACGCCTCGGCGAATCGCGCGGCGCGTGGCAACGGCGCGCGCGTTGTCTTGTCCTCGACGAACTCGACTCCCGCGAGCAGCCCGCGCCCGCGTACGTCACCCACGTGCGGCAGCTCCCGCAGCGCCCCCAGCCGCTCCTGCAGCACGGCGCCCAGCGCGGCACACCGGTCCACCAGCCCGTGCCGCTTCAGGTAGCGGACGGCGGCGAGTCCGGCGGCGCACGCCACCGGGTGGTGCGAGAACGTCTGCGCGTGCAGGAAGCTTCCGGAGCCGTCGGCGATCACGTCGATGATCCGCTCGGGCGCCGCCACGGCCGACAGCGCCGCGTACCCGCCCGAGATCCCCTTGCCGAGCGTCATGATGTCCGGCACCGCGCCGTACGGCTCGATCGCCCACCATGTCCCCGTCCGGCCCGCGCCGCACAAGATCTCGTCCGCGATGAAGAGCACCTGGTAGCGGTCGCAGATCTCCCGCACCCGCCGGAAGTATTCGGGGCGAGGCGTGGATCCGCCGGTAGAGGAGCCACCCACCGGCTCGGCGATGAACGCCGCCACCCGGCTGGCACCGATCCGCGCGATCGCCTGTTCCAGCACCGCACCGCTGCACGCCGGACAATCCGCATCCCGGCCCCCGCACGGACAGCGGTACGGATAGGGCGCGGGGAGACGGTGCACGTCCACCAGCCACTCGCGGAACGGCGTCCGGTATTGCTCGCGCGCCGAGGCGGAGAGCGCGAGCAGCGTGTTCCCATGATAGGCGGGCGCGAGCGCGATGATCTCGTGCTTCTCGGGTCTCCCCCGCTCCACCCAGTACTGGCGCGCCAGCTTCAACGCCGCTTCCACTGCCTCGGACCCGCTCGACAGGAAGTACAGCTTGTCGAGGTCGCCGGGAAGGGTGGCGGCGAGCTCCTGGGCCAGCTCCTCGACCGGGCCGTGGGTGAAGGCCGTCCCCGAGAGATAGCCGAACTGCCGCGCCTGCTGCGCCATGGCGTCCGCGATGTCGGGGTTCGAGTGGCCGAGGTTGGCAACGTAGGCGCCGCCGACGGCGTCGAGGTAGCGCTTGCCGCCCTCGTCGATGAGCCAGCACCCCTCGCCGCGCACGATGCGCGGGAAGGCGCGCCCCAGCTTGCGGTAGAACACGTGGCTGTCGGGATAGCGGTAGGCCGTCACCTTCACTCCAGGCGTTACGACTCGCGGAAAGTTACGACGCGGGCGCGCCGTCGGCGAGCCGGACTGGCCCCGTCTCCGACGGACGCTAGCTTACGCCCATGATGACCAAGCTGCTGCGCCTGTTGCTCGTCGCCCCGCTCGTCGGCGGCGCTCCGTTGCTCGCCCAAACCGTCCCCCCCGGTGACAATCTCGTGACCGACGGCGTGCCGCCCGTTCCGGCGTCCATCGCGGAAGCCGCGCGCCGCTACAGCGAGTTCCGCTCGGCGGCGTTCTGGGACTGGCATCCGACGCGCCGCGAAATCCTGGTCGGCACGCGCTTCGGCGATGCCCAACAGCTGCACCGGGTGCGGCTCCCGGGGGGCGCGCGCACCCAGCTCACCTTCTTCGCAGACCCCGTCTCCGGGGCGTCGTATCAGCCGGGCGAGGGCCGCTACATCGTGCTCAGCAAGGACGTGGGCGGCGGCGAGTTCTTCCAGAAGTACCGCTACGACGTCGCGACCGGCGACGTCACGCTGCTGACGGACGGCAAGTCGCGCAACGTGGGTGGGGTCTGGTCGCACGCCGGCAACCGCTACGCCTACATGTCCACGCGGCGCAATGGCCGGGACCTGGACCTCTGGGTGATGGACCCCGCCGATCCCCGCACCGACCGCCTCGTGGTCGAGCTCACGGGCGGCGGGTTCGCGCCGCTCGACTGGTCACCCGACGATCGCACCATCCTGCTGCACCAGGCGATCTCGGTGAACGAGAGCTACCTCTGGTTGGCGGACGTCGCGACCGGGGTGAAGACGCTGCTCACCAGGCCGGGCACCGACACGGTCGCCTACGGCGGCGGCGGTGCGCAGTTCAGCCGCGACGGCAAAGGGATCTATCTCACGACCGACCAGGGCTCGGAGGTGCGGCGACTCGCGTATCTCGAATTGCTCGGCAAGCGCTACCGCTTCCTGAGCGACCGTCTCCCCTGGGACGTGGACGAGTTCGCCCTGTCCCCCGACGGGCGGTGGATCGCCCTCGTGACCAACGAAGACGGCGTCGGCGTCCTGCACGTGCTGAGCGCCGCGACCGGCGCGGAGCGGCGCCTCCCGAAATTGCCGACGGGGCTGGTCGGGAACGTCACTTGGCGCCGCAGCGGCGCCGAGCTCGGCTTTTCGTTCGGCTCGGCCCGATCGCCCGAGGACGCCTATTCGCTCGACCTGCCGACCGGGCGGCTGACGCGCTGGACCGAAAGCGAGAGCGGCGGGCTCGATCCGACCGACTTCGCGGAGCCGGAGCTGATCCACTGGCCGAGTGGCGACGGCCGCTCGATCTCCGGCTTCCTCTATCTGCCCCCGGCCCGCTTCCCGGGCCGGCGGCCCGTCATCATCAACATCCACGGCGGCCCGGAAGGGCAGTCACGTCCCGGGTTCCTGGGCCGCAACAACTATTACGTGAACGAGCTCGGCGTCGCGCTGATCTTCCCCAACGTCCGGGGCTCGACGGGCCACGGAAAGACCTTCGCGAAGCTCGACAACGGGACCTTGCGGGACGGCGCCTACCGGGACATCGGCGCGCTGCTCGACTGGATCCGCACCCGCGCCGATCTCGACGCCGACCACGTGCTCGTCACCGGCGGGAGCTATGGCGGCCATATGACGCTCGTGAGCGCGACGCTCTACAACGACCGGATCTGCTGCTCGGTGGACGTGGTCGGCATCTCGAGCCTCGCCACCTTCCTCAAGAACACCTCCGGGTACCGCCAGGATCTGCGGCGCGTCGAGTACGGCGACGAGCGCGACTCCACCCAGCGGGCGTGGATGGAGCGCACCGCGCCGCTTAACAACGTCGACAAGATCACGAAGCCGCTGTTCATCGTCGCTGGTCTCAATGATCCGCGGGTGCCGCACAGCGAGGCCGACCAGATGGTCGCCGCGTTGAAGCAGCGGAGCGTGCCGGTGTGGTATCTGCTGGCGAAGGACGAGGGTCACGGCTTCCGGAAGAAGCCCAACCAGGACTTCCAGTTCTACGCGACCATCCTCTTCACCCAGCGCTACCTGCTGGGCCAGGAAGTTTCGAAGCTCGGCCCTTAGACGTTGACCGCCTTCATTCCGGCGCCGGCGTAGCGGTCCCCCGCCGCCGCGCCGATCGGCGCGACCGCGTCGATGCGCTTGAGCTCGTCGGACGTGAGCCGGATCTCCAGCGCCCGCACGTTCTCCTCCAGCCGGGCGCGCTGCTTCGTCCCCGGAATCGGGACGATGTCGTTCCCCCGGCTGAGCAGCCAGGCGAGCGCCAGCTGCGCCGGCGTACAGGCCTTCGCTCGCGCCATCTCCTCGATCCTCCGCACCAGCTCCAGGTTTCGCTGGAAGTTCTCTCCCTGAAACCGCGGATTGTTCCGCCGCCAATCGTCCGCTGGCAGGTCTTCAACTCTGCGAAATCGGCCGGTGAGAAACCCCCGCCCGAGCGGGCTGTAGGCCACGAAGCCGATCCCCAGCTCCCGGCACGTCGGCAGGATGTCGGCTTCGGGGTCGCGACTCCACAGGGAATACTCCGTCTGGAGCGCGCTGATCGGGTGCACCTGGTGGGCACGCCGCACGGTCGCGGGCGACGCCTCGGAGAGCCCGAGGTACCGCACCTTCCCGTCCCGCACCAGCCCGGCCATGGCGCCCACGGTCTCCTCGATCGGCACGCTGCGGTCGACGCGGTGCTGGTAATACAGATCGATCGTGTCCACGCCGAGCCGCTTGAGCGACGCGTCGCAGGCTGCGCGCACATACTCCGGCCGGCCGTTCACTCCTCGGAAGCTGCCGTCGGGACCGCGCACGTTTCCGAACTTCGTCGCCAGGATCACCTGCGCGCGCCGGCCCGCGATGGCGCGGCCTACGAGCTGCTCGTTGGTGAACGGGCCGTACATGTCCGCCGTGTCGAGGAACGTGATTCCCAGGTCGAGCGCCCGCTGAATCGTGGCGATCGACTCGGCGTCGTTGCGGCCGCCGTAAAACTCCGACATTCCCATGCATCCCAAGCCGAGGGCCGACACCGTGAGGCCCTGCCTGCCAAGCGTGCCTTGCTGCATACGACGACTCCCTCTCGGTCGATGGTATCCGGCTTGGTTTAACCGCGCAGGGCGGCACCAGGTTCCGGCGCGTCGCCGGCGCGACGTTGCGGCCCTCCGGCCACACCCGCCGTCACGACTCGTTGCGGTCCACCACGTACACGTTCCGCTGCGCCGTGGGGACGATGACCATGTCGAGGATGTTGACGTGCTCGGGCAGGTTGACGACGTACGCGATCGCGTCCGCGATGTCGTCGGGCGTGAGCGGCTGGAACCCGCGGTACACCGCCTTGGCGCGCGCCGCGTCGCCGTGGAACCGAACCTCGGAGAACTCCGTCTCCGCGAACCCCGGATCGACGCTCGAGACGCGAATCGGTGTCCCTGCCACGTCCAGGTTCATCCCCTCCGAGAGCGCGCGCACGCCGTATTTCGTCGCGTTGTAGACGTTTCCCTGCGGGTACGTCATGTGCCCGGCGGTCGACCCGAGATTCACTACGTGGCCGCGCCGCCGCGCCACCATGTGCGGCAGAATGGCGCGGGTCACGTTGAGCAACCCCTTCAGGTTCGTGTCGATCAT
>WNGI01003527.1_pt1 | contig 13812 bp, 14 predicted proteins | sample 5400621 | NCBI WGS metagenome assembly WNGI01 (sample SAMN13153374, study PRJNA577476) | soil metagenome | isolation source: 20 cm soil or saprolite under Garry oak tree replicate 1 | place: USA:California | collected 2016-06-15
TCGGTCTTGTCCGTGAAGACCTCGCCCGTCTCGGTGTTCTGGATGCCGTACTCGGAGATCGAGAGGTGTCGGCGGACTGCTTCCTCGCGCAGCGCGACGTTGTGCTGCTTCGAGCCGGTGAAGTGGTGGAGCAGGTTGCCGTACGAATCCGGCGGGACGACTCGGAGGTCGAAGCGGAGACCGTCGCTCGCAACCACGGTCGCCTTCGTCCTGCCCTTGGCGACGACCTCGTCGACCCACGGAAGTTGCGTGAAGTGCTCGATCAGCGCGACCGGGTCGCTGGCCGTGGCGATGATGTCCAGGTCCCGCACCTGCTCCTTGAGGCGGCGGACGCTGCCCGCTTCGCTGACCTGGTCTGCGGCCGGGTGCTCACGGAGGTCGGCGACGACGGCTCGCACGGCCGGGAGCGCGCGGCCGAGGAGCGGCTTCTGCTCGATCTTCTTCTTCGGCGTGGCCAGCGCCTTGAGGACGTTCTCCTCGGTCTTGGGGCCGAGCCCCGTGAGCGTGCGAAGCTGCTCGGTCTCGGCGGCCTTCTTCAGATCGGCGAGCGTCTCGACGCCGAGCTCCTGCCAGATCCGGCGCGCGGTCTTCGGGCCGAGGCCTGGGAGGTGCATGAACTCGACCACGTCTGGCGGCGTTTTCGCCTCCCGCTTCGCGAGCGCCTCGATCCGGCCGTCCTCCACGATCTGGACGATCTTCTCCTCGATCGTCTTGCCGATTCCGGACAGGTCCTTCGCCTTGCCGTCGATCGCGAGCTGCGCGATCGAGCCGCCGGTCTCGCGCATGCGCTGAGCGGCCCGCCGGTACGCGAGCGGACGGAACTGGTCGCTGCCTTCGAGCTCCAGAAAGTCGGCCAGGAGGTCGAACTGGTCCGCGACGTCTGCGTTCCGGGGGAGTGTCTTCGCCACCATCGCGATGATATGGGCCGTGCGCAGGGTCATCTGTCTGCCGACCTACAACGAGCGCGAGAACCTGGAGCCGATGGTGCGCGCGCTGGGCGGGCTCGGGTTGGAGGGGCTCCAGGTGCTCGTTATCGACGACGCGTCGCCGGACGGGACCGGGGAGATCGCGGACCGGCTCGCGGGGGAGCTGCCCTGGGTGCACGTGCTGCACCGCGCGCGGAAGGAGGGGCTCGGGCCTGCCTACCTGGCGGGCTTCGCGCGCGCACTCGAGCTCGGCGCGGACTTCGTCTTCGAGATGGACTGCGACTTCTCGCACGACCCGGGGGACGTGCCCCGGCTGGCCGCGGCCGCAGATGATGCAGATCTCGCGCTCGGGTCCCGCTACGTGGCCGGCGGCGGCACTCGCAACTGGGGCCTCGTGCGCCGCTTCATCTCGCGCGGCGGGTCGCTCTACGCGCAGGTGCTGCTCCAGCTCGGGATCCGCGACCTGACCGGGGGATTCAAATGCTACCGGCGTGGCGTGCTCGAAACGATCGACCTGAGGGCGATCGACTCGTTGGGCTACGCGTTCCAGATCGAGACGACGTACCGGGCGATCCGCGCCGGCTTCCGTGTCGTCGAGGTACCGATCACGTTCGCCGACCGTGAGGTCGGCGGCTCGAAGATGAGCAAGTCGATCGTCCTCGAGGCGATCTGGAAGGTCCCGGCCCTCCGCCTCCGAGCCCTGGCCAACCGTCTCTAGCAGCCATGCCCGGCGTCTGACCCCGGACACGCCCGAAGCGGACGTATCTCCGAGCAGCGTAGTCGTGAAGCGAGGCCGAAACTGCCCGGTCGATGTTGGCCAAACGAGACTCGTCTGGCGTCAGACGCTGGACATGTCCCGGTGCCAGGCAGACGGACCTGGCCGCTCTTGGCACGGGTAGCCTGTCCGTCGTGCGCGAGATCACGGACGAGACATTCGAGGCCGAGGTCATGCAGGCCGAGAGGCCCGTCGTGATCGACTTCTGGGCGCCCTGGTGCGGGCCGTGCAAGGCCGTCGAGCCGGTCCTTGCCGACCTCGCCGACCAGCATGCGGGCCGCGTCGACTTCGTCAAGCTGAACATCGACGAGAACCCGGTCGTGGCGTCGCGCTACGACGTGCTCGCGATCCCGACCGCGATCCTCTTCGAAGGCGGCGAGGCGCGGGAAACGGTCGTCGGCGCTCGCGCCCGCTCGCACTACGAGAGCGCCTGGGCGAACTGGCTCAACCCTCGGTAGCCGTCTTGGTGATGCTCGGCTGGGGGCTGGGACGCCACCGGCCCCTGAACCAGCCTCGCTGACGCCGCGGGCCACGAAGGCTCACTCGCGGATCGAGGAGGGAGTAGACGATGTCCCCGATCATGTTGGCAATGGTGACCGCGAAGCTGATCACGACCACGATGCCGAGGATCAACGCCAGGTCGTTCGTAGTCAGCCCCCGGTAGAGAAGCGTGCCTATGCCCGGCAGTTGGAACACGGTCTCGATGAAGATCACTCCGGTCAGCGAGATCACGACCATGTCCATGCTGAGCATCGCGACGACCGGCATTAGCGCGTTCCGCAGCACGTGCTTGCGCAGGACGCGCCACTCTCCGGCTCCTTTCGCCCGAGCCGTGCGCACGTAGTCCTCGTCCATCGTCTCGAGCACGCACGCGCGGATCATGCGCGCGTACAGCGCGGCGAAGAGGAACGCGAACGTGACCCAGGGGAGAACCAGGTGGTACGCCCATTGCTTTGGCCCACCGCACAGGTTCGGGCTGTGCGGGTCGTAGGCGAAGTCGCAGTACCCCGCCACGGGGAACACGTGCGCCCGGTAGCCGAGGAGATACGAGAGCGAAAAGCCGAGCCAGACTGGGTGAGCCGCAACCCCGATCAGGACGAAGACCATCAAGCCCCTGTCCAGGAGCGACCGCGGCCGCAACGCCGAGATGATCCCGATCGGAACGGCGATCAACAGCCACAGGATGGTGCCCCCGACTAGGAGCGCGAGCGTCACCGGAACGGCGTCCCAGATCATCTTTCCGACCGGTCGGTTAAAGCGGATCGAGGTTCCAAAGTCTCCTTGGACGGCGTGCTGGACGAACGATGCGTACTGCCCTGGCATCGACTTCCCCTCCAGGCCGAACTGCGTCGACAGGCTGGGCGTGACGAAGCCCTGCCGCCTCGCGCCCGGGTCGTCCGGCGGAATGATGAAGAACACGATGAAGGTGATCAGCGAGATCAGAGCCGCGAGCAGCACGGCCCACGCCAGCCGCTTGAGGATGAAGCCGAGCACCCTAGGACACAGCCTTGTCGCTGTCGCGGATCAGCGCAAGTAATCGGGGCCTTGCGTGCCGAAGTGATCCCAACCCCTCAGGGGTACGAGCTCGTCTCGTAGGCGGATTTCGACGCCGCTGCCCTCCTCGCAGCGGCCGATGACCGGGAAGCGTCCCGGGTCGGCCACGGCGGCCAGCAGCTCGTAGTCCTCGCCGAACCCGACGTCGTCGAGCTCGGCTCCTTCCGCCAGCGGCACCCGCTCGAGATCGATCGCGCACCGGACCGCCGAGCGCGCCGCGATGTGACCTGCATCGACTGCGAGGCCGTCCGAGACATCGAGCAGCGCGTGGGCGACGGCCCCCAGCTCCTTCCCCTCGGCCAGGCGGATAGGCGGACGCGCGAGCCGGCCGTTCCTGAAGGCGGCGCCCGCACCGCCGAGCGGTCCGGTGACGACGAGAACGTCTCCGGGCTGGGCTCCCCCGCGGCCCGGGACGCGCTCCGAGCGGCCGAGAGCCGTCACGCTCAGCATCGCAAGCTCGGAGCGGGTCGTGTCGCCGCCGACGATCGGGACGCCGGGCTCGTTCAGCCCTTCGTAGAGCTCCAGCACGTTGTCGATCTCCGTCTCGGTCGGCACGGCGAGCGTGACGACGAGCGCCTCGGGGTCCGCCCCCGAGGCAGCCAGGTCGCTCAGGTTGACCGCCGCCGCCCGGAAGCCGAGATCGCGCCACGAGACGAGGTCGAACCGGAAGTGCACGCCCTCGACGAGCGCGTCCTGGGTGACAACGAGGCCGTCCCCGAGCTGGGCCGCGTCGTTCTCGATCCGCTGAGCCAACCCGCGCCGTTCGAGCTCGGCGAGGAGGCCCAGCTCACCGACCTGCGAGAGCCTCACTGACCGCCCTCGCATCGCCGGCCGCCCGCACGACGGCGACTCCGGCCGCGCCCGCGTCGATGCAATCGCCTGCGTTCGCCGCGTCGACGCCCCCGATCGCGACTACCGGGACCGATACCGCCTCGCAGATCTCCCGCAGCCCGTGGAGGCCGATCGGTGGATCTGCGTCCGGCTTCGACGGCGTCGCCCAGATCGGACCGGCACCGATGTACGCCGCCCCGAGCCGCTCGCCGGCAACTGCTTCCTCGACGCTCGAGGCCGAGACGCCGAGCGTGAGTCCCTGCTCGAGGGCTCGCTCCGCGCCGGGATCGCCGCGGCCCAGGTGGACTCCGTCCGCGCCCAGTGCGAGCGCCGCCTCGACGTCGTCGTTGACCACGAACGCCGCGGGCAGGTCCCGGAAGGGCCGTCCCGTCTCGATCACGACTCCCGTCGGCACATCCTTGAGCCGGAGCTGGATTACGGTCGCCCCGCCCTCGACCGCGCGGACGGCGGCTTCGAAGTCGGTCACGATCGCGTGCAGCCTCACCCTTCGGCCTTCGCGCGCGAATCGAGTGTCGCCGGGTCGAGGTTGTAGAGCGCGTCGTATAGGGCGACGTGGAACGAGCCCGGCCCCGTTGCGCCGACCGCCGCGTCCTCGCCGGCGACCCCGAACGCGACGAGCGCCTCCACGGCGGCCTCGAGCGGAGTGGAAGCCACAGCGAGGAAGCAGCCGGTGATCGCCGTCGACATGCAGCCCGTGCCGCTGACCGTGCCGAGGAGCGCATCGCCGTTCGCGACCGCAATCGTGCGCGCGCCGTCGGAGACGTGATCGACCGGGCCCGTGACGGACGCGACGCACCCCAGCGCCGAGGCGGCGGCCTGCGCCAGCTCCGCCCCGGAGTCGGCAGCTCCGATCGACTCGACGCCGCGGATCTCGGCCTCGCGCCCGGCGAGAGTCGCGACCTCGGCCGCGTTCCCGCGCACGACGGCGATCTCGGCCTCGTCGAGGATGCGCTTCGCGGTCTCGGTGCGCAGCCGCGTTGCTCCCGCCCCGACGGGATCGAGCACCACGGGCACGTCGGCCGCGTTCGCAGCCTTGGCCGCGAGCAGCATCGCCTCGATCCAGTGCTCGGACAGCGTCCCGATGTTGAGCACGAGGGCCCCCGCGACCGACGCCATCTCCTCGACCTCTTCGACCGCGTGCGCCATCACTGGCAGCGCACCGAGGGAGAGCGTCGCATTTGCCGTCTCGTTCATGACGACGTAGTTCGTGATCTGATGGACGAGCGGCTTGCGCTCGCGGATCGCGGCCAGATCGGCTCCGGTTCTCATGCGAGGACGTCCACCGGCCCCTCGCCGGCGCCGATCTCCACGAGGCCGTTCCGGACAGCCTCCGAAGCGGCCCGTGCCGCGTTCTCGGCGCCCTTTACAAGGGACAGGCCCTTCGCCAGATTCGCAGCGAGTGTCGCGGAGTGGGTGCAGCCTGCGCCGTGCGTCGCCGCCACCTCGTGCCTTTTCACCGCGATCTCGACGTGCCGCTCCCCGTCGAAGAGGTGATCGATCGACTCCTCCCCGTGGCCGCCCGTGACGATCACCGCCCGCGCGCCGAGCTCGTGGATCCGCTCGGCGAGCTCGCGCTTCGTGCCCGTTCCGGCGAGCACCTCGGCCTCCATCAGGTTCGGAGTCACGACGGTGGCCAGTGGGAACAACCGGTCGACGAGCGCCTCGGCGGCATCGTCCTGGAGAAGCTTCGCGCCCGAGCTCGCGACCATGACCGGGTCGACGACGAGCGGCACCGTATGCACCGCGAGAAAGTCGGCGACGGTGTCGATCAGCTCTCGCGAAAAGAGCATGCCCGTCTTCGCGGCGTCGACCCCGATGTCCGAGAAGACAGCCTCGAGCTCCGCAACGACGAAGCCGGGTGGAAGCTCCTGCACCGCGGTCACGCCGAGCGTGTTCTGTGCGGTCAACGCAACGATCGCGCTCGTCCCGAAGCAACCGGCCGCCGCGAAAGCCTTCAGGTCGGCCTGGATCCCGGCTCCGCCTCCAGAGTCGGAGCCCGCAATCGTCAAGCATCTTGGAACGCTCATTCACTCCCTTCGCCGGTACTAACCGGATCAGGTTCAGCGGGTGTGTTCTCAGCCTCGGCGACGAGGCACCCCGGTAGGCCGAGGCTAGCATCACTCGAATGACTCGCGCGTACTACGACGGCCACGCCGAGTGGTACGAACGCACCTTTGCAACCGGAGAATCCGCGAAGGCCTCCCGCGAGACGGCAGTGCAGCTTCTGGGGCCGGGGCCCGGCCGCCTGCTGGACGTCGGCTGCGGAACGGGCGCCCATTCCGAAGCGTTCGCCGAGCACGGCTGGAGCGTCGTTGGGATCGACATCTCCGCGGACCAGCTGCGGTTCGCCCGTGAGCGCGGGATCGAGGCCGTCCAGGCGGATGCAGCCGATCTTCCGTTCGCGAGCGGTGACTTCGACGCGGTCGTCTCCATCTGGACGCACACCGACATCGAAGACTTCTCACACGTGCTCGGAGAAGTCGTGCGTGTCCTGCGCCCCGGCGGCCGCTTCGTCTACGTCGGCGCACACCCCTGCTTCGTCGGGCCGCACGCGTTCTTCGTCGAAGAGCGCGGGATCCCGACCCTGCACCCCGGCTACTGGGACACGGGGCGCTACGGCGACGCTCCCGGTGTGTCCTCGACCGGCCTGCGCGCGAAGGTCGGAGGTGTGCACCTCCCTCTTGGGCTCTTCCTGGAATCGTTTCTCGCCGCCGGGCTCACCTTCGAGCGGTTCGAGGAGCTTGAGCGCCGCGAGTACCCGAAGACCCTCGCGGTTCAGTGCCGCCGATGAGCACCGAGGTCGCTCTCTGGGACGACCTCCTGCAGGGCGAGGACGTGGCGTACATGGGCAAGGAGCCCGCTCGGGATGCACGTTCGGGGCCGCTGCCCGGCGCTCTGCCCAGCGCGCTTCGCGATCGACTCGTCGAGCAGGGGATCGACTCGCTCTATTCACACCAAGCGGAGGCGTGGGAGGCGGCGCAGCGCGGTGAGCACATCGCGATCACGACGGGGACCGCGAGCGGGAAAAGCCTCGCCTTCAACCTGCCCGTCCTCGCAGCGCTCACCGAAGAGCCCAAGCTGCGCGCGCTCTATCTCTACCCCACGAAGGCGCTCGCGCAGGACCAGGTTCGCGGGCTCGGAGGACTGAACGTCAAGCACATCCGCGCGGCGATCTACGACGGCGACACCGAGAGCGAGCGCCGCTGGCAGGTCCGCAAGTGGTCGAACCTCATCCTGACCAACCCGGACATGCTCCACGTCGGCGTCCTGCCGCATCACGATCGCTGGGGCGACGTCCTCTCCAACCTCCGCTACGTCGTCGTCGACGAGGCACACGTCTACCGCGGCGTCTTCGGCTCGCACGTCGGCAACGTGCTCCGCCGCCTGCGCCGGCTCGCGCGCGTCTACGGCGCCGATCCGCAGTTCCTGCTCGCCTCCGCGACGATCGCGAACCCCGGCGAGCTCGCCCTCGCGCTGACCGGGCTCGACTTCACCGTCATCGGCGCCGACGGAGCGCCGAAAGCGGAGCGGACGATCGCGCTCTGGAATCCGCCGCTCGTCGACGAGGAGCTGGGCCAGCGGGCGAGCGCGCTCGCCGAGGCGTCGAAGCTGATGGCCAACCTAGTCGAACGCGGCCTGCGGACACTCGTCTTCGCGAAGAGCCGCCGCTCGGCTGAGCTGATCCACAAGTTCACGGCCGACCGGCTCGGAGATGCGTCGCGCCTCTCGCCGTACCGGGCCGGCTACACGGCGGCGCAGCGCCGCGAGATCGAGCAGCGCCTCTTCGCCGGAGAGCTGCTCGGAGTCAGCGCGACGAATGCGCTCGAGCTCGGCATCGACGTCGGCATGCTCGACGCCGTCATCTCGGTCGGCTTTCCGGGAACGGTCGCCAGCCTGCGCCAGCAGTGGGGTCGCGCCGGGCGCCGCGGTCACGGGCTGGCCGTCCTCGTCGCCAGTGAAGACGCCCTCGACCAGTACTTCATGCGCGAGCCGAAGACGCTTCTCGGCCGGCGCGTGGAGGCGGCGATCCTCGACCACGAGAATCCGCGCGTGCTCGACGGGCACGTCGCCGCCGCCGCGTTCGAGGCTCCGCTCGACGACGCAGACGCGGACATCCTCGGCGCCGAAGCGCTCCGCCGCGCAGCCGAGCACCCCGAGCTGACGAAGACCGACGCGGGCTACGTCTGGGCCGGCCGCGACTACCCGGCCGCGCGCTTCGGCCTCCGCTCGGCGAGCCCCGACGTCTTCACGGTCGTCGAGACCGAGACCGGCTCGGTGCTCGGCACGATCGAGCGCGAGCGCGCCTACTCGACCGTGCACGAGGGCGCCATCTACCTCCACCTCGGCGAGAGCTACCGCGTCGTCGCGCTCGACCTCGTCGCCCGCAGCGCCCTGGTCGAGCCGTTCACCGGCGACTACTACACGCAGGCGAAGAAGGAGACGATGACGTCGATCGAGGAAACGCTCCGGGCGGAGACGCGCCTCGGCCTCGAGCTCGCCTTCGGCCGCGTGAGCGTGACCGAGCAGGTCGTCGGCTACCAGCGCAAGTCGATCCGCGACCAGTCGACCCTCGAGCTCGTCGGGCTCGACCTGCCCGAGACCACGTTCGACACCGAGGCCGTCTGGTACCTCCCTGAGGCGGAGCAGCTGGACGGCCTCACGGACATGCCGACGCTGCTCGGCACGCTGCACGCCGCGGAGCACGCGATGATCGCGATCCTGCCGCTCTGGGCGATGTGCGACCGCTGGGACATCGGCGGTCTCTCGACGAACATCCATTACCAGACCGGTCGCCCGACGGTCTTCGTCTACGACGGACACTCGGGCGGCGTCGGCATCACGGAGCGCGGGTTCGACATGTTCGAAGGCTGGGTCGAGGACACCGCGAAGCTGCTCGAGGGCTGCCCCTGCGAGAGCGGCTGCCCCTCCTGCGTGCAGTCGCCGAAGTGCGGCAACCTGAACGAGCCACTGGACAAGGCTGGAGCGCTCGAGTTGCTCGGCCGTATGCTCGCCGCGTGATCCAGTCCATGACGGCGCCCATGCGGCGCGTCTTCGTCCGCCGGCCGCCGACTGACGTCTCGCGCTGGCGCGAATACGGCTGGCGAGCAGAGCCCGATGCTGCGCGACTCTCAGCTGAGCACGAAGGCCTGTGCGACGCGCTCGCGCAGGCGGGCGCCGAGGTCGTCGTCGGCGAACCGACGCCAAGCGGAAACGTCGATTCGGTCTATGTCTTCGACCCCGCGCTCATGAGCGACTCCGGCGCGATCCTGCTCAGGCCCGGCAAGGAGTCGCGGCGTGACGAGGTCGCGGCGATCCGCGCCGACTTCGAGGCGAACGGGCTCCCGATCGCCGCCGAGCTGACCACTCCGGCCGTCGCCGAGGGCGGCGACACGCTCTGGCTCGATGAAACGACTCTCGTCGTCGGGCTCGGCTACCGGACAAACGCGACCGGGGCCGCCCAGATCGCGGTCGCACTCCCGGCGGTCGACGTGCTCACGGTCGACCTCCCGCACCACCGCGGCCGCGGCGAGGTGCTCCACCTGCTGTCCTTGATCAGCCCGCTCGACGACGATCTCGCACTCGTCTGCCTGCCGCTTCTCCCGGTGCGACTCGTCCAGCTTCTCGAGGAGCGCGGCGTGCGCATGGTCGAGGTGCCGGACGAGGAGTTCGAGTCGATGGGCTGCAACGTGCTCGCCCTGGCGCCGCGGATCGGCCTCGCGCTCGACGGCAACCCGGAGACGCGCAGGCGCCTGGAGGCGGCAGGCGTGGAGGTACGGGTCTATGCGGGCGAGGAGCTGTCGCGCAAGGGCGACGGCGGCCCGACGTGCCTCACGCGTCCCCTCGCGCGCGGCTGATCGCGAGCTCGACGGCCTCCTCGGGCGTCGTGGCGCGGTCGACTCCGTCCACCTCCAGGCCGGGCTCCAGGATCACGACCGGGCGGCCGAGCCTCTTCGCGTAGCCGATCTCGGTCAGCGTCCCCCAGCTGCCCCCGACGGCAATCACGGCGTCACCGGAGGCGGCGACGGCGAAGTTCCGCATGTGTCCGAGCCCGGTGGCGACGGCGTGGTCGACCCACTCGTTCGCATCGGCGCGGCTCGTCCCGGGGAGAATGCCGATCGTGGTCCCTCCAGCAGCCTTCGCGCCGCGCATCGCCGCGGCCATCACCTCGCCGAGCCCTCCGGTGACAACTTTGCAGCCCCGCTCGGCCAGGAGACGCCCAACCTCCTCCGCGCGCGCCTCGTGCTCGGCGCCGCTTCCGATGACGGAGACCTGCACATGGCGATCGTAGAACCGCGGCACGCGCAAGGCGGGACGCTCGTCCTCGGAGGCGGCTTCGCCGGCTCGTACGTCGCGCGCCTGCTCGGCAAGCGCGGAGCGACGATCGTCAGCGAGGAGAACTTCATGCTCTACACGCCGATGCTGCCCGAGGCCGCGTCGGGCACGCTCGAGCCGCGCCACGTGGTCGTGCCGCTGCGGATGATGTGCCCACACTCCGAGCTGCTCCTCGGACGGCTCACGGCTCTCGACCCCGAGCAGCGCGTCGCGACGATCCGGACCGGCGCCGAGACCCTCGCCCTCCACTACGAGCAGGCGGTCCTCGCGCTGGGCTCGTTCCCCCGGGCGCTGCCGATCCCCGGGCTCGCCGAGCACGGGCTCGGCTTCAAGGACCTCGCAGACGCGATCCATCTCCGCAACCACGTCCTCGGCAGGCTCGAGGCGGCCGCGGCCGAGAACGACCGCCAGCGCGCAGAGGCGCACCTCACGTTCGTCTTCGTCGGAGCGGGGTACGCGGGAGTGGAGGCGCTCGCCGAGCTGTCGGATCTCGTCCGCGACGCCCTGCGCTACTACCCGCAGTTCCAGCGTCCGCGCGTACGCTGGGTACTCGTCGACGCGGCGCCGAGGATCCTGCCCGAGATCCCGACGCGTCTCGGTGAGTACGCGGCGAAGCAGCTCACCAAGCGCGGCGTGGAGATCCACACCTCGACGACGCTCGCCTCCGCCGGGCCGGGAACGGTCGCGCTGTCAGCCGGACAACGGATCGCGACACACACGCTCGTCTGGACGGCCGGCGTCATGCCGAACCCGATCCTCCGCGAGCTCGGCCTCCCCGTAGACGAGCGCGGCGCGGTTCGCGTCGACCCGCTGCTGCGCGTCGAGGGCCACGAGGGCCTCTGGGCGCTCGGCGACTGCGCGCGCGTGCCGAACGAGCTGACGCCCGGCCCGGATCCGCCGACCTCGCAGCACGCCCTCCGCCAGGCGCGGCGGCTCGCGAAGAACCTGAGCGGCGACCCGAAGCCGTACCGTTTCCGGATGCTGGGTCAGGTGGCGACGCTCGGCCGCTACAAGGGGATCGCGCTCGTCTTCGGCGTCCCGCTCCGCGGGTTCGTCGGCTGGTTCGTGACGAGGACTTACCACCTCTACCAGCTCCCGCTCTTTTCGAGGAAGCTACGCGTCGTGACCGACTGGACGGTGGCGCTCCTCTTCCGGCGGGACATCGCCGAGCTGGGCAGGCTCGGGCACCCGAGGCGGCTCGGTGGTGACTGAGCTCGAGCGCTGTGTCGACTTCGTCGTCCGGCTTGCGGACCGCGCCGCGAAGACGAAGGAGCCGTCGCCGTACGGCGTCGCGCATCTGAACACGGGCCTCCCGCGAGTCTGGAGCCGCAACTACCTGTTCGCGGACGGCGACCTGGGCAGGGTCACTGCAATCGAGCTCGCCGCCGAGGCCGACCGCATCCTCGGCGCTGCGGGCCTCACTCATCGCAAGGTCGAGCTCGTCGATGCGGAGGCCGGCGACCGCCTCGAGCCCCAGTTCCGCGAGCTCGGCTGGGAAGTCGAGTGCGACGTGGTCATGGTCGCGCGAAGGGGTGCCGATCGCGGCGTCGACACGTCGATCGTCGACGAGGTGCCGATCGACGAGCTCGTGCCGGTCTGGTCGCACGGCTGGCAGACGGACTCGCGCGTCCATGACGAGGACGTTGTACGGCAGCTCGTCGAGAACCGGCGCGTAATGTCCAAAGCCGTCGACACGCGCTTCTTCGCCGGCCGCGCCGACGGCGAGATCGGAAGCTACTGCGAGCTCTACTACGAACTGGACATCGGCCAGATCGAGGATGTGTTCACCCTCGAGCGGTTCCGAAAGCGAGGCCTGGCGCGGGCAACCGTGACCCGCGCGCTCGACGCCTCACGCGAGGCCGGCCACGACGTCACGTTCCTGATCGCAGACCGCGACGACTGGCCGAAGGAGCTGTACGCGAAGCTGGGCTTCAACGAGATCGGCCGCATCTGGGAGTTCCTGCTCCCACGCGTCGCCTGAGAGGGCTAGCCAGTACCATCGGGGAACCTCGAAAGGAGGAACGATGGGACTAAAGGAGTTCTGGCAGAAGCTGACTGGTGGTGACTCGGCCGAGCGGGAGTTGGAGGAGATTCGCGACAACCCCGACGAGGTGCCGCACAAGGCCGAGGACTACGAGGGCATGAAGGACGATCAGCGGATCGACCAGCGCTATCCCGGCACCGAGCGTCTGTCCGACGATCACCTCTAGCGCAGCGTCTTCAACGCAGCGGTCAACGACTGCTTCGTCGTCAGCACGTCCGCGAACAGGTCGCCGTGCTGCTCGACCCGGCGGAGCACTTCCTCCATGGTGTACGCCGACGGGTCGAGTGACTCGTTCACCTCGTCCCATCGCAGCGGCGTCGAGACCGGCGCCCCGGCCTTCGGTCGCACCGAGTAGACGGACGCGATCGTCTTGCCCTCGCCGTTCTGATTCGAGTCGATCAGCACGCCGCGGCGCTTCGCCCTCGTCCACTCGGTCGTGACGAGCCCGCGGTTGGTGCGCGCAAGCGCATTGGCGATGATCGCCGAGAACTCGCGCGTGTCCGCGTACGTGTGCCGGCGCGCGATCGGGACGAGGATGTGGATGCCCTCGGACCCGCTCGTCTTGACGACGCTCTCGAGCTCGAGCGTCTCGAGCGCCTGTTTGACGAGCAGCGCGACCTCGATCGTCTCAGGGAAGCCGACGTCGGGCGACGGATCGAGGTCGAAGAGCACCCAGTCGGGACGCTCGGGCTTGTCGATCCGGGAGTACCACGCGTTCAGGTCGATGCAGCCCATGTTCACCATCCACAGCAGGGCGAGCTCGTCGTTGACGAGCGGCGCGTCGATCCTGCGGCGCGTCCGTGGCTTGTCCCGGGTCGTGACGGCGATCGAGGCCGTCGGGATCCAGTCGGGCATCCCCTTCGGCGCGTCCTTCTGGAAGAAGAACTTGCCCTGCCATCCGTCGGGGTAGCGCTTCAGCGTGAACGGCCGATCCTTGAGATGCGGGATCAGGACCGACGCGACCCGGTGGTAGTACGAGAGCAGGTCGCCCTTCGTGATTCCCTCGTCCGGCCAGAAGAGCTTGTCCACGTTCGACGGCTTGAAGACGCGCTTGCCCTTGCGGATCTCGGCCGGGAACAGCTCCGGCTCCTCGCGCCGCACCTCGGTCGCCTCCTTGTCCTCGCGCAGGCCCTTGTACGCCGGCGCGCGCAGGTGCCCGTCGTGCGTCCACTCGACGAACTCGACCTCGGCGACGAGCCTTGGCTCGACCCAGACGACGTCGCCCTTCCGGATGCGCGGCATCTTCGGAACTTCTGTGAAAGGCGGCGTGTCCCGCTCGAGCGGCTTCAGCTTGGACACGAGGCGATCGATCTCGCGGTCACTGAACC
>WNGI01003530.1_pt1 | contig 13809 bp, 14 predicted proteins | sample 5400621 | NCBI WGS metagenome assembly WNGI01 (sample SAMN13153374, study PRJNA577476) | soil metagenome | isolation source: 20 cm soil or saprolite under Garry oak tree replicate 1 | place: USA:California | collected 2016-06-15
TAATTGTGGAGAGGTGCAAGAGTGGTTTAATTGGGCAGTCTTGAAAACTGCTGTGCCCGTCAGGGCACCGTGGGTTCAAATCCCACCCTCTCCGCCAGTGCAAGGGACGGCCCTTGTGGTCGTCGTTTGCACTGGCGGTGTACGATGAATTTGAACCCACGGTCGTGGGTCGAGAACTGCCAGTGGCAGTTCAAGGAATCCTTGCTTGGCCCATATATTGCCACTGGCAATATATGTTTTCTATCTTTACGCTTGAGCGGAGCGGCTTTGCCGCGAGCGAGGGGAAGAGTGCGAACAAAAGTGCTTGTCACTTTTGTGCAGCAAGACACGGAGAAATCCCACCCTCTCCGCCAAGTATAGTTTTACCCAACGCTTATAGTTTGTTTTGTAAGTAATTTTCGATCAACTCTACGTCGGCAATATCTTTGGGGCGTGCCTCACCGTCTTGCAACCAGCTCTTTTTCACTCGATAAAGAAAATCAAGGGTAATGTAACGAACGCTATTGATTACGATGGAGTCGGGCACAAGATCTTCAAAACTACGCTGCTTGCCCAAAACTTCCCAATTTGTTCCTATTTCGAACATGTCATCGACTAAAATTTCGCGTCCGTGGGTTTCGGAAATGGTAAATTTTCCTGAATTCTTGAGCGAATCATAAACTGATTGCGTAACGATTACGTCGATGTCCTTGCTTGTGCGTATAGAGAGTACTGCAAGGATGCCTGATCCTATGACTATTGAATTGCTGGGTGTTAGCCCGAATGCTTCAAGCTTATCCTTCATGATTGATATTGTCGCATGCTGGTGACTCTGATGTCTATCGCCAACAGATGTAAAATATAGTACAATACCTCAAGTTGGAGGAGTACCCAAGCGGTTGAAGGGGACGGTTTGCTAAATCGTTAGTAGGGAGCAATCTCTAGCGAGGGTTCGAATCCCTCCTCCTCCGCCATGAAAAAACACCTGCTTTTGCGGGTGTTTTTTCATGCGAATGGGAAGCGCATTCGAACCCGACGGGCACAAACTGCCAGTGGCAGTTTATGTTTTCCAAGTTTAGCCGAGCATAAAGTGCTTGCACTTTTGCGAGCAAGAGATGCGAAAATCCCTCCTCCTCCGCTGGGTTCGGGCGCCAAAAAGCCGCGCGCAGAAGTTTACTTCGAGCACGGTTTCTGCGCGTTGCGTCAGCAACCATCCCTCCTCTAAAATTCATTAAGATTATTTAAGCCGTAGCGCCAGGATCCCCGGTGCCACGGCTGGCGCCTAGCCTCTTCCGGGCCTGCCCGGATCCGGCCTCGGCTGAGGCTGGGGCCGGGGCCGGGGTGGCGGATCTGGCGGATTGCCCGGACACGGACCCCATCCGTCGCCGAATCCCCAGTGCGTTGCTTGCAGCATCCTACTCACCTCCCTCACAGTACGCCACGCTTATGGTAACATAATCAATCGTTTTTGGCAGTGGCCACAATATATGGTATACATAATACCCATGGACTCCCCAAAACTTCTGTCATCAGAGGCAAAGCTTGTAGCCGAGCGTCATCTGCATGACACAGCCGACCAACTGGCGGCTATACTTCTGGACAAACGCTATCCAGGTCAAGAAGTATCCGTGGCCAAAAAAATTTCCCGTGAGTCGGCCGTGGTGTATCTGGTTGACAATCCCGTTGGCCGGGATGTCTTGCGGCTAAGTACCCACACGCATTACGCGGCTTCGCATATTGCCTGGGCTCACCAACAATGGACTGCGCTGGGCGTTCCGGTTCCCAAGGTGTACGAGTTTGGGGCGCAAGACGGCGTGCAGTATTTGTTTATGGAATACGTGCCAACTGAAGCGTTCAATTTTGACCTGCCACCCGAAGTGCAACTGGGTGTAATGCGCCAAATGGGCGAGTTGCTGGCGCGTATGCATACGGTAAGTGCCAGCAGTTTCGGCTACCTGGACCACCAAGGAAACGGCACGTTCGATACCTGGCAACAATTTTTGGCAACTCGCTTTAATGTGTCATGGATGAAGCAGTATTTAACCGGCACGGAATTGGCCGTTTTGACAAAATTTTTGGCCGAGCCAAGCTTGGCAAACGTCGAGCCGGTACTGCTCCACGACGATTTTAAACCCGGAAACATGTTTATTAACCAGAGCGGCACTATCGTGGCGGTGACCGATCCACAGCCCATTGCTGGCGATGCGCTGTGGGATGTTGCCTGGTGTAACCACTTTGTGTATCGCGAGCAAGCCCGCCAGAATCAGCCGTTTGACGCGCCGTGGTACCAACAGCTGCGCCAGACGTTCGTGGAGGCGTATAGAACATGCTTTGGGCCGCCCACTGTCTAAGCGGGAACGGTATTTGCTTGTGGGCTACGAGCTTATCATCGATGCTCACAAAGTTCAAAAACTCCTTCAAAAAAACAAAAACCTTCAGCTGGGCGGCGTTATTTTGGGCTACCTACGCGAAAAAATCCGGCGTTTCCCCACCACCAATTAGGCATAAAATTTACTGTGTGGTCTCAAACCCATAGTGTTATACTAAAGGTCATGAACGAGCAGCCGCAGCCACACAATCTGCAGCCTGATACTTCAAAGGGCGATGAGCAGCTTTATCAGTCCAAGTCTGCGCAGTCGGCGTTCGCGGGTTATGATTTGACGCCGGGGGCGGCTTTGCCAACACCTGCTTCGGTGGGATTTACTCCGACCGACCCACCTCTGCCATCCGCTCTTCCTGGCGGAGGTGGATTGGGTGGACCAGCCACAGCTTCCGGGCCCGGACCAACGTCTCCCTTGTCGGCTGCTGATCCAGCCGACACTCCCCAAATCAGCTGGGAAGCTTTGGAATACGTCCATCATGCCAAAAATACCACATGGTTCGCGGTGTTTGGGGCTGTGGTGCTGGCTTTGTTGGTGCTGGCTTATTTTACCCAGGCCTGGACTTTTGTGATTTTGGTGATAGTTATGGCCGTGGCAATGGCTATTTTTGCCTTGCGACCGCCGCGCACCCTGCACTATTCCTTAACGCATACCGGTTTGCAGGTAGAGCAGGCTTTTTATAACTATAACGATTTTCGAGCATTTGGGATTTTGGCTGACGAGACTTCTTACTCTATTGTGCTTATTCCCACCAGGCGCTTTATGCCAGGGGTGAATATATATTTTGCTGAAGCTAACGGCGAAAAAATTGTCGATATTTTGGGCGCGCGACTGCCCATGGAAGAGCTAAAGTTCGACCTTGTTGACCGGCTGATGCGCCGGATGCGCTTTTAGTTTCACTCAAGAAGCTTTTAAAAATTACCCACCCTATGCTATAGTCTTATCTGTTCTGCCAATCCGTTTGCAGGATGCACCTTCTGGTTCAAGAAGCGGCTTGAATTGTAATTTTGAGCCGCTTACATGCACCCGTAGCTCAGCGGATAGAGCGTTGGCTTGCGGAGCCAAAGGCCACAGGTTCAAATCCTGTCGGGTGTACCAAGAAAAATGACTAATTTTCTGCTGGTTGGTCATTTTTTTGTTTGCAATGACTATCCTTATATGGGAAAACACCCGATCGCTCGCTTTCCGGGCGATGGGCTGCTCGTTTAGAAATCATTGCGACGCAGCTAACTCCTTTCGCTCCGAGTGCATGACGCGAAACATGAATTGCCACAGGCAATTCATGGGGTGTACCATAAGCAAGACTACCAAATGCGAGAAGACTTATTAAAGCACTTCCCTGAATTCCCCGATCTAACCCTACTACCAGAGGCCTATCCTGTGTTGAGTGGTAGTGAATTGGCGAATACCTGGAAGAGTATGTATGCGTCTGATGGTGAGGTTGTTGCAGTCGATGGCACACTTGGTGCTATTCGCTTGCCTAATTCCCCCATCCAAAAAATTCTGTCTGTTGATTTATGTGAGGTAGTACGTAGAACTCACCAAGCTGCTGCGGCCGCTCTCGGCAGAGACCTTGATACTATTTCGAATGATGTATGGAATTATCGGATAGGTATCCCTGCCGATAAAGTGCCGTATTTGGTGACGGTTCTCATGAATTTGGGCGAAGTTGCACCAGATCCAGAGATCGATGATATCAGAAATGAACTACTCGCTATAAGAGACGAAGAAACTCTCATTATTGCTAACACATCTACCCTGCCAGGATGTGAAAAAGCGACAATAGAATTTCTTGCGCATTATTTGCCGGATTGTTTTGACGGAATTATTCTGCCTCGCAATCATGACGGCCAGGGCCAGACGACTAAGGCGCAGGCCCTAGAGGCCTTGCTCTCTACGATTGGGAGAGCAAGAGGCGATCTCGCAGAGCTTATCCATATCGATGATGCGCCACATCATACCCAAGCCATACTCAAGGAATTGTCCCACATCGCTCTCCATGGGGCTTGCATCATGCCTATCTTTGAAGCGGGTGCTAAATCGATAAGCGACCCACACGCTTTGCCGATTCCAGACGAAGCAGAGCGTGTATCTTCGCCGCTACAAGCAATTAGACTTGCCAGAGATCTATTGTCAAACAAAGGTTAACTTGGTTCTAACCTGCGTAAGAATGCCGTACCAAGGAAAGCGTCTAAAGCTATGCGTTTGGACTTTCTTCTTGGTTTTTGGTGGAGAGATTTGAACCTGTGGCGCGGCAGCTTTAGCTGACGCTAGTCGTACGTTCGGGCGCCAAGACATCGCGCGTAGGTGCTTGCACCGAGCACAATGTCTGCGCGTCGCCGCTGCTCTTTGAAGAAAGGCAGCCAAATGGCAGAGGTTGACACCAGGTTAATCTTAACGTAAACTTTAAGGTATGAATACGCCACCGCAAAACACTGTCAGTTTGAAAGAGCTGCGTGAGCAGTTCCCAAAGTATATAGACGCTATTGCCAAAGGACAGAGTTTTACGGTAGTTAAGCGCTCTAGGCCTATCTTTCAAATCGGTCCCGTGAGCGACAATGGTGATTGGCAAACTATCGCTGACTTTACAAGTGTTAACGAACACGGCGTAGCAGCCGACGAAATACTAAAAGCACTCGAAGCCTAAGCGTTGCCGTGGCGGACAAAATCAAAAAACTTCTGGCAAAATTGACGCCGCAAGAACGAGAAATTGTCAAACTTCTGGTCTTACGGATAAAACTCGACGACACTTTAGGCTTGGATATAAAACAATTGAGAGGTCATTCAGATTTATATCGTGTAAGAAAGGCCAGATTAAGGATTGTCTATCGGAAGACGAATGATGAGATACTGATTGTCCGCATCGATCGAAGAAATGAAAAAACCTACAGGGATTTGTAGGTTACAGGGGTTTCGGTGCCTCATCACACCAGGGCCCGCCGGCAACAAGATGCGGACCATCGATGCTAAAATAACCACATGGCTATCGCAAAACTCCCGCCAGAAACATTGCGCAAGCATAAGGGCATTAGTTTTGTCGGCGTGGCAACTGCTTATTTTTGTCACGATGGCAAAGGCAATATTTTTATGGCCAAGCGAAGCAAAAAAGCACGTGACGAGCCCGGCACCTGGGAGAACGGTGCTGGCGGCCTAAAGTGGGGCTTCACGCTCGAGGACAACGTCCGACGCGAAGTGCAAGAAGAATACAATGCCGTGCCGAAAGCTATTGATTTTTTGGGCCACCGAGAAGTGTTTCGCCACATGCTCCACGGCCAGCCGACACATTGGCTGAGTATGGACTTTTTGGTACTGGTCGACCGCGACCAAGTAAAAATAAACGAGCCAGAGATGTTCGACGACTCCGGGTGGTTTACGCTTGATAACTTGCCTTCCCCGCTTCACTCCCAAATAGAACGAAGCGTCGCGCTTAATGCCGACGCCCTAAAAAAAGGCCTCGCCCCGTAGTTAGCGCTGAGTGTCGGACGGTTTGTCTGGATGCTTTGGCGGGTCAGGTTCGGCAGCTGGCTCGGTGGCGGCTGGTTTGTGAGTGAGAGCATCAGAGGTGCCTCTCTCTTGTGGGGGCGTAAGCAAATGCGCTTTCTCGGTCCGTTGCTTAATAATGCGCAGCGCAATCCACGCCGCCCCAGTTATAGCTGCCAAAATACCGCTGACCAGCGCCAAGCGGTTGCCGATGGTAGGCGCGGCCTGGTGTAGTACCGGCTCGATGATGTGCGCTACCATACTATTATTGGCTCCGCTGAAATAGCTGCTGAACGTAAAGGTCTTGCCGACATTGGCGATAATTATGCCAACAAACATGGTAACGACTAGCCCAAAGGTCAACCGGCCAGACAGATATTTGGCAGCGTGCAGCTTATGTGCGGAGAGTAATATCATCAGCCCTCCGCTCAAGACAGCAACAGTAGCCAGCAACGTGAGCATAGTAGGCACATTTGCGGTAATGGTTTGCAGCCGTTGCGCTGGAGAGCTCGCCGAGGTGAACGGCGTAACAGGGGGTGTAGATTGTTTGTCGTTGTTCGCTTGAGCTAGGTTCTCGTTGGTAAGGGGTTGCTGGAGTATCTACAATTTGTTGGCGGCGTCTGTGGCCAGCGACTGGGCAAGCTGTTGGGCGCTGGTACCCGGTGGCAGGCAGGTGGGGTTGTCTGGGTTGAATTCGGCAGCGGTTTTACACTTGGGCAAGCTAGCTAGTTGTTGGTCGAGAACTGAGGTGGCGTTGGCAATGAACGAATCTTTTTGAATGGTCGTGTTGATATTGAAGGCAATGGTCGGTTGCTTGCCGTCCAGCCAGTCGTAGGCGCTGTCGATGACTTTCTCGGTCGACTGCTGGACGTATTGGGGCGAGAATGTCTTGTCAAGTATTGTTTTGGCGGTGTCGTCGCTGATGAGCGAGCTGGCAGCTCCGTCTCCATCCTGTTTGGCGCTGGCCGTCGCGAGGTCGGCAAGGGCAGTTTTATATATGTCGCTTTTGACCAGCCAGCCTTTGACCTCTTGCCGGTTCAGAACGGTGCTTTGCAGGGTAGCCAGCGTTACAAAAAAACTGACCGCAAGGGTGCAGACCAAGCTTAACAACGATGCCAACACGGCGCGCCAAAAGTTCATATGCCCATTGTACTACGCCTGCATGGGGCCGATCTGTTATAATGTGATTTTGACTGGAGAGGTGGCCGAGCGGTTGAAGGCGCTGGTCTCGAAAACCGGTATGCGGGGCAACTCGTATCGAGGGTTCGAATCCCTCCCTCTCCGCCAAACGCTGATTTGTTTATCCTATGACCGAGAAAGCCCAGACAGTTCCTCCAGAGAGTTTAATTTACGATACGCCCTTAAGCGGTATTGTTCAGTATAACTTGTCATCGAGCGGTCGTAATGAAACTTATCGCACTAATGAGGGCAATGTTTTGCATGTCAGTACTCAGCTACTTGGCTTAAATCCGACAGAGGCATTGGTGACACGCCGTCATTTTCCACCCGATAAGGGTAGACTAATCGCCAATTTTGTATTATCTCTGCCGCCCAATGAGGACATTTATGTTCCCAAGGTCGAGGCGCACGGTCTGCTTAATACGCCTATGGGCGCAACACTTGCTTATTGGGAGGATGGTTTTGTTGATGGTGAACTCGGCACAGATAAAGAAGGTGGGCTGAGCCTAAGTGAATATATGCGAGTTACAGATTGGCTGGTAGGGCTTCATTCGCAGGCGGACGAAGTTATTCAGGTATCTTTACGCAGCTACTACGCTGACCATCTCCAAGCTGGAACAGCCGTCCTTCAAGATATGCAACAACAGGGAGTTGAGTGGCTCAAGGCCAACCAAGTAGTTCTTCAAAGCGCCTTAGAAGGATATGCCCAGCTGCTTGAGGTGTCGGTCACTGCTACCGAGAAGTGTGCAAAAGTTCATGGTGACCCTCATGGCGGTAATATTATAACCATACCTCCCGTGGGTCGTGAGGCAAGGCTAGCGATTATTGATTTTGAACAGGGAGCGGCTGAGCTGGGTGATCCTATGCGTGATGTGCAAACGCTTTTGCGCTTTGACCGTGATTTTTTCAACACACCGCCTAGCGGTTATGTACCGCCCTTGTCGCTCGAACAAAAGTTTACTCTTTTACGACGCTATATCGAGGTGACTGAGTCAGATGCCACGCTCCTAGAGAGTGCTCCGCTTCAGAAACGCCTCCTACTGATTATTGTGGATACCTTTTTGGAAGAGATTCTGAGCAAGCAGATATGGATGGATAATTTTAAGCGACCCATACCGCCTCGGGCTCGTACTCCGGAGCAAATCGTGCAGGTTTTGCAGAGAGTTTGCAAGGACATTGGTACTGCTTTAGCAAATTAGAATAATCGTTTTGGCGCTAGCTAGTCGTGCTATGCTTTAAACATGAACGTGTTCTTTCCGAACCGCGAGGTGGGAATGATTCAGCTTATGAACGCGGTTTTGGTGGCAGTAATACTGGCACTGTTTGCAATTGATGCGCATACCGGCGTGCAGATGGCGGCATTGGTAGCAACGACCATACTGGCCATTACGCTTATTCCGGCGCGGCTGCTCGGGCTTACAGCTTTAAAGCGGCTGGAGCCCGATGTGCTTATGATTGCCCGCAATGGCAAGTGGCTGGGGATTTGGACATGCGTGTGGTTTATGTTGTATGCCGTGATGGCAGTGGTAGCCTACTTTGGGCCGCCGGCAAATGGTTGGCAATTTCTGCACGACTTGCTGGTGCGCGAGATGGTGCTGCTTACTGCATCGCTGGCAATATTCATTGTCCTGTTTGCCCTCAGCAACAGTTGGAGTTACCAGCATGTTAAGTGGTGGAAGCACATAAATATGGCCATTTGGCTGACCGTGCCGTTTATATTTACTCACCTGTTGCTTAGCTCCAGTATTTATAACCAAGACGGTCTTTTTTGGCCAACATGGGTGCTGCTAGGGCTGATTGTAGCGGCGGGCGTAAGCGGCTTGCTTCGGGCTAAGCGCGACTATTTTGCGCGCCACAGAGTGTGGCTGTTGGTGGTGGGAGCGGTGGTTTCGGTGTTGGTTGTGTTGTTTTATCCTGCTATCGTATAAGTACGGTCGCACCACTTTGCACATCGCCGCGTTGCCAGCTCCAGTGCTCCTCCAACGTACCTTTAGTACGTTTCCGTCCGCACTTCACTGGCGCCTTGCGCTGCACTAAAGTGGAGCAGTCGTAAAGAGGATTTACATTTTACGTCATGGCAGAGCAATCCATTTTTAGCAAAATTATCAATGGCGATATTCCAGCGCATAAAGTGTACGAGGATGAGCATGCGCTGGCTTTTTTAGATATTCACCCAGCTGTTCCCGGTCACACGCTAGTGGTACCGAAAGCTCAGGTGGACCGGCTGGAGGACATGAGCCAGGATGAATACACTGCCCTCATGGCCGCGGTCAAAAAAGTCATGCGGCGTGTGGTGGAGGTCTTGGGGTCTGATTATCGCGCTTGTTTAAAGCTGGAAGGTTTTGACGTGCCTCATGCCCACGTGCATGTTATCCCCTGCCGGACGGCAGCCGATTTTTGGACCAAGCAGCGTATGGATATCGAGCCTGACCACGCAGCGCTAGCAGACATGGCCAAAAAATTGGCATTTTAGTGTTTAGAGGGCGCTGTGCTGCTTGCTAAACTTCAAACGATGAAAGGCTCATGCGGCTCACTTGCGTGGCTCACAGCGCGGCTGGGGCAGGCTAGCGGCTATGTTGGGGCGTATGCGGGTAGTAGACCCGAGTAAGAACGCACCATGAGCAAGAGTGAATTAGAAGTTGTGCCGGGAATTGGACCGAGCATAGCGCGTGACTTGAACAAACTTGGCATTATCAAAGTGTCTGATCTGGCTGGGCGCGACCCGCAGGCCATGTACGACACGCTCTGCAAATTGACTCATTCACACCTGGGATGCGTACTGTACGTGTTTCGTTGTGCTGTTTACTACGCTTCGCACGTCACGACCCCGAGAAGTTGAAGTGGTGGAATTGGAAGGATGTGGGCTAAATTTATTTACTATAGGCGACAGGGCATGTACTATAAATGAACGTTACAAGTTGCCTAGACACCGAAGGATGTTGTTCATGCGTATAACACGAACGAGGCGGCAGTCGAGGGTGCTTGCGGCACTGCCTCCCCGAGGGAACCCGATGTCCGAAGGGCAAATCGCCAGGCGCGCAGGCCTGCCAGTAAAAGCGGTAAACCGCAGGCTGCACCGGCTCTACGACCGGGGAGGTATCAAACAGTCGGCCGATGGTGGGCGTTTGGAGTATCGGTCGCTATGGTCGCAGCGATGAGCTGAGGGCAACCGATGCCCGCTAGGCGTCGGGCGGCAAAAGCGAAGCGGCGTGGACAGCGTTGTCCCGCCGCTTCGCCGCACAAAAGACTTATTTATATAACCTGTAGCTCTCGTTCCAACCGGCCTTTCAGGGTATGCTGCTCGGTTAGTTGGTCGCGGGTTTGTTGCACGACCTGTGGTGGGGCGTTGTCAACGTAGTTTTTGTTGGCTAGGCGGGTTTCCAGGCGCTGAATTTGGTCAGTGCTTTCTTGCAGGCGCGCTTCTAGTTTACTCTTGTGATGATCGAGCGTTTTGGCGTCGATGTCCAGCCAGGCTTCGTGACTGGCAATTGCCAGCCGTAAACCGCGAGGCTTATCGATTTTATTCACGGCTTTCAGATGGGCCAAATGCGTAATTAGCTCGATATTTTCGGCAATTAGTGTATCGTCAACAAAAACTAGCGATTGCTTGCCCATTGCGAGATCGGTCGCAACCGTGCGCGCTTCGGCCACAATGCTTTGCAGCTCGGCAAAGCGCGCTGCGGCCTGATGATCGAAATTGGCAGAGGCGGGCCAGGAGCTGACCGCCAGCAAACCCTTTTCCCAGGCCAGCGTCTGCCAGATTGTTTCGGTGACGAATGGCGCAAAGGGATGGGTCATTTTAAGAATTGTTTCCAGGGCGTAGGTTAGCACGGGCTTATTTTGCGTTACCTTGCTGCTCTCGAGGTACCAGTCGGCAAAATCGTCCCACACGGTGTGGTAAATCGTCTCGTAAGCTTCGGCAAAGTGATAGGTATCTATGAGTTTGCCAACGCGCTCGCTGGCTTGGTTCAGCTGGCGGATAATCCAGTGGTCAGCGTCGGTGAAAGGCGCTGGTGTGCGGTCGTGATAGTCTTCGCCGACCCGGTCCTCGATAAAACGAGCGATATTCCACAGCTTGTTGGCAAAATTGCGGCCAGCGACTACTTTGCTGGGGCTAAAAGCTTGACTAATGGCCGGGCTGCGGCCGGCGAGTAAACCCATGCGCAAGGCGTCGGAACCATATTGTTGCACCAACTCTTGTGGATTGAGTGTATTGCCCTTGCTCTTACTCATCTTTTGGCCATGCTCGTCCAGGACCATCCCGTGAAGGTACACATGTTTAAATGGCACTTGGTCGGTGGCGTACAGGCCCAGCATAAGCATGCGTGCGACCCAGGCATATAGGATGTCATGGCCGGTTTCCATAACGTCGAGCGGATAGAATTTGGCTAGCTCGCCATTGTCGAGGTAATCGGTGGCGATAAACGGCCATTGACCCGAGCTAAACCAGGTGTCAAAGGTATCCTCGTCGCGCTTGTAGGTTTTGCCGTTGACCTCTATAGTTTCTTGTTCAACACGGTCGTCAAAAATCCAATCGTCTGGATCTTTCACGTTTTGGAAGGCAGGAATGGGAATACCCCACGGGATTTGGCGGCTCAAATTCCAGTCGCGCAGGTTGTCGAAGTAGTTGATGAGCCCTTTGCCGCGAGTTTTCGGGGTAAAGTTAACGCCGCCACTCTCAACCGCTTGCTTAGCACGTTCGGCCAGAGGTTGTACGTTAAGAAACCACTGGTCAAGCAGCATGGGTTCGATCACCGTTTTGCATTTGTAGCACACCCCTACCCTATTGCGGTAGTTTTCGTCAACTTTGACGAGTAGCCCTTTTTCCTTGAGGACCTCTACGACAGCCGCGCGCGCCTCAAGGACAGTCATGCCAGCAAAACGGCCGGCTTTTTCAGTCAGCTTGCCGTTGAGGTCGATTACCTGAACAGCTGGCAAGTGGTGTCGCTCCCCTATTTCCCAGTCGTTAAAGTCGTGGGCGGGAGTGATTTTAACCACACCAGTACCGAAGTTAGGGTCAACATGTTCGTCGGCCACAACACGGACTTTGAATGGGCCGTTAACGCCCTCGACCTCTATTTCCTGGCCAACGTATTTTTGGTAGCGCTTGTCATCGGGATGAACAGCAACGCCAGTATCGCCGAACTTAGTCTCCGGACGAGTAGTAGCCAGCTCAAATGGGCCGTATTTTAAGTAATACAGCGGCGTAGTGCGGTCCTCGTAGTCTACCTCGATGTCGGCAAATGCGGTGTGGTGCTTGGTACAGTAATTGACCAAGCGTTTACCTCTGTAAACAAGTCCTTCGTCCCACAAACGTTTAAACGTTTTGTAGGCTGTTTTGATGACTTTTTCATCGAGTGTGAAGGTCAGATGGTCCCAATCCAAACTGGCACCCAGCTCCCGCAATTGAATTTCCATATTGCCGCGTTGCTGCTCCACAAAGTCCCACACACCTCTGTACAACTGTTCACGAGAAAAATCGAAACGACTCTTCCCTTCCTTCTCGAGTTGCTTTTCATACACAACCCACGTTTCAAAACCCGCGTGGTCAGCACCTGGCAAATAGAGCGTTGACTTGCCTTTCATGCGGTTATAACGAGCCAGCACATCCTCGACCGCTATAGTCAGCGCGTGTCCTATGTGCAGGTTGCCGTTGGCATTTGGTGGTGGCAAGACAAGACTGTACTTCCCTTTTCCGTCCTTGCTTGGGGCAAAGACTCCAGCAGTTTCCCACAGTTGGTAGGTGTTAGCCTCGTACTGTTGAGGTTCATATACTTTTGCTAGTTTCATTGTAAGTTCCTGGATTTCACGCGAAATCAAACAAGTCAGATTGCCTACACCTCTGATGCAATAAAGTCTAGGAGCTTTGTTACCTCGCCAGGTCCCTGAACCATAAGCCCAAAAACACACAGTCTTGTGAACAAAATTCGAACAAAACGGGCAAGAATTAAAAAGCAGCGTAGTTCTTTAATTGTCTTTATTTTCAGTTACCAAGTATAGCACAAATCTGCCGGAACTTGCTTTAGTACCTCCCTTCTTTTCACCCCACAATGCTTGTGGTAAGAGGACTATAGCATAAGTTGCCTAGCTGTAAATAGTATTTTGTAATTTTTACATTAACAAACTGCTTGGCTGATCTGGTGCAGGGGAGTAATAAGTTGTGGATTTTGGTGAATAGTACGGTGCAAAGTTTGTTACGCTAGCAACATGCGGGATCTTACGTATATCATCGTGCCAGGCTTAAACGACACCAACGCTGTCGTGCAGGCTTTTTATGACGTAACCGCCGGCAAGTGGTCAAAGAAGGGTATGGCGGCACGCGTAAGCTATCCACACTGGAACGGGAAGGGGAGCGCTGAGCAGAAACTTCAGGCCTTAACGCAGCTAATTGACCATACTCACAGCAAGGGTAGGGGAGTTGTGTTGGTCGGTGTGAGCGCTGGCGTGGCGCTTTCGCTGGTGGCGTCCGCCCGTCGGCCAAAGAAGGTCATGGCAGTAGTGGCACTATGCGGTCGAGTAAACGCCAGTCATCCCGCCTATGACCTAGCCCATATAACAAATAAGCATTACGCCGAGGTTGAGGGCTGGTGGAAGCAAGTTATGCCTGGCCTGAGTCCAGAGGCGCGACAGCGCATTTTAACCCTCCGCCCCTATTACGACGAGACAGTCGCGGTCAAGTTTGCCCGCTTAGACGGCGCATACAACAAACGCATAGTTAGTGTTGGTCACGCGATAAGTATAAAAGTGGGACTGTGGTTATATAGACGCACCATACAGCGATTCGTGATGG